>JADMIO011429204.1_pt1 | contig 117569 bp, 108 predicted proteins | sample 8958161 | NCBI WGS metagenome assembly JADMIO01 (sample SAMN16585339, study PRJNA669376) | soil metagenome | isolation source: Crop rotation soil | place: USA: Cullars Rotation, Alabama | collected 2011
CGCGACTTCAAGTCACGTGAATTCCAAGCTTCGGATCCCACTGTGCTGGAAAGCAAACTCCGTCCGCTGCGCGACCAGCGCATTGTCCAGCGTTATCTGCAACACGTCGATGCCGGCGAAGCTCATGGCTGGCACACTCTGGTGTACGGACTCACGCTGGCGATTTATTCATTGCCGCTCCGCCAGGGCCTCCTCGGTTACGCCCACCAAACCACCCGTGGCTTTATCTATTCAGCCGCCCGCGGCCTGCGCCTGTCCGAGCGCGATTGCCGCGGCCTGTTCGACGAACTCTGCGCCGACCTGCCCGGCGCGGTCGAAAACCTCCTGGCCCCCCAGCCGGTGAGTTGATGACCGGTAGGGACGCGTTTCAGCGCCGTTTCACCGCGGCCCATTTTTTACCGGCGTTTCACCGCGCCCTGCCATTTTCCCCCCTTTCTTGCAGCAGGAACCATCCGGTGCATGCACGTGATCGGCGTCGGGCGGCCGCAGCTTGGCTGGCCCGGGCGCTTTGAGCGCCCGCCACGCTACCCGCGCGGTTCCCACCGGCAGATAAATCGGGGTGAGCAGCAGGGTCAGCACAGCAAAACTGAGCTGGGCCGGTTTTCCCGAGCCGCCCGCGAGGTGATGAAACTGCGGCGAGGGGGCCGACAGGGTTCGAATTGGATTGAACCAAAGGTTCAGAAACAAACCCCAACCGGCGCCAAATCGGGCGGGGAACCCGCCCGGGGGAATGGCCGTTGCCGAGGGAGGAGGGCGGAGGGCGCCGTCCGGGTAGTACACGCGGACATTTACCCGCCCGATGTCGTCGTAGGTTTCCACTCCCGGTTCGAGCCGGGCCGCGGCGGGCAAGTCGATATCACCCTGCGCGGCTTCGGTCAGCAGCAAGTACTGGTTGGCGGAAAGGGAGTTCTTCAATAGCCGGTGGACGATGATCACATCCACGCCGGCCAGTTCCTGGAAGTTGAATACCTGGTGAAACAACGCCTCGCCGCTGTGCACGACCAGCTTAAGCCGCAAGCTTTCGATGTGCGTGCACGCGTTGCAATTGCAGGTCGTGGAATAACTCAATTCGCCGATCCTGCGGCGAAATACTTCAAACAAGGTCAGCAGTTTTTCTCCCACCAGCCGCTTTTGGGCGCTCCAGGATTGGTCACCGCGGCCTTTGCGCGCGAAGAGGAATACGGCGTCGCCTTCCAGCTTGGCGACTTCGAGCGGGAGTTCGACTTCCGCCACGATCGCTTTGACCAGCTCGGTGATGATCGTCTGGCTGTGCGCGAACGTCTTCACGTTCGCCGTCATGTAGCGGGTGTACCCGCTGATATCGGCGATGATCAGCACCACCGGTTCAGGCTGAGGGGCAGGGGACGTCTCCATGCGCGAATCGAGTTGGTTCAGCCGGCCTTAAAAGGGTGCAACACGTCGCCCGCGCCCTTACTGGCGCCAAACCGCAAACAGAGGCTTCATGACCGCCATGATCGTTCAGCCCTCTCCGGTGTCAACCCGCGATTCGCTTGGAGGTCGCGTGGTCGAATGGGTCGTTATTGTCCTTTCCCGGAATTGACAATGCGCCGCGTCCCGTTAACCTTGCTCCGGCTGCGGGTGTAGCTCAATGGTAGAGCTCCAGCCTTCCAAGCTGGCCACGTGGGTTCGATTCCCATCACCCGCTCCAAATCCTCACAAAACCCAATGGAATCAAGGGTTTTATGCATGTTTCGCGATGCGAAAAAGCTTCAACTGCTAACGCCCACTGCTAACGCGTCCAAGGTCGTCCAAACTTTTAAGGCGACCTTTTTGCATTGATTCTTGTGGCTTTTGCAGCTAGGCAACGGCGGATTCGCGCCTGGTGCTTTGCTGGCGCAATTGCAGCCGGCTAGGCAGGGACTGAGGGAACCTTGGGAAAGAATTCCACCTTGCCAACGACCTATGAGCAGCGTTACCCAATCCAGCACCGATGAATCGCCGCCGGATGTGCATCGTTTTCAGTTTGATGACGTTGGTCGCCACCGCCTTGTGTTTCGTCTGGTCTTGGAAGCCAGAGCCTTCCTCGTTTGGGTTGAAGATTGTGCGCCAAGCTCAGGAGCAGGGAAAACAAGTCGTTTTTTTCCAAGTCGTGGGACCGACCCGTCCACGAATTCAAATTCTTCAATTTGCACGAGACAATGTGGATGAGCACCTCGGCGAAGGCGCTTTCGGAGGCAATCCTTCCGGCCCTCCCCAACTCAGAAAGGACTTCTTTTGGGGTTCCCCAGAAAAAAACTGGCCGTTAAAATGGCCTTATTACAACCACGATCCATACAATCCGGCACTCAGCCGAAAGGAGTTCGGAATTGTGGCACCCCCCAATTGCAAAGTTTGGAGAATGGGTGTCACTTTTTCTCAGGAACTACCGCTCATCGACCGGTTAAAGGCAATGGTAAGCCAGTGGCGAACGATGAGACAGGGCGGGTGGTCGCTCTCCCAAACAATACGACAATCGTGGACCTTTTATGGAGGCATGGAGGAAACGATAAGGAGCGAGGCAATCACGAACGCCAGTCCTGGCGGTGAAAGTGGGGCGATAGGGGAAAACTACTGATCGGGTGTCCAGTATTCCAGTTTAAGAAAGGCAGCACGGCGTTCGGTCAGCTTCCCGGACAAGGTGTTGGCTTCAAGCGCACCATGTTGACTTGATGTGGAAACGATGGTTAGAGTCGCGACAATACTTTAAAACAATTTTGCGTTTCGGTTTAGAGGCTTTGTTCGGAAACCGCGAATTCCACATTGCAAAGGCCCAAGCCGGGTACGCGCCCCCTCGGGCGCGGCTCGGCGTATCCTTTGCAAGGGCGCTTCGCGGTGCCTCGAACGGAGGTGCGTTGGGTTCGCGCCTTTTTCCATTCGCCGTGGCGCTTTTGTTCGAAAAAAGATTTCGAAATGAAAATTGCGGTGGTAGCGCTCTTCGCAACGGCGTGGTCAACCTACGCGGAGACGAATACGATAACCTTCACCAACCGTAACGGAGTAGTTTCCAACGCGGAGCCTATCCGCGTTGAACACAGTAAGCTGCTCTATAAACTATCCAACGGAAGCGGGGGAACCATAGGGCTGTCCGAACTCCCGGTTGAACTGCAAAAGCGGTTCGGATATGAGCCGGCGAAGGCGCATGAGGATGAACTTGAAGAGGCACAGCGCAAAGCGCGGCAGGCAGAGATCGCTAGGATCCAAATTCTTGAGAAGCAAGTAGAAAACCGGCGGGAGTTGATTTATGCACATGTGGTTGAGGTTTTGGAAAACCAGAAGCTATTGGTCGAGGCCTCCGAAAAAGGCACTGGCTGGTATGACATAACCCCAGAATTCAGGGAGATCCAAGCCAAAGTTGGCAAGGATGTTTCGAGGGTTCCACGAGCATCCGGTACGATAATGTTGATAGATTATCCCCGGTTCGAAAATGTGGCTGACGACGACAACTTCGTTACAGTCGGCTATTTCATTGGCACCTACGAGTACACCACAGACCTCGGCAGAAAGAAAAGGGTGCGCGAGTACACTTGTAGCTTGGTTCATGCAATCTCCTACGCGCTGCATGACCAAAGCCTATCTCGCTAAGAATGACGGCGAGCCGTCGCGATAAAAATCGAATTTTTCCCCAGCGTATATTTTGTTTCTCACCGAGGAAAGGAAACTTCGAGCTTGGCAACTGGCCGGCCAAGCGCGGTTAGCTGGTGGCCCGGCGAGAGCAACACGGTGGGGAGTCAGTTTATGTCCTCGACCAGCGGAGCTATACCTGCTCTATCGGCCCGGACTGGACATTCGGCGCAGCAGTAGACATGGGCAGGGTCAGGCAAGGCTTCCAGTGGTGCTTAGCCGCGCACCGTCCGACGCGTCCTAGAGGGCAATTTTAGAGAGTTTCGGAAAAAGAAAGAGTCGGTCGGTTCAGGGGTCGGTCAGTCTTCGCACATCACCCCCCCCCATTCTCTTTATCTTGACAAAACTGCTCGAAGAATGCGTGAATGCTCGATGGTTGAACAGTTTCTTAATTCCAACAAACGCATAACAATGCCATAACCATGATAAAACTACATGAATTAGTGCTAGTGGGTTTCCTCGCTCTAGCTTTAAACGGCGCAACGGGTTATGGAGGCACCTATGAATTTTCTTATACGCTTAATACCGGTGATACGGTCACGGGGATGCTAACAGGCACTGAGCAAGGGAACATGATCATGGTTACGAACGTTCTAAGTATGACTTTCGACAATACACCACTCAACGGGCCTTTTAATCTCTACCACTTCCAGATTACTCCCACAGACGGGATATTAGAACCAGGAGGCGCTTTGGCCTCTGCTGATGTTACTCGCAATAATTTTCATTTTGAGGGCGGTAATGGAGCATTATTTGCAATTATTCCACAGCCTCCTGATGTAAATTATTCTGATGGATATGAAGCCGTCTTCCTTCAGGGCCTCGTGGACGTTCCAGCAGCCCAATTCCGCTGGTCCATCACGGCCTTTCTCGGGCCTGAAATACAAACTCAACCTCCGAGCCAAATCGGCTACTGGGGAAAAAGCGTTGAGTTCGACGTGCGAGCGTCCGGTGCGGCTCCGCTAGTTTATCAATGGCTGAAGGATGGAACGTCAATCGGGGGTGCAACCAATTCATCGCTTGTAATAACCAACCTACAGTTCAGCGACGCTGGCAGCTACTCGGTGGTCGTTACCAACCTTGTAGGGAGCATCACCAGCAATCCCGCGATTCTAGCCGTCAACCCGGCGGGCGTGTCCGTTGCCTTGTATGCAGGTGTGACGATTGACGGAGTAACGGGTCTAACCTACGGCATCCAATACACCACAGACCTGAGCAGTACCAACAGTTGGCTCGGCGCAACCAACATCACGCTAAACACACCGGCCCAGCTTTGGATCGATCTGGTTCCCGCCACTTACCCGCGCCGATATTACCGGGTCCTGCCGGGGCCTATCACTATTCCATAAGAAGACCCTTGCAAAGCGGGATTCTGCTAAGGCCACCTGTTCGCTTGTGTAGGTTCTCATGAAAAAGTCTGAAAGGGGGATTTTGCGCCAGTTGCGCAATGCGAGCAATGAACTGGGCCGAAGGATAAACATTAGCGCTGGGACAGATAAGTCCGGGCCGGGGTCATTGACGGCTAACGACGATGAAAATCACAATAAAGGCAGACGCAAACCCCAAGATAAACGCCAATACCAGCATCTGCTTTTGGAATTCGCAACTTTCATCGCGGGCTTGGCTTTCGGTGCCGCTCTTAATTATTTCGGCCCCAACCCTCCCATTCTTTATGTCACTTTTTTTGGGTTCTGCATTTTTGGTGGAATTCATATTTGTTTAACGCTAAAAAGCTATGTATCGTTTCGAGTTTGGGCCTTACTCGCAGGCATCGCATTACTTGCGTGCATCGCTTTATGGTTTCCCGCAAATCGTTTTATTAACCGCCTAATAGATGGAGAGGACAAAAAAGAGAAGGCAAGGAAGGATGAAATCAGAAACCTCAAGGGTGAAATTAGCGGCCTTACAAATGACCTTTTCCAAGCTCGGCAGGACCTTTTCCAAGCTCGACAAACAATAAGCAAGTTGTTCGAAACGGTAGTCGATTCAGTGCCAGGTTTAGTGTTCCACGAAAAACTTGATCGGGTGACTGTCTCCTTGGGCGGGATTGATTGTGTTCTCAAAGCTTCAGATCTATCCAAACCCAAAGATGAAATAACAGTAGGCGTGCTGGACGGTGTTGATCCCAATCCGGTGAAGCCGTACATTGAACACGGTAGGCTCTTTTGTGATATTGAGTTTTTCCCTATCGGGGGGTTGCCGCACATGAAATTACAACGCAATTTACTCATTGGAAAACCGACTGAGTGGGATTCGAATTGGGACGATAGAGGCATCGAGGTTGTAAATGAATCCCTGACCCCCATTTTTCAAATGTATTGGAAAAGTGAGGTACATGTTGTTTTCAATGGCATCCTCCCAATTAATGGAACTCTATTCATATGTGAAGAGGGGCATATTGAGACATTTGGCCCGACTAGCTTTAAGAAGCGGTTTCCAGATGGAAAAATTTCAATCAATCTGAAGCCAATTTTCAAATATCCAGCATACGCTAATCGGGGTGTCAGGGATAAGTGAGCCCAAATTTTCACGATTAAGGCAGCCCCTAGTGCCACTGCCGAGGAGTGAACCGTCGCGGTTGTAGCGGGTTCATCCGATGCATTCCATCGGGCGTTATGCGCAGCGGCGCGCGCCGGTCGAAGGGCTGAGGAAAAAGGTGCGGGTTGGCTTTCCTTATTTCCGCCACGGTTGCGCTGTTGAACGCACCTCCCACCAAAGCTCCAGGCAGCGTGCCCAGAACAGCGTCGGCCCGGTCAGGGCTTGGCAGGTTGCGCGAGCGCAAATCTGACTTCGGCTCCAGCACAAGCCGCCCCTTGCTGTCAGGCCAACCGCGCCTCGAAGTCAACTGCGCAATTAGCTCTCGGTCATTGGGCAGGATGATTTCACGCCGTTCGACTTTTGTCCTCGCCGCAAACCACATTTCTGCTGCCAGGTTGGCGTAATGTTCCGGGTCTTTGGCCGGCGAGCCGTTGTTAACGCGCTTTATCGGCCAGCCCACCTCCCGCAGCCGGTCGCATACAGGACCGCCCAGCCCGCTCTCATCTCCCGCAATCCTGTGCGGCTCCAGCTTCTGCTCTCTAAAATGTCGGATGAACTGGCCGACGGCCCGCATAGTATCTTTCTCGCGCCAGCAAGCTACCAAGTCCACCTTGTTGCCACGGCGGACCGCTAAGACGTTCTCATCCCCACCGGCTGCGAAGTCACAGAACGCCGATAGGTCGCCACCGCGCGCCTCGGGCGGGTCCGCCAGCAGCCGCTCGACAAGGCCCAACGGGATGACCGCCCATCCTCGCCCATGGCCATGAACTCGGCGAAAATCATTGAGCGCACCAGCGGATGGTGTTCCCCGTTGGCGCTCAGATAAATTGAGCCGGCTCTGCTCAGATAAATTGAGCCGTTGGTTGGTTTAGTGGAGGGCGATTTTCTCTTTCCAAGAAGCTGATTTTGCTTTCTGAGGAAGCCCGGAGATCTGAATGGCGCAACCTAATGAAGCGACTGGAGGATCTCGTTCCAGTCGTGGGCGAGCGGGGCGCAAACGTTGGATTGCGGGATAGAGTGGGATCATGGCTTTCCCCGCCTCAAAGCCTTTTCCGGTTACGACGGTAGCAATCATTTGGCCATCCGGGCTGAAATGGGCTGACCCCGCTTCTTTTCCCAAGTTTATCGCGGGGTGGATTTCCCGGCCTGTTTGAACATCACCGGACTCGGATTCCTTGTCCTGAGGTAGGGACGCGTTTCACTCCCATCAAAGCACAACTTATCTAAGAATTTATGAACGCAAAAGACCAAGAAACCATCGACCCGTTTCATCGAACTCCGTGCCCAGGGCTAGACTCTCGTCCGCATCGCCGCTGAACTCAACGTCAACAAAGACACCCTGCTCGTCTCGAGCCTCACCTGGGACGCGTGAACTCAATCCCAATCCCCACCTCGAACCCGCGCGCCGCATCCCGCGGCCCCGTCGCGCACGTTGGCTCAAACATTGTGGAATCTGGACAGCCCTCCCCAAATCCAAATCCGAGCGGGTCGGATGTGAATTTTGATTTACTGAGTCTATTTTTTCCTGTATAACCCACTCTCGGCGAGCGCGCAATACTTCCGCTCCCTAATTTCAAACCTGACCAAAAAATGAGTTTTTTGGTCGGATTTGGTCGGAATTGAACTGCCTTAAAGCCCGCCTCCCGTGCAGCCCACCCGCCGCTCACCGCGCCCGGATTTGAGGCTAACAATGGTCAGCGAACCCGTGTGGAAGGAGAGGGCTGTCAGGCGCTGACCGCCGCAAGCCCAAAGAAGCGCTGGCCCTGAGGAAGATCTTGGCTTGATCCATCACCATTGCGGCATAGGTTTCAGATGATTCTGATTTGCCCTGAGCGAAGGCCATGTTACCTCAATACATTATTGTCCTCGGCGCTCGCTCAGTTTCTGGGAGCGGCTCCGGGAAGGCCGGCAAGTTCAAGGAAAGGGATTACCGGATGATTGAAAGGATCGTGCGTAAGGAGCACGGCTTCGAGGGATGCACGATGATTCGGGCCAAGGGATTCTACCAGCAGCAAGAGGAAGACACCGTCCAGATCATCGTTCTGGCAGAGAATTACGAGAAAATTAAGGCCTGTGCCCAACAACTGCGAACCACGTTTGGGCAGGAATCCGTTCTTGTCATCTCAGCCGGCGTTGGGGAATTTCTCACCTGATTGACTCAATAGTACGCCGCTTGCTGCCCGAGCTGTTAATCGAAAGAATTTGCCCCAACCTCAAGCAGGACAATGGCGAGAGTTGATCACCACCACGCCCCGGATCGATTTTGGGACGGCCGCGCCGATTGTCGATGCCCGGGGCCGCCGTCGCCCGCAATGGGTTTTCGCGTCAGTTTCCCAAGCCGAGTTTGCGGAGCAATTCGGATACTCGTGGGTCGAGCCGCAGCGAGTCGAATAAGGGATTCTTTTTAATATCGAGCAGATGGTCGCACCGGCCTTCATACGCCGTCTGGAGGTATTGGACTGCAAGTTCGCGCTCGCCGAGGCTGTCATGAAGAAGCCCGATCCAGACCGGCGAGATATAGTTTTGTTTGGCGAACTGGTTGACTTTGTCGAGGTGTTCACGGGCCTCGCTCTGGTGGCCGGCCACGGCGAGGGTGATGGCGAGACGCAATAGTTGCAGGGGATGATCGCCAGGCGAGGCGAGTTCCAGGGCGAGCCTGTTTTCCCGAATGGCGTCGTCGAACTGGTTCAATTGGAGGAAGATCTCGGCCAATTCCGGGCGGCCCCAGAAGGAATTGGCATTGGCGTCAACCGCTTGGCGGGCGAGGGCTAAGGCCTGGTCATAGCGACGGGAGCAGTAACACACGCTGGCCTGGCTTAACAGGCCATCGGCGAGAGCCAACTGGGTGGCGCGCTTGGAGCTATCCAGAGCTTCCTCGTAGCGGCCAAGCATGGTTAGAAACTCGGAGTAATCACAATAGACCCGGGCTTCATTGGGGTTCAACTCGAGGGAGCGTCTGAACTCGCGTTCGGCGGCTGGGAATTCCCAATCGCCCCACCACTTGATGGTCGCGTAGGAATGGTGCGCTTCGGGAAGTGCTTCATCCAACTCGAGCGCGCGGACGACGTATCGTTTGGCGAGCGGCATGGCCTCTTTTGGGGGCATGAACATGCTGGAGATGTACGCATAGGTCGCAGCCAGACCGGCATAAGCCCTGGCGAAGGCCGGGTCCAGGTTAATGGCCTCGTTGAACTGGTCAATCGCCTGCCGGCAAGACTGATCCGTGTACTGGTAAAGATTGAACCGCCCTTTGAGATAGAGTTCGTAGGCCTTGAGGCTGCTGGTGGGTTTGGCTTGGAGCCGCTGGGCGTCCGCCATACCCAACTGGATTTTCAGGGCGGCAACCACTTCTTGAGCGACCTCGCTTTGCACCGCCAGGATATCGCTTAACTGACGGTCGTAGGTTTCGGACCAAAGGTGAAAGCCATCCGCAACGTTGATGAGCTGGGCAGTGATGCGCAACTTTTCCCCCGCCTTGCGGACACTGCCTTCGAGCACGGTAGTCACGTGCAGTTGTTCCCCGACTTTTTGGAAGATGCCTTCCTCCGACTTGCCCTTGAAGGCGAAAGAGGAACTGCGTCCGGGGACGTGCAGGCCGGGGACTTTGGCCAGCACGTTCAGCAGTTCCTCGGTCATGCCGTCACTGAGGTATTCGTCGGCTTTGTCCGCGCTCATATTCACGAAGGGCAACACCGCTATGGATTTCTGGACCGGCGCCATGGGGCTGGCCGAACCGGGACGTGACGTCGAAACGCTGGGACGTAAATTACCGAGTGTTTTCGTGGCCGGGGACGGTAGATGAAACACCCACCAACTCACACCCCCGACTATGGAAACTCCGACCACGAGCCACGCCACGGCGCGCGCGAGGGCTCTCGAAGGAGGCAACGCGCTCGGCCGGTCTAGCGAGCGAGACCCCTTTTGCCACGGCAATACCACGCGGTAAACTTCGACCCGGGCGTCAATGTGTTTCAGTTCTGGAGAACGGAGTTTGGCGAGTTCCACATCCAGCTTGTTGCGTACTTGCGCGACTACGGCGTCCGAGAGGCAGATGCCGCCGCCGTGGGCCAAGGGTTCGATGCGTGCGGCGATGTTCACTCCGTCGCCATACATGTCCGCCTCGCGATAGACCACGTCGCCGAGATGGATTCCGATGCGGACCTGGAAATGGCGTTCGGGCGGATGCGTAGCGTTGCGGGCCGCCAGCGCGCGCTGGATTTCCACGGCACACTGGGTCGCCTCGAGGGCACTGGGGAACTCGACGAGGAAGCCGTCACCGGTGCTCTTGACCTCACGCCCGTTGAAAAGTGGAAATTGCGAGCGCAGCAAACGCTGGCTCTCGGCCAGCAACGCGAGCGCCATCGGCTCGCTGCGCTGTGAGAGCGTGCTGAAGCCCACCATATCCGTGAACATGATAGCAGCCAGGCGCCGATGTTCAGTTTGGTCCGCGGGCACGGGCGAACAGTAACACGGCCCCTAAGCGATAGATAGAATATCTTGCAAGGCTGGAACCCTCAGTCGCCCACGTGGCGAGAGTCGTCCCAGAGACGGATGGCGGGTTCGGTTAGGCTGTGCTCATAACTCAGTACGCTCAGGCTGGCGGTACTCAGGAGGAAGAACCGACCGGCGGCCGGCTCCAGTCCCAACCATCGCGCGGCGAGAACTCGCAAAAAGTGCCCGCTCGAGAAGATGAGGGCGTCATCCGGGAGGAGCCGAAGCTGCTTAACGATGCGATCGGCCCGCGCGGCAACCTGCCCCGGAGTTTCGCCCGCGGGGCAGCCATCGCGAAACAGTCTCCAATCGGGGCGTTCCGCGAGAATCTCACTGCTGGTGCGCCCTTCGTACTTACCGTAGTTCCATTCGAGCAAATCAGGTTCCACCTGGGCAACGCTCCCGAAACCCGCCAGTTTACACGTTCGCTTGGTACGCTGCAAAGGGCTCGTCAACACTTTCGCGAATGAAAGGCCTTGCAGGCGCTCGCCCAGGGCTCGCGCGTTGCGCTCACCGCGGTCGGTCAGCGGCAAATCGGTCAGCCCGGTGTGTTGCCCGGAAATGCTCCAGGCGGTTTCTCCGTGGCGGGCGAGGTAAACACTGGGAAGGCGGTCGTTCATTTTCGGAAAAACCAGCCTAGGCTACGAGCGCGGTGGTTTCATGGGTTTGCCGGCTGGCTTAGGCTCGGGTTGTGCCAGCCCCCCGGAGGAGCTACGTGTTCAGCTTCGGCGGGGCCCCAGGTCTTTGGCTCGTACTCATGCACTGGCGTGCCGGCTTTTAGCGCCGGATCCACGATGCGCCAGGCTTCCTCGACATAGTCCTCGCGCGCAAACAAGGTCGGGTCACCCGCCATGGCGTCGCTGAGCACGCGTTCGTAGGCGTCCATTTCCTTGGCGCAGGGGTGGCGGCTGGCTTGTAACTCGGACAATTCATTGCGCGATTCCTGCACCGGCGAGGTGACATTGATTCCGAAGGCCAGCACGATATCCGGACTGATCCGCAACCGGACATAGTTGGGATAAAGCTTGTACTGTTTGTACATCGTTGGTGGCAGTCGCAGCCGAACCAGGACTTCCGTGCAGGTGACCGCCAGGCATTTTCCGGCGCGGATATAAAAGGGCACTCCCCGCCAGCGCCAGGAATCAATGTGCAGTTTGAGCGCGGCGAACGTTTCAACCTGGGAATCGGGCGCCACGCCCGGCTCCTGGCGATAGCCGCGAAACTGGCCGCGCACCAGGTTTTTCGGCTCGAGCGGAGATATCGCCTTCAGCACCTTGACTTTTTCGTCGCGGACCGATTCGCTGTCGGTGCGGATGGGGGGCTCCATGGCGAGGTTGGCCAGCACCTGGAAGAGATGGTTCTGGACAACGTCACGCACGGTACCGACTTGCTCGTAAAAGGCGCCGCGGCCTTGCACTCCGAAATCCTCGGCCATGGTGATTTGCACGCTTTCGATGTGGGTCCGATTCCAAAATGGTTCGAGCAAGGTATTGGCGAAGCGGAAGAAGAGCATGCTATGAACCGGCTGTTTGCCCAGGTAATGGTCGATGCGGTAAATGGTCTTCTCATCGAAAGTGTGGAGCAGGATTTGGTTGAGGGCGCGCGCCGAGGACAAATCGCGACCGAAGGGCTTTTCAATGATGACGCGGCCCCCGCGAGCGCACTCCGTTCGCGACAATTGCTCGACGATGTTGCCAAATGCTTCGGGCGGGATAGCCAGGTAGTACGCCGGATGCTGCGCCGAACCGATCTGATGGCAAAGGTCTTTGAAGGTGGCCGGATCATTGTAGTCGCCACCCACGTAGCGCAAAAGCCCGCATAACTTCTCGAACGCGTCTGGCTCCAGTCCGCCGTGATTTTCCACGCTGTCTTTCGCCCGGTCCTTGAGCTTTTCCAGAGACCAGCCAGGCCGGGCGACGCCAATAACCGGCACGTTCAGCGTGCCGCGCTTGACCATTGCCTGCAGCGCCGGGAAAATTTTCTTGTGCGCTAAATCCCCGGTCGCCCCGAAAAACACTAACGTGTCCGAATGATTGGAATTGTTGTTCATGGTTGCTTGCCGGCTGGTTTTTCCAGGTGACCGCCAAAACCGAAACGCATCGCCGAGAGAAGTTTGTCCTGGTAATCGGCCTCGCCGCGGGAGGCGAACCGTTCGTACAAGGCGGTTGTCAAGACGGGTACCGGGACACCTTCGTCGATCGCCGCTTTGATGGTCCATCGGCCTTCGCCGGAATCAGACACGCGGCCGGCAAATTGCGCCAGCTGGGGGTCCGCGACCAGCGCGTTGGCAGTGAGGTCTAAAAGCCACGAGGCAATCACGCTGCCCCGGCGCCATACCTCGGCGACGTCGGTCAGATTGAACTCGTAGTTATAGTGTTCGGGGTTGCGCAACGGCGTCGTCTCCGCGTCATTCTCACTCTGACGCTTGCCCACGTCGGCGGATTTCAAAACCCCCAAGCCTTCGGCATAGGCCGCCATGATGCCATATTCGATGCCGTTGTGAACCATCTTGACGAAGTGCCCCGCGCCGTTCGGACCGCAATGCAGGTACCCTTGTTCGGCGGTGCCGTTGAGCTTCTCACGACCGGGTGTGCGCGGAAGCTCACCTGTTCCGGGGGCCAGCGTGGCAAAGATCGGGTCCAAATGCTCAACCACCTGCGGTTCGCCTCCAATCATCATGCAATAGCCACGTTCCAATCCCCACACTCCGCCGCTGGTGCCGACGTCGACATAATGAATTCCTTTTTGGGCCAACTCCTTGGCGCGCCGGAGATCGTCAACGTAATAGGAATTACCACCGTCAATCAGGATATCGCCTGATTCGAGCAGGGGCGCCAGCTCGGCGATGGTCGCATCTACTGCCGCCGCGGGGACCATTAGCCAAACCGCGCGCGGCTTGGTCAGGTTCTTGACCAGTTCCGCGGGCGAGGCTGTACCCACCGCGTGTTCTTTGACCAAATCTTTGACCGCTTGCGGACCGCGGTCATAGACGACGCACTGATGTCCGCCGCGGATTAAGCGCCGGACCATATTCGCGCCCATACGTCCCAATCCAATCATTCCAATTTGCATTGTCTTGTTTTTCATAATTAGCGCCGCGTGAACGCAGAGCCCTCGCGGCAGAATTCTAACGAGTGTCGGCACACCCGCGTCTGGCGAAAAACGGGGACGAGACGTCAGACGAGACGTCCCCGTCCCTAACGTAATGGCACACTTCTGTCGTTGTGTATAGTGACCTACTCTACCACGACGGGACGTGCGCAGCCTCCCCTTTCGAAGTAATTCAAAGCGTAACCTGGTGAGCCGCATAGGAAGATCTGCCCATGATCGTCCTGACGAGCGCATACGTTACGATTGCCGATGGAACCGCCACCACCAGAGAGCCGAGCAGAAGCGGCCTCCCCACCGTGAAAAATGAGGACCAGTGAAACCAGACCAGAGGATTATGTTGGTGCAGATGCAGGTGTGGCGGCAACTCGTGGGGGTGGTGCAGGAGCCAGTAGCCAAGATCGTATTCCCAACGCAGCAGCAAGGGAGCTAGCGGCAAAATGGCGTCATGCAAGGTCACGGCGATTGCGGCTGCTACCAGACTGCCACGAAGCAAGCGCGCGGAACCGATGGCCAGCAACGTCTTCAGGCCCCATAATGGGATGAACCCGAAGAAGACGCCGAGCGATGCCCCGGTGGCAATCGCCTCCGGCTTATCTCTGAGGTGAACCAGGCGTTGCCATTTTTCCCGAAACCAGCCGATGGCAGTCATGAGGACCACGTATTCTGCCGCTTGTTCATGCCCACACCTCGATATTATTGGTGCTCTCCAGTTATTCGAACATAGCCCATCCAGGTGAATTTGGCATCTCCGGTTCGGCCGCGAAGCTCCGTCAGCGGCGAGGCGCTGCCTCATCGACCGCGGATCGCCGCGGCAAAACCTTGATAAATGCAACGCGATTTGACCGACATCAAAAGCCTTGCCTCTGAATGGCGCGAGAAGCACACGGCCAAGAAGTAGAGCCTGGACCGGTCCGCATTGCCCGCACCGGTTTTTGGCTTGCTGCGCCGCTCCACTTCCTGAAAAACTGCCGCGCTGTTGGCGGCTAAGCCAACGCGCCTGGGCGGGAATAGGGCGTCTCCTGGTCCCCGGCAAACGAGCGGGATGCCTGGACATTAAATGACTAGAGTGCTGCTGTTGGGCCTGGGCCGTTGGGGCGTCAATCATCTACGGAATCTACATGCCATGCCGGTCGAGCTGTATGTGGCGGAAGTGGACGGCCCTCGGCTGGAACCGGCCCGAAAACTCGGCTTGCCGGCGGCTCGCCTGTTTACCGACTACCGAAAGTGCCTTAACCAGGTCGAGGCGGTGGTTGTCGTCACGCCGGCCCAAACTCATTTTCCGATTTGCCGCGAAATCCTCGGCCTGGGTAAAGACGTCTTCGTCGAGAAACCAATAACCCTCACCTCAGCCGAGGCGCGTCAATTGACGGGACTGGCTAAGGAGCACCAGCGCATTCTCCAGGTGGGTCACATCTTTCGCTTTGATCCGGCTTCACACTGGCTGCGCGAAGCAATCCAGAACGGCCAATTCGGGCAGGTACGGATTCTCCGCAGCAATTTCAGCGGGTTCAAGCGTCCGCGCAACGACAGCGGGGTAATGTTCGCCGACGCGATTCATTTCGTCGACCTGTTCAACTATTTCCTGGACCGTACGCCCGCCCGGGTATTTGCCAGTGCCCGCGATTTCCTCGGCCGCGGCATGGAGGACGCCTCGTTGATTTCCCTCGAGTATGAGGGAGCCCAAGGCCCAACCTGGGCCACCATCGAGACCAATTACTTTCTACCGGGCAAATTCCGGGAAGTCACAGTGATCGGCAGCGAGTTGAGCGCGGTGTGCGACTACAATGTCGCGCAATATAAAATCAAGACGTTTGCCAATCGGCATGTGAAGGAGGGCGCTGATTTCAAGGCGATGGAAGGGGCGTTGCACCAGGTTGAGAGCCCTCCCGAGGAACCGCTGCTGGCGGAGTTGCGGGCGTTTGTCGAGTCAGTGCAAACGCGGCGGGCGGCGCGTGCCGATGGCCAGGCGGGCCATGACTCGGTCCGAGTGTTGGAAGCGGCGGTCGAATCGGTCCGGAGCGGACGCACCGTGCCGGTGAGCTGACAGGTTCTTTTATGCAAAAAATCCCACTATCAAAGTGCTTCGTAAACGAGGAGGTGGAAGCAGCGGCCTTACGGGCCCTGCGCTCCGGGCAATACATTCTCGGCAAAGAATCCCAGGCCTTTGAGGCGGAATTGGCTGCCTATACCGGGACGCGGCACTGCGTCCTGGGTTCCTCCTGGACTTTGATCGTTTACTTGCTGCATCAGCTCCAGGGCCTGGGCCCCGGGGACGAGGTGATTGTGCCCAGTCACACCGCCTTCCCCAGCATCGAACCGCTGATCCATTTGGGGGCGCGGCCGGTTTTTGTGGATGTCGATGACACCTACGTGATGGAGCTTGAGCAGGTCGAAGCCGCGATCACTCCCCGCACCGTGGGAATTATGCCGGTCTATTTGTACGGTCATCCCGTGGACGTGGACCGCCTGCTGGCGATTGCCGCCCGGCATCATCTTTGGGTGATCGAGGATTGCGCGCAGGCCCAGGGGGCTCAATACAAAGGCAAAACCGTTGGCAGCCTGGGCGACTTCGGCGCGTTCAGTTTCTTTCCTTCGAAGAATCTGACCGTGCTGGGCGATGGAGGCTGCGTGACCACCAACCATGACCAAATGGCGGACCGACTCCGGATGTTGCGCAACCATGGCCGGCAAGGGAAATACGACCATGAATTTCCCGGCTATAACGTAAGGTTCAATGAGATCAATGCCGCGGTGGGCCGGGTGATGCTCAAGCACCTGGATAGCTTTAACGAGAATCGGCGACGGCTGGCAGCCCGATACCGCGAATGCTTGTCCGGCCTGGTGCAAACTCCGCCCGAACGCGAGTGGGCCAAGGCGGTGTATCACATGTTCGTGATCCGGTGCGAGCGGAGGGACGAGTTGCAAAAGTTCTTAAAAGAACGCAATATTGAAACCGGGATTCATTACCCCAAGCCCAATCACTTGCAGCCGGCAGTCACCGGGTTATTTCCTTATGTCCCGAAACTGCCCCGCACGGAGCAAATTGTGAAAGAGATCCTCTCGCTTCCCATTCACGGCGAAATGAGCCTGGATGCCGCCGACCAGGTATGCGATGCCATCGGGGAGTTCTACCGGAAATGATCCGCGCGCGTTCGCTAATTTTTCCCACCCGGCTGTTTGCTAGATGAACAATGTCTGAACCCGCTCCTGCCCTCAGCCTGGTGATCCCGTGCTACAACGAGCAGGATAACCTGCGTCCGTTGGTGGCGGCGATTCGCGAAGCGGTCGACCCGCTGAAACTAGCGTATGAACTCGTCATCACCGACGATTGCAGCACGGATCGTTCGTGGGAGATTCTTAAGACACTGGCCGCCGAAGACGAGCGAGTCCGGGTCCAACGCTTTGCCTTCAACTGCGGCGAATCGGCCGCGAGTTGGGCCGGCTTGAAGGCGGCTCGTGGCCGCTGGTTGGTCACCCTGGACGCAGATCTCCAGAACGACCCGCGGGATCTGCCAAAATTCCTCGAGGCACTCCAGCGGTTTGATTGTGTCTGTGGGACCCGGGTCCAGTCCCGGGGCCAAGGCGACAATTTCGTGCGCATTGCTTCCTCGCGGATCGCCAATTGGGTTCGCAACAAACTCTCGGGCGAACAAATCAGCGACGCGGGCTGTACCTACCGAGCCTTCAAACGCGAGTGCATCGACCATGTGAAGTTCTTTAAGGGAATGCACCGCTTTTTGCCCACCTTATTTAAGCTCGAAGGCTTTACCGTGACCGAAATTGCGGTCAGCAATAATCCCCGCTTTGCCGGCCAGAGCCATTACGGGGTTTGGAACCGGCTGTTCGCTTCCTTTTACGATTTGCTGGCGGTCCGGTGGATGAAAAAGCGGATGCTGCGTTACCAGGTCGCCCAGCGCATCAATTAGCGGATCGACCCGGCAGTGCGCCGATGGAGAGCGGGTTTCGCGCTCGAGCTGCGGCCGGATTTGCCAGCCGCGCCGCTGTGGAGCTTGGCCAATTCTGCCCGCGCCTGCTCCAACTCGGTGGCCATCTGCTGGCGTTGCTCCTGAGCTTGTGCCAATTCGCGGGAGCGACGGCGCAGATCCAGTTGCCATACCACGTGCCGCGCCAGAATCTGCAGGGCCTGTTTCTGCTCCGGGCGAAGCTCCCGCGGGACTTTGTCGATGACGCAGAGAGTGCCCAAGGCGCAACCGTCCGGTGTGATTAACGGGGCACCGGCGTAGAAACGGATTTTGGGATCGGTTGTCACCAACGGACTGCGGGCGAAGCGCTCATCTTTGGTCGCGTCCGAGACAATGAAGAGGTCGTTCTGCAGAATCGCGTGCGCACAGAATGAAATGTCCCGGGACGTTTCCGTCAGGCTCACACCCACTTTGGCCTTGAACCATTGGCGGCTTTTGTCCACCAGGCTGAGCAAGGCGATCGGTGCCTCACAAATTCGTGCGGCCAACTCGGTCAACTCGTCGAACACCGCTTCTGGAACGGTGTCCAGCAGCTCGTACTGCCACAATATTTTGAGTCGCCGCTTTTCGTCTTTAGGTACTGGAGCGCGCATCGTTTTTTGTTCCCTTTTGAGGCGGCCAGAATAACCGGCTGGTAAAGGAAATCAACGCTTGTTTTTCCCCCGCTTGTTGCTGCGGGGTTTGCCGCAGACGGCTTTCTCCACCCCCTGGCCGCCCTGAAACTCGGCCAAACCCGAGCCCTCAACTGTTCCCGAGACCGTCGCCAGTCAAGGGCGACTCCGGAACGGTGGGCGGAACCGGCCCAGGCTTCTGGGCGGGGGTCTCCCGGACCACGGTCCCTTCCCCGGCCTTGGGCTGAGTCGGCTTCGGCCGAGCGGCGGCGGGGATAATCATTTTTGTCGCGGGCAACGGTCGGGCCGCAGGCGCTGGCCGAGGCGGTGCTGGGGGCACCTTTGCGGCAGCAACCGCCGCCGGACGGATTGGCCTAGTCGCAGGCGTGGGGTTCGCCGGGGGGCGCGGAGTCTTCGGAGACCCTTTCCGAGCGGGCTTGAGCCGTTGAGCCTTCTTAGTGGCCTGGACCGGGTGCTGCACTGGGGAGGTTTTCTCCCCCTTTCTCTGAAGTTTCTCCAACCGCGCCAGGGCCCGTTTTAAGATCTTGGAAGACTTCGCAAATTCGTCTTTGGCCGCACGCGCCAGTTTCTTGGCGGCTTTGGCCGCCTTCCGCGCTTCCTTGGATTTGATCTTCGCGGCCCGCGCCGCCTGGCGGGCAACTTCCGCGGCTTTGGCATCAAGGCCAGCGCGTTTGCGTGCGTCCCGCAGTTCCTTGCTTGCCTTGCTGAGTCGAAGTGCTGTGTTCATGGCTGGCCTTTTTTGCTTCGCTCCCGGGGGCGGATTCAGGTCCCGCGTGCCCCGGCAGTGAATTATGGCCCTATTAAAACGTCTCGCCACCTGCCAAGGCAAGCAACTTTCCTGAGTCATGCCCACGTCACCGAATTTCACCTGCCGAGCTTCCCCCGGAACACTCGCAGACCGCTCAGGGCGTGGCGACGCGATAGAACCGCTGTGAATGGCCGTTCACCCCACTGTCGGTGAAGCTGTATTGGCCCGGGGGACCTTCCGTTGCTTGGCCAACACGCACCCAACTGCTGAACGGCGCCGCGGGGTTGGTCGTGGCAAATAAGGAGAATGCGCGCCCCGGAGTGTGGGTGAAACCAAGCTGGAACGTACTCGGCGACCTCGACAAACCGGTTAAAACGATCGAGGGTGGGGCGAGCTCAACTTGCAGGTTGTCCGCCATGAAAATCGGCCCCCAGTCGCCCCCGGTAGGAGGCGGGGCATCATAGTGTACCACCACGCGGTTGAAGGGCTGAGCGCTGGTAATGGCCAAGGTCGCCGAGGGCCAGGTGCCCGGCGGGTCGGCAGTCATGGTGCTCGTGCCCACCAGGCTCTGATCGAAATAGACCGTCACTCTCAGGCGCGCGGAGGAATCGCAGGCCAGTTCCTGCGGAGCATAAAGAATCGAAAAAGCGACGAGCGGCTGGGAGAAAGCCACCCACAAGTCTGCGGCGTACACGCTACTGGGGAAAAGGCAGTTGCCGCTGAATCCCGCCGGCGTGAAGCCCATCGTGTTGGCTGGTTGGACGGAAAAACCCTCGCCGGTGGCCGAGAGTTCCGCGGTTAACCCACTCGCCGTGAGCGAAACCGGCAGGGGAGCATGCACGGGCGCGCTTTCAAAATCGAACAGCACCGTTTGCGCCGTGGTGTGAGCGAGCGAACCGGCGACCATCATGGCCGCTACGCGGAAAGTCCTGCGCATAATCGCGACAACGAGCGTATTTAATCAGGTGCAGCAGGACATTTCAATCCCAAATATCAAATAATAAGTTACACAAATGGTTGCAAGCTGCCGGACTAATCCTGGGCCGGGGTCGGGTGGCGAATGAGTTCCAATTCCTCATCCGGTTCCCGGAGAAAGCTGAGATCACCATCGTCGTCGCAAAACATCAGGCCGGCCTCGCAGCCGTAATAATCTTCGTAGCCGGGAGCGAATTCCCCCGTATCGCCATTGGTAACGAAAACGACGGTTCCGGAGACGCCTTTGTAGCGGACGCGATCGTGAAGGTGGATCCCTTCGCCATTAAAGTAGTGAAGCACCGAGGCATTCATTTCGAGCAAGTGTTGTTGATTCATACTCGCCCAAGCGGTCGCCCCGGGCTACTGTGCGTTTGTCGGCACACCCCCCGGAGACCCCACTTGAATTCGGCGCGGCAACAGAAAGATTGGAGGGGAATACGATTAGCCTGGTAAAATGAAGAGTCGTCAAGGATGGCCGACATCGTGATGGACAGCATCGTGGCATGCCAAACCTGCGGTTTGGTGCAGCGGGTGAAGCCCTTGCCAAGAGATTGGGTGGCGCGGTGTTCGCGGTGCGGTTTTCGGGTTATTCGTCGCCGCCGATTGAGCCGTTTGCGCACCCTGGTATTTTCGCTGGCGGCGTTGATCCTTTATATCCCCTCTAACTTGTATCCCATCGTCACGGCCGAGTATCACGGGTTGCATTCGGAAACCACCATCGCGCAGGGAATCAAGGCTCTGTGGCAGGAGGGACAATACCTCATCGCCGGGCTGGTATGTTGCACGAGCCTGCTTACCCCGGCATTGAAAATCATCGGGTTATTGCTGCTTTCGCTGACTTTGAATTGGCCTCGCTGGAGAAAAGCCCGGACCTGGGTGTACCAGGTTATCCGCGTTATTGACCCCTGGAATATGCTGGAAGTGTTTCTCCTCGCCATTGCCGTTTCCATGATCGAGATGGGACGGGTTGCCACCGTGCATCCTGGGCGAGGCGTTTTTTCCTTTACCGCGGTAGTGGCTTTAACCCTGTTGGCCACCCTCAGTTTCGACCCGCGGTTACTCTGGGATTCTCCCGAAGGAAGATCCTGGTATGAGTGAGCGCCCCGGCCTCGCCCCGGCGGATAGCTTGCCCGAGGCTCGCCTGGCCCGGGCCCGGTCGGCCTGGCTGCTTTGGCTGATACCCTTGGGCGCCGTCGCCTTGTGCGGCTGGTTCCTGTACCGTGACTTCGTCGCCGCCGGACCTAAACTGACGGTTTATTTTCGGAATGTGGACGGACTGGAAGCCGGCAACACCCAGGTCAAGTACCGCGGGGCCAAGGTCGGAATGGTCAAGAACCTTGAACTCACATCCGACAGTCAATTCGTTAAAGTCGGCCTGCGCCTGACCCGTTCCGCTCGGGGCCTGGCGGGCGCCGGATCGGTATTCTGGATTGTGCGCCCGGAGGTAAAGCTGGGAGGGATCAGCGGGCTGCGCACGATCGTTTCCGGCGAATACATTACCGCCAGGCCCGGCCCCGGACCAAGCACCAACACCTTTTTCGGAATCGAAAAGGCACCCACTGATGAAGGGTCTAACGCGCTGCAGCTCGTTTTGTTTGCGCCCAAATTGAGTTCCCTGCAAGGGCAATCCCCTATTATCTACCGGGGAGTCGAAATCGGCGAGGTGCTGGGCTACCAACTCGGACCCGATTCCCAGGAGGTGGTCATTAGGGCCGCCGTTCGGCAGGAATACGCGCCGCTGGTCCGCATGAACTCGAAGTTCTGGAACGCCGGCGGTATCGATCTCAAGCTGGGCTTGTTCCGCGGCGCGGAAATAAGCGCGGAATCGGCCAAAACGCTCATTGGTGGTGGAATTGAAATGGCCACGCCACCCGCGTTCGAGGACCCGGCCAAAAACGGCACGGCCTTCCGGTTGTATGAACGGCCTGAGGAGGCTTGGAAAGCCTGGGCACCGGCCATTGCGCTCCATCTGCCCGAGGAAGCACCCCAAACGAAGGCGGCTTCCCAGACGTTGCTCAAATGAGAATCAGGCGCGTCTCACCGGGTCGGTCAGGACCGCCACTCAGCAAAATCAGGCGGCGCAACTGGTGAAAACGGTGCCGGGCGTCCAGAATCTCCAAAACGAGCTCAAGCTGGAGCCTTAAGCCGGGCCAGGGAGCTCAGGAAAAAATTCCCAAAATGTCCTGATGTCGGTCCCTTATTCGTTGTATTAGTGAATGGACGAATCCATAAAGCCCATTCCAGAAACAAAAAACATATGAATGAACCGACGACAAAATCAAAGTACATGTTCCTCTTCCGCGGCAATGATTGGCACAAGGGGCTTTCCGCCGAGCAAATGCAAGAGGTGGCCGATCAGTGGATGGCCTGGTTTAAACGCCTGACGGAACAGGGCAAAGCTCTCGCGGGAGCGCCTCTTAAAGGGGAGGGCCGCACCGTGTCCGGAAAGAACGGACGCGTGGTGGCGGATGGACCTTTTGCCGAATCCAAAGAAGCCATTGGCGGCTATTTCCTTCTGCAACTCGAAAGTTTCGAGGAAGCCCTGGCCATTGCGCAAGAGTGCCCCGGTCTGGCTCACGGCGCCCGGGTCGAAGTCCGGCCGGTGGCCGAGGAATGTCCAATGGCGACGGAAGCGCGCGCGGAAGAACAACTGGCTTCCACTGCGGCCTAGTCCTGGTCTTAGCTGCGAGTGACCGGGAGGCGCGGTCGGACATTGGCCTCGACCGCGCCCCACGACTGGATCTGAGAGGTAAATCAACAATGATTGCGGAGATGGCATTGGGCGCCGCCCGGTTCCCCGGAGAGGCGGCGAACGGCGTCGAGGGTGAAATCAATCGCGCTCGCGATGGCAGACGCGTCTCAGAAATCGTCGAGCATTTGTTCCGCCACGAGGCGGGGAAAATGGTGGCGACATTAACCCGCATTTTTGGAATCGAACATCTCAGCCTGGCGGAAGACGTGGTCCAGGAGGCGCTGGGCCGGGCCCTGCAGACCTGGCCATTCTATGGCGTGCCCAATAATCCCGCGGCCTGGATTATGCGCGCCTCCCGCAATTTGGCCCTGGATGTCGTGCGCCGTCAAAAAGTGTTCCGGGAGAAGGAACCCGAGATCGTGAGGCTGGTTGACCGGCCCAGCCCCAGTCCCGACGCATTGGTCCCGGACGAACAGGAGATTACCGATGATCGGTTGCGCATGATGTTCGTCTGCTGCCACCCGCTCATCCCGGCCGAAGCCCAGGTCGCGCTGGCGTTGAAAACCCTTGGCGGGTTCAGCATCACGGAAATCAGCCGCGCTTTCCTGACCACCGACGCCGCGGTGGCCAAACGTCTGACCCGGGCAAAACATCGGATCCGTGAGGCTCGAATCCCGTTCGAAATCCCGGCCGGCGAGGACCTCGGGCGGCGATTGGAAAGCGTGCTGCAAGCGTTGTACCTCCTGTTCAATGAAGGTTACAAGGCTTCCAGCGGGGAAAAGTTGGTGCGCGAAGACGTTTGTTTCGAGGCGATTCGTCTGGCCGAATTGCTGGCCGCGCATCAGGCTGGCAATCAGCCAAAAACGCATGCGCTCCTGGCGGTAATGCTCTTGAATGCCGCGCGGTTTGCCAGTCGCAGCGATGCTCAGGGCAACTTGCTCCTGCTGCGCGAGCAGGATCGGGCGCGCTGGGACCAGGGACTGATCGCGCGCGGCCTGTTTCATCTGGCCCGTTCGGCAGCCGGTGAGGACATTACTGAATATCACCTGCAAGCGGGCATCGCCGCTTGCCACGCCGCCGCCAAGGATTACCAGTCGACCGATTGGCCCCAGATTCTGGCGCTTTACGATCAGCTCGTGGACCTGGACGATTCCCCAGTCGTGGCCCTGAACCGGGCAGTGGCCCTGGCGCAGGTCCAGGGGCCACAAGCCGGCATTGCCGCCGTCGGCGCGATTCATAATCTGCAAACGCTCGAATCTTATTATCTGCTTTATGCCGTGCTGGCAGAGTTTGAAGGTCAATTGAGTCATTTTCCGGCAGCGGCCGCCCACCTGCGCAAGGCCATCCAACTTACCGAAATGAAGTCCGAACAGGCCTTGCTGGCGCGCAGATTGCGAGATTGCGAAGCGCAAGGAGTGCCAAGTTAGTTTCGCCAAAGTGGCAGTGGGTCAGTGGAGGAATGACGGAAACTCTTACACAACGGTAGTGGTTCTCTGAAATGATTGTAAATGAGCCATTTACAATTGGCATTCCAGGCCGACGAGGGAGCGGCGTCGGGATTCTTTACACAACGCATCGGTTTGCGTCCACGTGCGTACCCATAAGTGATTAAAATATAACACGTTAGTAAATCGAATCTTCCGGCACAACCTTTGCTCGATTTCACCACGCAAGGGTGGCGTTTCAGAACCAGGCCGGTGGCGGGCAAACTGAGTCCCGGCCCCGGTGGAGACTCTATTCCGTGGCGTGGGCCCGGACCTTGCTCAAACAAACCTGGTCCTAAGAAAGGAAACAACAACTAAGGAAAGCAAACTTATGCAGAATCACTCCGCTATACTTCGAGGGCAAAGCTGGTTGCTTTGCGGTGGGCGCCCGGTATCCAAGCGCAAGGCCTGGGAAAAGCCCGGCTTGGTAAGGGCGCGTGAACTGGCTTGGTGGGGCGCGCGATTGACCATCGCCATGTCGTTCGCTGCTTCAGCGAGTGCTGGCTCGTTCTTCTTCAGTACCGGGGATCCCGATGGGAAGATGGCGACCGGAACCCGGCCGGACACAGGCGGGCAAATTGAGATTGAATCGGCCGACGATTTCTTCCCCTCAACCTCGGTCACACTGAACCAGGCCACGTTCACGGGGTTATTGCCTACGGGGGCGGCTTTGAGCGATATCAAGCAGGTGATCGTTGAAATCTACCGGGTATTCCCCAACGACTCGACCGTCCCGCCGAGTGGGAATGTGCCAACCCGGGTCAACTCGCCCTCGGACGTAGCCTTGCTCAGCCGGGATAGTGCGGCTGCCACTTTGAGTTTTAGCTCCACGTTGCTCAACGGAAGTTTCACCGCGGGAAATTCGGTGCTAAATGGCATCAATCCCAAACCCAATCAGAACACTCTGGGTGAAGGCCCGGTTTCTGGGCAGGAGGTGGAATTGAGCGTGGACTTCACTCAGCCGATTAATTTGCCGGCGGATCATTATTTCTTCGTGCCGCAAGTTGAATTGACGAGTGGAGATTTCCTGTGGCTGTCCGCGCCCAAACCAATCGTCGCGCCAGGAACGCCTTTCAATCCTGACCTGCAAACCTGGATCCGCAATGGACCCCTGGATCCGGACTGGCTCCGCGTAGGCGCCGACATCGTCGGCAACGGCGCCGCCTTCAACGCTTCCTTTACGCTCAGCGGCAGTGTGCCAGAGCCTGTTTCCACGGCCGGCCTGTTGGGCTTGGCTTTGGCTGGGGTGGCCGGTGGAATGAGGCGTTGGCGCAGTGCGGCTTAAACGCTGTTCCCGAGATCGTCATCAATTCGGCCTTCGGCCGAGGCAAAATTCTTCGAGAACCCGGCGCGCTGGAGCGCGGACGCCCTCGTCCGCGTGTTTCAGTTGGCGCAGCTGCGGACGAGGGCGTCCGCGCTCCAGCGTGCCGGGTTTAACGGCACCCCACAAACCTGGTTTGGTTCTTTGACATTTTCGCGAACCGCTATTACGGTGAGCGACATCGCCCAACGTAATAATAACTGCGGTCAATGAAAGCACTGATTCGGGAGATCCTGCTGAGTTTTTGGAAGATTCATATCCTTCATCACGCGGGAGAAGAGCCGGTTCATGGGCAGTGGATTTTAGCGGAGCTGCGCCGGCATGGCTATGAAATCAGTCCGGGCACGCTGTATCCACTTCTCAAGCGAATGGAGCGATTGGGATGGCTGAAATGCAAGGTGGACCCTGAGGGAGGTCGCCGGGCGCGCAAAGACTATCGCCTGACCATCGAAGGTCGGAGGGTGCTGAAGTTGATTAGGGAGCAGATAAAGGAGCTCCACAAAGAGGTCGTGCTCGAAGCTCATGCAAAATAGTCCCAAGATCAGGAATTTTGTGAAACGATTCGCCTGCATCACCTCTCCGCCGGGGATGACTGGCCCCGTTCTGGTCCTGCCGCCCTGCACGCAGGTATGAATCTCGTCCAAACCTCCCTGCGCCGGCCGTTGACCATGGTGGTGCTCATAATAGCGGTCATCCTGGGGGGCGTCCTCGCATTGCGGCAAATGCCTCGCGACATTTTTCCGACCCTGGGGATTCCGACCATTTACGTGGCGCAGCCTTACGGGGGCATGGACCCGGCCCAGATGGAGGGCTACCTCACTTACTATTACGAGTATCACTTCCTTTATATCACCGGCATTGAGCACGTTGAGTCGAAGTCGATTCAGGGCGCCGCGATCCTCAAGTTGCAGTTTCACCCGGGCACGGACATGTCGCAGGCGATGTCCGAGACGGTCGCCTATGTGAACCGTGCGCGGGCTTTCATGCCGCCTGGCACGGTGCCGCCTTTCGTCATGCGCTTTGACGCCGGCAGCGTTCCGGTGGGGGACCTGGTCTTCTCGAGCACCAGTCGAACGGTGGGTGAAATGCAAGATCTGGCATTAAACCGGGTCAGACCGTTGTTTGCCACTTTGCCCGGCGTTTCGGCGCCTCCGCCCTTTGGCGGCAGTGCCCGGAGCATTGTGATTAACCTCAAGCCCGAGAGGCTTCGTTCTTTCAACATGTCGCCGGACGAGGTGGTTAATGCGATTAGCGCCGCCAATCTGATCAGCCCTTCCGGAAATGTGCCGATCAACGGGAAATACCCGATGGTACCCCTCAACGCGGTGGCGCGCGACGTTAAGGACCTGGAGGCAGTGCCCATACGGACCGGGGTTTTTCCCACGGTCTTTGTGCGCGATGTGGGCCAGGTGATCGACGGCTCGGACATTGTCACCAGCTATGCGTTAGTTAATGGCCGGCGCACGGTTTACATCCCGGTGACCAAGCGCTCCACCGCGTCGACGCTTTCCGTTGTCAACCTGGTGAAAGCGAACCTTCCGCGATTCCAGAGCGCCTTGCCCGCGGACGTGAAAGTCAGCTACGAATTTGACCAATCCCCCTATGTGACGCGGGCCATTGGCGGCCTGACTCTCGAAGGCGCTTTGGGCGCCGTCCTGACCGGCTTAATGGTGCTCCTGTTTTTGCGGGATTGGCGGAGCGCGTTGATCGTCGTGGTCAATATTCCGCTTTCGTTGATGGGCTCGGTGCTGGCGTTGTGGCTGACCAGGCAGACCATCAACATCATGACCTTGGGCGGATTGGCCCTGGCGGTAGGCATCCTGGTGGATGAGGCGACCGTGTGCATCGAGAACATTCATACCCATCTCATGCGGGGCTCCTCCATTGGTCGCGCCGCCTTGGACGCCTCGACCGAGACCATCGTGCCTCGCTTGCTGGCCATGCTTTGCATCCTCGCGATCTTCAGCCCGACACTTTTCATGGCGGGCGCCGCCAAGGCGATGTTTCTGCCGCTCTCGCTGGCCGTCGGCTTTGCCATGGTGACCTCCTATCTCTTATCCAGCACGCTGGTGCCGGTTCTGTCGGTCTGGATGCTGCGCCGACACGAAGCCACCGCGACCGGGCATGTTGCAGCCGAAAGCCGCTTCGCGCGTTTCCAACAACGCTACGCTGCGTTCGGTCAGCGGTTGGTAAGAGTCCGCTGGGCTCTCTCATTTTTTTATCTTATTGCCGCGACGGTAGCAGTCGTGCTCCTCAGCCGGCGTGTGGGCACGGAGATCTTTCCCAAAGCGGATGTCGGGCAGATCCAACTGCGGTTGCGGGCGCCGACCGGAACGCAAATCAACCGCACAGAAGCCGTCGCCTTGCAGGTGTTTGACCTAATCAAGCAGGAGGTGGGGCCTCAGAACCTCGAGATTACCCTGGCATTTCTGGGTGTGCACGGCGCCTCTTATCCCATTAATTTCATTTACCTCTGGAACGGCGGGCCCGAGGAAGGGGTCTTGCAAGTGCAATTGAAGCCCGGGGCGTCCATTAAGATGGAGGAACTCAAGGAGCGGCTGCGCAAGGTTCTGGCCCAGCAACTCCCTGAAGTTATGTTCTCGTTTGAACCGAGCGATATCCTGACCCGGGTGATGAGCCTGGGCTCACCGACGCCCATCGAGATCGCCATCAGCGGCCAAAATCTTGGGGCCGATCGCGCTTTCGGGGAGCAGGTCAAAGCTGCTTTGCGGGAAATCCCTTCCTTGCGTGATCTGCAGTTCGGTCAAGCACTGGATTACCCCACGGTGGACGTGAATGTGGACCGTGAGAAAGCTGGAGTAATGGGAGCGAAGATGGCCGACGTATCGCGCGCGTTAGTGACGGCCACCTCGTCCAGCCGGTTTGTGGTGCCCAATTATTGGGCCGACCCGAACAGCGGCGTGGCTTACCAGGTCCAGGTGCAAGTCCCGCAAGCGAGCATGGACTCGGTGGAACAGGTGAAGAACGTGCCCGTGCTGGACCGCAATGGCCAGAGCGTCTTGCTTCGCAACGTGGCCAAGGTCACCGAAAGCACCGCGGTTGGTCAATATGAACGCTATAACATGCAGCGAATGGTGACGGTAACCGCGAACATTGAGGGCGCCGATCTGGGCAGCGTTGCCAAGCAAGTGAGCCAGGCCCTGGAAAAGCTGGGGTCGCCGCCCTCGGGCATTACGGTAACCGTCCGCGGGCAAATTGTTCCACTGGAGCAGATGTTAGGTGGTTTACGCACCGGATTGCTGATGGCCATCGTGGTGATCTTCCTGTTGTTGGCCGCCAATTTCCAATCCCTCAAACTATCGTTCGTGGTCGTCTCTACGACCCCGGCGGTCATCGCTGGTGTTCTGCTCATGCTCTGGGTAACGGGCACCAGCTTGAATATTCAATCGTTTATGGGAGCGATTATGGCGGTGGGCGTCGCCGTCGCCAACGCCATCTTGCTGGTGACCTTCGCGGAACGCAGCCGGCTTGGGGGGGCAACCGCCGCGGAGGCAGCCGTCGAGGGAGCCCGCAGCCGGCTGCGGCCGATACTCATGACCAGCACAGCAATGATTGCCGGCATGATGCCCATGGCGCTGGGCTTGGGGGAAGGCGGGCAGCAGACTGCGCCCTTGGGCCGAGCGGTTGTTGGCGGGCTGGCGGTCGCGACGGTGGCGACCCTGTTGGTTCTGCCCGCGATATTCGCTTTGGTCCAGGCCCGCGCGCACCGGCGTTCCGCCTCGCTCGATCCCACTGACCCGCATAGCTCGACCGCCGAGCCGGCCTAAGGCCGCCGCCAAAAGCTCAACGAATGACCATGATTATGCGAATTCAACTTCGGCGCTGGGCGGTGAGCCTTCTGCTCTTGAGTGGCTTGGGCTTCATCTGCGGGTGCAAACCGGCAGCGTCCCAACCGCAACAGAAACCTGCCGGGCCTATCAACGTCCAGAGCGTCTTACCCAAACGAGGCGAAATCGCGCGGCGCATCACGCTGCCCACTTTTCGTGTGCTGGCCTTACAGGAAGCGACGATTTACGCCAAAGTTTCCGGTTACCTAAAGACGCTCACGGTCGATAAAGGCGATCTGGTCAAAGCGGGCCAATTATTGGCCGAAATCGAAGTGCCCGAGCTGCTGGCGGACGAAGCCCAATATAAAGCCGAGGCCCAAGTGGCGCAGACTAATTACCAGCGTCTGGCCGAAGCCCGCCAGAAAGCGCCGGACCTGGTCGTGCCGCAGACCGTGGACGATCTGCGTGGCCAATGGGAGGTCGCACAAGCCAAGCTGCAGCGGACCCAGACACTTTTGCAGTATTCCCGAATCACGGCGCCTTTTTCGGGGGTAACCACCGCACGATTTGTGGACCCCGGCGCTTTCATTCCCGCGGCTACCACTGGCAGCACTCCGCAAAACGCCGCCCTGGTCACGCTGATGGATTATAGCCGGGTTCGGGTCCAGGCCTTCGTTCCCGAACCAGAGGTGCGATTCATCAAAAACGGCGTGCCGGCTAGGGTAATGTTGGAAGAATTGCCGGGGCGGACTTTTCCCGGCTCGGTCACGCGCTTTGCGCATGCTTTGGATCCGGCCACCAAAACCATGTTGACCGAAATCGAGTTGCCAAACCCAACTGGCGAACTCCGGCCCGGGGCTTATGCCAGCGTGCAACTGGAACTCGAACGCAAACAGAATGCCCTGCTCGTGCCGGTGCAAGCTTTACTCACCGAGAAAGCGGGCACTTCGGTATTCAGCGTAGTTGACGGGAAAGCCAGAAAGACCGCAGTCCAGGTTGGCTTTAACGACGGCACCAATGTCGAGCTCGTCAGCGGCATCGGCGAAAGCCAGGCAGTAATCTTGGTTGGCAAACAAACGCTTAATGATGGTCAACCCGTGAACGTAACGGAGGCCAGGTGAGTTTTCCGATTGGCGATTTGCGATTGGCGATTTACGCGCTCGCTTTAGCCGTGCTGGGGGCTATAGCGCCGCTCGCCCACGCCACCACCAACATGGCCTATCTAGCGGCTTTGCCAGAGGGGTTCGCGGTAGGCACCCGGAGCACCAACGAGGCTGTGTATCCTATCGATTTGGAAACAACACTGCGGCTGGCGGGCGCGCGGAACCTTGATATCCAGATTGCCCGTGAGAGGCTCAACGAGGCGGAAGCCAACCGGCAAAGCGCCGTCGAGCAGTTTTTCCCGTGGGTAGCGCCCGGGATCAGCTATCATCGGCGCGATGGCATGGCCCAAGCGGTTCCCTCCGGGGTGATTTCCGACGCCCATTACCAATCCTATTCCCCGGGCGTCGGGCTCACGGCCCAACTGGTGCTGGGCGATGCCATTTACCATTCATTAGCCGCCCGGCAACTGGTCAAGGTTTCCGACCAGGCCCTGGAAACCCAGCGCCAGGACTCGATCTTGTCCGCGGCCGAGGGTTATTTCGACCTGCTAAAAGCCAAAGCGTTGCGGGAGGTGGTCAGGCAGGCGATTCAGATCTCCGAGGATTATCAGCAGCAGCTGCACGCCGGCGTTGCCAGCGGAATAGCGTTTCGCGGAGATGAGCTGCGAGTCCAGACCCAGACCGAGCAGTACCGTATTACGCAGCAGCAGGCCCTGGAGCAGGAGCGCGTTGCCGCCGTCAATCTCGCGCAGACTTTGCATCTGGATGCCAGAACTGTTTTGGTGCCGCTGGAGAACGGGCTCCGCACGATCACGATTTTTTCCACCAATGCTTCGATGAACTCACTAGTCGAGCAAGCCTTGAGAACGCGTCCCGAGTTAAAGCAAAGCGACGCCTTCCTGGCCGCCACCCGCCAGACCCGGAACGGCGCGGTTTATGGACCTTTGATTCCTTCGCTTGGAGCCCAGCTGTTCGGAGGTGGCTTGGGCGGTGGGCCGGACAGTGGACCGAGCACGTTTGGCGCGGAGGGGGATTATGCGCTGGGTCTAAGCTGGCGAATTGGCCCAGGCGGCTTATTTGACAAGGCACGGGTTAACGCAGTCAAGGCGCGATTGGCGGCCGCGCAGTTCGCCGATTCCAAGCTCAAGGACCTCATTGTTTCAGATGTGGTGGCCAGCCTGGTCCGAGTTAATTCCACTGCGGTCCAGATACAGCTTGCCGAGCGCAACTTGGATACGGCGAGCGAAACGCTGCGCCTTACGGAACAACGCAAACAATTCGGTGTGGGCATCGTGCTCGAGGATCTCCAGGCGCAACAGGCTTTAACCCAGGCGCGTTCCGCCTATGTCAGCGCGCTGGCGGAGTATAACAAAGCACAATATGCCTTGAACAAAGCCGTCGGCGGGCCGTTCGAAGCGCCGGCGGCCAAGCCGCCGTGACCGAAAAGGAAAAGGAGGTATGAACAAGAAGACCTTCGGGGTTACGGCCTCATCGGCTTTTGCCTTCGTGTTAGCGATGGGGATCGTCAACCTGTTCGCCGACATGACCTATGAAGGGGGTGGGAGTATTAACGGCCCCTTTCTTGGGACATTAGGCGCGAGTGCCGCGGCCATTAGCATTATCGCCGGTGCAGGTGAGTTCCTCGGATACAGCCTCCGGTCGGCGGCGGGCTACGTGGCGGACAAAACCGGCAGATACTGGCTGATTACCTTTGTCGGGTACAGCATCAATCTGCTGGCCGTTCCCGCCATGGCGCTGGCGGGAAGCTGGCCGGCGGCGGGCGCGCTGATTTTTGCTGAACGCACCGGACGCGCGCTACGCAAACCGGTCGTCGACGCGATGCTCTCCTACTCGACGGGAAAGCAAGGCAAGGGTTGGGTTTATGCCGTGAACACGGCCCTGGACGAAACCGGCGCCACGATTGGACCGCTGCTGATCGCACTGGCTCTTTACCAGAAGGCCACCTTCCGCACGGGATACGCTCTGCTTCTAATCTCCTCCGCCCTGGCGTTGCTCGCGCTGGTGGTCGCCCGCCTGCTTTTTCCCGTGCCTTCGCGCCTCGAGGCGGGTGGGCCTGGAACCGCCCCCGCCCGGGGGTTTACCCGTTCTTACTGGCTTTACATGGCCGCGGGAGCATGTTTCGCTGCGGGACTCATGAGCTTCGAACTGGTGTCCTACCACCTGGCGGCGAACCGGGTAGTCAGTCAGCAGTTGCTCCCGGTGTTCCTGGCGGTGGCGACCGCCATGGGAGTAATCGCCAGCCTGCTCCTTGGCAAGACGTATGACCGGGTAGGAATCACCATTGTCGTGGTGGCGGTCGTCCTGACGGCAGGGTTTTCCCCCCTGGTATTCTTCGGCGGTTTCTGGATGGCGTTGGGAGGGCTGCTTTTATGGGGAATCGGCTACGCCACGCAGGACACGTTGCTTAAAGTTTTAATCGCCACCGTTCTGCCCGAGGGAAAACGGAACCTGGCGTTCGGCCTGTTTTACCTCGGTTACGGTGGGGGCTGGCTCGCGGGAAGTGTGGCCACCGGGCTGCTCTACGAGCATTCGCGGCTCGGTCTGGTGGCTTTTGCGATTAGCGTCCAACTCGCCTCGCTGCCTTTCTTCATTCTAGCGGCGCGCGAGGGAAGCCGTGGACGCCGCTCCAGGTCGTTGTGAGCGAAGGCAGTCTCCGCCTTGCTTTGGTTCTGCTCTCCGCGGCAGTCGGCCTGGCCGTCATTACCATCCAGGGTCAGGACTTTTCCCCCAACGCCCCGACCAACATCGTCGCCTCGGACTGGCACTGGCACGTCCAAAACACCGACATCGTCCAATACCATCCCGGCATTCACGCGCCCTACTCCGGGGCCAACAGTCTCAGCAGCGCCAATGAAGTTAAAGAAACCGTCTCGCTCGATCTCCTGGTCGGCCTGCGACTCTGGCCCGGCGCCGAGTTCCATCTCGACGGGCTCATGTGGCAGGGCTTTGGCCTCTCCGACGCCCACGGCATCGACGGTTTTCCCAACGGCGAAGCCTTCCGCCTGGGGACCGCGGTTCCCAACGGCGCCATCACACGCCTTTTCATTCGTCAGACCATCGGGCTGGGCGGCGAACAGGAAATCGTGCAAGACGACCAGCTCCAGCTCGCCGGTAGCCGCGACATCTCTCGCGTCACCCTCACGCTGGGCCGCCTCAGCGCCAAAGACATCTTCGACAACAACACCTACGCCAACGATTCTCGCTCCCAATTCATGAGCTGGGCTTTTATGGCGAATGAAGCTTGGGATTACCCCGGCGACAGCATCGGCTACATTACCGGTTTTGCTGCCGAACTTAATCACCCGACCTGGACCCTGCGCTACGGTTGCTTCCAAATGCCCAGCGAGTCAAATGGCCTCTCGGCCGAAGACCGCATCCTCAAATGGCCGTACGACAGTTCGGCGGGAAATGCTCCTTTCCTGAAAGCTTGGGGAATGGTGACGGAGTTCGAGCGCCGCTATTCCCTGAACAACCACCCGGGCGCGGCCCGTCTGCTCGCGTTTCTTAATCGCGCCAATATGGGCAGCTACCAGGCGGCCGTTGACAGCCCAATTCGCCCGGCTGACATCGAGGCCGCCAGGGACTACCGCTACAAGTATGGCTTGGGGCTCAACCTCGAGCAGGAGATCGCCAAGAACCTTGGCCTCTTCTCACGGCTCGGCTGGAGCGATGGCAACAACGAAGCCTGGGTCTTCAGTGATGTGGATCGCACGGCCACACTCGGTCTTAGCCTCAAAGGCGAATCCTGGCATCGGCCCAACGACACCATCGGCCTCGCCGGGGCTCTCAATGGCCTCTCCAAAGTCCACCAGGACTTTTTCGCCACCGGTGGTCTTGGCATTCTCGCCGGCGACGGCACTTTGACCTACGGCCTCGAACAAGTTCTGGAAACTTATTACGACTTCCAGCTCTGGAGGACCGTCCATCTCAGCTTCGACTACCAATTTGTCAACCATCCCGCCTTCAACCGCGATCGTGGGCCCGTGTCCATCTTCGCAGCCCGCTTGCACTGGGCCTTTTGACCGGCGTTTTATCGACTGTTGTATTGCTCGGTCATGCGACGAGGTGCAGCGCGGACGCCCCCGTCCCAAATCGAAGCGCACGCCTTTTCTGCCCGGCCGGAACACGCGGACGAGGGCGTCCGCGCTCCAGCCTCGGGTTTAATGTCACCCCTGTGGAGTTGGAACGCCGTGGGCCCAGAGTTTTGTTATTAAAACATTCTTTTTGACGTAGTGGCATGGACGCGGTATATAAAAAGAACCGCATGAGAATGAAAGAACTGGCAGGTTTCTGCCTGCCCGGCTCACGCCGGCGACGTAGATGAACAAATCATCCCAACCAGCCGGGATGACCGCCGCCGGCGCGGGGCGAGCGGAGCAGGGGACCTCCCTGCCGCAGCCGGAAGCCAATCACTTGTCGCTGGAGAATGTCCACGGGAGCGTTGAGGTACCTCCGCCCCAGGCCAGTTTTTGGCAGCAGTGGCGGGCCTTTGTCGGGCCGGCGATTCTGGTGAGCGTGGGCTACATGGACCCGGGCAATTGGGGCACGGATCTGGCCGGCGGAGCGCAGTTCAAGTACCGCCTGCTTTGGGTGGTTGGCCTGGCGAGTTTGATGGCCATCTTCATGCAGGTGATTGCCGCCCGGCTCGGCGTGGTCACCGGAAAAGACCTGGCGCAATGCTGCCGCGATTGGTATCCGCGCTGGACGCGCTGGCCGAATTGGTTGTTCTGCGAACTGGCGATCGGCGCTTGTGACCTGGCGGAAGTGCTCGGCAGTGCGGTCGCGCTCAATCTCATGTTCCATATTCCCCTGCTTTGGGCGGTCATTATCACCGGGTTGGACATTCTCCTGCTCCTGACTTTGCAGCGGTTTGGCATGCGGACGATCGAAGCGATCGTCCTGCTGTTGGTCCTCACCATCGCGGTGTGTTATTTTATCGAGATATTCATCGTGCCCCAAACGCGGCCCAACTTCCTGGAAATGGGGCGGGCCATGGTCACGCCAACTCTGTCGCAGCAGGGCATGATTTACGTGGCCATCGGCATAATTGGGGCGACGGTCATGCCCCATAACCTGTACCTGCACTCGGCGCTGGTCCAAAGCCGCCGACTGCAGCGAGACGATTCCTCCATACGCAGCGCCATCCGCTTTAACACTATTGATTCGACCACCGCCCTGACCATCGCTTTCTTCGTCAATGCCGGCATCGTGGTTTTAGCCGCCATGGTTTTCCACGGCAAAACCAGCGTCACAGTGGCCGGCGGCCAGGTGGTCACCTTCAGTCAGGACAGCGACTGGATCCGGATCGCCTACCTCACCTTGGCGCCGCTCCTGGGAACCGGCCTGGCCAGCACCTTGTTTGTGGTGGCGCTCCTGGCCAGCGGACAGAGCAGCACGATTACCGGCACGCTAGCCGGCCAGGTCGTCATGGAAGGCTTCATGCATTGGCGGCTGCAACCGTGGCTGCGCCGGCTTATCACTCGGGCGCTGGCCATCCTGCCCGCTGTGCTCATCATTGGGCTCCGAGGCGATAGCAGCGTGAATGATCTGCTGACGCTCAGCCAGGTCGTGCTGGCCCTGCAACTCCCTTTCGCCATGTTCCCCCTCCTGCACTTCACCTCCTCCCGCAAGCGCCTCGGAAAATGGAGGCTGGGCTGGTTTCTGTTGCTCGCCGGTTGGGGGAGCGCGTTGTTGATCACGGTCATGGACCTTCATGGATTGCCGGACTCGCTAAAATCCGCCTGGCATGTCATGATTGGCCGATAAGGCCGCGTTGACCGACCTGACCATGTATAAAACCATTCTCGTGACGCTGGATGGCACTTCCACCGACCAGGCCATCATCAAACATATCAAGGAGCTCGCCAAACTGACTCAGGGCCGGGTGGCTTTACTCCATGTGGCCGACGGGTGGGCGGCCCGAACCTATGGACCGGATGCCGTGAGCCCCGAGATAACCGAAGACACGGCTTACCTGAAAAAAATTCAGCGGGAATTTCAGTCCGTCGGGATCCCGGCCGACATGGAATTGGCTTATGGCGATCCCGTCAGGGAAATCGTCAAATGGGTCAAACAGAAAGGGTGCGACCTGGTGGCCATGAGCACCCACGGCCATCGCCTGGTTGCCGATATATTCCTCGGCTCAACCGCCAGCCGGGTTCAACACAGCATTAGCGTTCCCGTCCTGCTTCTCCGGGCGAAGTGAGTAAGGCGGGAGCCTTGCGCGCATAGCGCTTGAAGGCGTCCAACTGCCTGGGGTGTTCTCTCCAATAGCTCACCAATCTCGCGAGAATCGCCAGCGTTTCCGGCCGCAAGTGGTGCTCGATGTCCTCGACCTCGCGATTCACCGTCTCGGAATCGAGGCCAACGATTTCCAGGAAATCCGTGAGCGTGTTGTGCCGAGCTTTTACATGCTGGGCCACCTGCCGTCCCGAAGCCGTGAGCGTAAAGCCTCGGTACCGTTCGTAATTCACATACCCACGATGGGCAAGCCGCCGCACCATGTTTGAAACCGCCGACGTGCTCAACCGGAGGGATGCCGCCAGGTCCGCCACCCGGGCGTAACCCTTTTGCTCGATCAATTCCTGAATTCGTTCGAGGTGGTCCTCGGTAGATTCGGAGCGGTTCGATGCGCCCTTTTTCGGTGTTCTCGTCGTTATCACGACCTAGGGGTACCCGAGTTTTCGCCGGTTGGCGAGCTTTCGCGGCGTCTCAGTTCATCGACTGTGGCATTCTGCCCGAGGACCTCCTTTGCGGCCATCTCTAAGTTATCCATCAAGGGGCCAATTTACCTCGAACAGCCGCCCAAAGATTAATGGAATTTAATGTTGGATTAATCGAGGTTTAATGAACGGCTGATACTCTACGGTCAACCGGATATGCGCTTTTTATTGATCGAGGATGAAAAAAAGGTGGCCGATTTTATCGCTCGCGGACTGCGGGCCGAGCGTTATGCCGTGGATGTGGCGCACGACGGAACCACGGGATGGGATATGGCCTCCCAAACTAATTACGACCTGTTTATCCTGGATCTGATGCTGCCGGGCCTGAGCGGCACCGAAGTTCTAAAGCGGGTGCGCCAGCAGGGGAACTCGGCGCCGGTGCTGGTGCTAACCGCGCGCGACGCCACCCAAGACAAGGTGGAGAATTTCGAGGCCGGGGCCGACGATTACCTGATCAAGCCGTTTGCGTTTGCCGAACTGCTGGTGAGGATAAAGGCCCTGCTGCGGCGGCCCGCGCTCAGCCGCAACCACCGGCTGCAGGTCGCCGACCTGGAAGTGGACCAATTGACTCAACAAGTGGCACGGGCGGGCCAGCGTATCGAGTTGACCGCCAAGGAATACGCCTTGCTCGAGTATCTCGCGTCCCATGCCGGCCGCGTGCTCTCGCGCACCATGATCGTCGAGCATGTCTGGGACGAGAGCTTCGAAAGCCTGACCAATATCGTGGATGTGTACGTCCGGCACTTGCGGGAAAAAGTGGACGAACCGTTTGAAAGTAAATTGATCCGCACCGTCCGCGGGGTCGGTTACTGCCTGGGCGAACCGGGAGCAGTGTCATAAAAAATTTTTGCGGAAGCTCTAACTCGAAACCTTTTATGGAAATTACGCCCATGGAAAAGCCAGTTGCCGGTAACGGCGCGGAAGTGTTGACCGCACCACCGCGCTCCTTTAACGAAGTCCCGGCCGGCGAACCGCAAAAATCTCCCAGGAAACGCCGCCTCTTCTATTTTGCCCTGGCATTTGGCCTGGCTGTGGTCGTCATTGCCGCCCTGGTCATTGGCCTGCGGCGCAGCGCGGCATCGACGCTGGTTGCAAGGAAAGAATCTCTCACGCTTCCGGTGCCGGCGGCTCGAGTAACTCGCGAAGACCTGTTTGACCCGGTCCGAATTCCCGGCGAATTCCGGCCGTACCAGGAAGTGGAATTGCACGCCAAGGTCTCCGGATACTTGAAGAATATCGAGGTGGATTTCGGGGACCGGGTTAAAGCAGGACAATTGTTGGCCACTCTTGAGGTGCCGGAACTCCTGGACCAATTGCATAGCGCCAAAGCGGCCCAACAACGAGCCGAAGCCGATCATAAGGCGGCGCACCTGGCTTATACCCGGCTGTCGGAGGTGAACAAGAATCATCCGAATCTGGTCGCGCAACAGGATCTGGACAGCGCGGAATCAAAAGATGGCACCACCGCGGCGGCCATTGCTGCGGCAAAAGCTGACTTCGAGCGCTATCAAACGCTGCTCGCGTATACCCGCATCACGGCGCCTTTCGACGGAGTAATCACCCACCGCTATGCCGATCCGGGCGCGTTGATTCAGGCCGGCACTGCTTCCGATACGCAATCCATGCCGTTGGTCCGGGTGTCAGACAACTACCGCTTGCGCTTCGATTTTCCGGTATCGGTGAAGGACGTCAAAAACATCCATGTGGGCGACCAGGTGCAAGTGGAAGTGACTTCACTCAACAATGAAACCTTCCAAGGCAGCGTGACGCGCGCCACGCTCAGGGTCAAGGAGGATACCCGCACCATGATTACCGAACTCGAAGTGCCTAATCCGAGCCTGGAACTGGTTCCCGGCATGTACGCCTGGGCCATTTTCAAAGGGGAACAGCACCGGCACGCCTTGACCATCCCCATCGAGGCGGTTCCTCCCGGCCGCACTTCGAGTGTTTATGTAATCAACGACGCTGGCAAAATCGAAGAACGCCCCGTGACCCTCGGCCTGGACACGCCCACCAGATATGAAGTGCTCACTGGTCTGAAAGAAGGCGAGTTGGTCTTCACCGGCAATCGTTCCCAGGTGCAACTCGGTCAGCAAGTTCGTCCGTTGCTGGCTGAAACCGTCGCTCAACAATGAAGCCAGAGAGCATTTCCTCACGAACGGTTTATCCGAAAATGGCCGCCCCACTCACGCCCGAGCAATTCGAGGCGTTGCGAAAACTCGACGCGCCTTTGCTCGCCAATGCCATTGAAACGTTCCACGAGCGGTTGCGCAATGAAGGGTTTATGAACGCCTCGGTGCAGTGTTTATGCCGCGGACTGGGTCAGATGCTGGGCTATGCGGCCACCATCCGGATTCGCGGGTCAGCGCCACCGACCACCAATGGCGCCTACCCGGAGCGCACCGACTGGTGGGACTACGTGCTGTCCGTGCCGCCCCCGCGGGTCGTGGTCGTTCAGGATATCGCGACCAAGCCTGGCCTGGGCTCCTTGGTGGGAGCAGTGCACATGAATATTCTAATAGCACTGCAAAGCGTCGGAGTCGTCACCAACGGTTCAGTCCGCGACATTCCCGCGGCCGAGTCGGCCGGGTTCCACCTGTTCGCCGGCAGCCTTTCCGTTTCTCATGCCTACGTGCATGTGGTCGAGGTCGGAAAACCAGTCCAGGTCGGCGGATTGACCGTTCATTCCGGAGACCTGCTGCACGGTGATATCCACGGTGTGCAATCCATTCCCCTCGACATCGCCGAACGAGTCCCGGCCGTAGCCAGCACCATTGCGGAGCGGGAACAAGCGTTAATTGCCCTTTGCCGCTCTCCTGAATTCTCGCTCGAGAAACTGCGGGCCGCGGTAAGCCAACCCTTTTAAGCTGCCATGTCGCGTTTTTCGCTGCGCTATCCTTACTTGATTGTCGTCCTTTGTCTCATCGTTTGCGTGGTGGGTGTGACCAGCTACCTGCGGATGCCGGTGGACCTTTTTCCTCCGATCAAGATTCCCGTCGTGGTGGTGGCGACATTTTATTCCGGTATGCCGCCGGAGCAGATTGAAAACGACATTACCGGTCAGTTCGAACGCATGTTCACGTTGGCCTCGGGTTTGGACCACATGGAATCGCGTTCACTCACGGGCGTCAGCCTGATCAAGGTTTATTTCCAACCCGGCTCAAATCCCGATTCGGACGTGACGAGTATCGCTAACCTTGCCATGGCCAGTTTGCGCTATCTACCGCAAGGGACCCTGCCGCCCATCGTGATGAAGTTTGATGCCTCCAGCCTGCCGGTGTGCCTGGTCACCCTTAAAGGCCAGGGTTTGAGCGAAGCCAAACTGCGGGAGTTGGGCCAGTTCCAGGTCCGCAATCAAATGGCCGGTATTCCGGGGGCCTCGGTTCCACCCCCGTTTGGCGGGCGCTATCGTCAGATCATGGTATATGTCGATCCGCTCAAGCTGGAAGCCCACCAGCTTAGCGTGATGGATGTCGTGCGCACGATCAATGAAGCCAACCTAATCCTGCCCGCCGGGGATGTTAAAATTGGGCCTTACGACTACAACATTTATGCGAACAACCAGATCAATTCCATGCGCGATATTGACCTGGTGCCGCTCAAAACCGTGGGCGAGGCTTCGGTCCTGGTAGCCGACGTGGGGAAAGCGCAAGACGCCTCGCAGATCCAGTATAATAAGGTTCGGATTGACGGACAGCCTTCCGTCTATCTGCCCGTATTGAAGCAGGGTGGCGATGCCAACACCATCGAGGTGGTCGACGGCGTTCGGAGCAAAATTTCCAAGCTGCTGGACGTTCCCGAACAACTCGTTCGCCAGGTCGTGTTCGATCAGTCCGTGTTCGTGCGCACCGCCATTGAGACCCTCGAGCATGAGGGCGCGATCGGATTGGTGCTGACCGGGCTGATGATCCTGTTGTTTCTCGGCAGCATGCGGGCCACCGTCGCGGTGTTTCTTTCAATCCCGCTCTCGGCGCTGGCGGCGTTTATCGCTCTCGGCTTGGGCGGCGGCACCATCAATGCCATGATTCTGGGTGGGTTGGCTCTGGCCTTCTCCCGGCTAATCGACAACTCGGTGATCGTGCTCGAGAATATCTTTCGGCACCTGGAGTTGGGCGAAGCGCCTCAGATAGCGTCTGAACGGGGCGGCCAGGAGGTGGCCCTGCCCGTGCTGGCGGCGACATTGACGACCGTTGTGGTGTTCTTCCCGGTAACCTTCCTTTATGGCGTGAGCAAGTTCCTCTTCTCGGCGCTGGCCCTGGCTGTGGTGTTGTCACTCTTCGCTTCCTATTTCGTGGCCATGTCCGTCGTGCCCCTTTTCTGTGCCAGGTTCATCAAGGCCCACCAGGCCCATGAGGCTGAGGGCACGGCTGGACCGCGAGGCGGGTTCCAGCGTTTCAACGCCTGGTTCAACCGCAAGTTCCATCACATGCTTGATCGATACGAAGGCACCCTCAATATGGCTTTGCTCCGCCCGTTCGCCACGGTGGTCGGCATTACCGGGCTGTTTGTGCTCAGCCTGGGTTTATTCCCGCTGTTGCGCCAGGCCTATTTTCCGCGCACCGATCCCAGCCAGTTCGTCATCAGCGTCAAAGCTCCTTCCGGCACGAGGCTGGAACTCACTGAACAGTTCATCGCCCGGGTCGAGAACATCGTTCACAGCGTAGTCCCGACCAATGAGCTTAAGATCCTGGTTTCCAACATTGGCACCACACCAGGATTCAACTCCATCCTGAACCCCAATTCCTGTCCCAGCACTGCCGTGGTGCTGGTGGGGCTTAACGATAACCACCATTTGAGCAGCTTCGCCTACATGAACCAGGTGCGCGAACAACTCCGCGAGAAGCTGCCCCAAGTCACGGCCTATTTCCAAACTGGCGGCTTGGTGGACGCGATTATTAACCAAGGCGCTCTCGCGCCAGTGGACGTGCAGGTGACCGGCAATGATTTAAAGGCCACTCATGCCATCGCCACCGAGATCGCCCAGCAGGCGCGCGCGCTGCCAGGCGTCAGCGATGTGCTGGTCCCGCAGGATGTGGATTACCCTTCCTTACAGATTGATATCGATCGCGAACGAGCCAGCGAACTGGGGCTCAGCGCCCAAGAGATCCTCAAGAGCCTCATCACGGCACTGACTTCCAACGGCATGATTGCTCCCAGCTATTGGATCGATCCCAAAAGCGGCAATAACTTCCTGCTGACCGTCCAGTATTTTGAGAACTCGATCACTAATCTGGCCGACCTCGGTTCGATGCCCCTGCGCGCGCCGAACTTGAAGCAACCCACCCGATTGGATTCCGTGGTCCGCATCTCTCGGGTGCCTAAGCCGACCGAAGTGGATCATTACCAGGTCCTGCGCACCATCGACGTTTATGTCTCGCCCTCGGGTGAAGGTCTGGACCAGGTCTATGCCGGCATGGAGAAGATTGTCGCCCAAACCCGCCCGCGCATGCCCGCTAATACCGATATTCATATCCGGGGCGCCGTACAGGCAATGCGCGCCTCCTTCCATAGTTTCGGGTATGGATTGCTGTTATCGACCTTGCTGGTTTACCTGATCCTCGTCGCGCAGTTTAAGTCCTTTGTCGATCCCTTCCTCATTCTGCTGGCAGTTCCGACCGGTCTTACGGGGGTCCTGTTGATCCTGGTGGCCACGGGCACGACCCTTAACGTGATGTCGTTAATGGGGGTGGTCATGATGGTAGGCATCGTGGTTTCCAACAGCATCCTCATCGTCGAGTTTACCAATCGCTTGCGGGCGGAGGGTCGCCCCTTGCGCCAAGCCGTCTCCTTGGCTTGCCGGGTTCGTTTGCGCCCGGTGTTGATGACCTCGATGGCCACGCTGATTGGCTTGCTTCCGATGGCGGCAAAGTTCGGGACAGGTAGCGAGGCGTACGCGCCGCTGGCCCGCGCGATTATTGGCGGCTTGGCGGTGTCGGTGGTGCTCACCGTTTTTATTGTGCCAGCGGCCTATTACCTAGTCTATCGCCGGCGTGAACTCCAGGCTAACGCCACGGAGACTTCGCCCGCATCCGCCGCGGCGCAACCTGCCGCTTAACGAAGAGGAGGTGCTCGTCATGAGGAAAAAGGGTATGACCTTGCGCACTATATTGGGGAAATTGCGGCCGCTGAGGAGGCTGTTGAAAGACCCGCCCGGTCTGGGCACCGGGCCTAGAGGGTGTGCCGATTTGTTGGGGAATTATGCAGGTCGCGTGCTCCCGCGCGGCGTGCCGGAGGTTTGTCAACAGCCTCCTCGGCGAAAGAGCGGTATCCCAGCCAAAGCTGGGTCTTGGGCCCTGGCGGGAATCCGCGCGGTCCTTTGCTGCACCTTAGGCGTGACCGCTCATGGCCAAGACGCGCCGACGCTTACACTGCAGCAAGCCCGTGAAACTGCTCTACGCAACCATCCCCAGATTAAAGTGGCCGACCTCAAAGCCCTGGCGGCACGCCAGGTCGCTCGCCAGGTTCGCGCCGGGCTTTTTCCGAATATTTCCGCCAACGCCGTCGCCGTTGGCACCGGTGACGACAACACGCGTTTAGCGGCCATTGGCGCCTTGAACAATCCCAGCATTTTCGATCGCAACGCCGAAGGCTTGCTCATCAGCCAACTCATTACCGATTTCGGACGCACGCCAAATCTGGTCGGCAGCGCCAAATTAAGAGCCGAAGCCGAAGCTAACAATGCGCAAGCTTCGCGCGAGCAGATCCTTCTCGCTGTCGACGGCGCTTATTTTGGCGCCTTGCAGGCCCAAGCCGTCACCCAGGTCGCTCAACAGACCGTAACCGCTCGCCAATATTTTCTGGACCAGGTCGGAATCATGGCCAGCAACAAATTGCGGTCCGACCTGGATGTGAGCTTTGCCCGCGTTAACGTCGAGGATGCACGGTTGCTTTTGAGCAAAGCGCAGAACGATCTCGAGGCGGCTTTTGCGCAACTGGCCAACCTCATGGGCTTGAATGAAAGCAATCCTTATAAACTTACCGAAGAACCACTCCCGGCCCAGGTTTCCACTAACGTATCCGATTTCGTGCAGCAGGCCCTGAATCTGCGGCCAGACCTGCAGAGCCTTCGGCAGCAGCAGGAAGCGGCGGTGAAATTCGCACGCGGAGAAAGAGCGCTCCACTACCCGACGATTTCCGCGGTGGGCAGCCTTGGCGTGGCGCCGATTCACGGCCCCCAACTCGACGATAATTACGCCGCCGCCGGCCTGATTCTGAGCGTGCCGATTTTCGCGGGTGGTTACTACTCGGCGCGCCAACAGGAAGCGGAATTGCGCGCCCAGGCGTCGGCGGAAATTCTGCGTGACCTGGAGAACAATATAATTCGGGATGTCCGCGTCACCTGGCTGAATGCGCAAAACGCGTATGACCGTTTCCGCATCAGCGGCCAATTGCTGGAAAACGCGCGGCAATCCATGGACCTGGCCCAGGCCCGCTACACCGCCGGGCTGAGCTCGATCGTCGAGCTCAACCAGGCGCAACTCAACCTGATCTCGGCCCAAATCACCTATGCCACTACCCAGTACGAGTATCTCGTCCAACGCTCCGCGTTGAGTTTCCAAACCGGTACCCTGCGTTGAGTGCCTCGCCCACCTCGGGAGTTTTCTGCCGCCGAATCCGCAGTTTCCCCGTGCATCACGCGGTTTCGCCGCTAAATTAGTTAGCATGCATAAGTCTATGAAAAATGTTGTTGTGCATCGACGGGCCGGCATGGGCCTCGCGTTGCTGCTGGCACTTTCCACCTTGGACGCTTTCCCCGGGTATGGCGGAATCGTCAAGTTGGCCGAATCCGGAGATCTCGAGCCGGGCGGCACCAACATGTTCTTTGAAATCAGCGCGTTTCTCACGCTAAATGACCTGGGCCAGGTCGCATTTCAGACTGACCTGAGGAACAATGGATTTCTCCAGGGATGGGGTATCTTTCTCGCCGACACGAACGGGGTCCAGACGGTCGCCCGGACCGGCGAACCCAGTCCCGACGCCAACGGGAATTTTTATACCTTCAACGGCCAGTGTAGCCTGAACAACACCAGCCAGGTTTTCCAGACCACCTTAAACGGGACGCTGGGCGGGGGCGCCGATAGCACGGCGATTTATCAGCATTACGACCATACCATCTCGCAAGTGGCCCGGGCGGGCCAGGCAGTCCCCGAGGGAGGCGCGACCTTTCGCGGCCTGAGCGGGATCCAAGCCCGGATCAATCGCAATGGCCAGGTCGCCTTCCGCTCGGCCAGCAGCACTAATGCCGACCAAATTTACCGCTACTCCAACGGGGTGTTGACCCGGATGGCCTACAGCCGCCAGCCCTCTCCCGATGGCGATGGGTTCCTGCTGACCTTTTTTGCAGACCCCACCCTGAACAATCTCGGCAACGTCGCCTTTGTGGGCACGGTGCAGGGCACCAGTTCCAGCGGCTTCGTTCTGTTCCTGTCCACAGACGGCACATTGAAGGTGCTGGCGCGAGCCGGGCAGACCGTTCCGGATGGCAATGGCCAGATCCTCTTTTTTAGCAGCCCTAACCCCGGTCTGAACGACCTCGACCAGGCCGTTTTCGTCGCTAATCTCTCCGGCACCACCGGCGGGTCCACTGATAACCTCGGCGTTTACCGGGCCGACGGGACCCAACTCGTGCAGTTGGTGCGCAAAGCGCAATTCGTTCCCGACCACAATGGCCGCTTCCTTGACTTCTTCCAAAATTATGTGGCCATCAATAACCACGGGGTGGCCGCCTTTACCGCGAACCTGACCGGCACTTCCGGCGGCACGGCCGATAACCAGGCTGTCTTTCTCGCCGACGGGACCAACCTGACGCAGGTCGTCCGCAAGGGCCAGCTCGCGCCGGACGGCAACGGTGTCTTTGCCGGCTTCGGCAGTCCCGCGCTGAACCAGGCTGGGCAGCTCGCCTTCACCGCCACTCTTACTGGCACGTCCGGCGGCACAAAAGATAACGAGGGCGTTTTTGTCGTGACTCCCGGGCTGACCATCAAGCAGGCGATCCGCTCCGGCGAGGTGATCGGCGGGGAAACCGTGTTCAACCCCACGTTCCTCGGCGGGCCTGATTTCGGCGGCTTGAGCGGCTTTAATCAGAACGGTCAGCTGGCTCTCTCGGTTGATCTCAATGGCAACAATGGAGTGCTGCTGTGGACCGACTCAGAAGCCACGGCCCCTCCACAGATCCTGGGCCTCAGCGAGTCAGGAGCCAACTTGACCGTCAGTTGGCAAGGCGCCGGCGGTACCACCAATTTTGTGCAAACCGCCTCAAATGTCACAGGACCCTTTGCCGACATCGCCAGTGTGGTCCTCCCAGGGAGCGGCACGGTGAGCACCAACTTCACCGACTTTAATGCCGGCACCCACCAAACCCGATTCTACCGCATCCGGTCGAAGTAGGCGCGACAGTTGGAAGGGCAGGGGACGCGTTTCACCGCGTCCCATTTTCAACCAATAACGGGGACGCGGTGAAACGCGTCCCTCCTACTATTCAGCCAACGCAATGGCCCGGTCGCGCGGCGCGCGATCCCGCTCCTCCATCCGCTTACGCAGTTTCTTGAGCGCTTCCTCCTGGATTTGGCGGATCCGTTCACGGGTCAGGCTAAAATCCTGGCCGATCTCCTCCAAAGTCCGCGGTGTTCCATCGTTCAAACCGAAACGATTTCGCAGGATTATTTTTTCCCGCTCCGACAAGGTCGCAAACACTTCCTGGACCAGGGCGGTGTCGCTGTCCTGGACCAGTTGTTCGAAAGGCGCCGTCGCTTGAGGATCGGCGACTACCTCAGAAACGCGATCCTCATCATCGTCTCCGAGTGGTGCGTCGAGTGAAACCGGCGCTTTGGAAGCAGCCCGGTATTGTTGCACTCTTCGGGGCGTCAGACCCAGTTCGTCGGCCACCTCTTCATCGGTCGGGGGGCGGTCCAGCGCTTCATGCAGCCGCATTTCAGTGCGGCGAATATGTCCGAGCTTGTCCACCACGTGCACCGGCAGGCGAATGGTCTTGGACTGATTGGCGAGCGCACGACGGATGGCCTGCTTGATCCACCAGGAGGCATAGGTGGAGAGCTTGGCCCCTTTGGCGGGATTAAACCGCTCGACGCCTTTCATCAGCCCGATATTGCCTTCGTTAATCAAGTCAAGCAAAGGCAGGCCCAGGCCTTCGTAATCGTGTGCGATCTTTACCACCAGGCGCAGGTTGGCTTTGATCATGTGTTCCCGGGCTTGATCATCTCCCTTGCGGATGCGCCGCGCCAACTGCACTTCCTCGTTGGGGGTCAAAAGCTTAACCCGGCCGATTTCCCGGAGGTACATCTCCAGGGTGTTCCCGGCGGGCATTCCCGCCATCCGCTCTTCCAACTTCTCAACCGCCAGCGGGGCAACCTTTGGTTCCAACTCGGGCAAGGTCACCACGGGCGGTGCCTTGACCAACCCGCCGCCGCGCCGGCGCCGACCGCGAACCCGGGGCGGGCTCAGCCTCGCTGCTTTGATTCGGTTTGTTCGCTTATACGCTCGTTTCATATTCATTCTGTTCCGCACTGGGCCTTTTGTGATGGACCTTCCTCAACACGTCCGCAATCGTGGTCTTGCCCAAATCCTCTTCCAACGCGCGGCGTGCAGAGACAAATACCTGGGCGATAGCCGCTTGTATGCACTGTCCTACCGGGCAAGCCTGGTTCGGTTTACCCGGCGGCAGCACAAACGGCTCATCGGCCTCCACGGCTCGAAACACCTGGGCCAGATTAATCCGCCCGGGCGCCCGGCTTAAACAGGAACCCGCTCCCGCTCCTTTGCATGTCTCGACCAGCCTGGCTTCCTGCAAAGCCCGCAACAACCGGCGAATCACCACCGGGTGGGTATTAACACTTCCGGCCAGCAATGCTGACGTCGCGCGGCTCCCCCCTTTGTATCCGAGGACCGCGAGGACATGCACCGCCATGGCAAACCGACAACTCGTCCGCATGGCAGTACGTAACCTCGACGGTTACATTTGTCAACTGGTTTTGCTAATTATCATGCTTAGTACCCTTCATAGATAGGGCGTCAGCAAACGGGCCAACCCATCCCGCAGCCGCGCCGGCAACCGCCGGCCGTCCACCTCCTCGAGAGTGACCGGGTGCGCCCTTTCCCGCTTATGTTCCAGCCACGCCTCGAGCTGCTGCGCCAGCGCGGGGTCGTAACATTCGAGGTTGTACTCGAAGTTCAGACGCAAGCTGCGCGCGTCCCAGTTCGCCGAACCCAGCAGGGCCCAAGAGCCATCCACCAGCATCAGCTTGGAATGATCGAAAGGCGGCGGCGTCAGCCAAACCCGGCAACCATGCTCGAGTATCTGCCACCAGAGCGCTCGCGAAGCCCAAAGCACGAAAGGCAGGTTGCATTGGGCTGGCAACAGGATATCCACCCGCACGCCTCGCATGGCCGCCAGGCTCAAGGCCGAGATGATCGCGGCATCCGGCACGAAATAGGGGGTGGCGATGCGAACGGTATACCGGGCAATTGAGAGGGCGCCCAGCAATGTCCAGCGCAGTTTCTCGAAATCCTCGTCCGGTCCGTCGGTGACTCCCCGGGCCAGAACGGTTCCGGCTGGGGTGGGCGGGGGAAACCAGGCTTCCCCGCGCAGGGATTCTCCGGTGGTAAAAAGCCAATCGTCGGCAAAAGCCTCCTGCAATTGGCTCACTACCGGGCCTTGTACCCGAAAATGGATGTCCTGGACGGGACTCTGGGGTCGTTGACGCAAGCAATGGCCGACGCGCAGGTTGATCCCTCCGGTAAACCCGATCCGGCCGTCTGCCACCAGGATTTTGCGGTGGGTCCGCATGTTGGTCGATAGAATGCCCGAGAGCGGAAAGGTGGGGAGAAACCGGGCGAAGCGGATTTTCTCTGCCCGCAGTGTATGCAGAATGCTCGGCCAGGAATAGCGGGTCCCTGCGGCATCGATGAGCAGGCGAACCTCGACTCCGCGTCGTGAGGCTTCTCCCAGGGCGCGGGCGAAGCGAAGGCCGACTTCGTCGCGGTCAAAAATGTAAGTTTCAAGCGAGAGAGTGTGTTGGGCCTGGTTAATGGCTTCCAACATGGCGGGAAAAGCCTCGTCTCCGTCGATCAGGGAATCGATGCGATTACCGGCGACCAGTGGTCGCCGGACCACGCGACCGACCACCCGAGCCAGCATGACCAGGTGACCAGTGTGGCCGGGAAGATGGCTGTGCAATTGCTCGGGCAGGCATTCAGAACCGGCGTCGTGGGCACGGTATCGTTCCAGGTCCGCGCGCAACCAGGCGGCCTGGCGCCGGAGACGATTGACTCCGAAAATGAAGTAAAGGACCGAACCGACCAGTGGCACCAGGCAGATGAACCCGACCCAGGCGATGGCTGCTCGGGAATCTCGTTTGTAGAGGACCGCGTGCCCACCCGCCAGGATGGCCAGCAGCAAGGCCAGTCCGGCCACGGCCAGGTGCCAGACCTGGTCCGCGACGTGCCACCAATTGGATAGGGCTGCGATTAGAATTGCCGCACTCTAGCCTTGCCCCGTGCCCTCGGCCAGTCAAAGTGTCCCACCCCGATTTTCGGCGTCGCTTTGCCGGCCAAGCTAAGATACAGTTGGACCGGAATGGCCTCGCCGACTCAACCGCGAGGGACCGCAAGGCGAAATTATGAACCTGGATGAAGCACAACGGAAAAAAGTGGCCGAATGGATTGAGCAAGGGCTGAAGCTGTCCGAGATTCAAAGCCGGTTGACCTCCGAGCTTGGACTGACGTTGACCTACATGGATGTGCGATTGTTGGTGGCGGAGTTGAAACTCACTCCCAAAGACGCAGAACCGGTCAAGAGCGGCAATTCTTTGTTGACGTCCTCGCCGGCCAAAACCCCGGCCGGCTCCGGGCGCGGCGCGCCTCTCGCCCAGCAACCGGTCGCCGAGCCGGACGAATCTTCCGGGGGGCGCGGGAGCGTCTCCATCTCGGTGGACCAGCTTGCCATTCCGGGCGCGGTCGTCAGCGGCAAGGTCACGTTCAGCGACGGTAATACCGCCGCCTGGTTTTTTGATCAGACCGGGCGCCTGGGCCTCAATCCACAGAAGCAGGGGTATCGTCCGCCCGCCGCAGACCTGCAGCAATTTCAAATGATGCTGGAATCAGAACTCGCCAGAATGGGATTCTGACCATTAGGGACGCGTTTCACCGCGTCCCCATTTTCGCCGGCATAACGGGACGCCGTGAAACGCGTCCCTACCTCATTTCAGTACTCGCGCTGTTTTTTAATTCCCGGCTCGGGCACCGGGTATTTGCCGTCGACCAATTGCAGGGGGGCGGGGGAATCCATCGTGAGCTTATCCACGTCAGGAGCGAATTCATGCTCACCATTGAGAATGTCTTCGTAAGCGACGATCTGCCCGGTGTGGGCCGCCATCCTGCCCATCGAGGTTACCAGGCTGACCATGGCACCGCGCCGGGCTTCATTATACGGTTTGTCCTCCCGAATGGCCTCGATGAGGTCATCCCACTCCAATTGGTAAGGACTGGGCTCGGGCTGCGGGAAGGCCCAAAGCATATCCGCGCGTGTGATGTTATGTCCGCGGAAAATGCGGCACTTTCCGGGCGTATGCGCGGCGGTGGAGATGATGGCCGAGCCTTTGGTGCCATGGGCGTAGCTGGCGAACTCGTCATGGCAACCGTTCTCGCCGCGCCCGATGAAAAACAGCTTGGTCCCGTCCTCGTACGTGTATTCGACCGAATAGTTGTCGAAATTCTGGTCCAGGGAATCGCCTCGATAATGGCGTCCGCCGGTGGCATGGGCGCGGACCGGCCAGGCATTTTTCATCCAGCAACATTCGTCGATCTGGTGGATGTTATAATCGCTGAAGACTCCGCCGCTCGCCCACAGGAAGCTGTGGAATCGGCGAATCTGGTAAAGCAATTCGCTGATGTTTTCCGACTTGGGTCCGGCGGTGGCCGATGCTCCAGCCATGCGATAGGCGCGCAGCAAGTTGAGGTCTCCAATTTCTCCATCCTGAATCCGACGGTGGAGTTCCTGACGAGCTTTGCAGTGCCGAATCATCAGGCCCACCCCGACTTTCAGGTTCTTTTTCTCCGATTCCTCCGCCAGGGCGAATAACTTGCGAGTGGTGGGACCGTCAACCGTGACCGGCTTCTCCATAAAGACATTCAGCCCTTTTTCGATGGCATAGGTGAAATGGACCCAACGAAAGGCCGGGGGTGTGGCGAAAATCGCAACATCGCCCGGCTTCAAACAGTCCATCGCTTTGCGGTAGGCATCGAAGCCGATGAACTGGCGCTCGCCGGGCACCTCGACCTGCGCCGCGTATTCTTTGTTCAGGTTGGCCAAACTGCTGCTCAACCGATCCGAGAATACGTCCGCCATGGCCACCAACTTGGTAGGACCGTTTTTTACCGACAGGGCATTGGCCGCGGCGCCGGTGCCCCGGCCACCGCAGCCAATCAGCGCGACCTGAATCGTGTCACTGCCGGCGGCATGTACGTACGGAATGGCCGCGCCGGCCAGGGCTGAGGCCGCGGCGAAGCGACCGGTGTTTTTTAGAAACTCGCGACGGGAGGTGGGGATGATAGGCTCACTCATGCCGGGGATGCTCCCCGGTGCCGCCGGATATGTCAAGTCAGCCGTCCGAGGGGTCCTAAGTTTATACCAGACTTTTAACCTTGCTGACGATCGCCGCGGCATCGATGCCATATTGCGCCATCAGCTCCGCGGGCTTGCCGGAACGTGGGTGCTCGAAGATCGCCAGCTTGTGCACCCGAACGCCCTCTACGCTGAGTTCTCCCGCCACCGCATCTCCCAAGCCACCCTCAGGATAGTGATCTTCCACCGTCACCACCACGTTGCTGGTTTTTTGCGCCGCGGCGCGGATAATTTCTGTGCCCAGCGGTTTAATGCTGTAGGCGTCAACCACCGTAATTCCGATCCCCTCATTTTTCAGTGTGTCGGCGGCTTTCAACGCTTCATACAGCGTTACGCCGGCCGCCACTACCGTAGCTTTGTCGCCCTCGGCCTGGCGCAGAATTTTTGCGCCACCGATGGGGAATTGCTCCTCGAGGTTGTAAATGACCGGCGTCTTTGGTCGGGACGTGCGCAGAAAAGCGATTCCCTGGTGCAGCGCCATTTGGTCGACCAATTTTTCGGCGCAAACCGCATCGCTGGGGTATAGCACCACACTACCGGCAATCGCGCGCATCATGGCGAGATCTTCCAGCCCCATCTGCGAGGGACCATCCTCCCCGATGCTGACCCCGACATGGGAACCCGCCAGCTTCAGGTTGGCCCGCGAAATGCCGGCCACCCGGATTTGGTCATAAGCCCGGGTCAGAAAGCAGGCAAACGTCGAGGCAAACGGCACCTTGCCGCGCGTCGCGAACCCGACGGCAACGCCGACCATGTTTTGTTCGGCAATGAAACATTCGGTAAACCGCTCGGGAAATTTCTTGAAGAATTTCTCCGAGTAAGTGGAGTTCTTGGTGTCGCCGTCCATGGCAACGATGCGTGTATCGGCTTCGCCGATGCGCACCAGCGCATTGCCAAAGGCTTCGCGGGTGGCCACCTGGTCACCGAGCTTGTAAGGGGGAGGTGGATAGCTGGTGGGAGCCTCGTTTTTTGGCGCAGGCAATTGGGTCGGGGCGGGAATGGGATGGCCTGCGCCGGACTTGGCCATGGGCCGCAGTTCGGCGATGGCGCGGTCGGCTTCTTCCTTCGAGAGCGGCTTGCCGTGCCAGGCTTCTTTGTCCTGTATAAACGAAATGCCCGCGCCTTTGAGCGTCTTGGCCAAAATAACCAGCGGTTGGTTGCCCAAGCCGACTGCGCCCAGCACCTCGAGTATCTCTTCTATGTCGTGCCCGTCGATTTCTTCAGTGCGCCAACCAAAGGCCTCGAATCGATCGCGGTACACGTCCAGGTTATGCCCGAAGGCGGTCGGCTGGCTTTGGCCCAACCGGTTGATGTCCACCACGGCTACCAGGTTGCTAAGCTGATTGGTCCCCGCCAGCGAAGCTGCTTCCCAAACCGAGCCTTCGGCGCATTCCCCGTCCCCCAACAGCACATAAGTGCGATAATCCAGCTTATCCAGGCGCGCGCACAAGGCCATGCCGACGCCGACACTGAGGCCCTGGCCGAGTGAACCGGTGGCGACGTCCACGAACGGCAATCGCGGGGTGGGGTGTCCTTCGAGATCACTGTGGAATTGCCGCAATTTCAGCAGCTCTTCCGCCGGGAACAATCCCGTTTCCGCCCAGGCGGCGTACAGCAACGGCGCGGCGTGGCCTTTGGACAAAATGAATCGATCGTTATTGTAATAATGCGGATTCTTCGGGTCGTAGCGCATATGCCCGAAAAACAAGGTCGCCACCAGGTCGGCGGCCGAACAGCAGGAAGTCGGATGGCCACTGCCTGCGGCGGTGGTGGCGGCGATAGAATGGATACGCAACTGAGCAGCGATCCCCTTTAGGCTTTCGATATCAACGTCGTTCATGAATGGCTATGTTTGTGTGCACCTAATCCCATCGGCTCCATGACTCGCTTCATCCCGGAAATCCAAATCTGGTACGCGAGGCGGGGGTCGAACCCACAACCTTCGGCTCCGGAGGCCGACGCTCTATCCAATTGAGCTACTCGCGCAGATCGGCTCAAAATTAGGTCAACCGCCCCATAACAGCAACCAGTTTTCTCCCATAAGTGCGATAGGGACGCGCCTCTCAGCAAAAACAGTCCCCTGCGGGGGACGGAAGAAGAAGGTAACTCTGGTATTTCGTAATCGTAATCGTCATCGTAAATCGCATGAGTCGTTTATTCGATCACGAGAAGATGGAAGTTTATCGCCGCTCTCTAGCATTCATTGGCTGGCTTGAGCCGATTCTGGAGCGCAAACTGTGATATTCGCGGGGCATCAACCCCATTTGAAAACTCTGCGGTGTCGTTAGATTGACGTGAGGTATGCATCAATCCAACGTCAGCAGCGGGAAGCTCAAGTGCACCCTGAAGTTCTCAGACGGCAAACGGGTTTCAGCCTGCGTGCGCGAAGGGACGGGTCGCGGACAGTACCGGTTGCACCCAATTACATACGAGGGCGCCGTGGAACGATTACATTTGATGCCCAAGACCGGCACCTCCCAGGAATTGACTTTCCTGTTTCTCCGCATTGCGGCGATGGCAACCGCCATCTTCAACGTCTCGCGGACTTCCTGCTGACCAGGGATTCAGGCCAGCCATAACAAATACCAGTGTTTGGGCTTCTTCGGCTTGGCCGGTTTGAACGGTTTCTGTTCCGCATGCGCGATTGAAGCGGGCTCGATTTGCATGACCCGTCCCTGGGAAATCATGTTTTCCTGGCCTTTGGCGTCCTTGAAGTGGTAACTGGCGCCCTTCAGCTTGGGCTTGCTGGCGGTGGTGATTTCGTAGCCGTTGCTGAGCTTCATGACGTAGTGTTGGGCACAACCGCCGCAAGCCAACAACCCGGCCAGGAGACAAAAGGTGAATTTCTTCATAACGATTTTCACTCCTGTGTATATTACAATAAGCTTGCAGCCAACCTTCAATTCGCTACAACAGGGCGCCATAACGTTCGGATGTCTGCTCAGACTCGGTCCGAATTAATCAGCAGTTACCCAGGAACAACCGAAGGCATGAAGCACGAACTTCCCTCGACGCCCTCTTCTGGACGGCGCCGGCCTCGTCCCGCCAAAACCCGTCAAACTTCGTTGGTGTTGCTGGTGGATGACGATCCGGATCTGCGTGAGATGATCAAGCTCGCTCTACAAGCGGCACAGTTAACCGTCCTCGAAGCGGCCACCAGCAAAGCCGCCCTGAGCTGCGCTCGCCGCCGCCGACTGGCCCTGGTGATTTCAGATATCGCTCGACCCGGCATGAACGGTTTGCGCTTCCTGAAATTATTTAAAAAAGCTTATCCTCAGGTCCCGGTCATTATTGCCTCGGGCGACCCCAAGCGTTCGACCGAAACCAAGGCGGCACAGTTGGGCGCTTTCGCTTTTCTGCCCAAGCCTTTTGCGCTCGATTCCTTGTTGAAGCTGGTGAACCAGGCACTGGCCACAAGAAGGACCGGTCGGCCTTAGCTTAGGCGAGAAACTACACTGACATGAGACTCGGGGCCTGGGCAGGATTTTTTTTGTCGTGCAGCGGTGCCGTTCTGGGCGAGGACTTCTCGCGCGCGGCACAGGAGTTTTGGCAAGAGATCCCTACTCGCTACACCAGCCGAGACGGTTTGCCCGCCGAGGGGCCACGCCTGCTGCAAATTGCCGCGGATGGCGCCGTGCGCGCGTTCATTGCGGGACAATGGTTCGAGCAGCGTGGCCAACGGTGGGCGGCGACTTCGGCCCTCGCGTCGACAAATAACAATTCGTTTGTGTTCCCCGACCACACTGGCCGGCGCCGGGAAGCTTTGTTGCCCTGGCGCGAGGTTCGCCAGGTTCTGGAGTTCGGCTCGACCAACTTGATAGTAACTCGAGGCGGAGTTTACGCCGACCACGGACAACTCGAATCACTCGACTGGCCCGCCGCCTTGCAGGTGAACCAATGCGCGCTCTCTCCCGACGGCGTCCTTTTCGCCGCTTCGAGCGGCGGTTTACTCCAACGAAAAGGGCAGAGTTGGACGCCATTGGAAATCATCGACTCGGGTGGGCGCGCTTGGGCGGTCCGCGACGTGCTCGGAGTCGGATTTGATTCCCAGGCGCAGCTCTGGTTCGCCACTCGGGCGGGCGTCGGTTGCCGGACCAGCGAAGGCTGGCGGTTTTACGAAGGAAAGGACGGGCTTCCCTGGAACGATTTCACCTGGATCGCTCCCGGGTCTGGCGGCGAGGTCTGGTTTGGAACTCATCTCGGGGCAATCCGGCTTACCGACGGCCAATGGCATTACCGGCAAGGACCGCTCTGGCTGCCGAACGATGACATAAGGCAGGTCGCCGTTGCTCCGGGAGGAAACACCTGGTTCGCGACCGTCGGCGGAATCGGCGAAATTGCACGGCGCAGGATGACCTTGCGAGATAAAGCGGTTTGGTACGAGCGGGAAATCGAGCAATATGTCAAACGCACTCCCTTTGGCTATGTGGCGGAAGCCGCGCTAGGGATTCCAGCTGATCGATCGAGTGCTAACCCGCAGGACAGTGACAATGACGGTTTGTGGACCGCCATGTATGGGGTGGGCGAATGTTTTGCCTACGCATCTTCGAAAAGCGCCCAAGCCAAGGAGCGGGCCCACAAGGCTTTTGAAGCGCTCCGATTTCTCCAGAAGGTTACCCAGGGCGGCGAGCACGCGCCCCCTAAAGGCTACATCGCCCGGACCATCCGGCCCGTGGAATGGCCTGACCCGAATATCGGACGCCTGGCGAGTGATCGCGCCGAGCAAAAGCGCGATCGCCTTTGGAAAGCTTACGAGCCGCGCTGGCCAAAGAGCGCCGATGGAAAATGGTTTTGGAAATCCGACACCAGCAGCGACGAGCTGGATGGCCACTACTTTTTTTACCCGCTATACTACGATTTTTGCGCGGATACCGACGCTGAACGAGAGCGGGTGCGGGAAGTCGTGCGCGACATTACCGATCACCTGGTGTCGCATGACTTCCTGCTAATCGATCATGACGGGCGACCCACCCGTTGGGGCGTTTACGGGCCCTCATACCTGAACCGCGACCCCGACTGGTGGCCCGAGCGCGGCCTCAAATCGCTGAGCATGCTCAGTTATCTTGCCGTCGCGGCGCACGTTACCGGTGATCCTAAATACCTCGCCGCCTCACGCGAACTGATCGACAAGCACGGCTACGCCCACAACGCCATGCATCCCAAGGTCCAGCAGGGCCCCGGTTCAGGCAATCAGTCAGATGACGAGATGGCCTTCATGTGCTTCTACAGTTTGCTCCGTTGTTCACCCGACGAAGAATTGAAAAGCATGATCCGTTATTCGTTCTTTCGTTATTGGGTTAACGAAGCGCCGGAGATGAACCCGTTTTTTAATTTCGCTTACGCGGCAGTGAACTTCGATGCCAGCGGCTCCAGTCCCTGGGGACGTCCTTCACTGAAACCATGGCCCCGCTGGCATGAAGACGCCATGGCGACTCTTTATGGGTTTCCGCTCGACCGCCTGAACTGGTCGCACCACAACAGCCATCGGCTGGACCTGGTGGAATTGCCGCGCGTGCTCTCCAATGATTTGGACGAACCGGATCGTCCTCGCCAGCGCGGTTACCGCGTCAACGGCAAGGTGCTTCCCGTCGAGAATCGCCATTTCAACCACTGGAACACCGATCCCTGGGAACTTGACTACGGCGCGAACGGCAATGAGCTGGCCGCTGGCACCGTCTTTCTGCTCCCTTATTACATGGGGCTTTTTCACGGGTTCATCGAACCGGAAGCGAAATGAATCGGCTCCAGCCTTCGACAACGCGAACCAAGGCTCGGCCATGCAGTGTCACCCGGTCCGGCCTTCACCCATGAGTGTCATGAGCCACAGTCCTTCTCCTGAAAACAAAACCGCCCGACAGGTTGTGCCTGTCGGGCGATGACTATCTGGATTGTTTCGAAAGTTAGTTACGCCGCCACGGCAAGGTCCTTATAGAAAGACACCAAGGCAACGAAGAAACGTTCCACTCATTGTTCCTGTTGCTTGAGCCGGAGCTTGGGAGCGCTTATTGCGGGCTCAACTTCCTTTTAAACGTTCCAAGCATCGCGACCCCTACAGCCAGCAACGCCAGCGTCGCCCCGCCATCGGGCACTTGGGACGTCGGGCCAAAAAAGCGTCCGGAGGAAATCCCGCCGACCGGATCATTGCCGACCGTCGGAATGGTGAAAGTCAGGGAACTGATATCCAGACCGCCAAGATATATGGCCTCCCACCATCCACCAGGGCTCACTTGGCCACCACCGGCCCGGCCAGCACCGAAATGGAACACGACGTAGTCATAGCCGCCCGCAGAGGGCGGTTTAACCGTGAAAGTGCTGCCGCTGGTGGTAAAATCTGACGAGTCACCTAAGTCAAGTACGCCAGTCAAAGTCGCTGGGGTCAGGGTCGGGCTCAGTGGCACGCCATTCCAGTTGCCAATTTCATGGTTCAGGAATTTCAGATTATCGCTGGGGTTGTTCGGATTCCCATTCACGCCCAAAATGGTGTCATACTGCGATCCCGTGGCGACGCCCGCCCCGTTTAATAAATTGCCGGCGGTATCCACCGTGATGTTCAGCGGTAACGCTGACACCGTAAAAGCCGAAAGCCCTGCCGTTAAAGCACCTGCTAAAAGTAAGTTTTTCATTTTCTTTCTAAGCTAATCTGCCCTCACCACGTCCGTTGTTTTGATGGCAGTGTGACATGGTGCAAGAACGTAAAAAGCAGCCCTATGCCAGTGATGTAAAGTAAATATACGCCAGGGAATATTCATAGCGTAAATACCTTATGTAACGTAATTTATGAGGTGTACGTGATCCCAATGGTATCTCAACAGGTCAAGGAGAATGGCGGGTAAAGTGTAAAGAGCTCCGACGTATTTTTGCAATCCCCACCTCCTGGATCAGCAAACATCTGTCAATTAACAGCTTAGCACTCTCATTGATTTGACAGTTTTCCCGACGCTGACTTACTTCCGAGCCAGCAAGAAGCCCCCCGGGGTGCAAGCCTGAATTCGATGGGCACCTCAATCTCGCTCGCGCGCGGCGTTTGGCCAACTCGGGCAGGTGTGAACTTCCAGGCGCGGACAGCTACGAGGCTGGCCTGGTCCAACAGAGCGAACCTCGAGCTCTGTTTCACTTGGATTTCCAGCGGTAATCCTTCGGCACTCACAAGAACCTGCAGCAACACGGTCCCCTCTTGCCGGTGTCGGCGAGCTTCCTTGGGATAATTCGGTTTGGGATTCACTAAGTAGCCTGCGGCACAACCCGAGCCACCTCCGGCTGGTCTCCTCTCGGTGCTCTCTGCCGCGCCTCGCACGCCGGGTTTTCCTATATCCGCAGTAGTTGTGCCGGAGTTGGTTAATTCATCTACCCAAAACAACTCTGATTCGCTGGCCTCGGGGACATTCAGTGGAACCGGAGGGGGCTCGGTTGTGTGAACCGTCGGCGCTAGTGGTTTTTCGGGCGCGCGCCTCGAGGGGGCCAACGAAGGGCGCGGTGATCGGAGATCGGCGGTCTGCCGGGCAGGAGGAGCGCTCGCCACCGGTGTCGCAGCACGCGATGCTGGCTTCTCTGCCGGCTCGAGGACCACCGTCAAGACGGTCGGCCGGTTCTCACACTGAACCAGCGGCGAGAATCCCTTGCTATGAACCGCCGCCACCAGGGTCGACAAAGCGACCACGTGGACACCGATCGAGGCGCCGAAACTCAACTTCAGCGCACTGGACCACTGCCCGCCGCCTGCGGTGATTTCGTTGGCAACCATTTTGTTATCTTCCCCGGGTCGAAGTCGGTGACAGTATTTCGTGACCGCCACCTGGGCCGAAGTCAAAGCCAAAGACGATCCAAGCCTCGAGCGCCGGTGAATCGTTGCCGATGCCCAACAACGGAACGAGGTCCAGGTGCGTTCGCCTTGTGGGCCGCCACTGGATACTCGGTCCGATGTCGATCTCGGTGGCCGGCCGGCCATCGAGGTTAGGAGCGGAAGTTCGCTCGACTTTCGCTTCCACGCCAATTCCGAGTCGCTCGTCGATGGCCGCGTAACTCAGCGCCGCCGCGATTCCGGATTCGCTCCCACGCTCACCGCCGACCTCCTGCTCGTAGAAAACATTGACGCCCCAATGCCACCGCGGCGCGAGGTCATCACCCAGCAACAGCTTCACCTCGTATTTATCCGGCACGTCATCGTTGAAAATCCACTCACCGTACAAAGTCGGATTAAATGGGATCTTGCCCCAATCCGCCAAAGCCCAGCGGGCTTCGACCTGGGTGCCTTGGTGTTGAAACGTGCTCTGGTCGGTCCTCTCGATGTTTTGATAAAAATCAACTTGGAATCGGTAGGGTAATCCTATCTCGACCTCAGACTGGAACAGGTGATTGGCCCGGCCATCTCGCGGCCATTGGCCTTTCCACCATTGCTCGAATTCCATTTGCCAGGGCGGGAGAACATAAATCCGGGTCGTCGCAAACGGTCGGCGGGTCGTCCACTCGGGCTGGTCGTTCGAGCCAAAGGGTTGTTCCTCGTTCAATTCACCGGGAACCGCGTTGGTGCCTTGGACAATGACCGGTGGCAAACGAGCCGGAGGTGTGGTTTCCTGGCAGGCGGCAGAAAACGCCACCGCACCGGCAAATAGGTGAACAGAGAGGTTACTCAGGTTCATTGTCGACGCGAATAGCAAGGGCTATACCAAGGCCTGATTGTGGCGATTTAAATTATTATACTGCAATTCATTACGTATTTGTCCAGGTCTTGTATTCTGTCACCAGCCTTGGGTTCGGGATAAATCTTGTCCCGCGCACTTGCTTCTGCGTATAAAAACCATCCATGCACGAACGGTTCTCGGCACGGATCATTGTTTCGTTCCTGCTTTTTGTCGCAGCAGGTACGCTGGTGCTGGTCCTGGCCTTGAACGCAGCTTTTCAACGGTATTCCCATGACGAGTTCCTGGCGCTGGCCAGAGCGAACGCGGAGTTCTTGCGCACGTTGCACCTGGCGCGAACCGAACGAATTGCCGATTATCTAAGCCAAATGCTCGGGGTCAAAGTCGAGTTGTCGAGGGCAAGCGCCCCGGATGCTCATCATGAGGCGGTGACGGTGAACGTGGAATCGGGGCTGGATCTCACTCTCATCCGCGAAAGGCCGACTGTGCGCGCGCTGCTGCTGCGACCGGTCACCATTCTCGCCCTAGCGGCGTTTTGGGCGTTGTGGTTTGGCCTGGCCTGGGCAGTGGTTCGCCCATACGTGCAGGCACAACGACTGGCGGTCCTCGGTCAAATGGCGGCGTCGCTTGCGCATCAAATTCGCAATCCCATTGCCGCGATCCGGTTGCATGGCCAACTGTTGGAAAAAAGCCAACCGGAAGCCGCCAGCCTCATTGTAGATGAAGCGACTCACATTGAAGGGCTATTAAACCAATGGATGTTCCTGGCACGTCCCGAACCGCCGCGCAAAACCGAGGTGAACCTGGGCGACCTGCTCCGGCAGACCGTGCGGCTCTTGGCCCCGGCCGCCGACCATGCGCAGGTGAGGGTGGTGTTAAATCTCGAGGGGGCGGCGACTTTGCCGGCTGACGGTCGACGGCTTACACAGGTATTCCACAACCTGATTATCAACGCGATCCAGGCCATGCCCACCGGGGGCAGGCTGACCATCAGCTCGAAGAACCGCAGCATCTGTTTCGCCGATACCGGCCCGGGCTTTTCCCCGGCCGCGCTCAAGCATTGGGCGGACATGCTGTATTCCGAGAAGGAAGGAGGCATGGGCATAGGTTTGAGTGTTGCCCGCGAGATCATCCGGGCGCATGGCGGCCGCCTTACGGTCGGCAACCAACCCGGGGGCGGAGCCATTGTGCGTATCGAGCTATGAGCCGAGGACCCGTACTGATCATTGAAGACGAAGTGGCGCTGGCCCGCGCGTTGGGATTGGTCTGCCAACGACTTGGCGCCGAAGCCCTGCTTTGTTCGTCCGGACAACGCGGGCTGCACGAGCTTTCCACCAGGCAGTTTGCCCTGGTCATCCTCGACATCGGCCTGCCCGATATGAGCGGGCTGCGAGTGTTGGAGACGATACGCCAGGCGACTCCGCGTTTGCCGGTCTTGATCATCACGGCCCACGGAACCCTGGACAACGCCGTTTCCGCCCGGCAACTCGGCGCCGCGGGTTACCTGGTAAAACCGATCGACCTGCCTTTGCTGGAACAATCTTTGCGTGGGCTGCTGATGAGCGAAGGTGGCGCCGCTTCGGTTTTGCCTGTGGCGGAGAGCGCCTCCGGCAGCGAAGACGCCGGGACTTTGCTCGGCGGGAGCGCGCCGGCGATGCAACGTGTTTTTGTGGCCATCGCTCATGCCACGACCACCGATGCTCCGGCCTTGATCACGGGGCCCACCGGCACCGGCAAGACGCTGGTGGCCCAGGTTATTCACGCCAACAGTCCACGCCGCCACGGCCCTTTTGTAACTTTGCTCTGCGGGGCGCTGCCCGAGCCGTTGCTCGAGAGCGAACTGTTTGGTTACGAAAAGAACGCGTTCACCGGCGCCACGGCGCGGCGCCTGGGTCACCTCGAGCGGGCCGCCGGCGGGACGTTGCTGCTCGATGAAATCGGGGATATTCCTCCGGCCGTTCAAGCCAAGTTGCTGCGGTTCGTCGAGGAGAAAACTTTCAACCGGCTGGGCGGGCGCGAAGATGTCCACGTCGACTTGCGTTTGATCACCGCCACTAACCGGGATTTGTCGCATGAAGTCCAGTCCGGCCGCTTTCGCCAGGATCTCTACTATCGTTTGCACGTGCTGGAAATCGAACTGCCGCCCCTGGCCCAGCGCAAAGAGGATATCCCCGGTTTGAGCGCCTTTTTCCTGGGGCGCCTGGCGGCGAACCGCGAGCTCTCGCTGGGGGCGGAAACCAGCCGTTTGCTGTCGCAGTACCGATGGCCGGGCAATGTGCGCGAACTGCGCAACGCCCTCGAGCACGCGGTAACGGTCTGCTCCGGCAACGTCATCTTGCCGCAACACCTGCCTCCGGCGGTACGACAGGTGGCGGACTCTTCGACGGGCGCTCCGGCCGATTTTTCTCAAGCCTTGGAACAGTGGATCGCGGCCCGGGTGCAAGCCGGCCGGGGTTACAAGGAGATCCACGCCGAGATGGAAGCGATGGCGCTCAAATACCTGCTCCAACACTTCGACCAGAAACCGACCGTCCTCGCGCGCGTCCTTAAGATGAACCGCGCCACGCTTTTCAAGAAACGTCGTGAACTGGGGTTGGATAGCATAAGGTAGACGGGAGCGAACTGCCGGAAACCGCGGCTTGACACCGACAGTGAAGTACCTCACCACATCGGTATGCGCGCTTCATTCACTCGCCGTCAATTTCTTCATCGCGCCTCCGCGGTCGGCGCGGTGGCGTTGCTCACGCCCACTCGCTTGCGAGCCGAAACGTTCCGGGGGCGGCTCCGTAAAGCCAAGATCATTGGACCCGTGACCGAGGCGGCTTTACAGCCGCTCAAAGAGGCAGGCTTCGAAGGCGTCGAAACCACTCACATTTGCCCGGCCGAAGAAGCCGCGGCTGGACGCGCTCTGGCTGAAAAGCTTGGGATGCGGGTGCATTCGGTGTTGCGGGGCTGGATGGAGTTCAACAGTCCCGAGCCAAGCAAGGTCGAGGAGTCGCTGGAGAAGACGCGCCTGGCCTTGCGCGCCGCCAAAGGCTACGGCGCCGATGCCATCTTATTAGTGCCTTGCCGGGTCAGCGGCATGCCCATGCCGGAGCCTTGGGAGTTTGATATTGCCTTTGACGCGACCACCGGCCACGTCTCGCGAGTCGTCGCCGGCGACAACACCAAATTCGCGGATTACATCCAGGCGCAGAACCGGGCCACCGACACTTCCCGCGCCGCGGTCACCCAATTGATTTCTTTGGCCCAGGAATTGAAAGTGGTTATCGGCTTGGAAAATGTCTGGAACAATCTCTGGGTCAAGCCGGATTTGTATCGCAACTTTGTCGCCTCGTTCCGCACGCCCTGGGTAAAAGCTTACTTCGATATCGGCAATCACGTGAAATATGCGCCGCCCCAGGATTGGGTTCAGACGTTGGGCTCGCTGCTGGTTAAATTGCATGTGAAAGATTTCAAGTTAAATCCCGACGGGCATGGCGGCAAATTCGTGCATCCGCGGGACGGAAGCATCGACTGGCCGGCGGTTCGCCGCGCCCTCGATGCCGCGGGCTATGACGGTTGGGCCACTATCGAAGACGATGGGCTCCCGCTGTCCGAGTTCAGTCACCGGTTCGATCTGATTGAAAAAGGGGAGTGATTCTCCCTCGAATTGGAGCGGCGAGAAATCCCGCCGTGTCCATGAAGACGTCAACGCCCGCCATACAAAATGCGGACGATCTCGGCGTGAGTAGTTTTCCCTTTCGGGCTGGCAGTGGCTCGGTGGTTGATGCTACGGAACGGGTCCTCCGCGCCTTCCTCATTCAGCCGCCCATGTACCGGCTCAAGCCGCGCCGCAGGTTTGCCACGGTGCGAGAGCACGAAGCGCTCGCCCTTGGCGAGTTGACGTAATACGCGTTGCGCATGCCGGCGAAACTCGAGCATGGTAACTTGCTTCATGAATTGAACTTTACCTTCTTCATCTTCAGTCAATTCTTCTTCCCCAGGCACGACAGGCGCGAACCTTTCGCTCTGGGTACGTATGCAATGCTGGCGCCTTCTCCAGTAGGCCAACCAGTACAGCGAAGTCGGGCAGGCAAACCTTGCCCTTGGACACGGTCCTTGAAGTGCGCCAGAACGCCCCTTAGGCTGGCGGAATGCGGGAGAAAGTATCGATTGAGAAGCTCCACCAGTTCATGCAGGAACTGGCGGCGACTGCCCAAGGTCCAGGGAAGGTGTACTTCACCGGAGGCACGACCGCGTTGTTGTTGGGATTTCGCCAGCAAACTATCGATATCGACCTTAAGCTGGACCCGGAACCGGCGGGAGTTTTCGAAGCCATCGCGTCCCTGAAGAACCGGCTCAACCTCAACGTCGAACTGGCTTCGCCGGACAATTTTATTCCCGCTCCCCCGGACTGGCGGGAACGCAGCCGGCACATTGCGACGCTTGGGAGACTGGAGTTCTTTCATTATGACTTTTCGCTGCAGGCTCTGGCAAAGCTAGAACGAGGCCACACCCAGGATTTGGCGGACGTGGCGGATTTGCTCAGTCGCGGATACGTGACGGTCGACGAGTTGCGCAAACGGTTCAGCCAGATTGCGGCGGCCCTGATACGTTATCCGGCCATTGATCCCGCGCAGTTCAGGCGCAAGGTGGAGGATTTCTTGAACAGGCCCCAAACCCATGAACGTCCAGCAAGATAATGGCGGGTTGCCCGGTCAGGAACTGGTCGAGCAAGGAATTGCCGACCTCGACCAAGGCCGGATTAGCGATTGTTCGCTGTTGGTGCTCGTCGCCGCCCCGCGATTGAATCGCCTGGGAATTAGTATCCCCGGGTGGCAGGAGCTTTGTCCGTACGAACATCAACTTTACGACCGATTGGCCCAGCGGTTAGGCGACGGGGCGCATTCGTACTATAACAGCCTGCTTCGGCGGATAGTCAGCTACGCCCGCGCCTTAGAACGAGAGCAAAGCCAGAAACCTGGAAGTCGGGCCCGGGATCAGTGATGCCCTACCACCATAGGAGCTTTCTCCCTGTCCGGAGCAACCACCGCAGGACGTCGTGGTCTTATCGTATAGCCAAAAAAGATCGATTGATTTCGCTTGTCTTTTAGCAGGGTCTGGTCAGGATAAGTTCAAGTCGGGCTAGCCCGGCGAGGTTGTATAAGATACTATCGCTTTATGAAAAAGGAGATCCCGGGCTATTGGAGCCACTCCAACGAGTTCCCCCGTGTCGCTTGTCGACTTATCACATTCCGGATCGATCGATGCATAGCCGCATACCTGCTGATTCCGATTCTTGCGGCCGCCCCCGTGAAGGCAGCCGTCGTGTCACTCGATGGTAGCTTTTCATCCCCGGCTAACCTGACGGACGTGGTGGCCGTGGCAACGGGCGAAGGGGGGGCGAATCTGGCGTTGCGGCGTAATGGAACGGTTGTCCCTTTGAGCGGTGGCCCCGCAGGCACGACCGACATCCCGCCCGGGTTGAGCAACGTCGTGGCGATTGCCAGTGGTTGGTGGCACAGTCTGGCGCTGCGTAGCGACGGAACCGTGGTGGCCTGGGGCAACAACTTCTATAATCAACTCGATGTCCCTCCTGATCTAACCAACGCCGTCGCCATCGCGGCGGGCGAAAAACACAGCATTGTTTTGCGCGCCGACGGCACCGTGGTGCTCTGGGGAACAGCTTTATACCCCTTGCCTGCCGGGGCCACGAATATAGTCGGCATCTCCGCACACTTTCGCCAAAGTCTGGTTGTGAAGGCCGACGGAACCGTCCTGGCATGGGGCGACGACGCACCCCCGGTTCCTGAAGATCTGTCAGATGTTGCGGCCGTGGCCGCCGGGAGGCTGCCGTGCTCTTATTCAGGATACTCCATGGCGCTCAAACGCGATGGGACAGTTGTGGCCTGGGGTGATAATTGCTCAGGTCAATGCGACGTTCCTGTCGGTTTATCGAACGTAGTGGCGATCTCCCCAATGTATTATTCCAGTATGGCCCTGAAAAAAGACAGCACCATTGTGATGTGGCCGCCACCATACAGCCCACCGGCGGGCTTGACGAATGTCGTGCAGATTTCCGATGGAGCGGCCCTGGTGGGTGAAGGCGCCCCCTTCCTCGCTCAGCAACCGGTTAACCAAACCACCTGGTCGGGAAATCCAATCCAGCTCCGCACCATCGCCACCGGTTCTCTGCCCCTCTCCTACCAATGGCGACTCAACGGCCACGATGTCCTGGGGGCAACCGAGGCAACGCTCGTGCTGGACAATCCTCAACCTATTGATGCGGGCGTTTATGCGCTAGTGGTCAGCAATGCCTTTGGGGTCGCGACCAGCACCAAGGCAACCGTGACCGTGCTAACCGGGGTCGCGCAACTGGTGCTGGCTGATGTGGCTGCCTACCCGGGCAAGCTCATCAAACTACAACCGTCGGTGGTCGGCTCCCAACCGGTCAGTTATCAATGGCGGTTTAATGGCGCGAACCTCGCAGGCGCCACAGAGCGCGACTTTATTATTGCGTCAATTACTCCACAGGGCTCGGGCCAATATTCAGTCGTCGCGAGCAACCGGTTCGGCACGTCAACAGCGACCGCTTCGGTTTGGGTTTCACCCGCGGTCAGTTGGCCGGGTGAATTCTATCCGCCCACGGGCTTGACGGATCTGGTGGCAGTCGCGAGCACGGAGCCTGGCATGCAACTGACGTTTGCCGCGATCCAGCGAAATGGCACCGTCGTGTCATGGGACGCCAACCGGCAACCGGTCGTATTACCGCGCGGATTGACGAATCTTCAATCGATCGCAGCCGGCACGTCCCACTTTCTGGGGCTCAGACAGGACGGCACGGTGGTCGCCTGGACGCCACCGAATGTGAGTGCGCCCTGGCTGACTAATGTGCCCGCGGGCTTGTCCAATGTGGTCGCAATTTCGGTTGATGCAGACCTGGACACCGCGGTAAAAGCGGACGGCACCGTGACTGCCTGGCAAAACTTCCCAGGCACGGTGCCAGACACCAGCGGTTTGTCCAACATCGTGGCCACCGCCAGCAATCTAGCGCTTAAAGATGATGGCACCGTGGTCGCCTGGGGGAATAATGCCTCTCGGAATCCAATTCCGGCTGGTTTATCTAACGTGGTTGCGCTGGCTGCGGATGAAACTTCAGGGATTGCGCTGCAACGCGACGGGAGGGTGACGGGTTGGGGATCCCAAATCATGCAAAACATGCCTCTGGTTACCAATGCCATTGCCGTTGCCCTGGGGAACAACGGCAGCCTCGGCTTGATCTTGAACCAGGATGGCACCATCCCTTCGTGGACTACTTCACCTCCTCCTGGATTGACGAATGGCGTGTCCATTTTCGCCCAGCAGTTTAGCGAAAAACTGACGGCCCTGGCGGAGAATATCGCCCCCTTCCTTTCCGTGCGGCCTCGCAATCGCACCATTCCCGCCGGCGAAAGCGTCACCTTTCGGGCGCGGGCGATTGGTTCACCAACGCTGCGTTACCAATGGAAATTTAGTGGTCAGGATTTGCCGGGTGCGACGGGCACAGCGCTGACCCTGGACAATGTCCAGAGTAAGAATGGAGGGACCTACGCGGTCTCCGTGAGCAACGCGCTGGGTTCGGCCTCGGCGTCGTTCAAACTATCAATCGCCGGCGCAGCCCCGTTGTTGACCAGCCAACCACAAGACCAAACGGTTTCGCGCGGCACGACCGCCACCTTTGCTGTGGCCGCGCAAGGCTCCGAACCATTCCATTATCAATGGAAATTCAACGGAACCAAACTGACTGGGGCGACCAGCAGTACCATCGTCCTGAAGAATGTGCAGGCCACTAATGGAGGGACTTACCAGGTGACGGTCACCAATTCGTTCGGTTCCGCGACCAGCTTAACAGCCACTTTGGTCGTCGTCATCCCGGTGGGCGACGCCCTGAACACCACTGGCTTGCTCTGGAACACCGGTGGCAACGCGCCGTGGGTTGGGGAATCCCTGGTCACCCATGACGGCGTGGACGCGGCGCAAAGCGGGCATATCACCGACAACCAGCAGTCCATTCTGGAAACGTCGATGGTCGGACCCGGCAGCGTGAGTTTCTGGTGGAAGGTCTCCTCGGAGCAGTTCTACGACGTCCTCACGTTTTCCATCAGCGGAGTGGAACAGGCGCGCATTTCCGGCCAGGTCGATTGGCAGCAAAAGAGCTTCGTTGTGCCATCGGGGCCGCAAACTCTCCAATGGATTTATGTGAAGGACGGCGGCACCTCCGTCGGCCAGGATACAGCTTGGCTGGACCAGGTCAGCTACACCGGCGGCGGCAGTCCGCCGCTGCTCACTCAATCTTCTCTCCAGGGCACAACCTTTGAAACACTGGTCCAAAGCATTAACGGCGAGCATTACGTCCTCGAGTCTAGGAATTCCCTGAGCACCGGGAATTGGAGCCCGGTCATGACGGCAATTGGGGACGGCACGATACTAGTTCTGAGCGATACCAATGCGGTGCCTGTGCAGCGGTTCTATCGCGTGCAACAGACAAACTGAACATGACAACCACTCTTCCACGAAGTCCTTTGGCTCAGAAGTCAAGTGACAACTGAAAACGAGCGAACTGTTCCGAATCACCAACAGTCATTAAAATGCCGTTGATTTACAAACCTCACTCTGCCTTGTAATTGCTTGGAACCCGGCCGTTGGATTAAGGAGGTCCATGGACCTGGTCGATATCATCTGCCTGATTCTGGAACTTCTCCCTGATCCCGAGGTCCTTCGTTTCTGGCGATTCCTGCCGTGCCTGGCTGCGGCTCTCGCCCTGGCAGGTCTTCTGGATTATCTGACAGGCGGCCATGTGCCTGGCGCTCTTCTTTACATCCCTTTGGGCTCTCTCGGTGTGCTACTCGGGATTTTGTGAAGGGTCTACCGGCCGTGGCTAGCGCCGGCGATGGCGGCAACGGGTTCGCCGAACAATATTCAGATCGGTAATGGGTCTGGGATTGGTCTTGGCGACAAACTAGGAGGTCCATTCAGCGGAAGTGTTTTTTCAATCGCTTCTGGAGTGACTATGAGGCAGTAATTAGTAACGCATATTGTACTTGAATATGCAGTGAAGTGGAGCTATTACGTCTCCCTCGTCAGAAATTCACCTTGGCTGCCCGAGATGCTGCAGAACGAGAATAGCAGATGAAGAGACTTTTCGCAGTTTCGCTGTTCCTAGTCACTTGCACGACTTATGCCCAACGTAACGATTCGGTTCTCTCCGAGGTTGCTGTGCTTACGATTCATGTTAGCGACACCAATACTCATGAGGCGGTGTTTCAGTTTCTTACGGATGTGCTGAAGTTGCCCGCTGAGTATGGGCCGGAAATGGTAGGCCAACGCAGGTATGGAGCGGTGTATGCCGGCAACTTGTTCATCGAACCTTGCGGGCCGTTTACCAACCTGGGATATCCCGTACAGGACCTGCGGGTTGTGCATCTATCTTGCAGCGGAATAAGACGCAATGACCAGGGATAGACGAATCCGAGGCTGTTGAAAAATGCCGAAGGGCCGCGTGAGTGCCGGCGGCCTACAGGAATTCTGAAGACTCGGCTACTCTGTAGGCCCGGTGCCCTCACGGGGCGGTGTTTTCAACAGCCTCATGGGCGTGTGATTTTGGCTGAGATTTGTTGGTGCTCACACACCCTTTTTGAACTCATTCTGGTTCTTCTCCGCTTCCGCCAGGCCCAGGTCCAGCTTCGCGCGGAACTCGCTGTCAAAATCCTGCAGTGATTTTAGCGGCAGGCTAATAATGGTGCCGGCTTTGACTTCCCCGTCCTCGCCTTTGGAAGTAAGTACGCGCATGGAGATGAAGGTGTTTTCGTTGGCATTGGCCAGGACAGCTTGCTGGCCCGGTTCGACTTTGAGCAAATCCCCTTCGGTCAGGGTGCCCGCCGGGTTTTGATCGGCTGCGGAGATAACGTTGAGGGCGGTCGAGACCGGATAAATATGGTTCGGATCGGCGAGGGCGCGAGAAACATCAGGCAGCACGGCCGCGCCACCATTGGCAGAGTCAGCGGCGAATTGTTTGTTCTCGGCAATAACGCGTTCGATTTGGTTCTTGAGCGCTTCCTTGGTTTTTTCGTCGATCGGAGTGGCATTCGGGTTGCCGTTGGAAGCCTGTGCGCTGTTCCGGGTCTCATCTTTTTCGGCTTTCCGGAGTTGGGCCTCCGCGGCCGCAGCTCGGGCTTCCGCCTGACGGGCCGAAATCTGTGCGGCGGCGAGTTCGGCGGCGCCCAGGGCCTGCCGCGCTGCCAAGGTGGCTTTCTCGGCTTCCGCCTGGGCCAGGCGAAGCTCTTCCTGAGCTTGGGCCAGGCTGACCGAAGCCGCGTAGCGGTCGGCGATATACCCGGCGATAAGCCAGTCGGTCACCCAGTACGAGGGGGCGGGATAAACTTCATAGGGCGCCCAATAGTAGCGATGATATCGATACCAGGCATAGTCGTCCCAGCCCCAGGCGTAATGGAACGGATGAGGGATCAAAACACCTGCCGGTGTATACCAATAGGGATTGTACCAGGCGGCGTAGACAGGAGAACCGACGACGTAAACGGGACGATAGACATAACCGTACCGGGAGTGGGTATAGACTGTGGTAGTCCGACTAACGCGGATGGTATTCTTTTCATAAAAGGATCGGTGGTTGACCACCACCGTCTTCGAACCGTCACGTTGGATGGTTTCTTCCCGCTTCATGTTTCCGCCTAAGTCGTAGTGCGTGGTCACGTGTGAGCCATCCGGGTGTTGCGTCGAAACTGAGCGTCCCTTGGCACCTGGGTCTCCCCCGATACCGGGACGGGACTTGTCGACTACCTGCCCACGCTGCTCACCCAACGAGCGCGCGTCTGCGGGAGCAGGCTTGGTACTGCCAAAGCCCCGGCCGTCGTTTGGTTTGGAAATCCCGGCAATGTTCGGGTTGCTCGTTCCCCCACGCGTCGGTTGGCCGCCGACTTGCGAAACTGTCGATTGGGCGGGCGACCGGCTTTGGGTTGGGGGAAGCGACGAGCTTTTATTTGGCAGATTCCCGCGGGCCGGCATCGAGGTTGGCAAACCGGGGCGCGTGAAGCTTGATTTCCCAGTCCCGCCGGGATTGGCGGCAGAGCCCGGGGTCCTCGAAGTGGAACCCGGAATTGAAGTATAGCGTGAACTTGGGCGCGCAGCAGAATTAAAGTTGGGATCAGAGCCCGAAGAATTTCTGGCGCTTGCGCCCGGGACAGGAGATGAAGGTCTGGCGGCAGGGGCCACCGGTTGGGGATGGCCGACGGCGGCCGGTTTGGCGTGGTCGGCCGCATACAGCGGGCCGAGGCCTAAGCAGGCCAACGTGGCCAGGGTAATTGCTCGGCGATGCCAGGAGGATGTCACAGCCGCCGAGCGGCGTCCGACCTCGAAGTTGTTCAAGGAGACTGAGATGTCGTTCATATCTTTTTAAATGGTTTTTTGTTTGTTTTTTAATCTTTTCCGCGGGTCTATTCCCCGCAGTTTCGTCTGATACCCTCGAGTTCTACGCGGTTCCGCCTCGAAGGTTGCGGAGCATGTCGAAAGCTTCAGCCCGTGTTTGGAAAATGCCGTTTCGCGACCGGAGCGCGAGCAGTCCCCGGTCGCAGCGCTCGCCAACGCGCCCGGCGGCTGCGAGCGGGGACCGCTCGCGCTCCGTTGGCATTTTCCAAACACCGCTCTCAGCGCCGCGTTTCATCTTCGAGTTCCTCCTGGAGTCGGCGCAATTCCAAGTCCGCCGGCTGCATGGCGGCGGCGCGGTTCGCGAAAAACAGCGCCTCGCGCACGCTTCTCTGGCGCTGGGCTGGGTTTTGGCGGTAGATCGCTTGGGCCAAGCGTGCCCACGTGTCGGCGCAATTGGGCGCAATGCGGGCTGCTTCTTCGAGTGATTCGAGGTCCGTTTCACGAACCAGGCCCGCCAGTTTTTCCGGAACGGTTTGCGTCACGCCTGGAGCTAGCGAGCGACGCGCGGGCTCAGCAAAATACCAGCGCGCCCAAACGTCCAGTGAATCGAGCCCCGAGCGCTCGCTCCGCTTGGCTTTGAGCGGCAGCCACGCGCGTCCGTTGGTCGAGGCGGCCGCGAGGGTTAGCAGCCAATCCGGTGCGCGGGAAACCAGCGGCGGCAAGGTCCACAACCAGATTTCGCCTTTGTCCGTGAGGGCAGCGAGCTTGCGGCCATCCGGTGCCAAGGCTGCGGATTTGATCGGCCAATGCGTACGCAAAGGTTCACCTAAAGGTGCGATTTCGCGCGTGTCCCAAAGCCGGAGTTCCCCGTTAGCTGGCATACACAAAGCACGGTGACTGCCCTGGGAAATGGCGAGCGTGTGACTGCCGTCAGGAGCGCTGAAGCTGGCGGGGGCAGCCTTCACCATGGGACAATTAGTAACACTTGGCGATGAAATGGGGCGTCCGCTAACAACCTCCCAGGCAGAGGAGCCGGCACAGAGCGCTTTGCCGTCGTCCGTGAAGCTCAAATCGCAGGCGCCCGAATCAGCTTGCCAGCGAAGCGGCATGGCGGTTAAGGCACGCACGTTCCAGAAACTCAGAAATCCCGCTGAATCCAAGGTCAACACGGTTTCGGAGCCGTTGACGAAGGAGGCGTTTAATAGTCCAGGACAAGCCCAGAATGTCTCGGTGGCGGGCGTTCCAGTGCGGGTCCACCAGACGCGCAGAGCGCCGCTGGTTTCTGCGGTCAACAGCCGCTGACCGTCCGGGCTGAAGGCCAGGAAAGCAAGGTTGGCGCGCCGCTCGAGTTCGAGCTTCGCCACTACTCGGCCCGTGCGTGCATGCCAAAGGCAAACCGGCTGGTTTTCGATCCAGGTCACAGCGTGTTCGCCATCCGGGCTAAAGGCGATTCGAGCGATCTCCCCTTCCAAGGTAAGTGGCGGGGCTATCAACTTACCAGAGATCGCGTCCCAGACCGTCAGGCGATGCTGGCGATCTTGAATCCATACCTGGTTTCCGGCGGCGTCGAGAACCGCCCGAGAAACAATCGTGTCACTGGTGCCGAGCGGTTGGGGGTCACGGCCCGTCAGGTCAAGCAGAAGAGCGCGCCGGTCGCCGGTCACCACCACCGCCCGATGCGCGTCGGGAGTCAACTCAATTGAGTCGCAGTTTTGCCACAGACTGGCAGGCAACCGGGAAAGTGTGCGCCGGGCTTCGGGTTCGGCAATCTCCCGCCCAGTTTTGAGGTTCCACAACCGCAGTTGATGATTGGAACAGGTCGCAAAGGCCAAACCATTGCCGGGAACGGGCAGGACTGCCGATTGCATCGGGACTGGCGAGGTGAAGCTGCCGACCGGCTGATTCTCCTTGAGGGTCCAGGCCGAAACATTCGTCGCTGTGCGCACCACCAAATACCGATTATCGCAGCCAAAAGACAGACTGATGATGCCCCCGCCAGTGCCCGTCAACAGTTCCCGCGCCTTTTGGCGCGTTGCCAGGTCCCACAACTGCACCTTGCCCGCGTTGTCGGCCACGAGCAGCCATTTTGCGTCCGGGTCGGTTTGTGACAAAGCGAGGTCATGCCCTACCGAGATCGGTTCCTCGAGCAGACGTGGCCAGGCGCGGTACATGAGGGCGGACATGAGTCGTTCCGCAACCAGGGCATTGGTTCGGTGCGTGTCCAATTCATTGATCAGGAGAGCCATGGCCTCGTGGGGGCGCCCGACTTGGAATTCAGCGGCGGCTTGACGGAGAATGCCTTGGCCAGCTCTGGTCGGGACGGGCGGCGAAGTTTGGCAGAACCGCCACCAGCCAAGTCCCACCACGCCGGCAACCAAACTGATAGCGCCGATGGTCCCGAGCCAACGAGGCAGTCGCCACGCGGCAACGAGCGACGGTCGGGTCGGTCGCGCGGCCGGAGCCGATTGCGCCGGGGCGAGCCATCGCTCGAGTTCGTCAGCCACAATCTGGCAGGAGGCCGGTCGGGCTTCAGGGTTTCGGCTCAGGCATGTGAGACACAAGGCGACCAATTCCGGCGGGGCTGCGGGGTTGAAAGTCGTGAGAGGTTCAATTTTGCCCTCGATCACTTTGCGCAATACTGCCATGCGCGTGGGGCCGGAATGGGGTGGCTGGCCGGCAAGCATGTGGTAGAGAATTGCTCCGAGGCTGTAAATATCCGTGGCGGTCGTGAGATTGGCGGTGCCCAGGTCGGCTTGTTCGGGGGACATGTAGGCTGGTGTTCCCAGGACGTCGTTGGAGCCGGTCAAGCGAGGTTCGCAATCGAGCAATTTCGCCAAACCAAAATCAGTCAGGTGCGGCCGATCACTGGCATCGAGCAGAATATTGGCGGGCTTAAGGTCCCGATGAAGGACGCCCCCCAAATGAGCCGCATGGACGGCTTCCGCTACGGTCCGCAGGCAAGTGGCAATTCTCTGGGGAGACCACGAACCGGCTTTGAGGGCCTGGGCCATGCTCTGCCCGGGGATATAGTCCATGGAAAAATAAAGCAGCCCCTCATGCTCACCCAGTTCGTGGATAGGAACAATATGCGGGTGGCGCAGCCGGGCCGCGGCCTGGGCTTCGCGCCGGAACCGTTCCCGGGCTTGTTCCTCAGAGAATTCGCCATGGAGCAGCATTTTGACCGCCAGAATTCGGTTAAGGCTGCGCTGCCGGGCCCGATAAACCACCCCCATTCCCCCTCGCCCAACTTCTTCAAGCAGTTCGTAATCACCAATATAACGCAACGCCGTTCCGGCCGCGGGCGGCGGGGCCATCGGTTCCGTGGCCAGGCTGAACAAGCAGGCCGGACAGTGGCTGCCCTGCATTGAAGGTCCGAGTTCGGCGCCACACTTGCGGCACCGGCGCGGCTCGGGTGTTTCGCTCATACACCCTCCTACGTGGAAACCCGAGCGAGGTTGCAGGAAAAAGCGAATTAGCGAAACAATTGGCTGAATTCCTTGAGTTCAGTCTCGAAACTCCAGTCATCCGCCACCGTTTCCGCAACTTCCTCGCGGATTTGCTCGCGGAGATTGGCTTTCAAACGGTGCATGTCGCTCTTGATGGTGTTGACGGAGCGTCTAAGGACCTGAGAAAGGGTTTCGTAAGTCGCCGCATCCGCATCGCCCAGGAGATGTTCTTCAAGACGTTCGAACAGTTCGACTCTTCCTTCGTTCTCATAAGCGGCGCGGACCCGTGACAAGGCACGACTCAGGAGAATCTCCGCCCACCGGCGGTTAAACTCGCTCTCGGGCGTCCGGCGGTCCACGGGCTCCGGGAGCAGGCGCCGTTCTTCAAAATCCAACTCGTCCAGTGGCAACGGTTTAACGCCGCGATTGCGCTTCACGGCTCGCTCTCTTCGCCAAAGGGTCCGGCTGTGGTTTTCCAGGCCGGCCAGCAGAAAAGAGCGGAACCGCCCCCGGCTTGGGTCGGCCCGCAGCAGGGCTTCGCGTTCCAGGACGGAACAAAGGAAATCCTGGACCAGGTCCTGGGCGTCCTCTACCGAATGCCCTTGGCGCCGCGCAAAAGCATAGAGCGGCGGCCAGTAAGTCCGGCAGAGCTCCTCCAGTGCTTCGGCAGACGCAGGGTCCCCCGGCTTGCCGGCTATCATGACCCGACTCCAGCGCGTGGTGACAAAAACCGGGCCGGGCAGAGGCGGAGAATTCGAGCGCGGAGTGTTGCCGGGGTCTGAGTTCATTGCCTTTCTCTAACCCTAGCGAGCGGGGCGCGGAAGAAAAAAATAGGAATCCAAGGTTTGGGGGAGCTTTGACTAGCGTAGAGGCGGGCGTCTCGCCCGAGGTGGAGCCGGGCATCCTGCCCGGCGGCCATTGCCGCCCGGAAAGAAATCGCGTTGTAAACCGGCCAGCGGGCTCTGCCGGGCGCCGGGACGCCGCCCTCAACGGCAGGCGAGACGCCTGGCGAGGAGGCCTGCCTCTACTTTGTCCACTAGCCTTGGTTTGAGCATTCGCGCTAGTTATTCGCTACTTTTGGAAACCTTATAGAATTTTTGCAGAAAGTTTCACTAACCGTGCAACCATCGGGTGCTCTTGCCGTAGTAAGGTGTATGAAAAGCCCCAGAGTATAAACCATCAACTACTAGCGAATTATGCGTACGTCCTTGTCGTTCAAGTTCTTCCCTGGGGCTGTTTATTTGGTGCTGACCGGCAGCGGGCTAATGCTGGCGGCCGGGCCGATGCGGGCAGCCGACGCACTCGAGCAGTTGCTGCGGGAGGAATCCCAACCGGTGCTCCGCAAGTCGCGGCCGGAAACCGTGGTGATCTGGACCAATCTATTGACAGTCGCCGATGGCTCCGAAACCAATCGTATCCGTGAACTTGCGGAACAATTCGGGAGCGTGAACGACGTGACTGAACCGTATCAAAAGGACTTTGCCGCGAGTGTGCTGCAGGTGCTGGACCTGTTCCAGGGGCAGTGGGTACCGCCCGGCACGGACAAGATGGAAGAGCAGCTGAAGACGCTGCAAGGCCAGGAAACGAGCCTCCGGCAATCGATAACAAATGCGATCGCGGTTAAGGATAAGGCCGAAAAAGATCTGAATGATAAGAAGAGCAAACATCATACGGCCAGCAAGTTCGTGAGCATTTTCCGTCATATCCCCCTCCCGGGAGTACCGCACGTTCCCGATGCCGGCGGAGCTGCCGACGCCACGAAGGATTTTACCGAAGAGGACGTGAGATACGCCCAAGAAAAATTTGAAGCCGCGGAGAAGAAGCTGAATGAGCTCAACGAACAACTGGATGGCGTGCTGAAGGCGATGCCAAATGTCGAGGAATTCGTAGGGAACGGGAGGGCCAAGCATGCTCGCGAAGTTCGTGATGGCCTGCTGACGCGAATTACGCAGTTGAACCGGGACCGCAACGCGCAGGCAGCAATGGCGCTGGCCAACCTGTGGCTGCGCTTCATCGATAACGATGAGGCTGTGATACACGTGGCCAACCAGGCCATGGTATTGCACAAGAAGCAGGAGCGGGCGGCGGAAATTGCCGATGAAGTTGGTAAACAGGCCAACGAGTTCCTGGAGAGGGCTCGGCCCTGGAGTGCCAAGAAGGAGATCGAGGAAGCCGGCAACCGGATCCGGGAGCTGGTGCATGACGACCAGGAGCTGGCTTTCATGGTGGCGAGAGACTTGGGGGCTGTGCGGCGCCAGGCGGAAGCCCGGATCGATGACGCGATGAAACTGCGAGACGGGATCTTTGCGCGGTCAAAAACCGACGACAAGGTCCTCGAGCGGTTTGAGGAATTCGCGCGCGACCACCCGGATTATCCGAACATCGAGGCCGACCGGTCGGCGCTGGTAGTGTATGAGTACCAGGCGGAGATTGATGCGATCAGGACCATTCTGGCCTCGAAACCGCGCCAGGCTTATGAGCGACTCCAGAAAATGGGTCCCAAGCTCACCGAACGACATGCGGATATCCTGAAAGCCCAAATCATGGAAATGACCGACCAGATACTCGATACCACGGTGGCGTCTTTGACCAAGCGCCTCGATGGCGCATTGGATATTCTGCAAAAGGCCGATAATGCCAGCGACCGCGTTATCAGACAGCGCCTGAAAGACCGGGCGAAGCGGGAAGAAGCGGCTGTCTATGCGGAGGCCAGGGCGTGGACGAACCAGCCGATGAATGAGGTTACCAAGGCTAAATTTGTCGCGATTCTGGACCAGGAGCAACCTACTACCGTTGTGAAGGTCGATTGGATTAACAGCCTGCCGATGAGTGGGCCAACGTTCATGGGGTTTTTAGCGGTGCTGCTGGTGGGGTGGTTCGTCTCCGGGCGCCGGCGCAGCCCGCCTCAATGAATTGGTCGCGGGCAACCTGACTTTGGCGACTTGTGCGGTACTCCTACCTCGACAGCGACCGCCAGGCAGTGGGGCCTTATCGGGGACGCAGCCTGGAGCTGGAACATACCCTGGCCGAATGTAGCGGGAGAATCGTTGCCAAGGTGGATTTAAAGCACTCCGGATAGCGTTAATCGAGACCATCCCTCAAGAGAAAAGGAAAGCTCTGCTAATCGGTCGGCCATCGTGCCGGGGCGGCACAAGTTCACCCCGACGCCAAATGTTTACGCACGGTAGCCAACAATGTGTCCAAGGATTTGGTTTTGTGAAGGATTCCGTTGGCCTGTCCCTGTAGCGTTTTTTCCACTGCGCGCTCGTCCACATCCAGGCCCGTGTAAACGATGACGGGAATCGGCTGCGGTTTGCTTTTAATAAGTTTTACCAGGTCCAGGCCACTTTCCCCGGCCAGGTTTACATCCACAATCGCGAGGTCGAATCGCTCCCGATTGATTAACTGCTGTCCTTGCTCGAGGGTCGCCGCGGTCGTTACATCAAACCCTTTCTCGTGCAGGTAGAGCGCCAGCAGCTCGACAAGCTTGGCGTCGTCATCAACAAACAGAAGGTGATGCCGCACCCCTGAAGTTACCGCCGCCCACTTCAGAAGTAAACCCTGGCAACAGGGCCGGGGCAGGGCCGGGCAACAGTGAACAACGGATCTTACCAGAACAGGTAATTGGGGTTGGGCGCATCGGACATGTGGTTAGCCAGGTCGTCCGGGAACTTGTAGAACTCGACGTGATTGTCACCAAAGAGAACCGCCTCGGAGCGTTTGTTGCGCACATTGTGCCACTCGCTGCGCGGGTCGTAGATGACGCGATTGGCATGCCAAGGCCAATCCGCCTGGATTATCTTGTTGCTGGGTCTGCGGGCAATCGTTGAGCTCTTGATCGAGTCAGTTCGAGGGTCATATTTACCGCCGCTCCCGGTGTTGTGCTGCACACGAAATGCCTCGCCCGACCATTCCACAAGATAGCTGTTGCCCCAGCCATCCCAGCAGGTTTTCGGCGTCGGGTTGAGCGCGTCACCCTTATCGGCGGGACAGTGGAAAACTTCCTTGTTGCCGACAAATCTATTGAGTGGCCGATTGGTCTCCCATTCCTGGCCGCCATAATCGCCGGCGTTGCCGCTGGTGAAGGGCGGATTGGGCCGTTGACCGCCCACTGCGGCCCAACCATCGTGAATGGGGAATTTGTCGGCCGAATCCTCCGCGTACATATGATAGCCGAGGCCGATTTGATGTTGATTATTGACGCATTGCGTGCGCCTGCCCTGCTTTTTGGCCCGCGCGAGGGCCGGCAGAAGCATGGCGGCCAGAATCGCAATAATGGCAATGACGACCAGCAGTTCGATCAACGTGAATGCGGCGCGCGGCCTGCGCACGTTGGCCGGCGGCGTGCGAGTTGACCGTGAACCAGCAGCGGGCGGGGTTCCCATAACTTTCGTGTGCCGGAGAATGGCTGAATTAGACTTACGCATGTTGGGTCTAAGAACGCCTGTATATACTGTTCCGCACGCGGTCGGTCAACCCGGTTCTTTCATGGAATTTCAGGGAGAACCCAAGACGTCCAAGACGGGCGCATCTCTGATTTTTCCTCTGGTATTTCGTAATCGTAATCGTAATCGTAATCGTAATCGCATGAGTCGTTTATTCGGCCACGAGAAGCTGGAAGCTTACCAAGCCTCCGCTGCTCGGGTGAGGACGTTTTGCCCGGCAAGGATTGGCTTTGGAGCGTCGTTGCAATGCTCGTGGCCTTGATCAAGGCTACCTCTGATTACCGCCTTCACGACGACCGCGCTGAATAGCGATTACGATTACGATTACGACAGGGGGAGCATGGCCGGCAACCTCCCCGCAGCTGGCAATTTACCATGCCATTGAACCTATGAGGACTAAACACGTGATTGGACTGTTGCTCGCCGCGAGTGCGGCCCAGGTATTGTCGGCCGATGCCCCACAGGGGCTTTCCGCAGCGAGCTATTCGGAGAAGAAATTCTATTTCGCCGCCTGGGGCGCCGCCGGCTCTGGCACCGAGGCGGAACAACAGTCGCGCCTGGCCAGGCTGTCCGATGCGGGCATCACGGATCTGCTTCCCGAGTCTGGTCCCGAGCGGTTGAAGGAGCTGATCCGCCTGAGCCAACCTTTCGGCATCCGGATTCATGCCTGGCATTGGATGATGAATGTGGGCCGCGCCAAGGAATGCCAGGAGCACCCGGACTGGTATTCGGTTAATCGGCTGGGCCAAAGCTGCCGTGATTTCCATCCGTATGTGGGTTACTACAGCTTCCTGAGCCCCTTCTCACCCGGCGCGCGGGAGTACATCAAAAAGGGCGTGCGGGAAATCGCGCAGGTAAAAGGGCTCGCCTCGGTGCACTTCGATTACATCCGGTATGTGGATGTGATTCTCGGCTCGGAACTGCAAACCCACTATAAACATAGTGGCGGACCGCTCGTGCAGGACCGGTTCCTGGCCGAGTATGATTTCGATTACCACCCGCTCGCCCGCCAGGAATTCAAGGACAAGTTTGGGGTGGACCCGATGGACCTGCCGGATAAGGAGCAGAACGCCGCGTGGAAACAATTCCGCATGGACGCTATCACCTCGCTGGTCAACGAGTGTGTGGATATCTGCCATGCGCAGGGGACCTTGGCTTCGGCCGCCGTTTTTCCTTTTCCCGAGCTGGCACGGGAATACGTTCGGCAGGACTGGCCGCACTGGAACCTGGACCTCATTTTTCCCATGGCTTACAAAAAAGACCATGGGGGCAACGTGTATTGGGTCGGATTTGCCACCAAACAGGGAGTGCGCGATTTAAAGCCGGGACAACACCTCTTTACCGGAGTATTGGTGGGCCATTACGGGGATAACCTCGCTGATTTCGAACAAGCAATCCGGCAGGCACACGACAACGGCGCCAGCGGAATAGCCTACTTCACCGCCGAGTCTCTCAAGGACTCGCACCTGGCGATTATCAAGAAGTACAACCAGGATTACAATCGCTAGGAAGCCCCACTCCCAACGAGTTCCTCGGCCCCATCATCCCGCACCGGCGCAGTGGGTTGCATGACGGCTATCTGCCCGCCCAATTCCTCGAGCCGCCAGCGCGTCACGTGCTCCTGCGTGTCCCGCGCCAGCGAAGTAACTGCGTTCATAAACCCGTACCGCGTCCGGTCGTTCTCGTCAAAAAATCGCTCGAATATCTGTCCCGTGAATTCCGGGCCGAGCGAGGACAAGCGCGAGAGGAATGGCATCATGGTCAAAACGGCATCAATGGGATGCTGTGCCGCGATCCGCATTTGCTCGGCCGCGGTGGCCAACGCCTCTCTCTCGCAACAGGACTCGACCGCTTCGCGGACCAGGGACAAGGCTTCGAACGTTGGCACGCTGTCGAGATTTGGAATCTCCCGCCCCTCCGCCGCGTGCGCCATAATCGCGCCGTTCTTGCATACGAGCCGAAATACATATGGGTACACCCACGCAACGGTATCGGTCGCGCGCAGCGCCACCCCACCTTGGACCTTGTCCCGGGCGCGAATTTCCTCCAGCTCCGGAAACACCGCTCTTACGAACAATTGGCCGGGCTGATGGAACGTTTCTGTCACCTTTCCCTCCTGAGCGGAAATTTCGTCGGTAAAGGCTCCAAGAATTTCCTGCGTCATAAAACGATCAAAGTCACACATATTATTCTCCCCAACGTAAACGGACCCCCGGTCATCGGACGCCCGGATTTACCGGACCGTACGCCACCAAAAGCGGGGCGTCAAATGAGTTCCCCTTATTACCTGCCCGACTGCGGATTTCGCCATGAATTCACCTTCCGGAACCAGGCGACACTCTTGCCCGCAGCATCGGACGGAATGCGCCGCGATAGGCCCAGGCTAGATACAATTCCATCAACAGGACCACAATTCCCGGAACGATTGTCCCGGGCGCGATGGCGACGTGAAACGTGATGATTCCAGCGACAACGGGTGCAAGGAGCGCCAGGGCGAGCGGTACGAAGCGGTTTGTGAGGAGCAATACGGCGGCGATTATCTCCGTGGCGGACACGACCGCCATATAGCCGCCTTTCATCAAGCCGGTGGTGACGGTGATGACATCCGGCGGCAAATCTTTCGGCATGGGCATGAAGTTCAGGAAACCGTTCAAGCCGAACACGAGAAAAAACAGAGCCAGTAGCACGCGGACGATGGCGATGGCGATGCGGCCTGCGGAGGTCGTTCCGGGTGGCTGCGTTTCAGGCATTTGTGATGTGTTTTCAGTCATAAACGGTTTTTGTGGTGATTTAAAATCCAGGATCCCGCCTTCTTATGTAAGCCACGAAAGCGGATCTCACAACTGAAGCCAAGCCGGCGGAGTCGTAATGGGTTGCGCGCCACCCCCAGGAGTCGTGAACCAGTAAGAGTGACTTGCGTGGCTTGGCACAAATCCCCCGCTCGCTGGCCGCCCAATTCGACGGGTTCGACCAGTTTGCGTTCGGAGCAGCCGCGCCGGTCCAGACACTGGTGCCAGCCCGCAGATATGCGGCGGTTCGGCAAAGTGGTTTCAGAGCTGTTCGAGCGCCCGGCCGATTTGCGCCACGATCCCTGGCAGGGCCGTTTCCAATGCCGGGGTCATCTGCTCACTCAAAGTGTGGGTGTCCTGCACCTCAATGGCAAAGCAGCGGGTCTGCGCGGGCATCGGCAAGCCTAACTGCTGTCCCAAGGCTAATGTTTCTCCTACGCCCAAGGTATGGGGCGGGCGGCCAGTCAACGAGGCCAATGTGCCGGCATCGAGTTGGTGGACAAATCCCGGCGGGGAGGACCCGGTTCGAATCGAGTCTACCAGAAAGACTTTGGAATACCCCACCAGGAAATCCAGCAAAGCGAGGCCCATTTCCGAGGTTTCCTTGACATCCACAAGCGGGTTTCCCTGGAATTGCCCTTGGAGTTGACGAACCACCCGCAGCCCGATGCCATCGTCGGTGAGAATATCGTTTCCCAGTCCGAGCACGAGGGTTGGCGCCGTGGGCTGGTTCAGATGGAGCTCGGGGCGTAGTAGGACTTTATTCCGGAGCGAGGCGGTTTCGAGGCATCCGGGAGACATGGAAAGAACGTTATCGGGTTCGGGCCAACCTCTACTCTTGCGCCAGTTCTTTAATCAGCCGCCGCTGGTCATCGTAGATATGCACGCGCAGGGGCAAATGACCCGGGAGTGAATGCGTGGCGCAGCCCAGGCACGGGTCGTAAGCGCGGAACGCCATTTCGATTTTGTTCAATAAACCTTCGGAGACATTCCCGCCACTGATCAGGTTCTTGGCGGCGCGCTCGACACTCATGGCGATGCGGGCGGCGTTGTTGCCGGTGGCGACCACCATATTGGCCATGCGAATCAAGCCGCGGGAATCGGTCTGGTAATGATGAAAGAGTGTTCCTCGAGGGGCTTCGACTACCCCCATGCCTTCCCGGGGCACGGTGGTCGGGACTTTGCGAATGTCAGAGTGCGTGATTTCAGGGTCTTTTAACAATTCTACCATGCGCTCCGCCGCATAAATCATCTCAATCACCCGTGCCCAGTGATTGGCCAGGGTATGGTGGACCGGTTTTCCGCCGAGCACAGTGTAGAATTCATCGTAAGCGGTTTGCGCCCGTGGAGTGGCCATGCCCGCAGCGGCATTGAGCCGCGCCAATGGACCAACCGAGTAAATGCTCGAGTCCGGCCCTTCGGCGAAATTGTTCCAGCCGCGTTGCTTAAGGAAAGTGAATTTCATGTAGCTCCACGGCTCGACATGCTCCCCGATGAATTCAAGGTACTGCCGGGCGTCGAATTTGCAGACTTCCTTGCCCTCGCAGTTCACCACCCGGATCTTGCCATCGTAGAAATTGACCTTGTTCTGGTCGTCTACCAGTCCCATGTAACAGGTCTTATGAGTATACGCCTCGGAGGTGATCAGTTTCACATAGTCCCGGTTGCCCAAAACGATTTTTTTGAAGACTTCGAGCGTCCAGAGGGCAAAATCCAAGCCGTCCTTCGCCAGTTGCTTAAAACGGGGCAAGTCCTCGGGCTTGAGCCCTTTGCTGACGCCGCCAGGGAGGCCCAAAACCGGGTGCACGACTTTTCCTCCAAAATAGGCAATGAGTTCGCGCAGCTGCCGTCGAGTGCCAATCACCCGTTTTCCGGCTTCCACTCCCACTTTTTCAATCACGCCTACAATGTTCCGTTGCTCCGGCGGGGCTTCGGGCCCGACGATGAAATCAGGCCCGCCAAGCACGAAAAAGTGTAAGGCGTGATCTTCCAAGGTAAACGTGTTGTAAACCAACTCACGGAGTTTGCGCCCGGTTGAAGTGGGCGGAGTCTGGTAAAGCTCGTCCAGGGCTTTCGTCGAGGCCATGTGATGGGCGGTCGGGCAAACCCCGCAAATCCGGCTGGTGATTTGTGGCATGTCTTCGGCCGGCCGTCCCTGGCAAAACACCTCAAACCCGCGCAGTTCGGGGACTTGGAAATAAGCACGCTCGACGTCGCCGTGGGGGTTGAGAAAGATATCGATTTTCCCATGGCCTTCCAAGCGGGTGATAGGATTAATGGTGAGCCGTCGGCGGTCGGACTGGTAGCCTGCATTGGCTCGGAGATTCGCCTCGTTCCAGTTTTTTTCGGCGGAAGGATTCATAAATGGGTCGGGGAATTGACCCGGCGCCGCAGCAAGCTTTTGGCCAGGCCATAGCGATAGAACGTCCCCACAGCATCGGGAATGCCTTGAAGGGCCGTGGCGATTTGGGGCTCTTCCTTGGCGGCGACATTGGAACAAACGGCCGAAAGGATTTTTAATCCCTGGTCCCGGACGCGGGAAGTGGGGCCGAAGCAACCGGTGCAAGGCATGTTGCCGGCTGAACATTGCGCACCGCAACCACTTCGCGTGGCGGGTCCGAGGCACACGATGCCTTGGGCCAGGAAACACAACTCGGGATCGGCTAACACCTGGTGCGGTCGTTTGAACTCGGCCAGCGCGAGATCGGTGGGCCGGCTCGCTTTGCGTGGACACTCGTCACACAGGGCGATGTCCGGCGCCAGGACTGAACCGCGCGGGGGTAGATTACCTTCCAGCAACGCGCCCACAGCGGCGGCAGTCAATTTGGGGGTGGGAGGACAGCCCGGCACGTAGTAATCGACTTCCACAACTTGGTCCAAAGAGCGCACGACGTTGTGGAGTTCCGGTAATTCGAGGGTGTGCCCGTTGTTTTTGAACTGGGGTTGGGGGCGGCGCCTGGTTTCGTTGATTACCGTGGGAGCCTCTTCGTAATTGAAGCGGAGGAGCTGTTCCCGGGAGAATTGATTGGCCAACCCTGGAATTCCGCCACTCACCGCGCAGGAGCCATAGGCAATCAGAAACCGGCTCTTGCGCCGCAACAGCCGCGCCATGTGCTCTTGTTCGGACGTACGGATCGCGCCATTGAGCAGCGTGGCGACAATCGACTGATCGGGCATGGCTTCAATCGCGTCATACTTGAAGTCCATCGCGACCGGCCACAACACGATCTCTACTTTTTCAACCACACCCAGTATGTCTTCCGCCAGGTCCACCACCGTCTCTTCGCAGCCCCCGCACGAGGCGCACCAGTAAAACGCCACTTTTGGTTTGGGTGATGTGCTCATGGTGACTTGATTAGATGATGGTTTTCCTGACCAACCTCCGAAGCGCTCCCCGCGTCGCGAATTTCGCTCTCCAGTTCGGCGAGTTCCTTATCCCACTCGGCGAAGCGACGCGGCAAACCCAGCGGGCCCAAGCGGGTGATGACCTGCACCATTTCATTGACCACGCGTTTGACTTTTTCCCCCTCCGCCGCGGAGATCCATTCCAGGCGCACACGCTCGGACTCGATTCCCAAATCCTCGAGCAAGCGCTTCAGAAGTTCAAAGCGCCGGAGCATCTTGTAGTTGCCCTCGATGTAATGACAATCGCCCGGATGACACCCCCCGATCAGGACGCCATCGGCGCCCCGGGCCAGCGCTTCGACGATGAATTGCGGGTCCACTCGCCCGGAACACATCAGCCGGATCACACGGATATTCGAGGCGTATTTCAAACGTGATACGCCCGCCAGGTCCGCGGCGGTGTAGGTGCACCAATTGCAGAAGAAGGCCACAATTCGTGGTTGCCAGGTACTGGGGTGGATAATGGGCTGGTTCATAGAAATAGCTTCAGTTCCCGGAATCCGGGCCTTGGAGAATTCCGGCGATTTCCCCAAAAACCTCTTTATCCTCGAACAGGTGCTGGCGGATCGAGCTCGATGGGCAGGCGGCGACGCAGGTGCCGCAGCCTTTGCAGAGCGCCTCGTTAATCGAGGCCTTTTGGGTGGTGCTATCGAACGTGATGGCGGTGTACGGGCAAAGCGGCACGCAGGTCTTGCAGCCGGAGCACTCGTCTGCCAGCACGTAAGCCGTATTCGGTTCCTGCTCGATAAAACCCTTGTCGATGAGCGCCAGGGCTTCGGCGGCGGCGGCGCCGGCCTGGGCGATAGTGTCGGGAATATCTTTTGGTCCCTGGCAGCACCCGGCAATGAACACGCCGTCGGTGAACGTGCTGACCGGGGCGAGCTTGGGATGCCGTTCCAGGAAGAACCCTTCATTGCCGCAACTCATGTTGAACAGGCGGCGGACCTCCTGCGCGTCGGCTTGCGGCTCGAGCCCGGTGGACAACACGATCATATCGACGGGAATGCGCCGGACGAATCCCGCCAGAGTGTCCTCGACCCGGATGACCAGCTTGCCCTCTTCGTCGGGGGTCATGGCCCAATCGGTAACTTCCCCGACCCGGCCGCGGATGAAATGGACCCCTTCTTCGAGGAGCTTGTCGAAGAATTCTTCGTAGCTCTTTCCCGGCGTGCGCATATCAATGTAGAAATTGTAGATTTCAGCCTCACTGTGTTCCTTGAGCAGGTGCGCCAATTTGAGCGAGTACATGCAGCAGACCCGCGAACACCAGCGGTTGGTTTTCTTGTCCCGCGAACCGACGCAATGGACAATGCCGATACTTTTGGGCTGGCGTCCATCGCGCAGGATCACCTCGCCCCCGGTCGGACCGGAAGCATTGATGAGCCGTTCGACTTCGAGCGCGGTGTAAACGTTGGGAAAGAGGCCGTAGCCATATTGCGGCACGCGGCGGGCGTCGAAGGGTTGGAAACCCGTTGCGACAATCACCGAGCCGACTTTAATCTCTTTGAGTTCTTCCTCCTGTTTAAAATTGATGGCCTGTTTCTCGCCGCAAGCTTCCAGGCAGGTCTTTTTGCATTTGTCCGTGAGTTGGCCGCGCTTGAAGTTGAGGCAGACTTCCGGGTCGATCACCACCACCTGGGGCGTGGCTTGGGGAAAGGGGATATAGATCGGCTTGCGTTTGCCCAGGCCTTCATTGAATTCGTCGAAGAACTTGGGCTCTTTATAAACGCAGTTGGCAATGCACTCCTGGCAACCGGTGCAAAGCTCTTCGTTCACGTAGCGGGCTTTGCGTTTGACCTGCACCGTGTAGTTCCCCACGTACCCGTCAATCCGGACCACCTCCGAATAGCTCCACAAAGTGATATTGGGATGTCCCCCGACCTGCGACATTTTCGGGGTTAAAATGCAAGCCGCGCAATCCAGGGTGGGGAAGGTCTTATCGAATTTGGCCATGTGCCCGCCGATGGAGGGTTCGCGCTCGACCAAGAAAACTTTCTTGCCGGCATTGGCCAGGGTCATGGCGGCATGAATCCCGGCAATCCCGCCGCCGACCACCAGCACGTCAGGATGGATCGGGACTTTTTTCACCTCGAGCGCCTGGTGCCAGGCCACCCGCTCGAGCGCTGCCCGCGCCAGGGCTTTGGCCTTTTCCGTCGCCTCGCCGCGGTCGGTGTGGACCCAGGAATTGTGTTCCCGGATGTTGACCATGTGGAAATAGAACGGGTTCAAGCCGCCCGCCTCGGTAGCGCTGCGGAAAGTGTGCTCGTGTAGCAGCGGGGAACAGGACGCCACCACCACCCGGTTAAGCCGGCAATCTTGGATATCTTTCCGGAGCAGCTCCTGGCCCGGGTCGGAGCACATGTATTTATAGTCCCGGGAAAGCGCCACGTTGGGCAACGTTTCGACATATTTGGCCACCGCGGCGCAATCAACCATCGCCGCGATATTATGCCCGCAATGGCAAATGTAGAACCCGATGCGGACCTCGTTGTTGGCAGTTGGTGTTTTCATCGCGGTCTGGACTGTGACAGGACTGGGCGAGGCGGCGGTCGCCGGCTGGGATCAGGGTTTTACCGTGATTTCCGGTTTCAAGGTTTGGCTACCCGGGTCGCGGCCGCGCGGTTCGGGCCGCCATTTGAATGGAACCGCCGCCCGGCCCAGGCCCAGTTGGCTTTCGGGTAAACCAAAGGCGAGGCCCATCAATTGGGTGAAATAGACCGTGGGCAGCAGGACGTCCCCGTACTCGGCCGTGACCGACGCGTGGTAAGCGTCCAAATTGAACTGGCACAACGGACAAACGGTGGCCAGGCAATGGGCGCCGCGCTTGCGGGCTTCATTGAGCAGGACGTACACCATCCGGATGCCCGCTTCGGGCACAGTGCCAGTCAGGCTGCCGCCGCAGCACTTGGTCTTCAGAGGATAGCGCACCACCGAAGCGCCCAAGGCTTCGAGCAACCGATCCATGGTCGTCGGGTTATATTGATCATCAAAACTCGAGTAGGGCCTCACCAGTTGGCACCCATAATAGGGGGCGACCTTCAACCCTTTCAACGGGCGCGAGACCTTTTGTTTTATCGCCTCGAAGCCGACATCGTTGAGCAGCACATCGAGCGGATGGCGCACCGGCGTGTCGCCTGCATATTGCAGGTCGACCGCTTTCAAGGCGCGGTCGATGGTCTCCTTCATTTTCGGGTAATCGTGGAAATAGTGCTTGGTTTTATTGAGCACCAGGTAACAGGCAGCGCAGGGGGCCAGCAGTTGACGATGCCCACTTTTCTCGGCCAAAGCCAGGTTGCGCGCGGCTAGGACACAAGCTTTGGCCTCATCCACCGCCATGTAAGCCGTCGCGCCGCAGCAGTTCCAATCCACCAGTTCTTCGAGTTCCACTCCGAGATGGCCCATCACCGGCAAGAGCGACTCTTCGTACGCACGGCCCAAGCCCTTGAGCGAACAGCCGGGAAAATAGGCGTACTTCATGAGGTTCCTTTCTTGGCATCCACCGCATCCAACATTCGTTCGAGGTCGCCGCGGCCGGCTATCTTCTCGGTGACCAGGGACAAGCGGCCGGTTTTCAGCAAGTCGATGCCCATCCGCCAGTTGGCCAGGGCCGACCAGGGATTGGTCTTGAGAAAGAGCTTAAACACGAGCAACAGTTCGGTGATGCGTCCGTATTTGCGGACCATCCCACTAAACTCACGCGCCAGCACCGGGATGGGGAAGCGTTTCGGATAGATTCCCTCCTGGATGGCCCGCTGCTTGAGTTCATACATGATATCGGTAATCCGGATCTGCCGCGGGCATTCGACCGTGCAAGCGTAGCAGGAGGCGCATAGCCAGATCGTATGGCTGCGCAGGACTTCGTTTTTGAAATCAGCCCGGGCCAGGGCCATCACCTGTCGGGGGGTGTAATCCATGTAAATGCTCAGCGGGCAGACTCCCGAGCAGGTGCCGCACTGGATGCAATGCGAGAGTTGTTCGCATCCGGGAACACTGCTGATCTCCTTGCCAAAGCCCTTGACCCGGTCCGCATCGTATTTAATCGTCCGTGCGATTTCCATCATAGGCGCCTCCGGCGGCTGCGAATGAAACATTCCCTCGCCTGATTTCAGGCCAGGTTTAATGCGTCAGCATATCTTAAACTAATTTCCAATCCGTTTGCACTCGCATGTCTCTCCGTTGCTTGGCAAACCCTCTCCCTTTTTTGGCCGCCCGTGACCTAATACGAAGCCAGGAAGGTAGCGGCGAGGAAGCACGCCATCGACTTGGGGCGGGATGAATTTGGTCCCAACTGCGCCTTCGTCAATCCCGGTAATTCTGAAATTGCAGCGCCACGGGAAAATCCTGAGCACGGAGGGCACCGATCACCGCTTGGAGTTCGTCCCGACTTTTACCGGCCACGCGAATTTCCGTCCCCTGAATTTGGGTGGTCACCTTGAATTTGCGTTCGCGAATAAACCCGGTGATCCGCTTGGCCGCCTCCTGCTCGATGCCTTGCTTAATCTTGATGACCTGGCGGGCGTGACCTAACGGCGATACGTCCGGCTCGTTTTTCTCCACGTTCTTGAGGCTGATGTTGCGTTTGGCGAGCCTGCCCATCACGATTTCGCTTAAAGCGCGGATCTTGAACTGGTCCTCGGCGGCGAGCTGGATTTCATCTTTTACCAACGCAATCTCCGCGGATGAACCTTTGAAATCAAAGCGGTTGGCCAACTCTTTTCGCGCCTGGTTCACCGCGTTCTCGATTTCCATCGAATCCACCCGCGAAACAATGTCGAACGAAGCCATGGCCGTAGGTTACCGAATACGTGCCAAAAGAAAAGCAGGTTCAAAGCTGCTGGCCTCACCGAAGCCCGCGAAAACAACGAAGGGAGCGTTTTCCTGGTTTGCTGTGGCTAGAACGTATTTGGGAAATGCGCCGACCTCCTAGCCGCCGACGTGAGGGGGCGGGGTGCTCGTCCCTCCTTGTTCTCATCCTCGTCGTCGTTCTCGTACTCGTCCTCGATCACTTCTTCCCCATCGCTTACAAGAACGAGGACGAGGACGAGCTCGTTCCATACTTTTCATACAGTCTGTCAACTGCCGGTTCGATAAAATTAATATTACTTCGCGTTAAGTTCCGCCGCGATTTGGTCGACGGTTTGTGGCGTGGCCATTAAGTAGAGTTGTCGAAACACTTCGTTGGGTTCGCCGGAGATTTCCGCACCGGCGGTATGTTTAATCCCTGGACGGGGAACGATGACACAGCGGAGCGAACCTTTTTTGAGGGAGGCGCTCCAATTCGTGGTTCCCCAAGGGTCATACACCAGGAAAGGAGGGTTGGGCGGCACATCGTGGCGTTGGAATTGTTCGATATCCGCGGGCACGCCGGCAAATGAAACGTAAGCGACGGCGGGCGGTGCATTCGAAGCGGCGCGCTGGAAACTCTCTAGCGGAATAGTTCCGGATTTCACCGCTTTCTTAGCCGCGGAGAGGGTGACGGTTTCGACTTTCAAGGAAGAAACACCACGCAAAACGCGGCCAAACCTGCCGGCGTAAACACCGACCGCATCAGAATCGATCACGCTCTCGGGGGGAAAAAACAGCAAAACAGTTCCTTGTTGAGCGGTGACCTCGCGCAATAATTGGTTGGCGAGGAAATAGCCCACCACTGCCTGGCCGCGATCCGGGGCAGAAGGCGACGGGGTGAAAACATTCTCGCGAAGCTGCCAGCCAATGCCGGCGCAACAGCCAATGCAGCCGGCAACGATACAGGCATAGGCGAGGGCCGGAAACTTCCGGCGCAGGCTGAAGCCAACCCCGGCGGTTGCGAGGGCCAATCCGAGAAAAAGATAGTAGGTCATGAAATGATCCCAGACCGCCCCGGCACTTCATTCCCGGTCTATTGGATCACATTGAAAATATTGGTTGGCGCGCGGCGAAGACTCTCAAGGTGCGTATCCAGGAACACGGCATTAGCGCGGCCCCGCTTAGCCTTCTTCACGTTATAGTAGTTGAAAATGGTGCTGTATTCGTTGCCGCCACTATGGCGATAGCAGACATTGGCCGTCGGGGCGGTGTCGGGATAGACACAGGCGTCCCAGCCGTCGGTTTCCCCAAACATTAGGGTTTGCGTGGGGCGCGGGACCTGGCGCAGGCCAATCAGATGCCCGAGGTCGGTATTGACCTGGTAATTTTGAGCATAAGTCAGATAGCCCCAGAAGCCGGCATGCGGCGAGGCCGGGCAGACAAAAACGGCGTTGGTCGTGAGTTGCGCGTTTTTTCTCCCAAGATACGGCTGAAGCGTCCGATACCAGATACTCGAGAATGCGGGATCCCAGCCGATCGGGAGCACCTTGTAGTCGTCGTCGTACATGACGGTCGCGAGAATCAACTGCCGGAGGTTATTGCTGCAAGCGGCGGATTTGCCTTTGTCTTTGGCCATTCCTAACGAAGGCAACAATAAGCCGGCCAGGATGGCAATGATGGCAATGACCACCAGCAACTCGATCAAAGTGAACGCCAGGGATGCCGGCGGCAAAGGGAACCGGGCGGGAGAGTATCGGCTCCATCCAGAAGGCCGCAGCGTAGCTCTGTGGGGGCTCAACATATACAAGCCTGAATCCGCTTAACATGGCCAAATCCCGGCGTCAAGCGATCCCTCGTCCTGGTTCGTCCTGGTTCGCGGGGCCCAAAACCTGTTTGCGCATTTCCTCCCGCAGGTAATTCAGGAGCTGCTCAATGGTGATGCCGCGCCTTTGCGTCTCAGCTCTGGCCCAAAGCATCAAAGGCCAGAGCCGATCGTTAGGCATGCCTGCAGAATTCAAGCTGAGGGTATTGCCGCAAGGACAGTTGGCGAAGGTCGCCGTGCCCAGGGGCCGCTCTGGATTCCAATCATTCATTTCAGCGTCGTAGGACAGCGTCGAGCCCAGGGGAGTGGCGATCAACAGGAATTCGCGAAAATTGCCGTAGGAGCGCTGGCAAACGGGACACACCTTGGGAAATTGTCCTTCAAGGTGTGCCCTTATCTCTCGAATTACTTCAGCTTCCGTCAAGCGATCATCCGGGTTCGCAATCCCGACCGTGAACCGTTGCTCGGAAATGATGCCATTTGGGCCGTCTCCAGGGCAAGCCGAACGCGTCCCTGGCTCGCCTGGAGGCGCGGAGCCTTAGCCATCCTTCGCCGCGGCCCGCGGTTCCAGCTCTTCTTCGATGAGCCGGCCGATGTCTTTCAACAGGCGCAACTGCGCGGCGCTCAGACTCCTTGGCTTGCTATCGATAATGCAAAACGCGCCGACGCGCGCGCCGCCAGCGGCATGCAAGGGAATCCCGGCATAAAAGCGGACGTGCGGAGCGCCGATGACCACCGGATTGTCGGCGAAGCGATCGTCCCGCAACGCGTCGTTTACCACCAGCGGTTCGCTTTGGAGGATAGCGTGAGAGCAGAAGCCCATTTCGCGCGAAGTCTCACTGAAATTGAAGCCGTAATGGGCCTTGTACCACTGCCGCTCCCGATCAATCAGCGTGACCAGCGCAATCGGCGCACCGAACGCGGCGGCGGCGATGCGTACGTGGCGATCGAATCGTTCTTCGGCATTCGTATCCAGCAAGCCGAGACGATACACCGCCGCGAGGCGCTCTTCTTCGTCCGCCGGCAGGGCGGCTTTGCGCCAGCGCAGCATCGAACGCATGAGCCAGGCGCGCATGCGTGAACGCGCGTATTGGAGGCTGTAGGGGCGGGTCAACCAATCGGTGACACCGGCGGGCTCGCTTTGGTCCACCGACACCTGCGATTGGTTGGCCACGATGATGACTGGGGTATCCTTCGCATCCTCGCCCGGCAGCGCGCGGATTTCGGCGCAGAGCGCGACGGGGTCCGGCAAGGCGTCACCGAGGAAGATGAGCGAGGGGTGACCGCTCTGCACGGCTTCCTTCAATTGCTCGATCACCACTTCGGAAACGCTGGGGATGCCGTCCGCCTTCGCCGCCGCGGTTAGGATGGCGCGATCCTTGGCCGGCACGCCGACTATGAAAACCAGTTCCTCAGAAACGCTGCTCGCGGGCTTCACCAGGCTGGAAGGCAGGAACGGTGCGGTCTTTATGGCATTAGCCGCGCGGCGCAGTTCGATGACGCTGCCTTCGGCGGCGCCCACGACGCTCAAGGTGCGGCCGACGGCGCCGACACGTTCACGCGCGGTCGAGATGAGTTGGTCCACCGCGTCGTCGCCGCGGCTGGGATCATGGTGGTAAAGCGCGAGTTGCATAACGTTCGCGGCCATCGCCACATCGACCGCGTATTCGAGCGTGCTGTGACCCCAGCCGATTTTCGCCGCGTATTCGGCCGCGGTGTATTGCGCGTCATGGATGACAAGGTCGGCGTTGCGGAGGAACTCGACATGCGCCGCATCACCGCTTTCGAGCGCTACCGAGTGCCCCTCGCCCGCGCGGCGATCGTGGGGTTCGTGATCGGAGGCGTAAACCATGCTCGCGCCGTCCGCTTCGAGGCGGTAGCCGACCGTGAGTGCGGGGTGATTGAGATACCGCGTGGAGATCCAGACATCCTCGACCGAAAAGCCGCCCTCGACGACCTCGTGATAATGCAACCTCGCCGCAAACGCGTTCAGCGCGACGGGGAAGTACGCATAGTCCATCTGCGCGGCGAGCACGTCTTGCAGCGACTGGCCGAGGCCGCGTGGACCGTAAATGTGCCATTCGGCGTCGGCGACGAACAGCGGCGCGAAGAAGGGCAAACCTTGGATGTGATCCCAGTGCGTGTGCGTGATAAGGATGTGGCCGCGCCCGGCGCGCCCTTGCTCCATCAGCGCTTTGCCGAGGGCGTTAGCGCCGGTGCCTGCGTCGATGATGAGCGTCGTCCCCAAGTCGGACGTCGTCTCCACGCACGGAGTGTTGCCCCCGTAGCGAAGCGTGGTGGCGCCCGGCGTGGCAATGGACCCGCGTGTTCCCCAGAATCGCACTAGCATAGCGACATGTTCCGGACGACATCTTCTGGACTCCTCGCAATATGCAGGGATTGAGGCTCTTGGCAAGACAAGACGAGGAGGTGTTCCTCAAAGGCGAAAGACCTTGTGCTCTCATTAACATCCCGCTTCAGCGAGGTGGAGCTCGGCCAACGCGCGCAGGCACCGGTTTAATGGTTTGGCTGCGGGAAAAGCGTTGAAACGGTTGGGTCGGTTCTTCGACGCCAGGTCACCGCGCTGAAGCGCGGTGTTAATAAATCGATATTGTGTTTGGGCAACACGCCCTTACCAGACTGTGTGAAAAGCGGCAACCCTATCGTCCTCGTCGTCGTTCTCGTCCTCGTGCTCGATCCTGGATCGATTACGATTACGATTACGATTACGATTACGAGGACGAGGACGAGGACGAGACGATTACGAGGACCCCCGCGTCCTCACATCGGCGGCTACGATGTTGGCCCGCTTGCGTGAGCAGTCGCTGAGCGCTTCAAGCCTTAATCGTTCGACCGCTCTCTCGCGGGCTGAATCGATAAACGTAGCTCCTGGGTGGCTTCGGCTGGACCAGTCACGGCACGGAAAAAGCGCGCGCCTGGTTGCGGTAGGACCAACAGCGCGTTGGTCTGGCTGATGTCATTCTTCAGAACATTCCAAGCAACCAGGTCGGTGCTCTCCCATACCGTTACGGGATTGGTGGTCGGCGTCCAACTCAGCAGCAATCGAGTGGCGGTCGCCGGGCTGGCGCCCGGTTGAGCGGCACGGAACTGCGGCCCGGGGCCGGTGGCATTGGTAATCACCAGGACATTGGTGGCTTGGCCGACGCAATTGGTGTCCGCCACGGACGCGACCACGGCGTAACTGCCCACCTCGGTGGGTGCGGTGTTGGAGCCGTTGTAAGTCACCAGAACCGGGATTGAAGCCGGCTGGGTGGTCACGCTTACCGTTTTGGGGGTCCCGTCGTAAGCTTGCGCGAGCCCTGCCAAGGTGACCACCACGGATTCTTGCAGCACCAGCAGGTTATTGGTCGCGGCGCCGTAGTAATTATTGTCGGCGATCGACGCGATTACCAGATGGACACCGCTCGCCGTGGGAGCGTTGGTTTGGCCATCATAATACACGCTGGTGGCGAGCCCGGCGGGGGTGGTGGTTATCAACGCGGTTTTCGGAGAGCCGTTATAGAATTGAAAACAGTTTAGAATGGCAACCCCAGCGGCGGCCTTGCTGATCACGAGCGTATTGGTCGTGCTCCCAAAATGGTTGGCGTCGGAGATGGTGGCGACCACCGAATAAGAGCCGGCGGCGCTTGGGGTGGCCGGTTTGCCGCTGTACGTGAGGGTGGTCGCCAGGCCCGACGGAGTGGTGCTAACCCGCGCCGCTTTGGGGTGGCCATCATAGGTTTGGGCCAGGGAACTCAACGAAAGCTGCGCCGAAGCTTTAGTCACAGTCAGCGTGTTGGTGATGCTGCCGGAATAAACACTGTCATTGACCGTGGCGACGATGGCATAAGAACCGGCATTGGTTGGAGGGGTGGTTGTGCCACCATAAGTCAGGATTGTGGACAAGCCGGACGGCTGTGAAATCACGCTCACGACCTTGGCTTTTCCGTCGTAAACCTGGACCAGGTTGGTCAGCGACAACATCGCCACGCCTTTCTTGATAACCAGGGTATTGGTCGCAACGCCGCAATAATTCGGATCATTGACGCTGGCGATCACCTGGTAACTGCCGATATCCGACGGGGGCGTCGGCCCGCCGTTGTAGGTCATAGTGACCGCCGGCCCTGCCGGAACCGTCGTCGCCAGCACGGTCTTAGGCGTCCCGTCAAAATTTTGCGTGAGCGGTCCCCAGGCTAGACTGGCGACAGCTTTCAGAATTACCAGAGTATTGGTCGCGGAAGCACAACCATTGGAAGAACTGACCGTGGCGGTCACGCAGTAGCTGCCCACGGCCACCGGAGGCGCTGAACTGCCGTTGTAAGTGACCGCCACGGGGGCGCCAGACGGGCTGGAGAGGACGGTGACGGGCTTAGGCGTCCCATCATAAGTCTGGGTCAGGTTCGACAGGGTGAGGACGCAGTTGGTCGGCAGCGCCGCCGGGATTTGGTACTGGAGTTCGTCGGAAAAAAGGCTTTCCACACCCGTGGTATCCTGCGCCGTGGCGGCAAAGTAATAGGTGTTGCCCGCGACGAGATTGTTGATGGTCGCGTTAGTGACGTTCCCCTCCCAGATAGAATTCGTGTAGGTCCGCGGAGCCGAGCCGTAGTAGATTCGGTAACCGGCCAGATTGGTGCAGCAATTCTGGTCCCACACCAGCGGCAAACTGGCAGCCCGCGCTGGCGTCAAGTGGGACAAAAGCAAAACCAAGAAAACCGTCGAACGTTTCATCATTCCGCGATGACCTCAGCATTTGATGGACCAGATCACATCGGCCGGCTGGTTCAAACGGCGATGCAGGATGACTTTGCTTTTCTATGCCATTTATAAGGTAGAATTTGGCTCAGAACACCTGCGCTCCGGGACACTCCTCGATAAATTTAAGGACACGCTTGAAGCGCAGAAAAAGGTCGGAAAGAAATTTTTCGGGAGACTCAGTCCAGCGCGGCCGCGCGGCCGCACGAGTCCTGCCAGTGCCGCCGAGCCACTTGAGGCGCGGGGGCACCGCACTGGCGACGGAGATCGCCACTGCACTGCCGGATTTATTGGGTGCGCTGAGAGCCCGTCACCCATTTTCAAATTCAGCCCGTTATATCGCTGATAGATTCTCGGCAGATCGGGCCAGGGGCTACCCGTTTATTGCCAAAAGCAATGCGCCCCTTGGCTTATAGTCCGGCTGATCGAGCACAAGGAAAAGGCACCAGCGCGAGGCGCAACCGCTTCCTTGCAATTGGCGAATTTAGCGGCAGTTTAGACCGGCACGGCAATACCAGTGGTGACAATCGTTTCACGAAAAAATCAATCCGAACATACTTATGGCCATCGATGCTCCAAATCTGACACAACGGCCCCCTCGCAGTCCGCGGGTGCGCTTGGGGGGATACGTCGTTTTCGCGCGCATGCTGGACAAAGGACGGGCGACCGTCGCAGGCACGCAAGGCGATTATCATTTTGCCTGTCCGCTGGACCAACGCTTTTTCGAATTTGTGGGCGTGGATCCCGAGGCCTTGAAGGCCCAACTGGAAAATGGCAAAAGCGACAGCGAGATTCTGCGCTGGGTGCAGGAAAATGCCCGGCACCCGCGGACCGAGCCGGAGATCGCCGGCTGGTCTGAATTCGTTGAACGCCGGGCGCCCGCGGACGCCGAGTCACGGCAATATTTCAACGAACTCCAGCAAAAAGTCGCGCCCCAGCGCGAGGACATTGCCACCTGGTTCGACCTGCTGGACGTCGATGATTACGTGAGCTTCGGAGGAAAAGCGTAACGGTGTAGCCGCCGAGGAAGGTCACGAGGCGGAGGTAAATCGACTCGAGAGTTCCGCCTCCTCGCGTCGTCGGCTACGCCGGTCACGCCGCCAGCGTAGCGGTGGGAGTGGCCTCGGGCTTGGCTTGCCGGAAGACATTCATCGAGTTGCGATGGAGCGGCGTGGTGTAGATGTATTCCGCCTCGGGCCCCGCCTGGTCACTGGCCACATATCCGACCGCTTCCAGGGCGGCGGCGGTATCCTCGAATAAACGGATCAACTGGCTGTGGGTGAGGTAATCGAACCGGATGGGGCCATCCAGACCGCCGTAACAGAAACTCTCAAACGCTTTGGGGTGGGTGATCCGAATGCCGAAACGCTCCGGTTCGTTGTAGTAAACGGTGCCGGGAAAAGGAATCAGTTGGTGAATGGAAATTTCGTGAGGCCGCAACTCGAGCATGAAATCGATCGATTCATATTGCTCTTCCAGGGTCCCGGGCAAACCGTAAATCCAGCCGGTTTTGGCGCGTAATCCCGCCGCCATGGCGGCCCGTATGCCGCGACGGATTTGGTCCTTAACCATCCCTTTCTTGGCGTTGCGCAGAATGTTGTCCGACCCGGACTCGACTCCGAAATAAATGCGTTGGCATTGGGCCGCGACCATGGCCTCGGCCACGTGCGGATCCATGCGATCGGCCCGAAGTTGGCCAATCCAGCGGACGCCCACCTGGCGTTCGGCAAAGGCCCGGCAGAACTGCAATATGTCCTGCTTGCGCAGCAGAAATATGTCGTCCGCAAAGAAAATTTCCCGCGCGCCAAACTGCTCGCGCAGGTGCACCATCTCGTCCAGCACCCGTTCGTGCCAGCGTACCGCCACCCCGTCATTCCGCACGGTGCCGGTATAATTGCAGCAAAAGGCGCAATGAAAAGGACAGCCTCGGGAAGCGAGCATCGAGTGATGACTGTAGCGCGACAGATTATAAAGGCTCCGGTCCACAATGGGTAATTCGTCCAACTCAGCGATCTGCGACCAACCCGGCGTGCGAACCACTTGGCCTGAGCGGTCGCGGAATACCACGCCTTTCAAAGCGGTCGGCGGGCGCCGCTCCTCGAACCCGGCGACCAATTCTCCGATGACCGTCTCGCCTTCCCCGAGGACGACGACGTCGATCCCATCCTCGAGCAGGTCTTCCGGAAAGAGGCTGGCGTGAATCCCCCCGGCGATGAGCGGCAGACTGGGTTGTTCCTGTTTTAGCTGGCGGATCTGCGCTCGGGCAACCGGATAGTTCGGGGTTATTACCGAAAAACCCACTACGTGCGGTTGAAATTCCCTCACCCGGGCCAGCAGTGCGGAATTGTCCCCGCCCTCGACATTCTGGTCAAAGATGGAAATCTCGTGGCCAAGCAACTTGAGCACCGTCCCCAGAAAGCCCGCTCCCAGCGGGTATTCCCGGTACATCTGCTTTGGATTATAAGATCGGGGGACGGCAAATAGCACGCGCATGGTAGATCAGTGAGTTAAGCCGGGGGAAAGATGGGCCCGGCCGCGGTCCAGCATGGTCTGAATGGCCGGTATGTCCTCGGCATAAATGTGGCTCGAACCGAGAAATCCCCTGACGCGGCCGGCCGGCAGTCCCAATTGCTGGGCCACGCGGCGTGCCATGGCGGCGACGCAGACGCCGTCGGCGTAAAATTTCTTGAAGACGTCCTGGCCGCGGGCGAAATAAGTGGTTTGCACGGAGCCGTCGCGGATTAGGAACTGAACCACGTTCAGGCATGGCACCTTGCCGCCGGCCGGCCCGCAGAGAGTCAGGACCGCTCGTTTGCTCAACGGCTGCTGCTGTAATAAATCGACCACATCCTTGAGATCGGAGCGACCGTCGGGACCGCGCATTAGTCCGGCGTAACTGTGCCCCAGGGCATTCGGCCCTGGTTCAAAAAAAACCTGGCGCATTTCTTTAATCATATGCGGGTCGCCAAACTGGTCAATGATGGGATCCTGTTCGCTTGCCGCGGCAAATCCCACCATTACGCCCAGGCACTCGCGCAAGCCGTCCGGAAGACAACTCCCCGTTTTGAGGGTTCGTTCGACCAGGTTAAGCCAGGTTTGGCCGAGTGTTTCAAATTCCAGCGGCTGCATCGGAAGGGTAACTACGCGGCCGCTAGTCGTTCCGCGAAAGGAAAGTTATGTCCACCAGTTCGCCGGCCCGGATCGTCAGGTTCGAGGGCAGGCTGATATCGATGGGCAAACCCAGTTCGATGTCGGCCAGGCGCATCGCTCCCAGCAAGGGCGGGGGCACCTTTTCCATCTGGGCGCCGACCTCGACGATTTTGGCCTGGCCGATTTGGCGGCGCAGCGTTCGAGTGCGGATTTGCACTGGCATGCCGACTTTTGGTTCGGTGATGATGGGCGCCCGAAGATAGCCAACGATGCGCACGGGATTGAACGTGGCGATGGACAAGATGGGCTGGCCCGCGCTGATCGCTTCGCCCGGACGATGAAAGATGGTGTCCACGATTCCATCAATGGGCGCCTTCAGATTGACCGGGCTTAATTCGGCTTCGGTCAGGCGCAGCTTGGCTTCCTGGACGGCGATGGAAGCGTGCAACGGATCAAGCGACACTTTGGAAACTTCGTTCGCGTTGGTCAGTTGAATTTGCTTGAAACCCTGCTCGCCTTCAGCCACCAACTTGGCCAACTCCTCGGTTTCGCTCTGCAGCCGGTCCCGCGTTGCTTTGCTTTGCTCGAACATCCGTTCGGAAATGATTTTATCCTTGAACAATTCGGACATCCGGTGGAATTCGGTCTCGGCCAGGCCCAGGTTGACCCGGGCGGTCGCGAGTTGGGCGCGCTGTCGCATCCAGTCCAGCCGGAGTTGGTCGTAATCCATGGCCGTTCGCTGCTGGACGGTTACCGGTTTCATTTCGATGCGGAGCACTTCGATCTCCGCCTGAATCACCGCGAGTGAAGACGCGAGGATCTTCGGGTCCGTCACCAACACCTGCCCCACGACGTCGCCAGCCCTGACTTTTTGAAAGCGGTTAACGGATAATTGACCCAGCACCCCCGGCTTATAACAACTCACATTGGCCAACACCGGTTCGGCTTGCCCAACCAAACTCGGGGTCACGACGTGATTTGTCCATAGCAGCGCCAACGCGACAATGGCCAGCAGCAATGCCAACGGGGGAAAGAGCCGTCGTCGCGCCTCGAGCCAGCGCTCCGCCAGGGGCACAGGTATGCGGGCAGGCGAGTCAGACTTCATGAATTGTGCGGATGCAGGGCGTACAGTTTTCTTTCATTAGTTCCAATTCATCTACCCGGCTACTCTATAAAAAGCCATGGCCTGCGGGCAACCTTTTTTCGCGGGCAAGCTCCATGCGATTACGATTTCGATTACGATTACGATTACGATTACGATTACGATTACGATTACGATTACGATTACGATTACGATTACGATTACGATTACGAAATGCCAGAGGAAAAATCGAGTTGCACCCACAGGCACCCACAGGGGAGTCAAAAGGCTGGCGTTTCTGCCCTCCCACGCTGCCCCAGAATGAGACGCTGCCCAGCCCTCGAGTCAAGCCAGGAAGCCGGACCACCGGTCGTTCGGACCCGGACCCCCTTACGCCTGCTTTACCCGGCACGCCAGTTGCTCTTTCCCCAGCTGCGGTTGGCCGCTGGCAATTCGTGAACAACAAAAACGTACTTATCAATTATAACTCGCCGGAGGCCGCGTTCACGCCGCAAATGGAAGGTAAATAGTCTATGAGAATCCCGAGTGCCTCGAAACGAGGTTTTACCCTGATGGAAATCATGATCGTGGTCGCGATCATTGGCCTGTTGGCTGCTATTAGCGTCCCGAACTACGTTCACGCCAGTCGCAGCTCGCAGACCACCGCTTGTATCGATAATCTGCGCAAAATTGACGGCGCCAAAGCCCAGTGGGCGCTGGAATTGTGCAAGCCGATGAGCGCTGTCCCGGACAGTAACGATCTCGAGCCTTACTTCGGGCGCGGGGCAGTCGGCTCGGTCATCGGCATTCATTGTCCCCTTTCCGCGCAAGGCGCACTCAATGGCTATGTCGTCAACGCCGTCGGAACCCCGCCTGAGTGCAATAACTACAATCTCTCGACCCACCCCGGCCAGTTGAATTGATTCACAAGCTCACCGCGCTGATCTTGCGGTCCAAGCCCCATTGAGCCCTGCCCAATGGGGCTTTAGGTTCCTTCCGGGTCGGGCATAACACCGACCCCAGGAGGACCAGCCCTTTCTTACACAAACCAAGAAAACGAAAGAAGAAAGGATGCTTATGAGCAAGCAGTTGTTGAGGATCATCGCCCTGGGCGCCGCGTGCGCCGCAATGAGCGTATGCGCCCAGGACCAATCGGATAAGGGACCCGGCCGGGCCAATGCCATCGGCCCCAATGACCCGTACCAAGGTCAAAATCAGAATCAAAGTCAAACGGGCGTGCTGAGCCCCACCGGGCGGATGGAGCAGCACCCGGTCCGTGCTAGCAAGTTGATGGGGGCCCAGGTTAAGAGCGCCTCGGGAGAAGAACTGGGAACGATCAATGACGTGATTCTCAATCCCACCACGGGTCGCATCGAATTTGGCGTGCTGGCCTTGACTCCTTCGGCTGGCGCAGCCGGTTCAGCCGAAAAACTGGCTGCAGTGCCCTGGTCATTGTTGCGCTCGTCCATGCCGGCGGGTTACAGCACGACCTCGACTGCGGGAACGCCGACCACTGGCGCGAACACTGAGAGTTTCGTCTTCAGCGGGGATCACACCAAGCTGCAGCAAGCTCCCTCGTTCGACCAGAACAGTTGGCCCGACATTTCCACTCCGCAATGGCGTCAGAGTATCTACTCCTTTTACGGAGTTCGCCCGGGCGCCGCAATGGGTGGCAGTCGCTTTCCGGAGGGAATCGGTACTGGGGCGGGCCAGAGCACCACGCCCTCGACAACTACTCCGCAAACTCCACCACGTGAGTCTAATCCTGGGACTGCTCCCACCACTCCCTACCCCAAATAACGAGGCGTAGGACTGGAGCACAAATTCTCGTGATGGCTGGTTAAGCCATCACGAGACCATGTTGGGACATTCCCAAGAGCTCAGTTGCCGGTCGAGAATGCGGCTACCAGCGGCCGATGATCCGAGGCTGTCCCCCAGCCTGGAATCGCCAACACATAGGTTTCATTAGTCACCCACCCATGCGCCATACCGGAGCTGAGCAGAATGTAATCGATTCGGCTGTAAGTGTCTTCCTTGGCATAATAATGAGTCCAGTTCACCGTGCGCGGTTCGCTTTCGCCCGAAATTGAAAGCTGAGTTCCATGCCCTTCCGCGGGCCGAGTGTCCACCAGCTTGCGTTTGCCGCGCCCGATGACCGCTTTGGTTGAAGCCGCGTCCTTGGTATCATTGAAGTCGCCTAGCACCACCAGTTTGGTGTCGGGATCCAGCGCGAAGCGCGCATCGATTTTTTCCCGTAGCAGTTTGGCTTCTTCCAGGCGTAATTCGTTTTCATCAGCTTCGGCCATGGTCCGTTTGGATTTGAGATGGGCGGTGAGGAGGGTGAACGAGTAATGGGGGTTGACCTGAATGTCCACCTCTCCAAACCCGCGGCTGACGCGGAAACGCCGGCCGCCGAGGAGAAAGTTTTCGTTCGTGTGCGACCTGCGGGCGATGAAAGGGAACTTGCTGAGGATGGCGATATGGATATTGGTATCGGACCCGGTGACATGTTCCCGGTATGGCAGGTCCAGGCCTTCGGCTTTGAGGGAGTGCTGCAGTTCCGCGACCGCGCTGACCGTCCCCATTTCCTGCAGCGCGATCACGTCCGGTTGCAACGCACGAATGGACTCCCGCACTTTGCTTTTTGCCTCCGGAGACTTAGCAGGACGAGTTGTGGTCGGTTGATCCAGGTAGCTCTCCAGGTTGTAGGTCGCAACCCGAAAGGTTTCCCCGTGCAGGAATCTCAGCCCGAAACAAAAGACCACCGCCCAAGCCCAGCCCTTCGCTCCTCCCGAACGCAAGTTCATGAGGGTGTGATAGTCTGCCAGGAACGGCGTGTCAACGCCATCGCGAGGGGGTGTGAACAGACCCGTTGGGCAAGGGTTGGCCCGATCGCAAAGCGGTCCAGATCCAATCGGGAGCGCAGTCCAAGAGGCCGGCGCGAGGCTTTGAGTCATCCGCCAGGTTTTGGACTGCGGCAGTCTTCTGCCGCTTTCCGGGAAATCAGGTGAGAGGTATAAACCCTGGTGGCGTTTCGAATCGCCTCCAACCGGGTTTAATGTCCGACCAATTACATTTCGCGCAGCGCCGCGGCGATGGGCAAGCGGGCGGCCCGAATGGCGGGGAAAAGGCCTCCAATCAGGCCAATGAGTGTGGCCACGGTAATGCCGGCGATGAGGAGTGCCGGCGTGACCTGAAAGGCGAAGGCGATTTGGCTGAAGCTTTGGAAATTCATGGTGGCCGTGTGAAAGCCATTGAAGCAGAAATAAGCCACCGCCGCTCCGGCCACGCCACCGACGATGGCCAGCAGGAGCGATTCCAGCATCACCGAAACCACCACCGCTCCGCTCCCGAAACCCAGCGCACGCAACGTGGCAATTTCCCGGGTGCGCGTGGAAACCGCGCTGTACATCGTGTTCAATGCGCCGAAGACGGCCCCGACGGCCATCAGCAAAGCGATGATCGAGCCGAGGACGGTGATCAGGGTCGATACCGCGGTGGACTGCTCGGCGTAAAACTCGGCTTGTCGCAGCACTTTCGCGCTGACGCGTGGATCGCTGGTGAGCGAATCTTTGAATTGCTGGAACGCCGCCGGGGAGGTCAGTTTGGTGTAAACCGATTGAAACGAGTCGCCTCGGTTATAAGCCGCCTGGAGGACAGTGGCGTCGGTCCAAATCTCCGACTCGGCGCTGCCGCCGCCGGTCGAGAAAAGTCCCACCACCGGCCACTCGAATCGTCCAACTTTAATCTTGTTGCCGACCTGCAGCCCGGCAAATTCCTGGGCGGCGCCGATGCCAACGATCACCTCATCTTTGCCCCAATCGAAGGGACGGCCTTGCTCGATTTTAAACTTGTCGCGCACCTGAAAAGCGGCTTGTTCGACCCCCCGCAAGGGCACATTCGCGTCCGTGCCAGTCGAGCGTTTCGGCAGATCGATGATGACAAACAGCTCGGCCGAGGCCAGCGGGCCATTGGTGCTGCGGGCCACGCCGGGCGCATCGGCAATAACCCGGGTGTCCGGCCGAAGAAAACCGCTGTCCATTTCACCGGTGGCGCCGCCGCGCAGGACAATGGCGGCATCGGGTGCGCCCGACGACTCCATCACTTTGCGGAATCCCTCGCCCATGGAAAAGACTCCGACCAGCACCGCCACCACGCCGGCGATTCCAATTACCGCGGCCGCGACTGAACCGCGGCGCTGCGGGATGCTCAGCAGGCCGAACTTGGTAATCGAACTGATTTGCGAAAGCCAATTAAGCGGTCCGGCCATATCACATTCTCCGCAACGCCTCGGCCACCCGCAGGCGCATCGCTTGCAGGGCCGGGAAAATCCCCGTGGCCAGGCCCAGCCCCAGGCTGATCCCCAGCCCCAGCAGGATGTCCCGCGTCGGCAGGAAAAACATCGGTAACATGCCGTGGGTCGGGTCCCCCTTCAAAGTGAACAGCCAAACCAGGAACAACCCCAGCGCCCCGCCCAGGATCCCCATGAGGCAGGATTCAGCGAGCACCAGTCCCAGCACCTGGCCATTGGTGAAACCGATCGCTTTCAGCACCCCCAGCTCGCCGATGCGTTCCCGCACGGCCTGCGACATGGTGTTGCCCGTTACCAGCAGAATGGTAAAAAACACCGCGCCCAGGATCGAGGTCACGATTAGAGCGATGTTCCCAATTTGATTGGCGAAGCCCTGGAAGAAGGCATTTTCGGGCTCAGCTTTGGTTTCCGCCGGCGAGTTCTCGAATTCCGCGTCGATTTTCCGGGCGATTTCGGCGGATTGGGCGGGATCTTTCACCCGCACGGTGTACCAGCCGACCTGGCCTTTGCCGCCGAGGCGGGCTTCTTCGAAATAGTCGTAGTGGAAATACAGCGAGGTGGTATCGGTCTGTTTGTCCTTGCCATCATAGATGCCGACCAGGTCGAACTCCCAGGCATGGTTGTCGTCTTTCTGTGCCCAAATTGGGGAGCGGATGGGGATGCGCTGCCCGATTTTCCAATGAAAGCGCTCGGCGGTGGTGCGGCCGACGATGGCCCCGGTGCGGGTCTGAATCCAGGTCTTCTTCTGGTCGGCCGGCAGGAGGAATTCCGGGTGCATGTCCAGGAAGGCCTCCGGTTCCACCGGGTTCTGCATGAAGAAGTTTTTGGGGTCCTGGTAGATGCCGCCGAACCAGGTCTGATGGGTGACCGCCGCCACTCCCGGGATCCGCTCCATCCGGGCTTTGTAGCTCTCGGGCAATAACTGGATCAGGGAGACCTTGTGTCGCACCACCAGCCGGTTGGCGCCCTCGAGCGACACGCCGCCCACTAGCGCTTGTTGGATGGCCTTGAGAAAGCCGAACAGGACAAAAGCCACGAGAATTGACAGCACGGTCAAAATCGTGCGGAGTTTTTTCCGTTTGAGATTGCTCCAAATGAGATGCAGGAATTTCATTTCACCGGTTCAGTGCTCAATTGGCCCTTGTTGAGATAGACGGTGCGCGCGGCCCGCGCGGAAGCATGGGGGTCGTGGGTGACCATAATGATGGTTTTGCCATGCTCACGATTGAGGGCTTGGAGCAGGTCCAGGATCTCATCGCCGGCCTTGCGGTCCAGGTCGCCGGTCGGCTCATCGCACAACAGCAAGGTGGGATCCGTGACTATCCCCCGGGCGATGCCTACGCGCTGCTGTTCCCCACCCGATAGCGTCCGCGGATAATGCCGGGCGCGGTGCGAAAGGCCGACCACCGTCAGCGCGGTTTGCACGTGCTTCTCTCGTTGGGCCTTGGATAGGTGGGTGAGCAGCAGCGGCAGTTCGACATTACGTTCCGCGGTGAGCACCGGCATCAGGTTGTACAGCTGGAAAACAAACCCGATATGGCGAGCACGCCAGGCCGCCAGCCGCCGATCCGAGAGTTGGTCCACCCGTTCGCCGGCGATGCTGACCGTGCCCCGGGTCGGTCGATCCAGGCCGCCAATCAGGTTGAGCAACGTGCTTTTGCCCGAACCCGACGGCCCCATCAAAGCGAGAAATTCCCCGGCCGGCACTTTCAAATGAAGGTCCTTCAGCACGTGAATTTCCTCCGACCCGCGGTGAAAGACTTTTTCCACACCGTCCACACTAACCAGGGCGCCGTTGCCCGGGTTCATGGCTGATTCGTTCATGGCTGTTTTTCCTTAACAGAAGAGCCCTCGGTTAAATCAGCGGGCCAATCGACCGCCACTTTTTCACCGGCGGCGATGCCGGCGCTGATCAGTACCTCGTCCGTTCCGGTGCTGCTCAAGGTTACCGCGCGCCGCTCGACCCGGCCGTTGTGCACGACCATGGCGACATCATGTCCGTCGCGCTGCTGCACGGCATTCCTGGGCAAGGCGATCACCCGGCTGGCAGGGCTTCCCACGCCGGCCCCTTCCCGGAAAGCCACTTTTACTCCCATCTCCGGTAGAATGCGCGGGTCGAGCTTATCGAAGCCGACCCGAACCTTGACGGTGGATTTTTGGCGATCGGCGGTCGGGATAATCGCGATCACCTTGCACGGCATTTTCCATTCCGGGTAAGCATCGAGAGCACCCTCGACTGGCTGGCCGGGTTCGACGCGATTGATGTAGCTTTCATTGACGTCGATTTCGATCTCCAGTGACGTCATATCAACGATGGTGCAGATGCCCGTCCGCGTGAATCCGCCCCCGGCTGATACCGGGGAGATCATTTCGCCCGGTTGCGCATTTTTCGAGGTGACGATCCCCCCGAAAGGAGCCCGGATAATAGTATCGTCCAACTGCTGTTCCCAATAGCTGACTTGCCGCTCGGCCACGGTGACGTCGGCTTGCTGTTGTTTGAGGTGCGCCTTGAGTGCCAACGCTGATGCCTCGGCATGGTCGAAATCCGCCTGGGTGGCGATTTTGTTCTTCACCAGGTCGGTCTGGCGCTGCAGTTCCTGGTCCGCCTCGCGAATGCGCACCTCGGTTTCCGCCAGCGCGTTTTTGGCCGAAACCAATTGGGCCTGCGCCAGTTTCAAGCTGGTCTGGACATTAGTGTCATCCAGGCGCGCCAGGACCTGGCCCTCCTGCACCCGCATCCCTTCCTCGATCAACACCTCGGTCACCTTCCCCGTCACTTTCGAAGAAACCGTTGCCGCGCGGCGTGCGGTCACGTAACCCGAAGCATTCAGAACCGTGTGTTCCGCGCTTTTGCCGGCCACCTCGCGGGCCAAAACGGTGCGCACTTCAACCGCTTTGGGTCGTTTCAGCCACCAGACCGCGCCGACCGCTACCGCGACCAAGGCAAGCAGGATCGCCAGCGGCAACCACCGCGAGGGCGCCTCGACGCCCACGGGGCGCTCGATGCGTAAATCATCCAAAGAGGTTGTCGGTGAACTCATGGAAAAACCACGGACAAGTAAGCCGGTTTCGGACGTGCGGTCAAATTCGTTCTGACTCGATCAGGAGCAATCCAGGGCCAATTCAAAACCGACCAAAACAGACCAAAATAATTTTTTTTCGGTATGATTTGGATTCGGGGGCAAAGTTGCAAAGGGCTGGGGGCCAATTGAATAAGAGGCGCGAAGGCGGCAATGTCAAGGAATTTGAAATTAGACCAGGTCTGATTTGAATTCCCCGGCAGCCAGGGCAGAGCTGGGCTCGAGAACGAGAAACAGGGAGCCACCGAGGGGGGGCCAAGCAGGGGACGGCATAAGGGCGGGTGATCGAGCGGGTTGGGGTTGGGTCGTGGTTCGGTGGGAAGAAAGGCCTCGTCCGTCATATGCAGGTGCACTGTAGCACGGGATTTTGGAGAATATGATCCAAGCCGTGGGAGCCGATGCGCGGATCCCGCACCTGCATACAGTTATCCCGCACCTGCCCGCACCTGCTACGACGAGATTTTTGGAAATAATTGTTGACAGTTCTGGGCTGCGTTACGGGTTTGGCCGCGGCCAGCTTCAGCTTGCTTGGCATTTGGCCACATCCGGCAAGAGGGGAGTGTACCAGTTCATGATGGGACATTTAACCAGAAGGCAACGAAGGCAACGAAGGGTTGGGCCGTTCTTCATTACCTTTGTTAGCTTCGGTTAACGGCCCGATGCGGACAATCCGATGACGATTCACTTCGACTCTAACGGCCGATCGCGGGGACGAGCCGTCCCACGAGCCGTCCCCCGCCCCCCCGACCTACCCGAGCCGATCCAGCGGACTCTTGATCCCACTCCCCCCCTGGTGCAGCACATGCGTATAAATCATCGTCGTCGAAACGTCATCGTGTCCAAGCAGTTCCTGCACCGTGCGGATGTCGGCGCCGGCCTGGAGCGCCGCCGTGGCGAAACTGTGCCTGAACGTGTGACTCGAGGCCCGTTTGGTGAGGCCGACCCGGTCCACCGCGGTCCTGATCGCTTTGTTGATGGTCCTTTCCTCGAGGTGGTGCCGCCGCCTGATGCCGGTGCGCGGGTCGATCGACAGGTCGCGCGCTGGGAATACCCACTGCCAGCGCCAATCCCGGGCCGCGTGCTTGTATTTGCGCTCCAAAGCATAGGGCAGATAAACCTCGCCGCAACCCGCGCGCAAGTCTTCCTCATGCAGCAACCGCTTGGACGCCAGGTGATCCTGCAAGCCGGGAATGACCGCGTCCGCCAGTACCGTATAACGATCCTTAAACCCCTTCCCATCCCGAACGGTGATCTGCTTCATCGCGAAATCGACATCCTGAACCCGCAACCGCAGCGCCTCCATCAGGCGCAAGCCGCTTCCGTACAGCAATTTGACCACCAGTTGGGGAGGTCCAACCAGCGCCTCAATGACCCGCTTCACTTCCTCGGGAGTCAGTACTACCGGCACTCTGACCGGTCGGGTCGAACGCACCGCCTGCACATTGCCCAGTTTCTGATGCAGGACTTGCTCGTAGAGGAACAACAGCCCGTTGAAGGCCTGATTCTGCGTCGAAACGGCGACGTGCCCGTTAATCGCCAGGTCGCTTAGAAACGTTTCGATTTTCGCCTCCGCCGGGTCCAGGTCCGCACGCGACTGCATACCGACTAGTCCTTAGCATAGAATACACTATCAGCACAAAAAAAGGAACAGACTAGCTTCGGATCATTACCGATCCTGTTCAGATCCTCCTCAATTCGCTTCTGTAAGGACTCGTTCTGTTTCAGAGGTTTTTTGGAGACCCCGTTGCTCTTCATGTAGCCCCAGACGAACTCATCGGGATTCAAGTCCGGCGCATAAGGCGGCAGAAAGTGTAGTTCGAGACGCCCTTTCAAGCTTTGCACATAGTTGGCCACCAACTTGGCCTTATGTGCCGGGTGTCCATCCACCACCAGAAACACTTTGCCGGCCTGGTTCTCTACGAAATTCTGCAGAAACACCACGAAGGATTCCGCGTCGAGCTTTCCGCTATAGGTCGCCGCCCAAAACTCTCCCCGCGCGTTGACCGCGCTGATCACGTTGAGACTCTGCCGCTGCCCTGAGGTTTTAACCACCGGCGTCTTGCCCTTCAGTCCATAGGTGCGGCCCAGGCTGGGATCCGACTGGAAACCCGCTTCGTCCAGGAAGAAGATCTTAGCCCCGAGCCGTTTGGCCCGCTTTCTAAGCTTCGGATAGGTCTCCTCGACCCACAACTTCACCGCTGCCGGGTCGCGCTCATAAGCCCGGCGCAATGGTTTTTGTGGCGTAATCTCCAGACTGGCGAGCAATCGCCCCACGGCGGTCAAACCCAACACCACATTGAATTTCTCCTCAATCATCTTCTGCACTATCCGCCGAGTCCACAGACCGTAGTCAAAACCATACTGCCGGGGGTCTTTGCCTAAAATCCACCGCTTGACCTGCTGCCGCTGTTTCTCTCGCAGCTTGGGCTCCGGTCCCTGGGCGATCTTCTCGACTAACGCCTCCATCCCTTGCTCCTCATAGCGACGCAACCACGGATAGATGGTGGTCCGACCTAACCCTAGCGACTTCATTACGTAGCTCGGAGCCTCGCCATCTTCGACTACCCGCTTCACGGCTAGTTTGCGGAGGTGTTCCAGGGTCTTATGATCCAGCGTCCGACCGTCGATTTTTGCCATGGCCCCGAGGCTAGCACCAGGACTAAGTCTTGTCTATAGAAATGTAGTCTATCCTACGGACTGGTCAGTATGGTGGAATTTGACATACCGGCGGATCCAATCGCAATAGCAGCGCTCGGTTCTAATCGAGTAATGGCGCAAGCGCAACACCTCCCGCACCTGGTCCATGAGCTTGAGTTTGGGATTGGGCACCACCGCCTCGAAACCGGTTCCCGGAGCCTGCTCCGCGTGCTGGCCGATGCCATATTCGGCAGAAATGCCTTGACGCCCTGTTGCCCTAATCATATCTTATCCTTGTGCTATTGAAACTAGGAAACAAGTTCCCGTTTGTCCACCAATATCAGTTTAGCGGAAAAACTTTTCCGCTAATCAATGGTTAGCGCATAGAACCATGTCACGGCAATTCGAGCCAACTGAGGACCCAAGAAATCCTGAAGGCAACAATGTGATCGATACGGGGAAGCGCTATGATGTTTACTGTACCGAGGGGCCGCATATCGCAGTGTACCGCAATGCCTTTTTTCGAAGCATTAAGGGCCTGTATCGTGCGGGTCAATTCGATTCATCGGGTGAGTTCATTGAGCTCGAACTGCCCGATGGCAAAGTGGTTTATTTGGCTCGCTACAATCTAGTCAAGTTTTGTGCTCCTGGGAGCAACCCAACGTATGAAATCATCGGACCGCGATAATTCTCGCGCTAACGAGGCAGTGGAGCGAATAGCGGCTGGCGTACGCGTTTCGCCATGGCCGGCGCCTCGGGCCGCCGCTATCGCTCACTTTTGTCGTTAGACCATGCCCTACGTTTATCGCACTCAACTATGGCAGGTCACGCTGCCAGACGGATGGCGCGCGCATGTGTGTGACCCACTCGTTACGCTCTGGGATCCGCACGGAGTAGGGACAATCAACGTGCTCAGCAATATCGGAAACAAGGCAGCATCCCGGACGGGCAACGGACGGGAATTTGTTGGCAACTTGACGGGGCGAACAATCGAGCATACCGGAGGGAATATTTTTGCTCGGCATTGGTTCCTGCTGTGCGGGGACCAGTGGATTCACGTGCATTATTTTTGCGCGCCGAAGAACGCGGCTCTAGAACACGCAGAAGTCGATGAAATACTACAAAGCATGTCAAAGCGGGTCTAACTATCGCGCTGCACTCGACGCCGGTCCCACGTTCGGCTGCAAATCGAGCGTCACTGTTCCGGCGCGAGTGAGCGCGGGGCGTTAGCGCGATGCACTCAAAAGCGATCAATTTCCTGCAAAGAAGCACCGATGTTGCTGGCTGGTTGCTGCTTGGTTTAGCGGCTCTGGAGGCATTGGCGTGGTTCACGTCATATTCTACCGCTCGCGCCATCCGCGATTTTGGCGTGGAGGCGGCACGCATATCCTATTATGCTGTGATTTTCATCCCCCCGACTCTGGTAGTTTCAGCTCTCCTGCGTTTTCTATGTAGGTGCCAGGAAGGAATGTCGGCGCGATACGTTTATTGGACGTTGTTTGCTCTCACACTGCTTTTGTGGCTTTTCGCTTATGGTGGTTTATTTAGGCCTACGAAAGGGCGGGATCTATTTCTTGGAGGTGCTTCCAGAGCCGCTAACCCTTCACTTGAGCCGACAGCCACCTCGTTTTCAGTTTCCTGTGTCACCGTGAGATTCGCTGCTCCTTGGCTTCGTCCTGGCCCGGTTTCCGGCGGCTGCGGCTCAGTTCCACGTTAGCTCCTCGCCACGCCGCCCCACGAAATGCGCGCAATTACTTTTGGAGAAGGAACCGCTAAGACGAGCTTCCCGGACACGTGGGTCCCGAAGCGGGCGGCACAAGGGAACGTTGTATTGGCTCCGCCAAACCAAAACATCGCCTTCGTGTGGCTTTCAACCGTTAGTTGGCAGATGCCGAACGCTCCGAACTTCAGCCCTGCCAGCTACGCCCTTCAGCGGCAGGGGACTGAGGAGGGTATTCGCGTCGAAGAACATGGGGATTTCGTTATTCTATATTCTGTTAAGGAAAGCGTGGAAAGAGGCCAGAAGTTGGATACGCATCAGTTTCAGGTGGCGCCGAGGCGAGCCCAGAGTGAGCGATGCATGCTTGCGTTCCTGACGCTGAGCGTAAAGCAGGAGGAGCGCAATTCAGAGCTTGTCGCGCAAGTAATTAATTCGGTTTGGGTTGCTGCGAGGGGGATCACCTTCAACTATGAAGTGCGCCACCACCGCTTGCAGGCAATCCCGCGATGACATCTTTGTTCCACATTCAACGCCACGGGCGCGGGCTGCCTGAAGCGCAGCGTTAAGCCTCACCCCCGTATGTGTGTCGTCGGCGTTATAATAATATTCGCTCTGTTTCTGCTTGGTTCTTCGGTTGGATTGTTGAGCAGCCGGCGGTCCGTCCGGGTGATCAGCTTTGGCGTGGTGGCAATAGTCATTGCCATTTCCAGTTTGTTTCTTTGGCAGGCTCACCGTTGGGAGCGAGGTTTTGAAGTGGTTCACGCCGGGGATAGCCGTGAGCATGTGCGCCAGATTATGGGGATGCCGACCCAGGACACCGATGAGACAATTGGCATTTACGGCTCGAAGCGGCTGACCGGTAATCGAGTTCAAGGCTGCGCGCAGCAGTATTGGTATTATCCGTTTTTCATGCCGGAATGCTGGTGGTTTGCTTTTGACGGACATGGCCGGGTGCTTAACACGTATCATTATATTTCACCATGATGCTTAACCCTCCCGCTGCTGCGAACCCGGCGATGAAACCTGTGCGGCATGATCTCGATCACTTGCGCCGGGTCGCAGACCGGGATCGTTAGCCCTCAAACGCGCATGAAACCTCTTGCGGTCTGCATGCTCTTGGTTGCCGCGGTCCTTTGGCCAGGCTGTGCTGCACACAAGAATACTCTGGAAAGCAGAGGACAGGTTTTTTATTACGACCGGAATGGCGATGGGAAAGTCGACCAGGAAAAGCACCATTATCCAGGGCTGGCGGATGCTGACTGGGAGTTGCGAGATGACAACTATGATGGCAGGTATGAGAAAAAGGTCCTCTACGGCTATACCGCCGTGGAGTCGGCTGTTGATATCGCAGTTCCAACTAACGTCCCGAATCGAGCCAAAGCCATGAGGTCTAACAACGCCATGAACCGGACTCCTCGATGCCGTTGAGGTTTCACTTTCCGGATCACTGGCTCGGAGCCGGTTATGGCGACCGTTAAGTGTCACTAGCATGAAGATCGTGGCACACATTGTCGTCGCCCTGGCCCCCTTGCTCCTAGTGCTTAGTTGCATAGATTAACGATAGTATTGCGAAGCTGCGTTCCCTTCACTTCTCGCTTCCGCCACTTGAACGGTTTTGCATGTTGAGCGTACGCCTTGATAAACGCCTCAATTGCCTGCCTGAGTTCGGCCGTGCTTTTGGTGCTGAGCCCCCGCAGAGCCTTGCGCGAGAGAATGCCAAACCAGATTTCCACTTGGTTGAGCCAACTTGCCGAAGTTGGCGTAAAGTGAAAGTGGACGTTCGGGTGTTGGAGCAGCCAGGCATCGCATTTTTTGTGCGTGCAGTAATTGTCCAAGATCACATGCAAGTCCTGATCCGTCGCCGTTTCGGCGACGACTTGATCCATAAACTGCAGGAACTCCTCTCGTCGCTTCAACTGGGTAAAGGCCGTCTTAACCTCTCCGGTCGCCACTTCCAATGCGGCGAAAAGATTGAGCGTCCCGTGCCGTTTATAGGTGCTTTTGAGTCCGCGAACGATCTTGCCGTTGTCAGTTTCAACATAACCGGTTTTTCGTTCCAAGGCTTGAATACTCGGCTTCTCATCCACCGAGATCACCAGCGCTTTTTCCGGAGGGTTAAGATACAAACCCACGATGTCGGCTGCTTTGACGGCGAACTCCTTATCCGTGCTGACGCACCACGAACGTTGCCGCTGCAAGCAGATTCCCTCATGGCGAAGAACGCGCCATACCGCATGCACCGAACCGTTGAGCGCAGCCGCCACCGCCAGACCGTCCCAGCAAGCTTGACCTGCCGGGGGAGGAGTCTCCAGCAGCGCGAGCACCCGGTTGCGAAAATCCGCGCCATAAACCGGTTTGGCCCCTGGCCGAGGCGCATCCAGCAACCCGCCCAAGCCGCGTTGGGCGAATCGTTGCCGCCATTTAATAACAGTGTTGGGTCGGGTGTGACAGGTGCGGGCAACCTCTTGGACTCGTTTGCCAGCCAGACAGCCCAGGATGATCTGAGCTCGTTCGATCATTTGTTTAGACTCGATCCGACTTGCGGCCAACCTCTCCAACTCCTGCCGGTCTTCGGGACCACAAGTAATGGTGGGTGCATTGCGTGCCATGAGCGGCACAATACAATATATCGATTATCATTGCAAGTAAGCACTAGCTGTAACAATCCCGTTTATCCGAGCGGCTCAGGGGGCATCCATGACGCGGCCATTTTTCCTGTGTTGGGGCCTGCTTGTGTTTTGGTTCGCATTTTTATCGCTCGGAATACCCCTGATATGTGCCGGGTTTAGTCGGGATCTTGCACGCGTGGTTGCTACCGACTGGGTCCCAGAAGGGCCAGGAGTAGTTCTTGTCGCGTTTGTTGGCTGGTTTTGGGCGGCGGTTATTGTCCTGCTTGGCCGAGGTGTTTGGCTTTTTCGCAATCGGCATGTTGCGCGTCATGAGACTTAACCACACCATTCAGCGGATTGGAGCCAGACGTTTATGCCAGTTCCAATTCTCAAGCCCTCCTCGGCTGGCTCCAACCGCTGATGGTGGTCGTTACCTATGAATTCCACGCGACAGAAGAAAGCTGACTTGCCGGATTTCACGAACAAGGTGGTGTCGTCTCCATCGCGGGTGAGGATGACGGTCGCTGTCTGGAACATCCCCGATGGGAGATGCAGGGAGGGCGATTGTTCCTGGTCGGGATTGTCCCCCAAGGCGCGTCTACCAACGGTTGGTGCTCTGGGATTTCCAGTGCTGTTGCGTGGGATCACGTCACCGACTACTTGGTTTTCGATTCCGCTGAGCACTACGCCGAAAGGTTGAGGGTTTATGAGGGCAAGAAACGGAAGAGATAACCCGGCTGGTGCAGCGGATGCGCCGGTTACGTTTCCGTCGCTTGTTTTGCGTCAGTGGCGGCGCACCACTGACCAGCGTCGTTAGTCGATTGCGTTTTCCATGCGCCATGAACAGCCAAGACGATCCCTTTGGGCTCAGACCAAAGAGCCTGTGGCAACGATTGAACCCGTGGGGATGGACACGTTTGTGTATTAGCATTTCCGCGTTAGAGTCGGAGAGGACTGGGCTGGTGCTGATCGCGAGCCACAGCGAAAGCAGTTGCTTTTGAAGTCCCGCGGCGGCACCACGGCTGAAAGATGCATTTGGGCGGGCTGCCCGAACGACAAGGTCAGCGGCGTAGCCTATTGCGTTGATCATCTGTATGCTACGGGAGCGCGAAAATGAACGGATCACCGAACCATCCGGCTGCAGGCAACGCCCGGTCGGCGCTGCAGTTCGCATTCGAACACCATTGGCCGGGCGTGCCTGAGCCGGGGCGTTAAACCGCTCCGCGATGGATGAACTTCGACGCTCAAGGTGATTGCAGGCATCGGTGGTTTACACGTAACGAATGCCCCACCAGTTTTGATCGTGCCAGTACGCTACTTTTGGCCCTGTTGCTGCCAGCATTGGCCGCATTCCTTCAATCCAGCTGGATTTGGTTCGTGCGCGGCAGCGACGTTTATCAAGCGGTGTTTGACTGGCAGAACATGTCCGAATACCCGGTCTGGCTGGTCCTGTCTGTAGAGGCATCGATCACTGGAGGGGCGCTTTCGATGCTCCTAGGATATCCTTGTTTGCAAAGAATATCTGCAACGCTACTGCTGGGCGCATTCGTTCTCTATGACTTCTGCATCAATAGCTTTCCAGCACATTGGGATCCTAAGCTTAGAATTCCACGTGGACAAGTTGTCGCG
>JADMIO010803610.1_pt1 | contig 117505 bp, 123 predicted proteins | sample 8958161 | NCBI WGS metagenome assembly JADMIO01 (sample SAMN16585339, study PRJNA669376) | soil metagenome | isolation source: Crop rotation soil | place: USA: Cullars Rotation, Alabama | collected 2011
CTTTCCCGCCGCCCCCGCCGCCACGGAAGCCACCGCCTCCGCCGCCGCCGAAGCCGCCTCCGCCACCACCAAAGCGATCGCCGCCACCGCCGCCGAAGCGATCGCCGCCGCCGCGGTATCCACCGCCGCCGCCGCCACCGCCAAAGCGATCGCCGCCGCCGCCGAAGCCGCCGCGGTCACCATAGCTGCTGCTTTCACCACCGAAGAAATCGTCGCGCTTGTCACGGCCGCGACCACCGCGGTCCCCCTTACGCCCTTTATCGAAACCCATACCCGTCTAAATTCCTTGTGCCCGCAATCCTTTAGAACCAACGCGCTGGGCCCAAAGAGCGCAACCGGTCAGGTACGTCATTTGCTCACGCACCATTCAGCACCCTACACAAAAAATGCGCATCTCTCCAGTGGTTGCGCAACGACAGTCGTGGCATGGCGCGAGCAGCGGGCCAGAAGGTCTGCTACAGGGGCGCGAATCTGAGCTTCGGGACGAGTGAATGAGCATCTATTTCCATGAGGAAGACCTGCCCGCGGACGTAAGCTTCGGCGACGGCCCGATTGCCGTCGATACCGAAGCCATGGGCCTCAATCCGGCTCGCGATCGGCTGTGCTTGGTGCAGCTTTCCGACGGCCGCGGGCACGAACATCTCGTCCGATTCGCGAAGACCAGCAATTTCGCCGCGCCTAACCTCAACGCGCTGCTTTCCGACCCCAATCGGCTCAAGATCTATCACTTCGCGCGTTTCGATATCGGGATCATGCAGCACTACTTGGGGATCATGGCCGCGCCGCTCTATTGCACGCGCACGGCGTCGCGCCTGGTGCGCACCTACACCGACCGGCACGGCCTCAAGGAGCTGGTCAAGGAAATGCTGAACATCGATTTGTCGAAACAGCAGCAGACCAGCGACTGGGGAGCGCCGGAGATCAACGACGCCCAGCGCGAATATGCTGCCAGCGACGTTCGCTACCTTCATCAGCTGAAGGAGAAGCTGGACGAGCGCCTGAATCGCGAGGGCCGCGTTCAGCTAGCCCAGGCCTGCTTCGACTTCCTTCCCAACCGCGCCCTGCTCGACCTCGCCGGATGGCCCGAGCAGGACATTTTCGCGCACGATGGCTGAGTGATGTCACAACAGGCGAACAGGGAACGCGCGGACAAGCAGCGCTGGGCAGTGCCCGGCAGCTCGCATGACCGACTCGTCCGATTCGCCAAGATCGCCTTGCCCAGCGCGGTCGGCGTCGTCATCGCTTTCCTCGCCATGGCGCCTCTCGAAAAGAAGGGCGACGTCAGCTTCATCCTCGACAAGAATCAGGTCGAGAACGCGCCCGAACGCATGCGTGTGGAGCAAGCGCGCTACGTCGGGGAGGACAATCGCGGGCAGAAATTTCAGATCATCGCGAATCGCGCGCGGCAGCGCAGCTCCGAGGAGCCGATCGTGGACATCTGGGGGATGCTCGCTCGCTTTGGGCTGGCTCAGGGACCCGTCACGGTTGCCGCCAACCAGGGCCGCTACAATCTCGACGAGCAGAAGGTTTCGGTTCCCGGGCCGGTCCGCGTGGCGGGCCCCGAGGGCGAACGGCTCGTCACGAACAACGTCACCGTCGATCTCAAGAATCATGTGATGGCGAGCCAGGGCGGGGTCAGCGGCCGCATGGAGCTTGGCCAGTTCCAGGCGGGGCGCCTCCACGCCAACCTGGAGGACCGGACGATCGTCCTCGACGGCGGCACTCGCTTGAAAATCGTGCAGGGGAAAGTCAGATGAGGTCGATGCGCCGCCCGGCCCTTCTTTTCGCGCCAGTTGCACTGGCCTTCGCGGCAGCCGCGTTCGCGCAGCAGGCGCAGCAGCCGATCTCGGCGCTCAAGGGCCACAACAGCAATGCTCCTATCGACGTCGCCTCCGACCGGCTTGAGGTTCAGGACCGCGCAGACCGGGCCGTCTTCGTGGGCAACGTCCATGTGAAACAGGCCGAGCTGACGCTCGACACGTCGCGGCTGAGCGTCGCTTACTCGAGCGGCAACGGAGTACAGATCAAGCGGCTCGACGCCAGCGGCGGCGTCACCGTCCGCAGCCCGTCCGAGACGGCGACCGGAACGTTCGGCATCTACGATCTCGATCGCAAGTTGATCACCTTGGTCGGCGACGTTCGCCTCCAGCGCGAAGGGTCGCAGATCAACGGCCAGCGGCTCGTAATCGACCTCGATTCAGGCCGCGCCGTGATCGAGGGCGGCCCCGCGGGCGTCGGCCAGAGCGGCGGAAGGGTCACCGGCCACTTCACGGTCCCGCAGAAGAACGGCGGCTGAGCGTGAACGAGGCCATCACTCGGCCTCAGGCTGCGCTCGAGCCGCAGCTGGCGAGCGGCGGCCTCGAAGTTCGTTCGATCGCCAAGGCTTACGACCGCCGAGCCGTCCTGCACGACGTATCCCTGGACGTTCACCGCGGTGAGGTCGTCGGACTGCTGGGGCCGAACGGCGCCGGCAAGACGACCTGCTTCTATTCGGTAATGGGGCTTGTGAAGCCCGATGCGGGCCGGATCTTCCTCGACGGCCAGGACATCACCGACCTGCCGATGTACCGGCGTGCCATCCTTGGACTTGGCTATTTGCCGCAGGAGACCTCCATCTTCCGCGGGCTCACGGTCGAGCAAAATATAAAGGCCGTGCTCGAGGTGTCAGAGCCGGACAAGGGCGCTCGCGCGGCCCGCCTTGAGCAGCTGCTTGGCGAGTTCGGCCTCACGCACCTCCGCGAATCTGCGGCCATGGCGCTCTCGGGAGGCGAGCGGCGGCGCTGCGAGATCGCACGGGCACTGGCCGCCGACCCGTCAATCATGCTCCTCGACGAGCCGTTCGCGGGTATCGACCCGATCTCCATCTCCGACATTCGCGAGCTCGTCCGCGAGCTGAAGAAGCGCGACATCGGAGTCCTGATCACCGACCACAACGTCCGCGAGACGCTCGATATCGTCGACCGCGCCTGCATCATCTACGACGGGCAGGTGCTGTTTGCGGGCACTCCGCAGGCGCTCGTCGCAGATCATGAAGTTCGTCGACTTTATCTCGGCGAGAGCTTCGCCCTTTAATCCTTTGTCGCTAGTCTCTTAGGCATGGCCCTCGGCCCACGCCTCGATATCCGCCAGACGCAAGCTCTGGTCCTGACGCCGCAGCTTACGCAGGCGATCAGGCTGCTGCAGCTGTCGAACCTGGAGCTCGAGGCGGTGATCGCCGAGGAAATGGCGAAGAACCCGTTGCTCGAAGCGTCGTCTGCCGACGACGAGAGCAGTGGAGATGCACCCATCGCGGAGTCCGTGGACCTTGGCGAGGAACCCGCCGAGCCCGGTGCGGATGAGTTAATGGTCTCCGCGGACGCCACGTCCGACCAGCCGCTCGACTTCGACTGGAACAGCGAGGCGCTGGAGACGGACAGCTTCACCGACGTCGTCGCCTCGGGCAGTGGCGGAGACGATGACGGTCCCGACTTCGAGCGGATGGAATATTCGGCGGATTCCCTCGCCGAGCACCTGCAAAACCAGCTTCACGGCGCGTCGGGTCAGGCCGGCGACCTCGCACGGGCGATCGCCGAGATGCTGGACGAGACCGGCTATCTAACGGTTCCCGTCCAAGATATCGCGGAAATGACCGGCGCGCCTCTCGCCGTCGTGGAGCAGGCGCTAGCGCTCGTTCAGGACCTCGATCCGCCCGGTGTGGGAGCCCGCAATCTCGCCGAATGCCTCGCGCTCCAAGCCAAGGCAGCTGACCGGTACGATCCTGCCATGGCCCGCCTGATCGACAATCTCGATCTGCTCGCCAAGGGCCGAATGGCCGACCTCAAGCGGATCTGCGGTGTCGACGACGAGGACCTTTCCGACATGGTTCGGGAGCTCCGCGCCTACGACCCCAAGCCTGGCTGCCAATTCTCGGCCAAAGGCACGGAGACGGTCACTCCCGACGTGTTCGTACGGCAGTCGCGCGGCGGCTATGCGGTGGAGCTGAACCAGGCGACGCTCCCGCGCCTTCTGGTCAACCGGCGCTACTATCAGGAGCTGAAATCCGGACCGAGCGACAAGGCCTCGCGCGCCTGGCTCAGCGAATGCCTCGCCAGCGCGAGCTGGCTGGTGAAGGCGCTCGACCAGCGCGCACGCACCATTATCAAGGTCGTTAGCGAGATCGTGAAACGGCAGCAGGGGTTCTTCGAACGAGGAGTCACGGCGATGAAGCCGATGACGCTGCGCGAAATCGCCGAAGCGATCGAAATGCACGAATCGACGGTCAGCCGAGTCACCTCGAACAAATATCTGCTGTGCGATCGTGGTCTCTTCGAACTCAAATATTTCTTTACCTCCGGCATCGCCTCGACCGAGGCGGACGGAGAGGGTGCCTCGGCCGAAGCCGTGAAGGCGGCCATCCGAGACATCATCGACGGCGAGGCCGAGATCCTCAGCGACGATGCGATCGCCGGCCTGTTGAAACAACGCGGCTTCGACTGCGCACGTCGCACCGTCGTCAAATATCGGGAGTCGATGGGCATCGGCTCATCGGTCCAGCGCCGCCGCCAGCGGAAGATCGCCGGCGCGGCCTAAGCGCCGTTCGTCAGCCTCGCCCAGATCGGTAGATGGTCGGAAGCTCGCCGTGCCGAGGCGCTCATGTGCACTCCGGCGGCATCGATGTTGAAATGACGGTCGACGATGATCCGGTCGAGCGGCGCCACCGGATGGCGCGAATGGAAGCTCGGTCCCGTCGGCGCGATGTGGAAGTTGGGCCCGAGGTCGTGGAGGAACCCGCCGACGTCCCGCCATTCATTGGTGTCGCCCATCAGGATCGTCGGCATGTGTTGCCGCCGCCGTGAGACCGCATCGAGGATCGCCCGGATCTGACGTCTCCGCCATAGTCCCGACAGGTCGAGGTGCATCCCGATCACTCGAACGGGCTTATCGCCGACCAGAAGCTCGGCGAGGACGGCACCGCGCGGTTCGAACGTTGGGAGGTCCAGTGCCGCGCAATCCAGCACTCCGATATGCTGCTTCACGAGGATGGCATTGCCGTGCCAGCCCATGTTGCGCGTGTTGATCTTGAGGATGGCATCGACGTGCTTCCCGCCGGGCATGCGGTCGAGCACGCGGCGATGCTTCACCCCGAAGAAGACCGGCTTGTACATGCCGTGGTCGTCGATCAGCTCGTGCGGGACGGCCGCCCCGCGCCCGCCGAAGCGCTTGTCCGCTTCCTGAAGAGCGATGATGTCGGCGTCGATCTCATGCAGCACGTCGAGCACGCGCTGCGGGTTGCGCCTGCGGTCGGTGCCGATCGCCTTGCGGACATTGTAGCTGGCGACAGTGATGCACGGTGAAGCCGTCACGCTAGCGCGAACCCCAACAGCTGGAGGCGGTTCCTTAGACGTCCAGGTTCGCGACGCTTAGCGCATTTTCCTGAATGAACTCGCGGCGCGGTTCGACGATGTCGCCCATCAAACGCGTGAAGATCTCGTCCGCGACGTCAGCCTGCGCGACCTCGACCCTGAGAAGCGAGCGATTGGCCGGATCGAGCGTCGTCTCCCACAGCTGCTCCGCGTTCATCTCACCAAGACCTTTGTAGCGGCTGATCGACAGGCCTTTGCGGCCAGCGGCGAACACGGCTTCGAGCAGTTCGGAAGGACGGCTGACCGAAACGGCCTTGCCCTTCGTTTCGGCCTCGGCCGGCTGGTCTTCACCGTCGGCGCCTTCAGCCACTTCGGTTTTGGGCTCCTCGGCGGCGGTCTTCCGTAACGTCTTCAGCGTGGCAGGCGACGCGTAAACCGCGGCCTGCTCGGTAGCGAGCGCGGCAAGTTTGCGCGCCTCGGCGGAGAGGAGGAAACTCTTCTCGAAGATGTACGCATCCGTGACGCCGCGCCACAGCCGCCTCAGCATATAGCCACCCTCGGCGTCGACCTCGCCCGACCACTGCGCCTCTTCGTCGGCACGTCCGAGCCACTCGGCGGTCTTCGCAACAGCCTTTGCTCGACCGGCATCGTCCAGGTTCGGCTTCAACGCGTCGTTGATTGCCAGTGCCTCGATGAGCGCCGGATCATATTTGCGCGGCGCGTAGCGCATCAGCGTCCGCATTCGGCGTGCATGATTCACGACGTTGCGGAGGTCCTCGCCCGAATGGTGCCCGTCGGCCGCTTCGAGGATCAGGCCGTCCAGTCCCGCATCCACAAGATATTCGTCGAGCGCGGCGTCATCCTTGAGATAGACCTCCGAGCGGCCCCGAGCGACCTTGTAGAGCGGCGGCTGCGCGATCAGCAGATGCCCCGCTTCAATGAGCTCCGGCATTTGACGATAGAACAAGGTCAGCAGCAGCGTCCGGATGTGCGCGCCGTCCACGTCGGCGTCGGTCATGATCACGATCTTGTGGTAGCGCAGCTTCTCGAGGTTGAATTCCTCGCGGCCGATACCGGTGCCCAAGGCCTGGATGATCGTGCCGATTTCCTTGGACGAGAGCATCCGGTCGAAGCGGGCGCGCTCGACGTTCAGGATCTTGCCCTTCAGCGGAAGGATCGCCTGGAACTTGCTGTCACGGCCCTGCTTGGCCGAGCCGCCGGCGCTGTCGCCCTCGACCAGGAACAGTTCCGACTTGGCCGGATCGCGCTCCGAGCAGTCGTGCAGCTTGCCGGGCAGGGAAGCGATTCCCATGACGGACTTCCGGCTGGCCTCTCGGGCCTTCCGGGCAGCCTCTCGGGCGGCAGCCGCGTCGATGATCTTCTGGATGATCGTCCGGGCGTGCGCCGGATTCTCCTCGAGCCATTCGGCGAGCTTGTCCGCCATGAGGCTTTCGAGCGGCTGGCGCACTTCCGACGAGACGAGCTTGTCCTTGGTCTGCGAGCTAAACTTGGGATCAGGCAGCTTCACAGAGACGATCGCGGTCAGTCCCTCTCGCATGTCTTCACCGGCTAGCGAGATCTTCTCCCTCTTCAGGACACCCGACCTGTCGGCGTAATTGTTGAGCGTGCGCGTCAGAGCAGCGCGGAACGCAGCAAGGTGCGTGCCGCCATCCCGCTGCGGGATGTTGTTGGTGAAGCAGAGGACCTGCTCGTAATAGCTGTCGTTCCACTCCAGAGCGACTTCGATGCCGATGTCGTCGCGCTGACCCGTCACGGAGATCGGATCGGGAATGAGCGGCGTCTTTGCGCGATCGAGATACTTCACGAAGGCCGCGATGCCGCCCTCATAGTGAAGTTCGACTTCCTTCAGCTCCTCGTGGCGCGCGTCCTGGAGGATGAGGCGCACGCCGGAGTTGAGAAAGGCGAGCTCGCGGAATCGATGCTCCAGGCGCTCGAAGTCGAAATCGGTGATCTTGAAGGTCTCGGGGCTGGGAAGAAACGTCACTCGGGTACCGCGCTTGTCCGTCTTGCCGACGACCTTCAGCGGGGCTTCGGCGTCGCCATGACGGAAGCGCATGAAATGCTCTTCGCCGTCCCGCCAGATGGTGAGGTCGAGCCACTCCGACAGCGCGTTGACGACCGAAACGCCCACTCCGTGCAGGCCGCCGGACACCTTGTAGGCATTGTCGTCGGACGTGTTCTCGAACTTACCCCCGGCGTGGAGCTGGGTCATGATGACCTCGGCCGCCGACACGCCCTCCTCCGGGTGGATACCCGTCGGAATGCCGCGTCCGTTGTCGTCGACCGAGACGGAGCCGTCGGCGTTCAAGGTGATCAGGATTCGATCGCAATGACCGGCGAGCGCCTCGTCGATCGCATTGTCGCTGACCTCGAACACCATGTGGTGGAGGCCGGAGCCATCATCAGTATCGCCGATGTACATGCCGGGGCGCTTGCGAACGGCGTCGAGGCCCTTGAGGACCTTGATGCTGTCGGCGCCATAAGAGTTTTGATTGGGGTCGGTTGCCATAGAAGAGATATAGGGTTTCCGACCGGAAAGTCACGCGTGCGCGCGCGTGCGCACGCGTGAGTCCCATTAGATTCTCGGACTAGCCCTGAGCTCGGCGCTGACCGCCGGGGCGGCCGCCGCGGCGACCGCGGAACGGGCCCTTTGGACGACCGCCTTCCGGACGGTGAGCGGCATGGCCGTCTGCGCGGTGCGGATGCCGCTGCGCGCCGTCGGTCCGCTGCGGCCGCTCCCCAGGCTCGCGATAGGCTTCGGGACGGTAGGACGAGCGCGGACCTTCGTTGCGTTGATCATCGCGGCGCTGACCGCTGCGATCTTGCACCGACGAGCGGTGCTCCGGCCGCTGGCGCTCGTTGCGATTCTCGCGGCGCTGGCCGTCGAAGCGACGATCCGCCTTGAAGCCGTTCGAGTGCTGGCGACGAGGCTGCTGCTCCGCCTGCTTCGGAGCAGGCTTCAATCGTTTCAGCTTCTCGGCCGTCTCGTTGAAGTTCTCCGGAAGCGGAGCAACGTCGATCTTCTGTCGGGTCAGCCGCTCGATATCGCGCAGCAGGCCCCGCTCGTCATGCGAGCAGAAGGCGATCGCCTTGCCTTCGGCGCCCGCACGAGCGGTCCGGCCGATGCGGTGGACGTACTGCTCTGGAACCTCGGGGAGGTCGTAGTTGATGACATGGCTGACGCCCGGAATGTCGATGCCGCGCGCCGCAATGTCGGTTGCGATCAGCACCGAGACTTCACCGGATTTGAAATCGCGGATCGCCTTCTCGCGCTGTGCCTGGCTCTTGTTGCCATGGATGGCGTTCGAAACGATGCCGGCTGCGCCAAGCATGCGGACGATCTTGTCGGCGCCGTGCTTGGTGCGGCTGAACACGAGCGTGCGCTCGGCCTGTTCCGACTGGAGGAACATGGTCAGCAGCGCGGTTTTCTCCGGCTGATTGACCATGACCACGCGCTGGTCGACGCGATCAGCGGTCTTGGCGACCGGGGTCACCGCAACCTCGGCCGGGTTGGTCAGATACTTGTCGGCCAGCTCCTTGATCGACTTCGGCATGGTGGCCGAGAAGAACAGGGTCTGACGCTTGGCCGGGACCAGGCTGACGATCCGCTTCAGCGCGTGGATGAAGCCGAGGTCGAGCATCTGGTCGGCCTCGTCGAGAACGAGGATTTCGAGCTCGCGAAGGCTGAGCGCGCGCTGATCGATAAGATCGAGCAGGCGGCCCGGCGTAGCGACGAGCACGTCGAGGCCGCGTGCGACCGTACGGACGCTCTTCGAATTCGGAACGCCGCCGAAGATCACGCCGACCGACATCCGCATGAACCGACCATAGGTTTGAGCGCTCGCAGCAATTTGCGAGGCAAGCTCGCGGGTCGGAGCGAGCACCAGCATGCGGATCTGGCCGGGCTTCGGGATGTTGCGATTTGCTGCCAGGCGGTCGAGCGAGGGCAGCATGAACGCCGCCGTCTTGCCCGTGCCGGTCTGGGCGATGCCCAGCAGATCGCGGCCCGTCAGGACCGTCGGGATCGCCTGGTGCTGGATCGGCGTCGCCTGCGAGTAATTCTTCGCCGCAAGCGCGTCGAGCAGGGGCTTGGACAGCCCAAGATTATGAAAAGACATGAAAAATCCAATAAAGAGCGGCCGCGCGAATTGCGCGGTCCGGAGGGGTCAAAAAAGCGCCCCGCGTGAATTGGAGAGCAAAGTCGGTCGAAGCGCGGGCCGGGTCCTCGAAAGAGATCGAGACCGTTCACGCCGCTTGAGAAAGCGCTTCGTGTTGCGGTGCAATATAGGGCAAAGGTGAAGAAAGTCTAGGCAGGGACCAGAGAGCCACCCTCGACGTGGAAGCGCGAGGCGGCGCCGATGCCTTCGAAGAGCGCCGCTTCGGTCGCGGTCATCCACACCTGACCGCGTCCTTCGAGTCGCGAAAAGAGCGCGGCGCGACGCTTCGGATCGAGATGCGCCGCGACCTCGTCGAGCAGGAGCAGCGGAGGTTCACCGCGACGTTCCGCCACGAGCTCGGCATGAGCGAGCACAAGCCCGAGGAGCAGCGCCTTTTGCTCGCCGGTCGAGCATCGCGCGGCGTCCATCTGCTTTGCGCGGTGCGAGACCAGCAGGTCCTGCCGGTGCGGCCCGACCGTTGCCCGTCCGGCGCCTGCATCTCGACCGCGGCTGCCGCGAAGCTGGGCCGCGAGGTCGGCCTGCTTCCAGCCGTCGAGAGCAATTGCAGCGCGCGCGAATTCGTCCTCCGGCGCGGCCTCCAAGCGTTCCCCAAGCGCGGTCACCGTTCGCAGGCGTGCGCCGGCAATGACGGTGCCATGCTCGGCCATCTGCTGCTCGAGGGCGGCCAACCACTCCGGATCCGCGGGAGCCTCATCAGAGAGAAGCTTGTTGCGGGCGCGCATCGCGGCCTCGTAGCGCGAGGAATGATGCGCATGGCTCGGCTCGAGCGCGAGCACGAGTCGGTCGAGGAATCGGCGCCGGTCGCCTGCAGAACCGGTGAACAGCCGATCCATCGCGGGCGTCAGCCACAAGACCGACAGCCACTCGCTCAATGAATTTACGGACGCGGGCGCACTATTGATACGGACCTGCCGTCGCTCCGGCGCGCCCGCCTGGGTGCCGGTGCCGATCTCGACATCGCCCAGCCGCGTCGCAATCGCGAAGCCGCCTCCTCCGCCGATGCGCGCCATCTCGGAGAGCGCCGCCCCGCGAAGCCCTCGGCCCGGACTCAGCAGCGAAACTGCTTCCAGCAGGTTCGTCTTCCCGGCCCCGTTCTCACCGGAGAGGAGCACAAATCCCGCACCCGGCTCGATCTGCGCTGACGGATAGGAACGGAAATCGGTAAGGGCGATACGGCTGACCGGCACGCGCGCGACTTAGCCGTTATTGCTCGCGGCGGTCGAGAACCTCGAAATGGGCTGCGCGGTCGTCGAAGCTGTTCAAGACCGCCCGAGCCTCCAGCGGCACGTGGCTGACGCTGTAATCCTCGCCCATGAAGGCCTTGATGGCGTCGAGACTGTCAAACCACATCAGGGTCTGGAACTCGATTTCCCCGCCCAGATCACGCCGCATCAGGTCGATGTGCCGAAAGCCGGGAATCTTCCGCGCCTCGATTCCCGGAATCACTTCGTGCCGAACGACGCGCTCATAGGCATCCGCATTCTCCGGCGTGGTCCAGCCGCGCCAGAGACGGCAGATCATCAGACGCGCATCGGCATCAGGACATAGAGCGCCGGGCTCTTGTCATTCTCGCGGAGGAGCGTCGGAGCAGCGGCATCGGCGAGGTGCACCTCGACCGTGTCGCCGTCGATCTCGCCGAGGATGTCGAGCAGGTAACGGGCGTTGAAGCCGATCTCGATCCCGTCCGCGCCATAGTCAGCGGGAAGCTCCTCGGTCGCGGTCCCGCTTTCGGGTGACGTGACCGACAGAGTCACCTTGTCCCGATCGACGTTCATCTTGACCGCGCGCGTCTTCTCGCTGGCGATCGTGGAGACGCGGTCGACGCCCTGAGCGAAGCTCTTCGGATCGAGCTTCAGAAGCTTGTCGTTCGCGGTCGGGATGACCCGGTTGTAGTCGGGGAAGGTGCCGTCGATCAGCTTGCTCGTCAGCACTGCGCTGCCAAGGCCGAAGCGGATCTTGGTCGCCGACATGGAGACTTCGACCGTGCCTTCCAGCTCCTCGAGCAGCTTGCGAAGCTCCGCGACACACTTCCGCGGGACGATCACATCCGGCATTCCGTCGGCGCCGTCGGGCTTGGCGACAGTTACTCGCGCCAGTCGATGGCCGTCGGTCGCGGCTGCCTTAAGCTGATCGTCCGCGAGGTGGAGGAAGATGCCCATCAGATAATAACGGGTCTCTTCCGTGGAGATTGCGAAGCGGGTCTTGTCGATGATCTGGCGAAGCGTCGCAGCCGGAAGCTCGAACCGCGTCGGGAGGTCCCCCTCGGCAATCACCGGGAAATCGTCGCGTGGAAGCGTCGAGAGATTGAAACGCGCGCGGCCGGCCGACAGCTGCATCTTGCCCTCGGCGGCGTTCAGCTCGACCTGGCTGCCGTCCGGCAGCTTTCGGACGATATCGAACAAAGTGTGCGCGGAGACGGTCGTCGCGCCGGGCTGAGCCACGTTCGCCGGAACGCTCTCGTCGACCTGCAGGTCGAGGTCCGTCGCCATTAGTCGGATCGAACCGTCCTCACGCGCCTCGATGAGGACGTTCGACAGGATTGGAATGGTGTTGCGACGCTCCACGACCGACTGGACGTGGCTCAGGCTCTTAAGGAGTGTCGCCCGTTCAATCGTCGCCTTCATGCCCGCCTAAGCCCCCGTAGATGCCGGTGTGAGCCCGTTTATAGCGAGCGTTCGGCCTCTTGGAAGCAGGAAAGGCGGACGAAGAACAGCAGTTACTGCGAACCGCCCGCCTTTGGCTTCCCGGCGCCCTCTGCCGAAGGCATCAGGACTGCGTCGACATACTGCACCACGCCGTTCGAGCGCTGCTGATCACCGTCGACGATCGTGGCCTTTCCGCCCGACGCATCGGTGAGCACAACCTTGCCACCATCCTTCGTCGCGGTGAGCGTCTCGCCGTTCATCGTCTGGACGAGAGCCTTGCCCTTGCCGTTGTCCACGGCCTTGCCGAGATCCTCGATCAGCACGGTGCCCGGAAGGATGTGATAGGTCAGGATGCGGGTCAGCTCCGCACGGTTCTGCGGATTGGCCGGATCCTTGAGGGCACCCTCGACCTTACCGAAGGCTTCGTCGCGCGGGACCAGCACCGTATAGGGGCCGGGGCCCGCGAGCGTTCCATCCAGACCCGCGGCCTTCGCGGCCTGGGCGAAGCGGCTGTTTGCCTGGAGACCGGAGGCGATGGTCTGGTCACCCGCCTTCTTCTGCGCCTCGGCCGGCTGGCCCGGGGCGGAACTGTTGGCATCGCCGGCGCCGCCCTGGTTGCAGGCAGCGAGCAGAGCCAAGGGAACAGTCGAAAGTACAAGAGTCCTCATGCGCATCGCATCATCCTCTTAAATTGTTTTGAGTGCGAAACGGCCCCGCAACGCGTGCGGGGCCGAAACGGGTCCATCGGTGCTGGATCAGACGATCGAACGGACGATCGCGGTGATCAGCTGGGTCGTCGGATCGACCTGATAGATGTAGCCGTCGCTATACCGGTACCAGGCGTCCGGTCCGTCGACGTACGACGAGCGGTACTGATAGGGCACGTTGTACACCGAGTAGGACGGCGGGAGCGGCTGACCGACGGCGAGGCCGCCCGTCAGAAGCGATGCGATCGACGTGATCAACTGCGAATCGCGGTCGACCTGGTAGATCGCGCCCGGCGCGTACCGGTAATAGTAATCGTCATTGTCGTAGTAGTAGTCCCGGTACTGGTACGGCACGTTGTAGTAGCTGTAGCTCGTCGGAAGCATCTGCCCGACGCCATAGCCACGGTCGAGGAGCGGAATGACATCCTCGATGTACCCGCTACCGCCATCGATCTCGTACACGTAGCCGTTGGCATAGCGATAATAGTCGCCGTCACCGTAGCCACCGTAGTTCGGATAGAACGACTGGTAGTAGCTAGGCACGTTGTAGCCGGCGCCCTGGTACGGGAAGGGCATTCCGACCCCGAGGCCCGCGCCGATCAGCGGCAGGAGCGCCGAGATCAGGTTGTTGCCGCGGTTGACGCGGTAAACGTAGCCGTCGCCGTACCGGTAATAATAATCCGGCGTGTCGGCGTACATGTAACGCAGCGACTGCGGGAAATAGTTCGACGAGTACATCGACGGCAGGACCTGCCCGATGAACTGCGTTTCCGCATAGTAGGGCGGGACGCAGCTCCACGAATCCCACGTCAGGCCGGCCGGGCAGCCACCATAATAGGCGGCCGGAAGCCCGCTATTGACGTAGTAGATCGTGTTGCGGACGCGGTCGTAGTTGCGCGTGTCGAAATAGCGCGGGCCAAGCACGCGCTCGGCGAACAAGCGGTCCGCGACCTTGAATTCCCGGTCACGCCATTTGCCGCGGAGGTCGTGGCGATCGCCGAAGCCGCGGTTTACGAGCCGGATGTTTTCGCGTCCGCCATTGTTGAACGCGACGCGCTCGTTGCCGCGATTCTCGATCCGGAAGTCGCGGCCGTTGCCACGCCCACGATTGTCGACGCGAAACTCACGATTGTCGCGATTGGCAATGCGCATCTCGCGGTTGCCGTTGCCGTGGTTCTTGACGCGGAAGTCGCCGTTGCCGTGGTTCTTGACGCGGAAGTCGCCGTTGCCGCGGTTGGCGACGCGAAAGTCGCGGTTGCCGTGACCACGGTTGTCGACGCGCTGCACGCGCTGCGCGTTGCCGTGTCCGCGTTCAGTCCGGAAATTGGCGAAACGTTGGCCGCCGCGTTGACGGTCTACTCGCTGCATGATGGCGTGGCCGCGCTGGCGCTGGATGCTGGCCATGCGATCCTGACCGCCGCGCTGGCGCTGGACCTGCTGGCCGCCACGTTGGCGCTGCATGCCCGCCATGCGGTCTCCACCGCCACGACGCTGCATCTGGGCCTGACGCTGGCCTCCGCCGCCACGGCGCTGCATCTGCGCCTGACGCTGGCCACCGCCGCCGCGTTGCATCTGAGCTTGGCGCTGACCGCCGCCACCACGCTGCGCCTGGGCCTGACCGCCGCCGCGCTGAACCTGCGCGTGACCGCCGCCGCCATGACCGCCCTTCTCGGGCTTTGCCGCAGCCGGTGCGGAGATCGCTATTGCTGCGACACCTGCTGCAAGGATGAGCTTCCTCATCGAAATTTCTCCTTCTTCCACGGAGAAACGGCCCTGTTACGGAGCCGTTCCACCTATTTCGGGATGAGAAGGGTTTATGCGCTTGATACTTAGCCTGACATTTCAGGCACTTGCAGGCGAGGTTAAGACTTGAGGTCCTTCCTCAGGCGCGCTGCGGCGAACAGGTAGAAGAGAGCGGCCAGCAGATAGAAACCGAGACCGTAGAGGATCGAGAATCGAAGGGAATCCTGCCCGTGAGCGGCCTTCATCGCGTCCGAAAGGAAGCCGAGTAAATAGATGCCGAAGGCGATTCCGATGAGATTGTTGATGAACAGGAAGCTGGCGGAGGCGGTCGCTCGCATCGACGGGACAACGATGTGCTGCACGGCCGTGATCACGGGACCGAGCCAGGCGAGGGCGAGCATCTGCCCGACGGTGAAGAGCAGCCAGCAGATCCACATGTTGGGCGCGAACAGGCCCAAGGCGAAGGTCGGGGCCGTGACGATGAAGCAGACCGCCGGGATCAGCGCATAGCCGCCCGGACGGGAGGGGCCGATCCGGTCGCCGAACCAGCCGCCAAGCCAGGTTCCAAGAGCTCCGCCGACGAGCACGATCGAGCCGTAGAACCAGCCCACATCCTGAAGCGCGAGCCCGAAGCTGCGGTTGAAGAAGCTCGGGAGCCAGAAGATCAGCCCGTAGCCGAGGATCGAGCCTGACGCGGCTCCGAAAGACAGAAGCCAGAAGCTCGGGTTGCCGAGCAGTGCGCGGGCCACGCCTCCGGTCGGTTGCGCTTCCTGCGCAGGGGCGGCGTCGAAGCGACCCCGCTGCGGCTCCGGAACCAGCAACTTGATGAGCAGCGCTGCCGGCAGGCCTGCGACACCGACGATGAGGAAGGCACTCCGCCACGAGAGATGCGAGGCGAGCCATCCGCCGAAGAACACGCCGAGCGCCGAGCCGATGGGAATGCCGAGCGAATAGAAGGCAAGCGCCCGCGACCTATTCTCGCGCGGGAAATAGTCCGAGATGAGCGAATAGGACGGAGCGATGCCGCCCGCCTCCCCGACGGCGACGCCCATCCGCGCAATGACGAGATGAGTGAAGCTCTGCGCCATCCCGCAGGCTGCAGTGAACAGGCTCCACAAGGCGACGGCGGCCGAGATGATGTTGACCCGGCTCTTGCGGTCCGCGGCCCATGCGATCGGAATTGCGATGACCGCGTAGAAAACTCCGAATGCGACTCCCAACTGGCTCAGCGCCGTGTCGGAAAGATCGAACTCCTCACGGATCGGCACGGCGAGAACGCCCGCGATGTTCCGGTCGATGAAATTGAAGATGTAGGCGACGAGGAGGAGGAGGAGCACGCGCGTCCGAAGCGCGCGCTCGGTCGAACTCTGCTCGGCTTCGGAACTCATTCTCCGCTCAAGGCACGCGGGAGAGGAATTCGTCAATCGCCTTGACCGCGACCGGCTCCGTAAGGACCGGCGCATGCCCTACTCCTGGGACGACCGCGGTCTCCAGGGATGGCGCATTGCGCTTCATCCGGTCTGCAATCCGCTTGCTCAGCAGATCCGAACGTTCCCCACGGATGAGGAGCGTCGGGCGGCTTCGGGCCAACCGTCGGAACAGGATCATCAACACGAAGCTGCGGGTCTTCGGAGGCCCCTTGCTCAGCGGGGCCATGATCGCGGGATCGTAATCGAACACGGGCCGTCCCGCCTCGTCCCGGAAAGTTTGACGTGCGAAGTCGTGCCAGTCCTCGTTCTTGTTGTTCTGATAGGCCGGACCCATGGTCAGACGTACGTACTCCACGGCGTCGTCCCAACTTAAGATCGGGCGTAACTTGCCGGCGTACGAGAGAATCCGGTCGATTCCGGTCCTGTCGACCTCCGGCCCAACGTCGTTGAGCACCGCCGCGGCAATCGCCCGGCGACGAAGGCCCGCGATCATCATCATGATGATGCCGCCCATCGATGTCCCAATGAACACGGCCCGCGGAATGCCGAGGCTGTCGAGCAGCCCCAGCACGTCCCGCGCATAGACGAGCGGCTGGTACCTCTTCGGGCTTCGGTCGTAGTCCGAACGGCCGCGGCCCCTCACGTCGGGAACGATCACGCGCCTGCCGGAGGCGGCCAGCCGCGGGGCCACGAAGCTGAAGTCCTTCGAGTTGCGAGTCAGGCCGTGCAGGCAGACGACGGGCAAGCGCGTCTCGCCGCCAATCGGCGAGTAGTCGCGTGCGTATAGCCTGAGGCCGTCTCGTGACGTCCACTCGCGCTCGACGAATTGGCTGGTCATGCGCGCCGGCTCCGCAGGGAAGACGGTACGGGGTAAAGAGGCCCCGTACCCGCCTCGTCAGTACTTGTAGCCGACCGTCAGGAAGACCTGCCGGGGGTTACCGTAATAGCCGGTCAAGACGCCTTCCCGGCCCAGAGCGGCATCGTAGCCCGGGACACCCAGAGCCGGCCCCGGAGCGACGCCGTTGCCGACGAACTCGCCCGTATAGGGGTTCTGGTAGAGAAAGTTGTACCCCGCCACGATGTACTTCTTGTCGAGCAGGTTCTTGCCGTGGAGGCCAACCGTCCAATGGCCGCCGCCGAAGTCATACACGGCGCTCGCATTCCACAGTGCGAATCCCTTCTGGTCGAGGAGGGGCACACGCAGCTCGAACTGCTGGCTCTTGCTGCGATAGCTCAGCGTCGTGTTGAGGTTGAGCGTGCCGCCGTTCAGCGGCGTCGTGTAGTTCAGGGTGCCGCTCGCGGTCCATTTCGGCGTGTTCTGAATCTTGCGGAAGTCCGCAACATCGACGTCACGATTGCGGTCCGGAAGGGGAAACAGGTTCATGTTCTCGTCGACGTTGAGCGTCGTGATGAACTCCTTGAACTTGCTGTCCAGGTATCCGACCGACCAGCCGAGGTTTAGGCGCGATCCGCCCGGGTCCCCCAGGAGCCGGGCGTTTCCTTCGAATTCCACGCCCTGGATGCGCGCCTTACCGGCGTTGCTGGTCAGACCGCAGAAACTGGGCACGCCGCTGACGAGGCAGGGAACCGACGCCGGAATTTGCATGTCGGTGTAGTCGGCGTGGAACAGCGCGAGCGCCGCCGACACCCTGTTGTCCAGCATCGAGCCCTTCCAGCCGACTTCATAGCTGGTCACCTTTTCGGGCAGGAAGGTCATGTACTCGTAGACCTCCTCGGCATCGACGGTTCCGTCATGATTGAGATCCGATGCCTGTGTGGTCTGTCCGCGGGGATCGAAGCCGCCGCCTTTGAAGCCCCTCGAGTAGCTGGCGTAGAAATGATTGTTCGCGTTCGGCTTGAAGCTGACGGAGAACCGCGGAGTGAACGCATTATCGGTGCGGCTGCCGTCGAAGTCGGACGTGATGGCAGGCGGAATCGGGAAGGGGATGCCCGCTCCGCCGAAGATCGGCGAGCCGCCACCCAGGAAGGATTCGCGGAAGACCGAAGCGGACCTTTTATCCTTCGTGTACCGGGCTCCTGCCGAGACCGAGAACTGCCTACTGATATCGTAGGTGAAGTCGCCGAACACCGCCCAGGTCTTGGTATGCACGTCGCTGTCGGTGAAGGCGGTGAAGCCGGGGAATGTCGTCGAGAGCCGTACGTCGAAGATCGTTTCGGCGTCGGCTTTCAGATAGTAAGCCCCGGCGACACCTGAGAGAGCGCCTTGCTCGATCTCCGCTTGGAATTCCTGACTGAATTGCTTGTTCTTGTAGATGCCCGGAACGTCCACATCGACGGCTGGCAGAGCATCGAAGTCGATCGGGCCTTTCGAATGGTCCTTGCGGTAGGCAGTGATCGACTTGAGCGTGATTCCATCGGCAACGCGAATCTGACCGTTCGCGGCTACCCCGCCGCCGTTCACCTTCTGCCTCGGATCGCGCTGGCCGGCGAGCGTGTCGAACACATCGTCCGTCGGAGGCGTATGCGAGACAATGCCGTCGATCAGCCGATGGCCGCCGCGCGCATTGCTGTTGTCGATGGTGTAATCGCCGCTCAAGCGGAGAAGCGCACTGTCGTCATGGCCGAGCTCGGCGGAGACCCGGCCGGCAATGACGTCCTTGTCGTAATTGTCTTTGCCGGTCGTGAGGTTCTTCCCGAAGCCGCCGCGGCTCAGGCGCGCGACGGCCGCGCCGATCCTGAAGTCTTCCGAAATGGGCGTGGACGCGCTCATGACGAGGTCGAGCTGCTTGTAGGTGCCGATGGTCGCGCGGACGTTCATCTCAGGCACATTGGCGAGGCGCTTCGTCACATATTTGATCGCGCCGCCGATCGTGTTGCGCCCGTAAAGCGTCCCCTGCGGACCGCGGAGGACTTCGATCCGCTCCACGTCGTAGATATCAAGGACCGCGCCTTGCGGCCGGTTGAGGTAAACATCGTCCAGATAAAGCCCCACGCCCTGCTCGAAGCCGGCCACCGGATCCTGCTGGCCGATGCCGCGGATGAAGGCTGTCAGGGTCGAATTCGTCGCCCGCGATACCTCGAGCGTGACGTTAGGAGTGGTGTCGCCGACGTCCGTAATGTCGAGCGCACCTTCCCGCTCCAGCTGCGCGGCCGTGAAGGCGGTGACCGCGATCGGAACGTCCTGAAGAACTTCGTTGCGGCGGCGCGCTGTCACGACGATGTCCTGATCGCCCGATTGCGCAGTCTCGTTCGTCGCCGCGTCCGCCGCGGGGGCGGCCTGACCCGTCTCGGCGGGAGGCGTCTCCTGCGCCAGTGTCTGCGTCGAAATCGCTACCGCGCTCGTGCAGATCGAAGTCAGGATTGCGCGGCGCGCGCCGGCTGCCCACGTCGTGGTCATTTCGGATGTCTCCCCTTTTGCCTCCCGCTACACGGCCATTGCCACGTAGCCTCGTCCGCGGTTATGAAACCTGAACCGGGTTTCAACTTCGCACGAAGCAGCAGCCGCGGCAAGGGGGCACTTTGAAGAAATCGGGCGACCAGCCGGCAATGCGCTCTGCCGAAGCGGAATCGGCGGCAAGCGATGGCAAGGCCCCTCGCACCGCTCGCGGAGAACGCACGCTGCGGAAGATCTTGGATGCCGCCGCGGCGGAATTCGGCGAGCGCGGTTTCCATGAGGCTGGAATCACGCACATCACCCAGCGGGCCGGCGTCGCGCTCGGGACCTTCTACACTTACTTCGACTCGAAGGAGGCGGTGTTCCGGGCGCTCGTCCGTTACTTCTCCGACCAGGTCCGCGACGGAGCCGGGCGCGTGCTTTCCGGAGCTCCGGACCAGCTAACCGCGGAGCATCGCGGCCTCGAGTGGTTCCTGGGCTTCGCTCGCGAGCATAAAGAAATCTACCGGATCATCGAGCAGGCGGAGTTCGTCGATCCCGATGTCTTCCGCTATCACTATGAGAGCACAGTCGAACGCATCCGGAAGCGGCTCGAGGCCGCGGCGGCCCGCGGTGAAGTGCGCGCCGACGTGGGCGAGGTTCACGCCTGGGCGATCGCCGGCATGAACGTGTTCCTTGGACTTCGATTTGGTGTGTGGAGCGAGGAAGCCGATTCCGTGGAAGTCGCGGCGATTGCGAACAGTCTGCTTCGCAAGGGCCTTGAGCCCTAGCTAATCTCGGCTGCAAGCTTCGCGAAAGCGTCGATGTCGCCCTCGTCATGATAGATGCCGAGGCCGATGCGGATGACGTCGCCCCGGACGTCGGTGATGCAATTCTTCGCCTTCAACTCGTTCGACCAGCGCTGCGCTTCCGGTGAGCGGAAGGCGAGGAAACGCGCGTCGCCGGGGCGATTTAGCGGCTCGGCGCCGCCTATAGCACTTCCGTATATCGCGCCGACCAGGTGTTCCTGAAGCCCAGAAACGTGAGCGGATATCCGGGCCGTTGTCAGACCGTTCTCCTTCAGCATCCGCTGCACGGCATTGAAGCGATAGAGCCCGGAGGCGTCAAACGTCGCGCCCATGAAGCGCATCGCATCCCGGCGGTATCCGACCGAGCCCGGCGGCAGCGTCAGATCCTCGAACTCCGCGAACCAGCCCGTGATGCGCGGCCGCTCGCCGTAGCCTGGCGGAGCGTGGAGGAAGGCGCAGCCCTCGCCCGCCATCGCATATTTATAACCACCGCCGACATAGAAGGCCGACTGCGGCGCGTTCCCGCTGAAAGGCGCTTCGATCACCATGAAGGCGTGATAGCCGTCGATCACCACCCATGGACCTTCCGTCCGCGCGAGCTCCGCAAGTTCAGCCACCCGGTCGAACCGGCGGCCACTTCCGAACAACATCTGGCTGACGAAGATGAAGTCATGCTCGCCGCTTCGGGCGCGCTCGAGGAAGCGTTCGGAGAATGTGTCGAAAGGCTCCGCCGGCACCCGCTCGACGACTGCCGCTCCGGCTTCTTCCCAGCGGGCGAATTGGCGGCGCGCGCTGTGGAATTCGCCGTCGCTCGTCAGGACCTGGACGGGCCAGGTCGATGAGGCTGCGGCGAAGAGGCTGACGAGCAACTGGTGCGTGTTCGGTGCAAAGACGATGGCGTCGGGCATGCCTGTGCCGAGCTCGGCGGCGACATGCCCCTGGGCCTCGGGCCAGACCTCGTCCATGATCCGGTCCCACTTCCGGTCGGCAAAGCGCGCAGCGTCGTTCCAGCACTCGATCTGACCTTCGAAGCTGGCGTCTGGCCAGAGGTGATGGCTGTGCGACGCGACGTGTAGCCGCGTGGGATCGGCGCCAAGGCTACGCGAGAACAAATGCTTGAAGCTCAAAGCTCGGTTCTCAGCGACCACAGTTCGGGAAAAGCGCGCTTTTCCAGCGTCGCGCGAAGGTATGGGGCGCCCGCCGAACCGCCCGTGCCGGTCTTGTTGCCGATGATCCGCTCAACCGTCAGCACATGCTTGTGCCGCCACGCCGCGAGCGCGTCGTCGATGTCGACCAATTTCTCCGCCAGTTCGTACAGATCGAACCAGCGTTCCGAGTCTCGATAGACCTGGAGCCAGGCACGGCTCACGGCTTCGACGGACCGATCTCCGAGATCGAACCCAGCGCGCTCCAACGCCGCATGTGAGGCCTCCCGCAGGCTCGGCTCGGACAGAGCCTCCGCCAGCCGCGCGCGCTCCTCGCTGCCCTCATCGTAATGATTGACGAAGTTCGGCTCCTTGAGCCCGAGCCGGAATTCGATCTCGCGAAACTGAGCGGACTGGAAGCCGGACGACGTCCCGAGCACGCTCCGGAACTTCAGATAATCGACGGGGGTCAGTGTCGAGAGCACGTCCCACGACAGGGTCATGACGGCCTGGATCCTGCTGATCCGAGCCATCGCCTTGTAGCCCTCGGCGAACCGGTCCCCCTCGACCAGCTCGATCGCCAAGCTCAACTCGTGAAGGAGCTGCTTCATCCACAGCTCTTTGGTCTGGTGGATGACGATAAACAGCATCTCGTCGTGGAGGTCCGACAAGGGCTGCTGAGCCGACAGAAGCTGATCCAGCTTCAGATAATCGGCATAGGTCATGCCGGCGGGCGTCGCGGTCATGCGCTCCGCCTAGGGCAAAGCGCTGCCGTTAGAAAGCTTACTGCCCCTGGCTGCCCGGAAGGCCCGGCTGCCGGATCGAGCCGATGTTGCCGAACAGTTCTTCGAAGAAGCTCTTCTCGCGGCCGAGCGTCGGAGTCTTGTCGCCGGACGGATCGATCTGGGCGATCAGCTTCTCGTCCGTGGTCTCGACGGCGGCCACGTTGCCGGCGGCGTCGAAGCGGACGTGGAGGACGCTTTGGTCCATCACCTTGGGATTGCGGAAAGCGAAGGTTCGCGTGTCCCGCCCGAGATAATACCAGTCATTCTCGGCGAAGCTCCCGGTGAAGGTCGGACGCCCAAGGGTCTTCTCGACCGACGCCTTGTTGTCGGTGCCGACCTGGATCGCCTGGGTCAGTTCCTCATCCATGACATAGCCGCGATGATCGCGAATGCTGAGGGCGCACCCCGTGAGCATCGTCGCGCCCACGACCGCCGTCGCGCTCTTGAATACGGCAGACTTCATGATTGGACCTTCTCCAGTAATCGGCCGCCAGTCGCTTGCACGAGTGCGGAGGCGCCTCAATATGCGGGGCACTGCCGAAGGCGCAAGCCCGCCAGCGCACCGCATCGAAGAGGAAGTCCTATGATTCGCAGCCTGTTCGCACGATTAACGGGCGAGCCGCGGCGCGGTCAGGCGCTTTTCGATCTTGCCGTGAGAGAGGCGCGCCGGCCGCACTGGTTCGTCGAAGGGCAGGTGCCGGACACGCTCAACGGGCGATTCGCGGTCCTGGCGACCATTGTGGCATTGCTGACCGTTCGCCTGGAGCGTGCGGGCGACGAGGGACAGCAGGCCAGCGTCGCCCTGACTGAACGGCTGGTCGAATCGCTGGACACGGAGATTCGCGAGATGGGCCTTGGCGATCCCACATTGGGCAAGCAGGTCCGCAAGCTGGTCGGAGCGGTGTCGGGTCGAGTCGAACGGTGGCGCGCGCTCACGGGTTCGGATGGGAGTTGGATCGAGGAGGTCCGGCAAAGTCTCTACCTCGGCGAAGAGGTAGACGCGGCCGCCGTCGCCTACAGCGAAAGCGAGCTCCGCCGGCTGTGGGAACGGGTCAACACCGCCAGCGTCGAGCAGTTGGCCAACGGGAGGATGGAATGAGCGACGACTTCGCGCACCGGCTTCCGCTGAACCAGATTCGCGACGGCGAGCGGATCGACCTTTCGGCCGATGATGCCGAGCGTGCCCGGGTGGCCGAGAGGCTAGGACTCCGCTCGCTGGATCGGCTCGAAGCTCACGCGACGCTCGACCGGAAGGGAGAGGTGGTTCGTGCGCGGGGCCGTTTGAGGGCCGCCCTGTGCCAGAGCTGCGTCGTGACGGACGAACCCGTCGACGCCCATGCCGACGAGGCGTTCGACATCTACTTCTTGCCGGAGCCCAGCCCATCCAGCCCGGAAGAGGAAGTGGAGCTACGCGAATCGGACTGCGACGTCGTCTTCCACGACGGCAGTGCGATCGATCTCGGTGAGGCTATTGCTGACACCTTGGCACTCACGCTCGACCCCTACCCGCGAAGCGCGGGCGCGGAAGCGACGCTCAGGGAAGCAGGCGTCCTGACCGAGGAGGAAGCGGGGCCGTTCGCTGCGCTCGCCAAGCTGAAGCGGAGCGACTCCGAACTCTAGAAGGGGACGTCGTCGTCCAGGTCGTTGTCGAACGTCGCTGGCTGCGGACGCTGCTGCTTCTGCTGGCCACCGCCACTGAAGCCGCCGCCGCCGCCGAAGTCCTCGCCGCCGAAGTCGCGGCCCCCACCGCCACCGCCACCGCCACCGGCCGAATCGAGCAGTACCAGCTCACCGCGGAATCGCTGGAGCACGACTTCGGTCGTGTACTTGTCATTGCCCGACTGATCCGTCCATTTGCGAGTCTGGATCTGGCCTTCGAGGTAGACTTTCGAACCCTTGCGCAAATAGCTCTTCGCCACTCGACCCAGGTTCTCGTTGAAGATCACGACCTGGTGCCACTCGGTGCGCTCCTGGCGGTTGCCGTCGCGGTCCTTCCAGTTCTCGGACGTGGCGACACGAAGGTTCACGACCTCGCCGCCATTGTTCAGTGAACGGGCCTCCGGATCCGCGCCGAGATTGCCGACCAGGATCACCTTGTTCACGCCCGCCATGGCACTGTCTCCAAATTGATTGGCGACCGATAGGACAGCCGAACGGCGGGCGCTAGCCCTGGGTGGCGAGCGCCGGCGTGCGCGAACGATTCCAGGCGAAACCGGCGAGCAGGACGATCAAGGTCGCGGCCTGCGCCGCAAGCGATTGCACGGTGGGGAACAAGCCCAGCATCGAGATTCGAGGCGCTCCGGGCACCGCGTAAATCCCGACAAGGCCCGCCTCCTGGAGCGCTGCGACGCCCTTGCCCGCGAGGACGACCGCCAGCACCGCCACGAGCGCCGAGCTGAAGGCGAAGAACTTTCCGATCGGAAGCTTCTGACTGAACCGCAGCATGGCGACAGCAATCGCGCCGAGAACCACCGCGGCCGCAAGGCCCCCGGCGGCCAGTGCCCCCGCATTCCCCTCCGAGGCCATGGCCGCGAAGAACAGGATCGTCTCGAACACTTCGCGATAGACGGCAATGAAGGCGAGGCTGAACAGAAACAATGCCGACTTGCGGCTGAGCGCTTCGGTCAGTTTCTCGCGGATGTAGCGCTGCCATTCTCCGGCCTGAGCTTTGCCGTGCATCCAGATGCCGACGAACAGGAGCACCGCTGCCGCGAGGAGAGAGCCGAAGCCCTCGGTCAGCTCGCGGCTGGCCCCGCTGATCTGGATGAGCTGCGTCGCCGCGACCCAGGTCAGGCCCCCCGCGATGAGCGCCGTGACCCAGCCGTAATGGACCGGGCGCTGCATTTCGCGGCGGTCGGCCTTCCCGAGGAAGGCAAGCATGGCGACGACGATGAGCAGCGCCTCAAGGCCTTCGCGAAGAAGGATCGTGAAGCCGCCAAGGAAGGTCGAGATGGAATCCTGGCTGCCGCCGAGTACGTTCTCGGTCTTGGCAAAGAGTCTGTCGATCTCTTCAGCCTGTGCGCGGACTTCCTCGACAGGCCGCTTCTCAGCGATTGCCGACCGGAACTTGCCCATCGCTCCCTCAACACGAGCAAGCAGGGCGGAGTCGCGGCCGGAAAGAGTGGGCTCGATCGGCTCGAACCCATCCAGGTAAGCGGACAGTGCCAGTTCCCGCGCCTTGTTTCGGTCTCCCGCTTCATAGGCGGCGACGCTTTCCTGAAGCCGCTGGCGGGCGAGGTCGAGGGTGGCCGGCTGGCTGGTTGCCTCGCCGGGCTTCGAGCGCAGGTAGGCAACAACGGCGGCCGCCTTGCTCGCCCCGATCTTCGCAGCAAGCGCCTCTTCGGACATCCCGCTCAGCGCCTCGAGGTTGGGAACGAGCTGGCGGACCTGCGGATCGTTCGCCCAGATGCTCTTGCCTTCGCGGATCTCGTCGGCCGAGTAGGAGAGCCCGCCCGCGTAATAAGCGAGCGCCCATTTCTCGTCGGCGGGAAGGTTGGCGAAGCTCGTCATGGCCGTGCCTTCCAGCCCCTGATCGATGACCTGGTACAAAGCGAACGGGCTGCGCTTGGACGCACGGTCGTGGTCGGTGAAATTCACCGGCGGGGGATCGAGCTTTCGCGCCATCGGAGTATCGGCTGCACCGGTCGCGCCGTGGCAGCTGGAGCAATTCTGCTTGAACAGCGCCGCACCGCGCGAAAGGTCAGGGACCTGCTGCGGAGCCATCGTGACCGGGTAGGCCTGCAGGAGGGCTGCACCCAGACCGTGCGCGATTCCGGCCACTTCGGCGGGAGCGGCCTTGCGGCTGATAGCTGCCTGCAGCTTCTGAATGCCGGCCAGCAGCTCCGCCTTGCGCGGATTGGCCGGCAGCGCGTTCAGCTTCTCGGAAACGGTTGCGGAGAATTCTTGCATCTCCGCATACTCACTTGGGCTGATGACCTTTCCGCCCGAGACGGCGCCTTCGTAATCGACGGCGAGATAGTCGAGCAGGCGCCACGTCGTTTGCACTTCCGCCGCCGGCGCTGCGGCCTGGGCCTGCGCGAGAGGCCAGCCAACGGCGAGCACTAGAAGCAAGGCGAGACGAACCGCTGCTTTGCGGACGGGCGACAACATACCGCAGCCATAACATGCTGCGAATGATTATCAATAACGATAGGCTCAGCGCGCTGGGTAGCGAAGCCGTCCCAGGAAGCGGGTCACGCTAAAATGCTCCTGGCCTTTCCAGTCGGCCTTTAGCTTCTCGATCTTCATCACGTCGTCGATGCGACGCTCGAGGAAGGCCGCAGTCTCGGTCCAGCCCTCACTCTGATCGTCGAGCCAGACAAGAAGCGTCGAGGCGTAAACGCCACCGAGCATCACTCGCTTCGTGTAGTGATTGTAGTCGGTGCTCGTATCGCCCGCGATCCGCCACATGACGTCCGCCGTTCGCCAACCGATCTTCAGTCCCGTCAGTCCGTTCTGCGGCATGGCGAGGATCGAGAGGGCACGGCGAACCGCCTCGCGCGCGGGCTCCATGATCTCCAGCCGCTTCCAGACGATCGCCCTGATCTTCTCGCGGATCTTGAGGCCTTCGAGCCGTTCGGGCGTGAAATGCTCCTCGAGCGCGCGATCGACGCCGCGGATGTAGAGGTCGATCTTGCCCGCCTGATCCTTCGGCACGGCCAGCCGCGCCTGTGCCGTGTCGATGCCTTGGCTGTTCGCTGCAGAATCGACGGCGGCTTCGCTCCAGCCGTCGAACACCGCATTCGCGCCGAGCGGAAGCGCGAGCTTGCGGCGAATCTCCTCAAGCGGACTGGGCGCGTTGTCCATGCGCGCTCAACTCGCCCCCTCGGCAACAGGTTTCAAGTCCTTCGTTGGAAGCCGCACCAGCACCAGCGCTGCAGCAATAGCGAAGGCGCCGATCCAGTCCATCGGCCGCAGGGTCTCGCCGTAGACGATCCAGCCGACGAAGGCGGAGATTGCAGGCTGCGTGAGCAGCGTCAGTCCGACCACGAGGGGCGAAAGACCGCCGATGGCATAGACCAGCAGGCCTTGGCCGATCACCTGACTGCTGATCGCGAGGATGACGACGAAGGTCCAATCGTCCGGGATGAGCTTCTCCCCGATCAGGAGCGAGAAGGGCAGGAGCATGGCCGCGCCCATCGCGCTCGAGAGGAAGAGGAGCGGCAGCGGCGCCAGCGTCCCACGCGCTCTTTCGACCGAGATCAGGTAGCCGGCGTAGAGCAGCCCTGCGAGCAGGGCGAGCATGTCTCCGTGCAGATTTCGGACAGAAAGCTCCGCGCTACTACTCATGAGGAGTACCGCGCCAACGGCGGCTAGGATCAGCGATGCCGCTTGCGCTGGCGACGGCCAGCTCCGCGCAAGCCATAGCCCCCAGCCGGCGAAGGCGAAGCTGGCGACATTGCCGAACAATGTGGCGTTGCCGAGCTTCGTCATGTGAATGCCCATGTGCCACGCCGCGAGGTCCGCGGCGAAGAAGAAGGCGGCGAAAGCGATGAGGATTCCGAGCGCCCTGCCCGGCCAATGCACCGGCTGCCCCGAAACGCGCGCAATGAGGAACAAGAAGGGCAGCGCCAGCGACAGACGCCAGAAACCCGCGGCTACGGGTCCGACGCCCGCGACCCGCACAAACCAAGGTCCGAGCGCAAGCGCACTGCTTCCGGTCAGGAGCGCAAGGAAGGCGAAAGGATGATGCTTGGCGCGGTCCACTCGCTCGCGCTTAGGGACTTCTTCGCGGGCTTGGAAGCGAGAAGCGGGGAGCCAAGCCATAAGTCGGGCTTATGATCTCGCGCAGTCGTTTGAATTGCTGGACGCTTTAAGCCCCTGTAAGTCACTGGATCAGAGAGGTCACTCTTACTCAAGGAAATTTATGTCCAGTCTCTTCGATCCGCTCGAGCTCGGTGCGCTCGAGCTTCCCAACAGGATTGCAATGGCGCCACTGACTCGCGCTCGCGCCGGCCGCGAAGGCGTACCGAACGAACTGATGGCCGAATATTATGCGCAGCGCGCAAGCGCCGGCCTGATCATCTCCGAAGCGACGGGAATCAGCCGCGAAGGCCTCGGGTGGCCTAACGCTCCGGGCCTTTGGAACCAGGCGCAGGTCGACGGCTGGAAGCTGGTCACCGGCGCCGTCCACAAGGCCGGCGGACGGATCGTCGCGCAGCTCTGGCACATGGGACGGCTCGTCCACCCCGATCTCGGCGGCGGCCAGCCGGTCAGCTCGTCCGCGACGACGGCGCCGGACTATGCGCATACCTACGAGGGCAAGAAGCCTTACGTCGCAGCGCGTGCCGCCAGCTTTGCGGATATCCAGCGGATCATCGCCGATTACGCCAAGGCCGCCCGCAACGCGATCGACGCCGGCTTCGACGGCGTGCAGATCCACGGCGCGAACGGCTACCTTGTCGACCAATTCCTTCGCAACGGCGCCAACTTCCGTACCGACCAATATGGCAGCTCCATCGAGAACCGGCTGAGGTTCATGACCGAAGTCCTGCAGGCAGTCGGCGATGCGATCCGCATGGACCGCGTCGGAATCCGCTTCTCGACGAACATCCTCGTGCAGGGCGTCGACGACTGCGATCCGCTGACATTGTTCAAGGCCGTCGCCGAGAGGCTGGAAGAGCTGCGCGTTCCCTGGATCGAGCTCCGCGAGGCGCACCAGCCGACGTCCGCCGGATCGATCCCGACCGAGCCGGTCAGCCCGGCGATGCGCCCGCTCTATTCCGGAAAGATCCTGCTCAACAGCGCCTATGACGGTCCGAGCGCCCGCGAGCGCATGGCGGAAGGCATTGCCGACGGAATCAGCTTCGGTCGGCCGTTCATCTCGAACCCCGACCTGGTCCATCGCCTTGCCATCGGAGCGCCGCTCAGCCCGGGTGACTCGAGCACCTTCTATTCGGGCGGACCGAAAGGCTACGTGGACTATCCGACCTTCGAAGAAGCGAAGGCCGCCTAAGCCCCGTACTTCTCCCGAAGCTCGAACAGCGAAAGGGCGGCACGCGCGGCGTGGCCGCCCTTGTTGCCTTGCTTGGGATCCGCGCGAGCGATCGCCTGCTCCTCGTTCTCGACGGTCAGAACGCCATTGCCGATGGCGAAGCCGTCGAGCGTGAGGTCCATCAGCGCCCGCGCACTCTCCTCCGACACGATTTCGAAGTGGTAGGTCTCCCCACGGATCACGACGCCCAAGGCAACGAAGGCGCAAAAGCGTCCGCTTTTGGCCGCGAGCGAGATGGCCGCGGGAAGCTCCAGCGCCCCTGGGACGGTGATCGTCTCATGCTTGTGGCCGGCAGCTTCGATGGCCTTGCGTGCACCTTCGAGAAGCATGTCGTTGAGGTGCGGATAGAAGCGCGCCTCGACAATCAGGATGGTCGACATGACGTCAAGCCGCCACTTTGATGGCGCGTTCCTCGGCGATCTCGAGGCCGTATCCGGACAGGCCGACGGGGGAATGGTGCGTGTTCGTCAGCAGGATCATCTCATGGACTCCAAGTGCACTGAGAATCTGCGCCCCGATTCCGTAATTGCGTAGCTCGGGTCCGCCCGCCGGCTCCTTGCCGGAGCGGAGGTCGGCCGAGCGCGAAAGCGAGCCGGGCGCAGCAGCGTGCAGCGCAACCACGACTCCGCTCCCCTCCTGCTCGATCATCCGCATCGCACCCTGAAGCTGGCCCGAGCGCGGACAGGCCTCGCCCAGGACGTCGGCGAACAGGTCGAGGCTGTGCATCCGGACGAGCACGGGCTTGGTCGTGTCGAGCGCCCCGTGCACCAAAGCGAGCTGCTCCTCGCCGGTCGCCTTGTCGCGGAAGACCTGGGCCTGCCACTCGGCGCCCGTCTGGGACTTGAAGGTCGTAGAGGCCGCGCGCTGGACCATGTGGTCCTTCTTCAGGCGATAGGCGATGAGATCCCGGATCGTGCCGATCTTCAGGCCATGCGCACGGGCGAAATCCATGAGGTCGTCGAGCCGGGCCATGGTGCCGTCGTCGCGCATGATCTCGCAGATGACGGCGCTTGGGTTGAGGCCGGCCAGGCGCGAGATGTCGACGCCCGCTTCTGTATGCCCGGCACGCACGAGCACTCCGCCCGGCTTCGCGACCAGCGGGAAGACGTGGCCAGGAGAGACGAGCTCGTCCGGCCCGTGCGATGCGTCGATCGCCACAGCCACGGTGCGAGCTCGGTCGGCGGCGCTGATTCCAGTGGAAATGCCTTCCCTTGCTTCGATCGAAACCGTGAATGCCGTCTCGTTGCGGCTGCGGTTGTTGTTGACCATGGGCTGTAGGCCGAGCGTGTCGGCCCGGTCCTTGGTCAGAGCGAGGCAGATGAGCCCGCGCCCGTGCCGCGCCATGAAATTGATCGCTTCAGGGGTGGCCATCTGAGCCGGAATGACCAGGTCCCCCTCATTCTCCCGGTCGTCGTCGTCGACGAGAATGAACATTCGTCCGTTGCGGGCCTCGTCGATGATCGCCTCGGTCCCGACGAGCACCTCCGTAGTGCCGCGCTGAATCAGCTTTTCCAGCCGCATCAGCGTGTCCGCAGTCGGGTTCCACTCGGTGGAGCCCAGCTTGCGAAGCGAATTGGGGTGAAGACCCGCGGCGCGGGCCAATGCGGCCCGGCTGACCTCGCCGGTTTCGATGATGGCGTTCAACCGTTCCATGAGAGTAGTGCTCATGCCGCGGATATATCACATTCCAATGTGATAAAAAGAAGGAACAGATGTGTTCCTATTGTGCGCGAGCGGCGATCATCCGATCGAGGTAACGGGCAATAACGTCGATCTCGACATTGAGCTGTCGCCCCGCGGTCAGCTCGCCCAGTGTCGTTTCCTGCGCCGTGTGCGGAATGATGTTCACGGAGAAATGGGTGCCGTCTTCCGCGTCTCGGACGTCGTTCACGGTGAGGGACACGCCGTCGAGCGAAATCGAGCCCTTCTTCGCGATCGCCGGCGCCAGCTCCCGGCCGACGCGGACGCCGATTTTCCTGGAGTCGCCCTCCGGGCAGACGCCGATCACCTCTCCTACGCTGTCGACGTGGCCGGTGACAATATGCCCGCCGAGTTCATCGCCCATCCTGAGCGACCGTTCGAGATTCAACCGAGCGCCTTCGCGCCACATGTCGGAAGCGGTTCGAGACACCGTCTCCGCGGAGACATCCACCGCGAACCAATCCTCGCCCTTGTCTACCACCGTCAGGCACACGCCCGAGCAGGAGATCGAGGCTCCGAGGTCGACCGTCGCAAGGTCGTATCCGGTGCGGATCTGCAGGCGCAGGTCGCCGCGCTGCTCCGCCTTGATGACGGTGCCGACGTCGGTGACGATGCCTGTGAACATGGCTGCCGCTTAGGCCGTGCGGACCCGCTCGTAAACTTCGAGGCGGTCGACGCCGAGCCGCCGGCCGTCGCTCGGTACCCAAAGGCCATGGGCATCCGCAATTGCGTCCAGGCCGACATAGCCGAACGACGACTTGCCTTCGCCGACGATGATCGGCGCGCGGTAGATGAGGATTCGGTCGACGAGGTCCGCCGTCAGGAACGCCGTGGCCGTCGCCGATCCGCCTTCGACCAACAGGTCGTTGACGTCATGAAGTCGGTACACATCCTGCGGATTTCGAAGGATTTCCCATCCGTCGACCGCGTCGCCGCGGGTCAGCAACGCTCGCCGTGGCGACCAGTCCTCAAGGCCCGGAAGTCGAACGTCGAGCTTCGGCGCATCGGCCTGGTAGGTGCCGCGCCCGACGAGGATCATGTCCGTATGGGCACGCTCAAGGTGGACGTGCTTGCGAGCGTCCTCGCCGGTGATCCACTTGCTCTCGCCCGAGGGCAGCGCGATCTTGCCGTCGATCGACAGCGCCAGCTTGAGAGTGATGCGCGGCCGTCCGAGCTTCTGCCGAGTGATCCAGCCCGAAAGCGAATCAGCCGCCTGCCTTCTTCCTATGCCGAGCTTCACTTCGATCCCGGCCGCTCGCAATTTGCGAATGCCCTTGCCCGAGGTGCGCTGGTCCGGGTCCTTCAAGGCGATGACCACTTTCGCCGGCTTCGCTTTGACCAACAGGTCGGTGCAGGCAGGCCCGCGCGGGCTTTCATGCGCGCAAGGCTCCAACGTCACATACACAGTCGAGCCGCCAGCCTTCTTGCCAGCCTGCTCAAGCGCGATTGCCTCCGCGTGCGGACGGCCGCCAACCGCCGTGGCTCCTCGGCCAACGATATCGCCCTTCGCCGAGACGATTACACAACCGACATTCGGATTGGGCGCGCTTCGACCGCGAGCGGCTTCGCCGAGCCGCACCGCCTCAGCCATGAAGCGCGTGTCGGCGCTCACATTCCGAGCTGCTTTTCCAGCTTCTGGAACTGCCGCTGCTTCTCCTTGGCGTAAGCCTCGCGCTTCGCCTGGTCCTTCTTCTGGTCGGCTACGATCTCGGCGTCCGTCCGCTCGGCGGACCAGCTCTGCGCATAGACGACCTGCGGCGGAGGTGCGGTGTTGATCTTCGAATCAACGACGAACTCGATAACGATGATCAATGTCACGAGGATCGAAAGGATGGCCGCGATGACCTGCTCGCGGCTGCGCTGGCGCATGAAGGCGCGCAAGTCGTTGAACGCTGCTCGCGGGCCGACCGGTTTCGGAAACCATCCCATGCTCCAAATGTAGGAGCTAGACGAAGTCAGCGCTAGGCGGAGACGAACCAACTCTCACGGTGTCCGTTCTTGGAAGAATCTTGCTCAGTCGCGAAAGCGAGCGACCAAACCTTGCTTTTTGATCGCAGCCTCTTGCCTGACGTGGGGCCTCAATGGGAGTAGCCCACGCGTCCGGTTTCGAGAGCACGGCGTCTCGGTCGACGCGAACACCATCACCGCTAACAACGTCATCGTCGAGAACGGCGCGGACGCCAACGCGACCACCAACGCCGAGTAAGTTCTCAGTTTCCCGAAGGGCGCGGGCCAGTTTTCCGGTTTCCGCGCCCTTTCTTATTCGAGCTCGAAGCGGAGCGTGATCACGGTCGATGACGTCACCGGACGCCCATCCTCGGTGGCCGGCTTGTAGCGCCAGCTGGCCATCAGATGCTTCTGGGCCGCGCGGAGGAATGACGGGTCGGCTGGGCCCACGGGCTCCACATCGATGACCCTTCCGCGCCCATCGATCGTAAGCCGAAGCTTCAGGGTCGCCTCTTCTTCCAGTCGCTGTTTATCCGCGGGGTAAGGCGGCCGAAGCGCCCAGTCAGGAGTGATGAAACGGGGGCCGGTGCGCACGACTGCGGGGATCGGCTTCGGGATTGGAACCGGGTCCGGGTTCGTGCCGATAACCGGTCCCCGATCAGGGATCGGGATCGGTGGATTGTCGACGGTCGGCCTGTCGTCCGTCGGCGTGCGCAGGATCGGGGGCGGCTGATCGAGCTTCGAGATGGCCGGATCCTTGCGCGGCTGCGGATCCTTATTCGGAGGTTCAGGGATCGGCGGCGGATCCGGAGGGATCGGCACCGGGTGGAAAACCAGCGGCGGGTCGCGATCGATAATCGGGATTGCCATCCTGGCTGTCATCACGGCGCCGATGAGCACGGCGTGCGCTCCGACGATGAGAAGCAAAGCTCTGGGATGGCGGCCGCCTTGGACAACCGACGGGGAAGCATACACGGACATCGCCTGACTCCTTCCAATGCGAGTCACATGCAATGTTACAACATCACATATGTTGAGCAAAGCGCTTTGTGAGCCGTGGCGCGATCAGCGCTTCGCGGCGGCCTTCAGCCTCTGGACCGCGCGGTCCTTGCCCATTCGTGCGACAAGACCGGCCATCTCCGGTCCGCTCTCCCGCCCGGTCAGCGCAAGGCGCAAGGGATGGAAGAGTTCGCGGCCCTTCTTACCCGAGGAGGCTTTCAGCTCGGCCGTGAGCCCGCGCCAGGGCTCGCTCGACCAATCGAGACCTTCTGCCACCGCCGCGGCATCGCGCAGCAGCAGGCGCTCGTCATGCGCGAGTTCCGGCACGTCCACGTCGCCGTGAAGGACTTCGAGCCAACCCTCGAAATCCGAGACCCGCTCGAGATTAGGACGCAACAGCGACCAGTCCTCTTCGGTCGCTGAGGACGGCAGCCGATCCTTCACGACCGCATAGTCCAGCTTGTGGAGCAGCCTCGCGTTGAGAAGTTCGACATCGTGAGCGTCGAAATGCGCCGGCGCACGGCCAAAATGCGAGAAGTCGAAACTCGCCGCGAGCTCGTCGAGCGTCGCCGGCTCGACCGGCTGGGAAGTGCCGATCCGCGCGAGAACGTCGAGCAATGCGAGCGGTTCGACTCCCTCCTCGCGCAGCTGTTCGGCGCCGTATGAGCCTAGCCGCTTCGACAGCTTGCCCTCAGCGGCGACCAGCAGCGCCTCATGGGCGAACTGCGGCGGCTCCGCGCCAAGCGCCTCGAACATCTGGATCTGCGCGGCGCTGTTGGTGACGTGATCCTCACCGCGAACGATGTGCGTGATTCGAAGGTCGATGTCGTCGATCACGCTCGGCAGCAGATAGAGCCAGCTGCCGTCCTCGCGCCGAACGACGGGGTCGCTCAGAAGCTTCGGATCGAAACGCTGCGGCCCGCGAATGAGGTCGTTCCATTCGATCGGCGCATCCTGATCGAGCCGGAAGCGCCAGTGCGGCCGCCTCCCTTCCGGCACCGGGGCATCGTCAGCCTTGCGCTCATAGACCGGCGGAAGCCCGCGCCCGAGCAGGACCTTCCGGCGCAGCTCAAGCTCTTCCGGAGTTTCGTAGCAGGCGTAGACCCTGCCCGCGTCCTTCAGCCGGCCGAACTCGCGCTCGTACAGATCGAAGCGAGTCGACTGGCGCACTTCGCCGTCCCATGTGAGGCCGAGCCAGGCGAGATCGTCGCGGATCGCGTCCACGAATTCCTCCCGGCTCCGCTCACGGTCAGTGTCATCGATCCGCAGCAGGAAACGGCCGCCCTGCTTGCGCGCGAACAGATAGTTGTGAAGCGCCGTCCGGATATTGCCGACATGCAGTCGGCCCGTGGGGGATGGCGCAAAGCGCGTGACGACGCTCATGGCCGTTCCCGCATCGCGCTACCGCCGCGTCATGGTGAGCGTGCCGCCGGCGCCGCTGATCTGCGCCGTCCGGCCCTCGTCGGAAAAGACGGCGATGCTGCCAAGCTTGATCGTCTTGTCGGCGACGATCTCCGCGGGCGAGCGCACGCGGCCGCATTCGACGCCGGAGGTGGGGGTAAACTGAACGAGGTTGCGGTCCTGTTTCATGGTCCAGCTCATGCGCCGGCATTCGGACACGATGGTGAATTTGTCCTTGGTCACCTCGGCGGTCATCGGCCAGATCTGGTCGGGCTTGTTGCCGTTGAGCTGATCGACCGACCAGCCACCTTCCAGCGACGGTACGGGCGCCTTGGCGGTCTCGTCCCTCGCAGCTGCTTCGGTGTTGTTCGCGGCCGGCTGCGGCTGCTCAGCGGGCTTGGAGCAGGCGACGATCGACAGGACGAGCGCGGACAGAAGAAGCTTTTTCATCGCGGCGTTTTCACCTCGGGTCCGGTGTGGAAGAAGTTGCTGATCGGGTAACGCCTGTCGCGCCCGAAGTTGCGCACGCCGATCTTCACCCCCGGCGGCGCCTGCCGTCGCTTGTACTCCGCCTTTAGAACCAGCTGCTCCATTCGAGCCACCAGCTCCTCCGGCTCTCCGGTCGCGTTGGCCGCCTCGCGCACGGACATTTCCTTGTCGATCAGCGCTTCGAGAATGCGGTCGAGTTCCGAATAAGGCGGAAGGCTGTCCTCGTCCTTCTGACCCGGGCGAAGCTCGGCCGTCGGTGGCTTGGTGATCACGTTCGCGGGCATGACTGGCCCATCCGGCCCGAGCGCACCCTCCGGCCTATTATGGTTCCGCCAGCGAGAGAGCGCGAACACGGTCGTCTTGTAGGCGTCCTTCAGCACATTGTAGCCGCCCGCCATGTCTCCGTAGAGCGTCGCATAACCCACACTCATCTCGCTCTTGTTGCCCGTCGTCAGCAGCATCGGGCCGAACTTGTTCGACAAGGCCATCAGCGCGACCATGCGCAGGCGCGCCTGAATGTTCTCCTCGGCAAGACCGGGCTTCGTTCCCTCGAACGCGTCCTTCAGAGCCTCATCGAAAGCGCTGACTCCGGGGGCGATCGAGATGACGTCATGACGGCAGCCCAGCAGGCGGGCGCACTCCCGCGCGTCGTCCAGGCTCTCGTCGGAGGTGTACTTCGACGGGAGCATCACGCCCCACACTTTGTCCGGCCCCAGGGCATCCACAGCGATCGCCGCCGACAAGGCGCTGTCGATGCCGCCCGACAGGCCGAGAATCACACCCGGGAAGCCGTTTCGATTCACATAATCGGAAAGGCCGACCATCATCGCCCGGTAGACGTCCTCCGGGAACGGATCGAGCTGGTGGCACTCGCGCGTTGCGCAGCGCCAGCCGTCGGCCTCGCGTGTCCATTCGGTCAGGAGCAGCTTTTCTTCCCAGTCGGGGAACTGGACGACCCGCTCGCCGTCCGGGTGCATGATGAAGGAGGAACCGTCGAAGACCAGCTCGTCCTGCCCACCCACGCGGTTGAGATAGGCCATCGGAAGGCCCGTCATCGTCACTCGCGAGCGGACGAGCAGCGCGCGCTTGTCATCCTTGTCGAGCTCGTAGGGACTGCCGTTCGGAACTAGCAGGAACTCCGCGCCGGCGTCGGCGAGGTGCGCGCACACCACCTCCTGCCAGATGTCCTCGCAAATCGGGACGCCGATCTTCACTCCGCGAAAATCGATCGGCTCCGGCAGCGGGCCCGACGCGAAGACGCGCTTCTCATCGAAGGTGCCGTAGTTGGGCAGCTCTCGCTTGAGCGTCCGGGCGAGGATGCGTCCTCCCTCGGCTAGGATCATAACATTGTAGTTGAGGCCACCCTCATTGTGAATCGAGCCGAACAGCAGCGCTGGCCCGGGCGTTGCCGTCGCGTCCACGAGCCGCTCCGCAGCTTCCATCGTCCGCCGCACGAACTCGGGCTTCAGCACCAGATCCTCGGGCGGGTAGCCTGTCAGCTGCAGCTCCGGCACCATCAGCAAGTCCGCGCCCGCCGCCTTTTCGCGCATCGCCAGGATTCCCGCGGCATTGCCGTCGAGGTCGCCGACGCGCTGGTTCATCTGCGCAAGAGCGATGATCAGGCGTTGGGTTTCCTTGGCCGTCATGCGGGCGATTTAGCGCTTGAGCCGCCCCCCGCAACCCAAGCCGAGCTTTACGGATCGATGACTCGCTGTCTAAGGCTCGCGAAACGCCGGATCTGGGGAGCGAGATGAAACTGCTTGCGGGCAACAGCAACCCGCCGCTGGCCAAGGCCATCGCGGATTATCTCGAGCTTCCGCTCACCGAGGCCAGCGTGCGCCGCTTCGCCGACGAGGAGATTTTCGTCGAGATCAACGAGAATGTCCGCGGCGAGGACGTGTTCGTCGTCCAGTCGACGAGTTATCCGGCGAACGACAATCTCATGGAGCTTCTGATCTGCATCGATGCGCTGCGGCGCGCCTCGGCCAAGCGGATCACGGCCGTCGTACCCTACTTCGGATATGCCCGGCAGGACCGTAAGCCCGGACCTCGAACGCCGATCTCGGCCAAGCTCGTCGCCAACCTGATCACGACAGCGGGCGCCAACCGGGTCCTGTCGATCGATCTGCACGCGGGTCAAATCCAGGGCTTCTTCGATATTCCGACCGACAATCTGTTCGCCGCTCCGGTGATCGCCGCGGACATCAAGGCGCGCCTGTCGAACAAGAACCTGATGATCGTATCCCCGGATGTGGGCGGCGTGGTCCGTGCCCGAGGCCTCGCCAAGCGGCTCGACAATGCGCCCTTGGCCATCGTCGACAAGCGCCGTGAGCGCGCCGGCGAGTCCGAGGTCATGAACATCATCGGTGACGTCGACGGACGAACCTGCATCCTCGTCGACGACATCGTCGATAGCGCCGGGACGCTCTGCAACGCCGCCGCGGCTCTTCGCCAGCAGGGCGCGGAAGAGGTCTTCGCTTATTGTACCCACGGCGTCCTCTCGGGCGGAGCCGCGGCGCGCGTGGCCGCCTCGGAGCTCAAGGAATTGGTCGTCACCGATTCCATCTGGAGCGGCGAGGCGGACGCGGATGACGGCAAGATCCGTCGCCTGACCATCGCACCCTTGCTTGCCGAGGCCGTGCGCAGGATCGCCGACGAAAGCTCGGTCTCGAGCCTTTTCGACTGACGGGTGTGCAACCTCTACCAGCTTGAAAGCGGTCCGGATGCGATCCGGAGGATCTTCGAGGCGGCGCAGATTCCGCTGACCTTCCCGGAGGGGATTCCCAACTTCCAGCCGCGCAATGTCCGGATCACGGAACAGGCGCCGATCGTGCGCTTCAACCGGGATTCGGGTACGGCCGAGCTCGTGGAGCGCCGCTGGTCCTGGCCCGCGCCGGGCGGCAAGCCGGTGTTCAACATGCGCTCGGACGGTCGCGAGTTCGGCCGCGACCGATGCCTGGTGCTGGCTGATGGCTTCTTCGAGTTCACGTCGCCTGCCGACCCGAAGCAGAAGAAGAAGGACTGCTGGCTCTTCCGCCCCTCCAACGGCGAGCCGTTCGCGATCGCCGGCGTCACTCGAAACGACCCTCAGGCGGGAGAGGCTTTCACTCTACTAACCGTACCGCCCGGTCCCGACATCGCGCCCTACCACAATCGGCAGATCGCCTTGCTCTCGCCGCTGCAATGGCGCGACTGGCTCGACGGATCGGTCAGCTCGAAGGAGTTGCTACGACCGGCCGAAGCGGGAGCGCTGAGCGTTGCAGCCGCGGCAGCGGCCTGAGCGTTACACGAAGATGCCGACAGCCCTTATCACCGGAGCCAATCGCGGGATCGGCCTCGAATTCGCTCGCCAGTACGCCGCCGACGGCTGGGACATGATCGCCGCGGCTCGGCAGTCGAGTCCCGAACTGAACGCGCTCCAGGTCCGCGTCGAGCTGCTCGATCTGACCGACGCCGAAGCCGTCGCGGGGTTCGCCGAGCGGATCGGCGAACCGCTCGACCTGTTCATCGCCAACGCCGGCACGAGCCACCCGATGGATACCGTCGGCGTGGCCAACGCCCGCGACTGGCAGGCAATGATGATGGTCAACGTCATCGCGCCCTTCCAGCTCGGGCAGGCGCTCCTTCCGCGGATGGCGCGCGGCGGGAAGATGATCTGCATTTCCAGCGGCATGGGCAGTATCGAGCAGAACAGCGGCGGCTGGATTCCCTACCGTACCTCGAAAGCGGCTTTGAACATGGCGTGGAGTTGCCTTGCGCTCGAGGCTCGGGGTCACGGAGTCACCGCGGTCGCGCTCAGCCCCGGCTGGGTGAAGACACGAATGGGCGGGACGGGCGCGGAGATCAGCACCGAGGAGAGCGTCGGTTCCATGCGCAAGCTGATGGACCGCTTGACGATCGAGGATACCGGTCACTTCCTCCGCCGCGATGGGTCAGAGCTCCCCTGGTAACTTGCCTTAAACGGCTGCCGCATCTATAGGCGCCGCGCTTTCCAAATCATTGGAAACCCGATGGCCCGGCCAAAAGGCATGCCGTGGCGGTTGGATAACGTCGCGTCCAAGTGGCGCAACAAGGAGACGAAAATGCCCAAGCTGAAGACCAAGAGCGGCGTGAAAAAGCGCTTCAAGCTCACGGCGACCGGCAAGATCAAGCATGGTGTCGCTGGCAAGCGCCACCGGCTGATCAGCCACAACGCCAAGTATATTCGCCAGAACCGCGGCACCGAAGTTCTCGCCGACGCCGATACGGCGCGCGTGAAGCTCTGGGCGCCCTACGGCCTCAAGTAAGGAGTAGCGGGACATGGCACGCATCAAGCGCGGCACGACCACTCGCGCCAAGCACAAGCGGATCCTGGAGCAGGCGAAGGGCTATTACGGCCGTCGCAAGAACACGATCCGGATCGCCCGCCAGGCGGTCGAGAAGGCAGGCCAGTACGCCTACCGCGACCGCAAGGTGAAGAAGCGGAGCTTCCGCGCCCTCTGGATCCAGCGCATCAACGCCGCGGTCCGCGCGGAAGGCCTGACCTACGGGCAGTTCATCCACGCCCTGAAGCTCGCGAACATCGACCTCGACCGCAAGGTCCTGGCCGACATTGCGATGCACGAAGGCGAAGCGTTCAGCGCCATCATCGCCCAGGCGAAGAAGGCGCTCGAGGACAAGCCGGCGGCCGCCGCTTAAGCCTTTAGCGCTGAAGAAAAAGGAAGGGCGTCGGAGCTTCTGTTCCGGCGCCCTTCTCGTTACAGTTGAGACCTGTCCGAAGGCGTCCATGCCTCCGGCTTGACCTCTCTCCGGATCAGTCGCATCGCCAGACCGGCGACCGTGCCCACCGCGATGGCAATCGTCAGGTCGGTAAGAACCGTCAGCGCCATCGTCAGGAACAGCAGGACACGGTCTCCCGTCCGGAGTCGCATCCGCTCCCCCCAGCGATGGGGCTCGCTCATCACCCAGGCCGTGACGATCAGCAGGCCTGCCAGTGCCGGCATCGCCAGATAGCCGGTGAGCGAGCCTACTCCGACCGTGATTACAAGAATGACCAGTGCATGGACGATGCCGGCGACAGGCGTCTTCCCACCGGCCCGCACGTTTGTCGCCGTCCAGGCGATCGCGCCCGTGGCGGGCAGTCCACCGAATAGCGGAGACACGACGTTCGCCACGCCTTGCGCGAGCAGTTCTGCGTTCGAACGATGCTGGCCTCCAATCATCCGGTCCGCGACAATTGCGGACAAGAGGGATTCGACCGCGGCCAAGAAGGCGATGACGAAAGCTGAGGGCAGCAGGTCGCTGATCCGCTCAACGCTGAGGTGCGGGATAGACGGCGACGGCAAACCCGTCGGCAATGCTCCGAATCGCGAGTGGAGCGTGTCTACGGGCAAAGCGAGCAACGCCACGGCCGCCGACGCAGCCGCAATCACCAGAAGCGATCCAGGAAACCAGGGCGCAATCCTGCGCAGGAGCGCTATGCCGGCAATCGAGAAGACACCTACCCCCAAGGCGATCCGATTGATCGCTTCGTGATTCGCCCAGAGAGCGGGCAGTGCCTGGATCAGGTCGGCGGATGCCTTGGCGGCCGAGAGCCCGAGCAGATCCTTAAGCTGGCTCACGGCGATGATGAACGCGATACCAACCGTGAAGCCCTCGATCACCGGCTCCGGCACGAGTGCGATGAAGCGGCCCGCGCGCAGAACCCCGCACACGATAAGAATTAGGCCGGCCATCAACGTCGCCAGAAGCAGGCCATCGAACCCGTGCTGCTCGATCACGCCGTAGACTACGACGATGAAAGCGCCGGTCGGGCCGCCGATCTGAACCCTGCTGCCTCCGAGCAGCGAGATGAGGAAACCGGCGATGACGGCCGTCACCAGGGCCCGCTCTGGGTTCGGCGCCGGATGCGATCGCAATGGCAATGCTGAGCGGCAGAGCGACGAGGGCGACCGTTACTCCAGCGAGCGCATCCCCGAGAAACAGGCGCCAGCTATATTCGCGGATGGTCGTTAGCAGCTTAGGCTTCACGAACGTGGGGCTAACCGCGTGATCGGCGCAGTTCAACGACGGGTCGAGAACGAATCAGTCGAGCAATTCGTAAGCAGGAAGCGTCAGGAACTCGGTGAAGTCGTCTGAGACGACCATTTCGTGGAAGAGCTCGGACGCGTCGGCGATGTTCGGGACTTCCTGCAGCAACCCGGTCTCTTCCTCGTAGAGCGCGTCGAACAGCTCGCGGGTGAACTTCCGGCCGTCGTCGAGCGGCGCCTCGAAGTGGAGCCACTGCCAGAGCTGGGCGCGGCTGATCTCTGCCGTCGCCGCATCCTCCATCAGATTGTAGAGCGGCACCGCGCCTTTCCCGCCGAGCCAGGCTGCGAGATATTGCACGCCGACGCGGATGTTCTCGCGGGCGCCCTGCTCGGTGCGCGGGCCCGTGTGGAGCTCCAGCATCTCGTCGCGGCCGGGGACCTGCGCTGGCCGTTTCGACAGCTGGTTCGGCCCCTGCATCGCCTCGAACGCTTCCAGCGCGACCGGCACCAGCGCCGGGTGAGCGACCCAGGTGCCGTCATGGCCGTTGGTCACCTCGCGCAGCTTGTCGGCTCGCACCTTGTCCATCGCGGCGCGGTTCGCTTCCTCGTCGCCCTTCACCGGGATGAAGGCGGACATGCCGCCCATCGCGAAGGCGCCGCGGCGGTGACAGGTGTCGATCAGGCGCAGCGAATAAGCCGCGAGGAAGGCCTTATCCATCGTCATCGCCGAACGGTCGGGCGTCAGGCGTTCCGCGCTCCGGCCGAGCCGCTTGATCGTCGAGAAGATATAGTCCCATCGGCCGCAGTTCAGCCCGACGATGTTCTCTTTGAGCGCGTACAGGATTTCGTCCATCTCGAACGCCGCCGGGATGGTCTCGATCAGGATCGTCGCCTTGATCGTCCCGCGCTCGAGCCGCAGCCTGTCCTCGGTAAGCGCGAAGATGTCGCTCCACAGGGCCGCCTCTTCCATGCTCTCCAGCTTAGGGATGTAGAAGTACGGCCCCGACCCCTTGGCAAGCGCCGCACGCGCATTGTGCCAGGCGTAGATCGCGAAATCGAAGAAGGCGCCGGCAACCGGGTCGTAGTCGACCGTCACATGGTCTTCTGGCAAGTGCAGCCCGCGCGGGCGGACCATCAGCACCGCCGGATCTTCCTCGACGTAGTAATGCTTGTCGCTCTCGGGATCGCGGAAATGCAGGCGGCCGAGCCAATAGGCCTTAAGGTTCGCCTGGCCGGTCACGAGCTCGTCCCACGTCGGCGAGGTCGCGTCCTCGAAATCGGCCATGAACACTTTTGCGCCCGAGTTGAGCGCGTTGATGATCATCTTGGCGTTGGTCGGGCCGGTGATCTCGACCCGGCGATCCTGCAGGTCGGCCGGAATGGTTCCGACCCTCCACTCGGACTCCCGGATATCTCTTGTGTCCTCGCGGAAGTCGGGAAGTGCGCCGTCGTTGAAATACTTTTGCCGGTCGAGCCTCCTGTCGAGCAGCTCGCGTCGCCGCGAATCGAATCGCTCGTGCAGCTCCGCGACAAGGTCGAGGGCATCCGGCGTCAGCACTGCGCCCGCGCCGGGGACCCGGCTGGGCTCGGCCACGATGCGTGGCCGGTCGATCACGTGGTTCATGCGCGATTCGGCTCCACGCAGATCGAATAGCGCGTTGTTGCTCCGCAATGATCCCGAAAAGTGAGCCGCTGCCATTCCATGCGCGCCTTCACTTCGTCGTCGTACGGGCCGTGCATGATCGCAGTGCCCGGCTCGATGTCCCTGAACTGGCAGTCGCTGTAGTCGCCGCCGATCACCCAATAACGATAGGTCATCTTCTTCCTCCTACTCGGCCGCGATGGTGGTTTCGGGCGTGAACTGGGCGGCTTCGGTCGATTCCTTGAGCGCGACGGTCGACGACTGACCGCCGGAGATGGCGGTCGCGACCGCGTCGAAATAGCCGGTGCCGACTTCGCGCTGGTGGCGGGTCGCGGTGTAGCCCTTCGCCTCGCTGGCGAACTCGGCCTGCTGAAGCTCCGAATAGGCTGCCATCCCGCGGTCGCGATAGCCGGTCGCAAGCTCGAACATGCCGTGGTTGAGGCTGTGGAAGCCGGCCAAGGTAACGAACTGGAACTTGTAGCCCAGGGCGCCCAACTCACGCTGGAAGTTGGCGATGGTCTGCTCGTCGAGCTTGGCCCGCCAGTTGAAGCTCGGCGAGCAATTGTAGGCGAGCAGCTTGCCAGGGAAGCGCGCGTGAATCGCCTCGGCAAACTTGCGCGCATCCTGGAGGTCGGGATGGCTTGTCTCGAACCAGATCAGGTCGGCGTGTTCCGCAAAGGCGAGCCCGCGCGAGATGCAATGGTCGAGGCCCGTGCCGTCCTTCAGGCGGAAGAAGCCTTCGGGCGTCCGCTCGCCGGTCAGGAACTGCTGGTCGCGCTCGTCGACGTCCGAAGTGATGAGCTTGGCGCTCTCAGCGTCGGTTCGGGCGACGATGATGGTCGGCACTCCGCTGACGTCTGCCGCCAGGCGAGCCGCATCGAGGTTTCGGATCGCTGCCTGGGTCGGGATCAGCACCTTGCCGCCGAGGTGGCCGCACTTCTTTTCGGAAGCGAGCTGGTCTTCGAAGTGAACGGCGGCGACGCCGGCTTCAATGTAGGCCTTCATGATCTCGAAGCAGTTGAGCGGCCCGCCGAAGCCGGCTTCGGCATCGGCAACGATCGGCGCGAACCAGTCGCGCTTGGCTCCGCCCTCGCTGTGCTCGACCTGGTCGGCACGCTGAAGGGCGCGGTTGATTCGCTTGGCGAGCTCCGGGCCGGTGTTCGCCGGATAGAGCGACTGGTCAGGATACATGGAGCAGGCAGTGTTCGCGTCCGCCGCGGCCTGCCAGCCCGAGAGATAGATCGCCTTGAGACCCGCGCGGACCATCTGCATGGCCTGGTTGCCGCTCATGGCGCCAAGTGCCCGGACGGGGTCGCCCTCGTGCAGCAGCTCCCACAGCCGAAGAGCACCGCGGCGCGCAAGCGTATGCTCGATCGGCAGCGAACCGCGCAGGCGCAGAACGTCGTCGGCGCTGTACGGACGCTCGATCCCGTCAAACCGGCCGGCGGGAGCGGAAACAACTTCACCGAAACTAGCCATGTGCGAATCCCCTGTGATCAGAACCGGAGGGAAACACGACGCGATGGTAAACGATGCACAGAAAAGGGGGTAAGTGACAGAACTAGACTTGTGTACTTTGTAAATTCGTTCACAATCTGACCATGGTTGCACAGCGGAAGCTGTTCCTGGGGGCAAGGCTGAGAAGGCTTCGGCGCGACCGCGGCCTCAACCAGGCGGCCATGGCCGACGAGATCGGGATCTCGGCGTCCTATTTGAATCATCTCGAAAGAAACCAGCGCCCGGTCACCGCCGGAATCCTGCTCCGCCTCGCCGAGGCATTCGACATCGACATGAAGGCGTTCGCCTCCGACGGAGGCGACACGGCGGGCGCCGACCAGCTCGGCGAGATCTTCCGCGATCCGATGCTAGCGGATCTCGGCCTTGGCCGCGCCGAACTGATCGAGCTGGCCGACAACGCGCCCGGATTCTCGGAGGGCGTCGTCCGCCTCTACACTGCGCTTCGCGAGATGCAGCGCCGACCGCCCGAAGCGGAAGGAGAAGCCGCGGCCGACCCGCGCGCTATTATCACCCCCGAGACCTGGGTGCGGGACTACATTCAGTCGCAGCGCAACCATTATCCTGAGCTGGAAGAGCGTTGCGAGACACTCGGCGAGGCGCTGAATGACCCGCTCTCCGTGGCCGAAGCGCTAAGGCGCCGCCTCAAGGAGGCCTTCGGCGTGGAGGCCCAGGTCGTTGCACCCGAGCTCCTCGGCGATTTCAGCCAGCATTACGATCCGCAGCGTCGGACCTTCATGATCTCGACCCTGTTAAGACCCGAGAACCGCACGTTCGGCCTCGCGTACCAGCTGGCGCTGCTGGAGCTTGCGCCGCTCCTTCAGCGGATGGCCGACGACGCCCGGACTCCGGACGCCGGAACGCGCGCCCTCCTCCACATGAGTTTCGCCAATTACGCCGCCGGAGCGATCATGATGCCCTACGGCCGCTTCCTCCGCGCGGCAGAGGAGCACCGTTATGCCATCGACCGGCTGTGCGGGCAGTTTGGCGCCAACGTCGAGCAGATCGCGCACCGGATGACGACGCTGGGACGCTCCGGCGCTCGGGGTGTCCCCTTCTTCATGCTGCGCGTCGACCCTGCAGGGAACATCTCGAAACGCTATGCCGGAGAGAGCTTCCCCTTCTCACACTTCGGCGGCACCTGCCCGCGCTGGCATCTCCACGCGGCCTTCCAGACGCCCGGTCAGACTATCCGCCAGCTGATCGAGACACCTGACGGCCAGCGCTTCTTTACGATCAGCCGCACCATCGAACGCCCAATCCGCCCCGAACTCCGCGACGATGCATTGCTGGCCATCGGCCTCGGCTGCGACATCCGCTACGCGCCGCGCATTGCTTACGCGGACGGCCTCGACCTCTCGAACACGGAAGCGACGCCGGTGGGCCCAGCCTGTGCGATCTGCCCCCGGATGGAATGCCCGTATCGCGCAACGCCGCCGGCCGGGCGGATGCTTGCCGTGCACGAGAACCGGAAGACGATCTCCCCCTTCCCGTTCCTGCCCCGCTAGGGCGCTACGGGCTCGCGTTCGAGTTTGGGGCGGTCCCAGTTCGCGAGTTCCGCGGCGGCATCGTAGGTGGCCTGAAAGAAACTCGTCAGCAGTGCTTCGGGGTCGCTCGACGCGCGGACCTCAGCGTAGGGAAGCGTGAATTCCTGCCACTCCCCGTTGAACCCGCCCACCGGAAGCTTCCGGTCGCGATAGCCGGTCGGCTCGGGATAGGCATAGCTGTAGAAGAAGGGCTCGGCCTCGGTCACTCCGCCCGCCCAGAAACCTGCGCTCGAGACTTCCTGGCTGTACGCCTCGCGAGTGATCCGGTCGGGTAGGCCAGGAACGCCGCCGGGATGCTGGGGCGCTGGCCGACCGGAGAATCGCGTGACCGCGAGGTCGAAGCTCCCCCACCAGAAATGAACGGGGCTCGACTTGCCGGTGAAGCCCGCCCGGAAACGCTCGAAGACCGGGAGCATTGCGGCGATGGCTTCCCGAAAACGCGCCGCCGAGTCCCGCTCATACTCACGCGGATGAGTGTCGTCGGTGAACGGCACGGCATCCGCGACCTCGTTGGGAATGCCGTTGAAGTCTGACGGCAGGTCGTGCCGCTCCAAGGCAGCGATCAGCCTTTTATGAAGCGCGGCGATGCTGCCCGCGTTCAGCGGAATCTCTTCGCGGCCCTCGTCGCTGGTCCACAAGACGATGGCGTGACGGCAGAGATCGAGCGTCAGCGTGAAGGTCCGACTGCCGCTTGCCGCGGTGGGCAGGGTCGACAGTCCGCGAGCGATCGGCTGGAGGGCCACGCTCCACCCATGGTTGGACCAGGGCGCATGCCGCACCCGGATCTTGCCGAGCATCTGCGCGGCGAGATGGATGATCGACAGCGTTTCATGATCGCGTACCGGATTGAGCTCGGGCCAGTCGCTCATCCCGCCAGCTGTAGCACAGGGCTTTGCAATTTTCGCCCGACCCCAGCTAAGGCCGTGCGCCATGGCGTCAGACACTGACCTTCTCGATCAAATTCGGAACGCGCCCGATCTCGGCGCGCTCGACCAGCTGCGCGTGTCCGTCCTGGGCAAGTCTGGGAGCATCACCGCCCGCCTGAAGTCGCTGGGATCGATGGACCCGGAAACCCGCGCGGCGGAAGCGCCGAAGATCCACGCGCACCGCGAGGAAGTCACGTCCGCCATTGCCGACCGCAAGGCGGCCCTCGAAGCCGCCGAGCTCGACCGAAAGCTCGCAACCGAGACGATCGACCTTTCGCTGCCTGTTCAGGAGCAGCCGACGGGAACGGTCCACCCCGTAAGCCAGGTGATGGACGAGTTGGCGGAGATCTTCGCCGACCTCGGCTTCGCAGTCGCCGAAGGGCCGGAGATCGAGGACCAGTGGCATAACTTCACCGCGCTCAATATGCCGGAATTCCATCCGGCGCGGGCGATGCAAGACACCTTCTACCTGGAACGGCATGAGGGCGAGGAAGAGGCGAAGGTCCTGCGCACCCACACTTCGCCCGTGCAAATCCGCGCGATGCAAAAGCACGGCGCGCCCATTTATGTGATCGCTCCGGGCCGCGTGTACCGCTCCGACAGCGACGCGACGCACACGCCCATGTTCCATCAGGTCGAGGGTCTGGTCATCGACCGACACATCACGCTCGGCCACCTGAAGTGGACACTTGAGACTTTCCTCAAGGCCTTCTTCGAGCGCGACGACGTCGTGCTCCGCATGCGCCCATCCTACTTCCCCTTCACCGAACCGTCTGCCGAGGTCGACGTCGGCTACACGCTCAAGGACGGCAAGCGCGTGATCGGCGGAAGCGAGGGCTTCATGGAAGTCCTCGGCTCCGGGATGGTGCATCCGCGCGTGATCGCCGCAGCGGGTCTCGATCCCGACGAGTGGCAGGGCTTCGCCTTCGGCTGCGGAATCGATCGCCTCGCCATGCTCAAGTACGGAATGGACGATCTGCGCGCCTTCTTCGATGGCGATATACGCTGGCTGAAGCATTACGGCTTCCGAGCGCTCGACGTGCCCACGCTCAGCGGTGGAGTGGGCGCATGAAGTTTACGCTGAGCTGGCTTAAGCAGCATCTCGAAACAGACGCTGATCCGGCGACGATTGCCGACACGCTGACGGCCGTCGGCCTCGAGGTCGAAGAGGTCGTCAATCCGGCCGAAGCGCTCGCACCCTTCCGCGTAGCGAAGGTGCTCACCGCCGAACGTCATCCGCAGGCAGACAAGCTCCAAGTACTCACCGTCGACGCAGGCACCGGCGATCCGATCCAGGTCGTCTGCGGCGCTCCCAACGCCCGAGCGGGGATGCTCGGCGTGTTCGGCGGCCCAGGTACCTATGTCCCGGGTTCGGACCTTACTCTAAAGGTGGCGGCGATCCGGGGCGTCGAGAGCCGCGGAATGATGTGCTCCGTTCGCGAGCTCCAGCTCGGCGAGGAGCATGACGGGATAATCGAGCTGCCGGAAAACGCCCCCGTAGGCGCGGTCTTCCCGGACTATGCTGGTCTGAATGACCCGGTGTTCGACGTGAACGTCACTCCAAACCGCCCCGATTGCATGGGGGTCGACGGAGTCGCCCGCGACCTCGCTGCGGTCGGCATCGGTCACTTCAAGCCCGTCCCCTATCCGGTGATCGAGGGCACTTTCGAGCCCGAGCCGAAGGTCGTCGTCGAGCCCGACTCCGGCTGTTATGTCTTCTGGCGGCGCGTCATCCGCGGCGTCCGCAACGGGCAGAGCCCGCAATGGCTACAGCAGCGGCTGAAGGCTGTCGGTCTCCGCCCGATCTCGGCCCTGGTCGACATCACGAACTATTTCTCGATCGATCAGGCCCGGCCGCTGCACGTCTACGACATTGCCAAGCTGACGGGGTACATCGCGGCACGGCGCGGCCGCAAGGGCGACAAGTTCCTTGCTCTCAACGGCAAGGAATATGAGCCGACGCCCGACGATTGCGTGATCGCCGACGAAAGCGGCGCGATCGGTTTCGGCGGAGTCATCGGCGGCGAGAGCACGGGCGTCGACGAGAACACGACGGACGTGCTTCTGGAATGCGCCTGGTTCGATCCGGTCCGCATCGCAGCCACCGGTCAGCGCCACGCCATCAGCACCGACGCGCGCTCCCGCTTCGAGCGCGGAATCGACCCGGCGAAGCTCTCGACCGGCATCGAGGCCGCGACGCAGATGATCCTCGAGTTCTGCGGAGGAGAGCCGTCCGAACCGCGCATCAGCGGAGAGTTCCCCAAAAACGGCTATCCCAACGTCGACAAGATCGTCGCCTATCGCCCCGCTCGCCTGGCTGCGCTGGCCGGCGTCGATCTGCCCGGAGATCGGCAGCGGGCAATCCTTGGCCGTCTCGAATTCCTGTCGCTCGATCCCAACGACGAGCAGAGCTGGATCAATCAGGATCAGCGCAACGAAGCGCTGGAAAGGCTTGCCTCGGCAAAGACCGAGACCTGGTTCGTCCGCGCCCCGACCTGGCGGCCGGACATCGACGGCGAGGCCGACATCGTCGAGGAAATTGCCCGCATCAACGGCTATGACAAGGTTCCGTCGACGCCACTTCCGCGCGCACCCGGTGTAGCCAAGCCGACCGCCACGCGATCCCAGATGATCGAGCGCAACGTCCGGCGCACGGCCGCCGCTCGCGGGTTGAATGAGGCCGTCACTTGGAGCTTCGTCTCCGAGAAGGAAGCCGAAGCACTTGGCGGCGGCACTTGGCCGCTCGCAAACCCCATTAGCGAGGAAATGAAGGTGATGCGGCCCTCGCTCCTCCCGGGCCTCATCGCCGCGGCGAGCCGCAACATCGCTCGCGGCGCGACGTCCGCCCGCCTGTTCGAGATCGGCAGGCGCTATCTCGCTGACGAGGAGCGTCCGACGGCAACCGTGCTATTCGCCGGTGAGAAGCAGCCGCGGAGCTGGCAAGCCGGCAAGGCGCAGCCATTCGAAGCGCTCGATGCGAAGGCGGAAGCGCTCGCCCTACTCGAAGCAGCGGGCGCGCCCGTTGCGAACCTCCAGCTCTTCCCCGACGCTGGGCCGACCTGGCATCCCGGGCGCTCGGCGACTCTCCGGCTAGGACCGAAGACGATCCTCGCATCGTTCGGCGAGCTGCACCCGCGCCTGTCGAAAAAACTCGACGCTCCCGACCGCGCGGTCGCGGCGGAAATCTACCTCGACGCGATCCCGGCTCCGCGGTCGAGTGGCCATGCTCGCGCGCATTACACGCCCCCTGCTTTGCAGGCGGTAACCCGCGACTTCGCTTTCATCGTCCCGGCGGACCTGCCTGCCGAAAATCTGGTGCGCTCAGTTCGGGGCGCGGACAAGCAGTTGATCACCGGGGCGCGCCTGTTCGATCGCTTCGAGACCGCGGATGGCCTCAGCCTTGCGGTCGAGGTCACACTCCAGCCGGGCGAGAAGAGCTTCACCGAGGTGGAGCTTGCGGAGATCTCCAAGCGGATCGTTGCCGCCGCAGAGAAGCTCGGCGCGAAGCTACGGAGCTAGTTCGAGCGCGTTGATCGCGGCGTGCACCCGCGCTTCGATGTCGTCTCGCTTCAGTCCCGGTGGGATCGGCTCGCCAATGCGGAAGTGCACCGTGCCGCTGCCTTTGGGCAAGTTCGGACCCCAAAGTCGCGCGCTGTCCACGGCGACAGGAACGACCGGCAGGCCAAGCGCGCGGTAAAGCCCGGCAAATCCCGCCTGAAGCGGCGGCGTCTCTCCGGGGCGCACTCTTGTCCCTTCGGGGTAGATGATCACCGGGCGACCGGAGTCCGCTGCCTCCTTGCCCCGGGCCACCATGTCGCGGAGGGCTTTCGCCCCGGCCTTCCGGTCGACGGGAATGACGCCATAGCGACGCGTCGCCCAACCGAACCCCGGAATCGCGCTGAGCTCGCGCTTGAGGACGATCACCGGCGTCTTTGCCAGCCGGACCATCTCGAGCGTCTCGAACATCGACTGGTGCTTCACCGCGATCAGAGACGAGCCCGGAGGAATGCTGCCCTCCACCATGAGACGTGTGCCGAGCAGCTTCGCCAGATTGTGATGAAGGTCGGTCCAGGCATGCACGACTGCGCGCATCGGCTTCGACCCGAACAGGCTCGCGACCATGCACGCCAGCACATAGAGGAACGTCGCGGGGTAGAAAATCAGCGCGTAGACAATCGCTCGGATCACAGGTCGGTCCAGACCGCCAGCCGCCGAAGCAGGTATTTGTTGTATTCGGAGAAGAGAATGCTGAACCGCGGCTCGGTGGTGACCGCGTCGGGCACTAGCTTGTACTTGTGGTCAAGGACTCGCTCGAACTCATAACGAGCTCGGCGCATGTGCCAATCGCTCGTGATCAGCCGCACGGACTTGTACTTGCCCTTGGCGAGCCAGCGATCCGCCTCCTCGGCGTTGGACCGCGTATCCACGGACTCGCTGCCCAGATCGACGCAGCAGCGGATGAGGCGCCCCTTCCCGCCCAGCCGCTCGGCCAGGTCCTTCTTGGTCACCAGCGGATCTGCGCCCGCGATGAACACGCGCTTGGTGAGGCCCTCCTCGAGAACGTCCATGGCATGCTCGATGCGGCCGGCGCCTCCAGTGATCGCAATGGTCGCGTCGGTTTTCTCGCTCGCCGTCGCCGGCCGCCCTAGCGTCACCCCGAAAAGAATGAAGCCAAGCGCGTAAAGGAGGACGAGGAACGATAGGAAGCGGGCGATCATGGAGCCTTGCGCAATGCACTGAGCACCGCCGCCCGCGCAACAAGCGTTGCGAGCAGCGCCGCAGCCAACGGCATGAGAGCCAAAAGGATGAGGTCGGCGGTGTGAAGCGGCGTCGTTCCAGCGACATCGCGCGCAAGGGATGCACCGCCAGCGCCTACTATAAGCAGAGCGATGGCCGCGACCGCCGCGCCCGCGAGTGCGCCGACAAGCGCATCGAGCGCGATCTTGCGCTGGAACAGCCGCGCCACCTGGCCGTCGGTCGCGCCGATCCCGTGCATGATCTCGATCGTCGATCGGTGCGTGTCGAGCGCGCTCCTCGCCGCGAGAACGACGGCCGCGGAGGTAGCAGCCGCCATGAGCAGCACCAATGCGACGGCGAGCCAGCGCAAGGCACGCAATGATCCGAGGAGCGGCTGAACGGTCGCCTGCTCGGCAATGAAGCGAGTGCCCGGAATGGCTCGCTGAAGCGTCGCGCCTACAGCCGCCGCGTTCGTCTTTTGCGTGAGCTCGAGATGAATGATGGCGGGAACAGGCAAGTCCTCGCCAAGCCCACCGGGTCCTACCCAGCGCTCAAGCGTCCGCCGCATCTGCTCCTCCGGCACGGGCTCGACGTCCGTTACCCCTGGTGTTGATTTCGCACGCTGAACAGCTTGCTCGAGCTTGCCATCGCGGCCGTCGGGAAGTTGCAGCACGTAGCGATGCTCGACAGCACCCGCGACGACGCTCGCAGCGTTGGCCAAGGCCAAGCCCGCCGCGGCGACGATCATCATCACAAAGGTCATGATCGCGATGACGTATGGCGTGGGGCTTCGGAAGGTCCCGCCCGGGAGAAGGCGGTTCTCAGCGTCGGACGCGGCGAAGAAGCTTGCCTTCATCCTGCGCGCACCGGCTGGGCAGGCGGATTGCGCAGGGCTCCGGTCGGATCGGTCAGCGTACCCTTCTCGAGCCGCATTAGCTGCGCGCCGGGGGTGCTTGTGATGAGGCCGACGTCGTGGGTCGCGACGACGATTGTAGTTCCGAGCCGGTTGAGGGCCGTGAAAAGGTGAAGCAGGCGATGTGCCATGTCGGCGTCGACGTTGCCGGTCGGCTCATCGGCGACGAGTAGCTCCGGCTGGCTCACCACCGCCCGCGCGATGGCTACCCGCTGCTGCTCTCCGCCTGAAAGCGTTGGTGGTCTGGCGCTCGCACGGTCGGCCAGACCGACCCAAGCGAGCATTTCCCGAACCGGGCCTTCCACCTCCGCATCGCTCTTGCCTGCGATGCGCAGAGGAAGCGCGACATTGTCGAATGCCGACAGGTGACGGATCAGCCGGAAATCCTGGAACACGACGCCGATGCGCCGGCGGAAGTCGGGGAGCACGTCCCGCGACGCGTCGCTGATGTCTTGACCGAAGAGCTGGATGCGACCCCTTGTCGGGCGGCGCGCGAGATAGAGCAGCTGGAGAAGTGACGTCTTGCCTGCACCGGAGGGCCCGGACAGGAAATAGAACGCGCCCTTGGCGAGCCGGAAATCGAGGTCGCGCAAGACCTCGGCCCCCGTACCGTAACGCAATCCGACGCTATCGAATTCGACGATTGCAGACAGAAGCCCGCCCCTCCCATCTGCTTGGCTTGTTGCACGCGTCCGCCGCCTTGCCAATGGCCGCGCATTCCTGTTTACCCTGCGCAAACGCCGGAAGGGAGGCCGAAAAAGCAGGATGATTGGCGAATGATCCTCACCTGCCCCTCCTGCGGCACCCAATATGTCGTGAAAGACGGCGCGATCCCGCCGACGGGCCGCCAGGTCCGCTGCAAGGCGTGCGGGCACAGCTGGCGCGAGATCCCGGAAACGGCAACGGCGGACGAGCCCGTTGTCGAAGAGCCGTACGAAGCACCCGTCCCGCAAGACCCGGGACCGGAAGAAGCCGTCGCTGAGGCCGGCTACTCTGAAGCAGGGGCTCCGGAGGAACCTGCAGAGGACGCGGCGCCTGCGACCAAATATGCCGGATATGCTGAACCGCTGCCGGACGAGCCGCAGGATGAACCCCTCGCCGAAGCTCCTTCGCCCCCGCCCATCCCGCCCGAAGGAGACATCACGGGCCTTGCCGAAGCGGCTCCGTCGGGCCGCCTCGAGTGGAGCGAAGACGATGATTTCAGCCCTTTCGCGCGCCGCGACGCCGTCGAAGCTAGGCCGCGGAGCCGGATCGTGCTTGTCGCAGTGCTCGTCCTGCTTATCGCAGCGATCGTCGCCGGCATCTGGTTCTTCGCGCCCACTGAGTGGCGGCAGCGCCTCGGACTGACGGCCGCCGGCGAGAGTCCGCTCCAGCTGATGATGACCCACAGCGACCGGACCCAGCTCGCCAGCGGGAACGAGTTCCTCAACATCAGCGGGCGGATCATCAACCCGACCGACCGGCAGCAGAAGGTGCCGCCGATCCACGCCCAGCTGCACGATTCCAAAGGCAAGGTTGTCTACAGCTGGACGATCCCGCCACCAGCGCGGAGCATCCCGCCCGGCGGAAGCACGAGCTTCAACAGCGCGGAGCTCAACATCCCGGCTGCCGCGGAAGAGCTCACCGTCACCCTTGGTGAACCCAAGGCCTGAGCTCAGTAGAACTCGATCAGAGTAGCCGGGCGGCGGGTGCCGTCGCTCTCGCGCACGACCGTAGTCCGCTTCACGCTTTCCTCGGTAGCTTTCAGGCGTTCGCCGCGGATCTCTACGGCTCGGACGATCCTCACGGTCGCCGTGGCGGGCAATTCCGCCGCCACCGGTGCGCGCACTTCCGCCAGTTGAGCGCTTGCGACAATGAGGAATGCGAGGAGCATTTCGCATTGCTAAACGCTCCCGCTGGAAAAGGTAAACAGACTGTTAAGATTTGTGCCGCGAAGGGACGTGCCGAGGGGGCGTTGCGCGGCCCGAACGGCTTTGCTAGAGGCCCGCGCCTGCCAAGGAGTTGCGGCGTCCAGCCGCCTCCTCATCTTCATGACGTGCGGTCGTGGCGGAACTGGTAGACGCGCAGCGTTGAGGTCGCTGTGGCCGAAAGGCCGTGGAAGTTCGAGTCTTCTCGACCGCACCATCATGGACGCAGAGCAGTGGCTCTGCTCTTGATTCTCAATAGCGGTGGCGAAGTCGTCTCAGAGGACTTGCATCAGTTCGAGGCAACGCGCGGCAGTGGCGTGACGCTGATCGATCCCAGGCGGACCACGGATTTCTCCTCGCTCACCGTGACGGTCATTTGGAGATCCGGCAGGATCTTGGCGGCGGCAGCGGATTCGCTGGCGACGCGGATGCTGTACCGGCCGTAGGCCATGCGCTCGAACAGGAAGTAGCCGTCGTAATCCGTCTGCGCCCGGCCGACGACCTTGCCGGAGTCGTCGACCAGCTCCAGCGCCAGACCCTCGAAGCCGAGGCCGCCGCTTTTCACGACGGCACCTTCGATATCGCCTCCGCCGACCAAGCCGATCTCGACGTCGACGGGCACGCCTGGCCGCGGCGTGACGACTTGCAACGCTTTCCTTGGAACTAGGCTGGGATCGTCCAAGCTACTGGTGTCGACCCCCACTGCCACCGGATCGAAGGTGCCGAGGCCACCGACGAGCACGGTCCCGCGCTCATCAGTCGGAGTGTCCGCGACGCGCGTCCCCGTCGTTACCAGCGCGCCTTTCTCGAATGGCTCCGACGGATCGCGCACGCCATTGTCATTGCGGTCGCGGTAAACTCGCGCTCGTACTGCCCCCGCGCCCGCAAGTAGCTGACGCGAAAGCTGAAAATCATGCGCCGCGTCGAGCGAGAAATTAAGATTAAGCCCGACGGCGACCGATCCATCGGTCGCCGCTTCGCCGGTCAGAGCGACGGCCATGGTGCTGAAGCGGCGAATATGCGTGATCCGCGCGCGCCCGCGCTTGGCGAACGCGTCATAGCCGATGGCGCCCTCCCAGTCGGCGTGATCGCTTGCCGACCAGTAAGCGGACAGCTCCGCCGTGCGCAGACGCGCGCGCGGAGCGACGTCAACGCTGCCGTAGCCGCGTAGACGAACGCTTCCGACCCTTCCTGATCCGATGAGGCCGAGCTCCAGTGTACCGGGCGGCGAGGGGCCATGCGCGAGATAGTCCCTTCGGTATCGCGCCTCTGTTGCGAGGTTGAAGCGGTGAAATGTCGATGCGAGCCGCGCCGCGGCCTCCAGGTGTGTTGACGCCTGGCCCTGCTTGATCACCCGCACATCGGAATGTGCGGAAAAAGTTCTCCGCCCGAGGGTAATGGGCGCATCCGCCGCGAACTCGTAGTCCCTGATGGTCTGCCTGGTTGTCCCGTCGAGATGGAAGTCATTAGCAACGATCGCTTTCCCGCGCAGATTCACTTGGCCGAAGCGCGCCGCAAACTGCGCCCTCGCAGCCGTTCCTCCGCCGGTTTCCTTCGCCGCGGCGACCTCGACGAGCACCCGTCCGAGTGATCGGCGGACTGAGCCTTCGACGAAGGTAACCCGATCATCCTGGAGCAGCATGGTCCGGGCTAGAGCCCCGACGCTGGTACGGTCGTCGATGCCGTGTTCGACGGACACAGCCGCCTGAGCCTTCGGTTGGATGAGCTCATCGAGCCTGCCCCTGAGCGCCACTAGCTCCCGGCCCGGTTGATTGGCACCGACCCAGTACCAGGTCTTGCCGGCAGGTACGTTCTCCTGGCCGACGTTGATCATCTCCTCGCGAGTACGGATCTGACCCTGCGGACCGTAAAGGACGATGCTGATCTGGTTCTCGCCGTACAGAAGCGCCACGTCATCGAAGACATAGCGCTGACCGGCAGTCGGATGGGCAAAAGCGATCAGATCGCCGTTGCGATACAACTCCGCCTCCCAGCCGGCGGGAAGCTCGCCCTCGAAGCGAGTCTTGTCGAAAGCTGTCGGGTTATGCAGCGGACGGTTGGTCAGGACTAGGCCACGGCCGTCCGTAGTCGAGCCGCCAAGCCCGGTATTGAGGCCCGTGACGTCGCCGACTCCGAAGTGGGTGGCTTTCAGCGGTCCGAGGAGTCCTCCTTCCGGATCGGAACGGTAGGCCCTGAAGCGCAAGGCGCTCGGCATTCCTTTTCCGTCCGTCGAAAGGCGGGCGTCATAGGACAGATGAGCGATTTCGCCGGCCGCATAGACGGCGGCGCTGCGATCGACCCTCGTGCCCGTTGCGGCATTGTAGGTCATGCCGGCGCTCACGACGAAATCGAGCGCCGGAGCGCGCCACATTCGATAGGGGAGCTTCACCTGGGGAAGCGTCGAGAGGTCGAACTTCGCCGGCTTGAGCAGTTTCGCCCGCTGCTGGCGTTCGATCGCGAGCTCGACCGGAAGCTTCGCTTCCGAGTCGAGGATCAGTGCGGAAGCACCCGTGTTGGCCTTCACCCCGATCCCGAACCAACGCGACAGAGCGGCGCTGTCGACGCACCAGCCGTCCGGCGTCTCCCGCACTGTGTCGCGCGCAAGGCTTTCCGTTGTTTTCCCGTATGTTACGACGCCTGAAGCAGCGTCGATGGATATCCTGTGCTGTTCCTTGAAAGCCCAGCCGCTCGCTTTCTTGGCGGTCAGGTCAATTTTCATCGGGACGTCGAGCGTGGTCAGGAAGTCGCCGAAGTTGATGCACGTGCCTTCGGGTGTCTGGTAGGCGCGAACACCGTCCCCCAGTCGGAGGCGGCGGAGCTTCACGTCTAGAAGAAACTGGGAATCCGGGTCGGCAGACCAGCCGTCAGCGACGGGCGAAGCGGCCGGCGCGGTCGCGGCGCCGGCGCCCACTAGTGCGAGCAGGGCCGCTGCCCCGAGCTTTCGTCCCGCGCGGAACATCGGTTTCGCCCGCCAGAGCTCCCGGGGCCTAGTTCAGCACCGCGTCCGTTTCGGCGATCGTCAGGGGGCCATTCTCGCTCGGCTCAATGTATTGAACCTTCACGCGTCCGCTCGCAGCCGATGCATAGGCTTCTTCGATCGGAATGGTGACCTCGCGCTCGCCGATCTCGGTGTAGACGGCGATGCCGCGCTGGATCGCGATCGGATCCTTGAGACCGGCCTTCGTCACCCGCACCTCGCCGAACGTCGAACGGTCGCCGACGCGGGTGAGATGAAGACTGACCGCTGGCTTTCCATCAGCGCGAGTGAGCCTCACGTCGGCAATCCCCGCCTTGGCTTGGAGATTTCCGAAGCGCGCGATCACCGGGATCGTCACGCCGTAGATGGTCGTCAATTTGAACGCGATGCCTTTGACGTCCGGCGACGGCGCAGCCTCGACCGGTATCGGCGGCGGAACGGCTCGGAACAGAAGGTGCACCCGATACTCGCCATCGGGGAGGTCCTTCGGCGCCCGCGCGGAGATTCGGACGGTCTGCGGCTCACGCGGAGCAAGCGTTACGCGCCGAGGCGCGTAGCTGATCATCGACTGAGCAAGTTTCTCTTCCGCGTTCGGATCGTTGACGTCCTCCAGCGTTCCATCCGTCTTCATGCGCCGCAGCTCGACCGAAATCCGGTAGGTCGCGACGTCCTCCCCAATGTTGTTGAGTATGATCTCGGTGCCACGGCCGCCGTTGAGCACCACACGGGTCGGAGCAACCAGCAGGTCGCCCACGCCCGCCTGCGCTCCTGGCGCGGCCAGCAGCAACGGGGCAAGGAATGCGGCGCGGGCCGCGACACGGAAGAAAGACATGAAACACTCCCCACGGGTTCGTGGGGAAGACTTCGCCCAAAATGGTTGAAATCCGGCTAACCATCCTCCTTCAGAGATCAGGGTAACGAAAAGGGGGCTGCGGTCGCCCGCAGCCCCCTTTGCTCTGGTCAGCCTTAGAAAGGCTTGTACTTACGGGTAGTCGACGGTGACGTCGATGTTGCCCGAATACGTGCCGTCGACGGTTGCCGGAAGGATGTCGATCTCACCACCGATGTCGAAGTTGACGCCGGAGTTGCCGGAGTTTGGAAGCACGACCGAGTTCGGACCGGTCGGACGGAAAGCCACCGAACCGCCGTTGTTGCCGTTCAAAACGCCCGCGGTCTTGATCACGTTCACGGTCATCTTATTCGTTCCCACGACGTTGTACGTCGGGTAAGAAGTCGTGCCGGAGCAAGCGACTTCGGTGCTGCCGCCCGCACAGTCGACGGGGCTCCCCGGGACGAGCTTGATCGTGCGCGTGGCAGTGACGCCACCCGCAGGAATCAGGATCGTAGCGAAATCCAGGTTGCCGGTTTTCGTCAGCGTCAGCGGCTTGACGATCTTGGCAGTCGCCGTTGCCGGTGTAGCCACGCCGACCGGCACAGCGAATACCGGCGTCGAAGCCAGCGTGAGAGCCGCAACAGAAGCGGCCAGTGTCATACGAAGAATTTTCATCGAGTCTTCCCCACTTGATCCAAAATCGGCGGCTGGCCGACCAAGGTCAGGACACCCGTGATGCCTCCATTAACCGCTGCCGCTTACGGCTTTCCTCAGGGGAATGGTTACTGGAGCGGAAAGACTTTCGCCCGAAATGGACCTTTGTCAGAGATACTCGACAGTGATCGGAACCTCGCCGCGGAAGTCGCCGTCGGTGTTCCCGCTGAGCCGGAGGCGCCCGCCGAACCGGAAAGAGAGGCCCCCCGCCGAATCGAGACGGGGCATGGGAGGAAGGTCGGTCGCGATCTCGTCGATGCTGATTGTTGCACCACCGACGGAATGAAGTTCGATTCGCGAAGGCAGATCGACGCGGACGGTTCGCCCGGGCTCCCCGCGTACTCGCGCCTCGCCGACCATGGCCCGGCCGCTGATCGCTTCAACCGTTCCGGTAGCCTGACGCGTACCATCGGGATGCAATGTCGCCGTGCCTTCGCCCGCACCGATGACCACAATTCGGTCGAAGTCGAGGATGGCCTGGATCTCGAGCTCCATCGGACGATCGCTAGAGTCGGTCGGAGGCGCCGTCGTGGGCTGGGCACAGAGCCTGCACTGCGCGCGTGCGTCCGGGACTACCGCGAGCACCGCCGCGGCAAGAGGGAGAAGGACAAGAAGCGCGAGTCGCGCGTTCATAGCGGAACGGCTATCTGGCAAACCTCAAGTTAGGGTTAATCGGCCGCTAACCTGCCCTGTTACAGTCGCGGCGTTGCACAGACGCTTGTCGGCACCCCCGCGACTTTCTATCCGTTGAGCAGAGTATGGCCCGCGCTGATATCACTTCGACCCGCAGGCCGTTCATGACTGCGCTCAAGGCGCTCATCTACATCGCCCTCATCGGCGTGCTTGCGATGATTGTTGCCGTCGCGGTCGCCTACGCCAACCTGCCGAGCTACAGCGCCTTGGCGAAGCGATCCGACCTCGGCCAGATGATCCGTGTCCGCGCGGCGAATGGCGCGGTTCTCGTGAATATCGGTCCGAGCTTCGGCCAATGGCTGCCCTACAATCAGATCCCGCCCGAGATGCGCGCAGCCATGATCGCGGTGGAGGACAAGCGCTTCCGCTCGCATATCGGCGTCGACCCGATCGGCGTGGCGCGCGCCTTGAAGACGCGCGTCGATCGCGGACGCTGGGCACAGGGCGGCTCGACCATCACCCAGCAGTTGGCCCGCAACATCTTCCTGACCAGCAGCCGGACGTTCGGCCGCAAGGTGAAGGAAGCGATCCTGGCCATTGCGCTCGAACGGAAGTTCTCGAAGAACCAGATCCTCGAGCTGTATCTCAACCGGGTCTACTTCGGCGGCGGCGCGTACGGGATCGATGCGGCATCGCGCCGATTCTTCGGCCATAGCGCGCGAACGCTCTCGCTGGGCGAGGCGGCCATCATCGCCGGTCTCGTGAAGGCGCCCTCCAACTACTCCCCGACGGCGGACGTCGTGGCCGCACGCTCGCGTTCCGAAGTCGTTCTGAAGACTATGGTCGAGAACGGGTTCGTAGACGCAGCGAGCGCCGCGCAGGTCGACTCGAACGCCATCAAGCTCCAGCCGACGACGAAGCAGAACAGCGTCCGCTACTTCACCGATTGGGCGCTGCCGCAGCTCGATACGCTCATCGACGAGGGCAACGAGCCAATCGAAGTGTGGACGACGCTCGACCCCAGCATGCAAGCGGCTGCGGACCGGGCGATTGCGGCCAATGCCCCGGCGAATGCCCAAGGCGCGTTGGTCGCGATCGACCGTGACGGTGCGGTTCGAGCGATGATCGGCGGACGCGACTACGTTTCCTCGATCTACAACCGGGCGACTCAGGCCGAGCGGCAGCCAGGCTCTGCCTTCAAGCTGTTCGTCTATCTTGCCGCACTCGAATCGGGGATGAAGCCGACGGACACGATGGTCGACGAGCCGGTGACGATAGACGGCTGGACCCCGCGAAACTCGACTCGGACGAACCGAGGGCCGGTGACGCTCCGCGAGGCCTTCTCGCTCTCGATCAACACGATCAGCGCGAAGATCGGCGCGCAGCTCGGCTTTGGGACAATTGCCGATATGGCGCGGCGCTTCGGCATCAGCAGCCAGATTTCGACCTTCCCGTCCATGGTGCTCGGAACAAGCGACGTGCGCCTCATCGACATGACTCGCGCTTTCGCGTCGGTCGCCAACCAGGGCGTCTCCGTAGCGCCCTATGCGATTCGCCGCGTGGTGACGGCGGACGGCAGGATGCTCTACCAGCACCAGGCTGAAGAGGGCCGAGTGCTCGTTGCGCCATGGGTCGCGGCGGGCATGATTGACTTGCTCCAGTCGGCCGTGATGACCGGTACCGGCCGAGCGGCGCAGATCGGACGTCCTGTCGCGGGCAAGACCGGTACGACAAGCTCGAACAAGGACGGCTGGTTCATCGGCTTCTCGAGCGGGCTGACCGCCGGCGTTTGGATGGGCCGCGACGATGCGAGGCCGATCGCCGGCCTTCAGGGCGGCACTGCGCCGGCTCGAGCGTTCCACGATTTCATGACCGTCGCGGTTGCGAAGCGCCCGGTCGAGCAGTTCCAGACTGACGTTCCGATTCCCGACTGGGATCTCGGTGACGACGGTGCCGAATATGTCGACGAGAACCAGGTCGGCTTCGAGCCGCTTGTCGACGAGAACGGCAATCCACTTCCGAACCAGCCGGTGGACACGATTCCGGCGCCCGGCACTCAACTGCCCCCACAAGGCGGACAAGTCGATCAGCAATGGCTCGACCAGGTCTTGCCGCCCGGCCAGCAGCGGTCCGGCCAACCGCCGCGTCAGCCGCAACCCCAACCGCAACAGCAGCAGCCACAGGTGGTTCGGCCGCCCCAGCCGCGCTCAGCGCCCCCGCCCGATCCTCTTCAGCCGGCTCCCGACGCGCCGCAGCAGTAGCCTCGCGGCGTCTGCGTCCCCGCCGAACAGCTCGCGTTCCAAGGCCTTGAACTGAGGCCCGTGATTCATGTGGCGCATGTGGGCCACCTCGTGCGCGACGATGTAGCGCCGAGCTTCGGTCGGAGCGAGGATCAGGCGCCAATTGTAGCGAATCCGCCCCGACGAGGAGCAGCTTCCCCAGCGAGTGTCCGCATCCCCAACGCTCACCGATCGCGCCGTGAGCCCTGCCCGTTCGGCAATTTCTGCAGTCTCTCGCGAAAGCGTGTCCCGAGCCCTGTGTTTGAGGAAAAGTTCGATCCTTCGGGCGAATCCTTCGCTGGTCCCGCCACAAATCAGCCGCTCGCCGTCCAGGCGCGGCGTGCGCGGTGCCTCCTCATCCCAGACCAACTCGACGTCTCGGCCTTCGATCGGGATTCGAGCGCCAGGTTCGAACGGCTCCTCAGGGAGCATCGCGCCAATTTGCGTCTCGACCCACTTCCGCTGCTCGGCTGCCCAATCGAGCGCCGCCTTGCGATTCATCCGAAGCGGCCCTGTCAGCTTCAGCACGCCCCGCTTCTCGTCTAGGCGCAGGCGAAGGCGCTTTGCGCCGCGTACGCCGCGAATCTCGACTGGGAGGGGAAGATCGTCGTGCGTGAACAGCGCCTCAGAGCGCTTTGTCGACGACATGGTCCTCCAGCTCTTCGACGTCGGCCTCACTGACCGTCCAGCCGCGCGTGGATTGGCCCGCCTCGTGAACCGCCTCGCGGCTTCCCGAAATCAGATAGTGCCACTTGGGGAGCGGCTTGCCCTCGGAGCGCAGCCGGTAGGCGCAGCTCTCGGGAAGCCAGTCGAGCGTTCCGACGCTCTTCCTGTCGAGCACCACGCAATCGACCACCCGGCTCTTGCGATGCGCATAATCCGTGCACGTGCCGTTCCTTCGGTCGAGCAAGGCGCAAGCGACGTTGGTCGCGTAAAGAAGCCCCGTCTCCTCATCCTCCAGCTTGTGAAGGCAGCACCGGCCGCAGCCGTCGCACAGCGCCTCCCACTGCCCGCGATCAAGCTCGGACAGAGGTTTCTCCCAAAAGGGGTTCGAGGCTTTCGGCGCATCGGCCATGACAAGTTCAGACATGCTCTGCTATCTGCGCCCCTTCAAGGAGCCGGGGATGAAAAGGTCAGGGAATTTGAAACGCTTCGCATTGGCGGCACTCGCCGCCACGATGATTGCCGCGCCTGCCTGGGGTCAGTCATACGTCTCCGACGCTGAACCCTTCATCAACGCGGTACGGGACCGCGACGGCGACAAAGCGACCGAAATCCTCAACACCCGGCCGACGGTCGTAAACACGCGCAACGCGAAGGGCGAGACCGCGCTCAACATCGCCATCGCTCGGAGCGACGACCTCTGGACGCGCTTCCTGATGGGCAACGGCGCCGACCCGAACCTTCAGGACTCCCGCGGGGACACGCCGCTCATTGCCGCCGCCCGTGTCGGGTACAATGACGCGATCGAGCTGCTGCTGCACTATGGGGCGAAGGTGGATCTTGCGAACAAGATGGGCGAGACACCACTGATCGTTGCCGTCCAGCAGCGCGAGCTCGACGCAGTGAAGCTTCTGCTCGCCAAGGGCGCCAATCCCGACAAGGCGGATTCGGCTGCCGGCTATTCAGCGCGCGACTATGCGAAGCGCGATACGCGGACGCCGCAATTGCTCGCGGCCATCGATGCCGCCGCCGCGGCCAAGCCGAAAGCAGCGCCGGCGAAGAAGTCCGACGACCTGGACAGCTTCACTCTGAAGCCTCAGTAATCGTCGCCGAGGCTCGGATCGATCTGGGCCGACAGACGCCGCGCCGCGCGCCTTGCGAATCTCAGCAGCTCAGCCTTCCGCCGCGCCGGCGCCAGCGGGCGGCTCACGGGCTCACGCACGAGTACCGCATCATAGCGGTCCGCCACGATGAGCCCTGCCTCATTCGGAAGGAACCGCTCCCCCTCGCAGATGGCGGAGAGGTTCGGCGGGACTGCCCAGAAAAAGCGGTCGCAATAATCGAGATAGTCGGTCCACTTGCCGTCGCCGAGCAGGTCCGACTTGGCGACCTTGATCTCGACGATCGTCAGCGCGCCCTTCGAGTCTATGGCCATCATGTCCGCCCGCCGCCCGTTGGGAAGCGGCACCTCGCAGATCGCGAAGAGGTCCTGCCGGCAGAACAAGCGGGTGACTCCGCGAGCCACCTCGGCGGCAACCGGCGGAGCGTCGGTGAAGCACGAATCAATAAGGGTGGCCATTGCTGGCCACCCTAGAACGAAACGAGAATATCCGAAACCGCTTCTAGCGGTAGAAGACGTGGTTGCCGATCGAGGCGACGCGCTTCAGGCGCCAGCCCGGAGACACGCGCTTGGCGTGGAAGAACAAGGCGTTCTGAGCTTCGGAATCCTTGAGATCCTGATCGACGATCTTCGCGATCGCGACCGCATTCTGCCACTGACGGCCAGAGCGGTTCACCGCCGGCCAACGACCGCCACGGACGAAGCTGAACTGGCCGCGCTGGAAAAGCACGCCGCAATAGGACGACGGGAAACGGCCGTGCGAATTGGCCCGATTGGCGATCACCTGGCCCACAGCCAGCTGGCCCGATAGCGGCTCGCTCTTCGATTCGAAATAGACGCCAACCGCGAGGCACTCGAGCTCGCGGCTGCCAGGATCGGAGCCGCGAAACTGAGCGACGAGCGATGTCAGGTCGCCGGTCGGCTTTGCCGGAACCGGAGCGATTTCAGGAGCGTTTGCAGTGTCTTCGGTATCAACCGCCGCGGTTGACTCGGGCAGAGCAGGATATTCGATTCTCTCAGGCACCACGACCGTTGGCAGCGACGCTTCCGTCACTGGAATCAGGGGTTCGGAGCTCGGGCCAACCTGGGCCGGAGCAACCGAGCTCGCGCTTGCAGCAGCGAAGACCAGCAGTGCCGATCGAAGCGAAACCAACATATTTTCCGTAATCAGTGCGGTGAAACACCGGTGGGGCGCGGCAAAACAGCCTTACAAATCAGTGACTACGCCCTCGATGGTTCCCCGTCTCGCGTGACATCTCGACCAGCTTGTTCTGGTCAGAAGATGCCCCCCGCTCTCCTTTTCTTGGACCCTGTTTTGGGCCCAGGGAGCGGTGGGTCAACCCGAACGGGTCGTTTCAGCGATGAATCGTTCCGGCTCCGCGATGTCCAGTTCAATTAACCAAAAATCGGGGTCAAAACGCTGCTTTCGCGCGACCAAGTCGGCAACGGAATCGCATTCCCTTGTTGGATCGAGAGGCTTGAACGACCAGCCGTAGTTGAAATCGGCGCCAAGTTCCCGCTCAAGAAAACCGCGCAATTCTCCCCTTTTTCGAACGATAAGGGTGATTGCGCCACGATCTGGGTCGCCCTTCTTGAGGATTGCAGCGAAGCCGCCCTCGGCTTCGGCCCGACGGATCAGGCCCGCCGCTTCGAGATGTGCCGGAAGGCGTTCGGTCATCCGCCGGTCGTCAGGCGGCGTCGCGTTCGTCCGCTCCCATCAGCACGGCCGCAAGAGCATCGCGGCTGCGCGCGCCACGCATCTTCTCGAGCGTCGGCGCATGACGCGTGACCCGGCTGATCGACGCTAGCGCCTTCAGATGCTCTGCGCCGGCGTCAGGAGGCGACAGGAGGAGGAAGACGAGATCCACGGGGCCTCCGTCGATCGCCTTGTAGTCGATCGGATCGGAGAGGCGCGCAAAGACGCAATAAATCCGGTTAAGCCCGTCGATCTTGCCATGCGGGATCGCAACACCCTGACCGAAGCCGGTGGAGCCAAGCCGCTCGCGCTCGCTCACGCTCGACAATATCTCGCCACCATCGAGCCCCAAGCGCTGGGACGCGATTTGCGCAAGCTGCTGCAACAGCGCGCGCTTGTTTCCGCCGGAAAGCGCCGGCTTGATCGCGTCGAAATCCAGAAATTCCGAAAGCTGCATCGTCAGAGACCAAACTCAACTCGAGACACGATGCGGCCCCCGCCGCACGTGCAGTGGATTGCACGAATGAGAAATGTTGTCAGCGGCCCTGGGGTTCAACCCAGCCGATGTTTCCATCCTCACGGCGATAGATCATATTGAGCTCTCCCGACGCGCTATTCTTGAACATCAGCGCGGTCGTATTCCTCAGGTCCAGAAGCATCACCGCGTCCGATACGCTCGCTTCGGGAATGTCCACTCGGGTCTCGGCCACGATGGCAGGATGGTCGCCTTTAGGACCGGCGTCTTCGGTCGCCTCGGGCGGAGGAGAGAAAACCGTGTACCCGGCATTCTCGACGATCTGGTCGGCGCCGTCGCCCTTATGCTCGCGAAGTCGCGTTGCGTAGCGGCGGAGCTGCTTCTCGATCTTGTCGGCAGCCGCCTCGAAGGCGATGTGCGACGCCTGCGCGCGGTGGTGGGCCTTCAGCACGATACCCTGCGACACGGGCGCGACGATGTCGCAGATGAAGTCATTCTGGGGGCCCGGGCTGAACGTCACGTTCGCCGCGACGGCCCGCGAGAAATATTTGTCGGCGATATTTTCCATCCTGCCGACGGCCTGGTCGCGAAGCGACTCGCCAACATCGATCTGATGGCCCGTAACTCGTACGTCCACTTGGATTACCCCTCCTTTCTCGCGAGGCGCGGCCCGTTAGGACCCGCACCGCCTGGGCGTCAACCAGCGCCTCAGACAACGGGGGCGAAGCGCTCCCACAAAGGGCTGGCCATATGCGCGATAAACGCACGATGACGCTCCAGTTCCTCCGCGCTCGCGAAATGCGGACGCGGAACCCGCGGCTCGCGCACCGTGACGGGCCGGCCGCTAACTCTGATTTCGGCGGGGTCGGTGTCTGCAACGAGGCCGAGGCCAATCTGCCGCCCGCCGGTCAGCTCAACATATACCTGTGCGAGCAACTGAGCATCCAGAAGCGCGCCGTGCTTCACGCGCAGACTGCGGTCGACCCCGAAGCGTGTGCAAAGCGCGTCGAGGCTGTGCTTGGCTCCCGGATGTTTCGCCCGGGCAAGGACGAGTGTGTCGACCATGCGGCTCATGCAAACCAGCGGACGGCCGCACAGCTGCAGCTCGTGATTGAGAAAGCCGAAGTCGAACGAGGCATTGTGCGCGACCAGCGGCGAATCCTTGAGGAATTCGATCAGCTCCTCGACGCGGTCCGAAAAGAGCGGCTGGGCGGAGAGGAAGAGGTTCGACAGTCCGTGCACTGCCTCTGCTTCCGAAGGCATCGGGCGGAGCGGATTGAAATATGCGTGAAAGGTCCGGCCGGTCTCCACGCGATTGAACATCTCGATGCAGCCGATCTCGACCATCCGGTCGCCGCCGGCCGGATTCAGACCGGTTGTTTCGGTGTCGAAGACAATCTCGCGCACTGCTCTACCCTGCCCCGAAACCTCTATCGGACGGCGGGAATCCCGAGACAAGAAAGAATGTCGCGAACCTGGGTCTCAGTTGTGGATAGGTCCGTGCCCGTGTCGAGGACGAAATCGGCACGGCGCCGCTTCTCCTCGTCCGGCATCTGGCGGGCCAGGATCGCATCGAGCCTTTCGAGAGTCATCCCGGGCCGCGCCAAGACCCGCTCCCGCTGAACGTCCGCCGGGGCGGAGACCACGATTACCTTGTCGAAAGCCTCCTCCCCGCCGGTTTCAAACAGGAGAGGAATGTCGAACAGCAGAGCAGGCGCATCGGAATGTTCGAGCAGGAAGCGGGCGCGTGCGGCATGAACTGCCGGGTGGACGATAGCTTCGAGTGCTTGGAGTTCGTCCGGTTGGCCAAGCACGCGCTTGGCCAGCGCATCGCGATCGAGCTTTCCCGCGCTAACCGTCCCACCAAATCGAGCCCCGATCAACGCGATCAGGTTCGGGTCGCTCGCCTGCAGCTCCCGGACGACCGCATCCGCGTCGAACACGGGGACACCGGCGCGTTCGAACATCTGGGCCACGGTCGACTTGCCCATGCCGATGGAGCCGGTGAGCGCGAGACGGATCATCCGAGACGGCCCAGAGGCAAAGTGACGTCATGCCGCCGTTGTGACGTCATGACGGCAGGATTCCCCTCTGGCGAAGAGCGCCCAGCAGGGGAATCAGCGGCATGCCCAGGATTGTGAAATGATTGCCCTCCACGCGATCGAAGAGTTGCACACCCCGGCCCTCCATTCGGAAGACTCCGACGCAATAGCCAACTTCCGGCCATTCGGCATTGAGATACGACTCAATGAATTCATCCGATAATTGGCGGACCTGGAGCTCGGCACTTTCGGCGTGGGTCCAGTCCATGACTACATCGCGCGCAAGAGCGACCGCGCTGGTCAGGATCAACGTGTTGTTCGAGAAAAAGCGAAGATGCTTTGCCGCCTCGTCGCGATCCCGCGGCTTGTCGAACAGCCGGTCGCCGACGCTGACGACAGAATCACTTCCGATCGTCCACTCATTCTTACGCGACTTGCTGACCGCGAGCGCCTTGGCCTTCGCCAACTCGGTGGCGATGACGGTAGGATCGGTCTTCCCGATCTTGAGCGCAGCCTCGTCGACCTCCGGCCGGACGACTTCATACTCCACGCCCGCATCCTCGAGCATCTTCCGGCGAATGGAGCTTCCGGAGGCAAGGATCAGGACCAAAGAACAACCTTGTGGAAAAGAACGTGCGTGGTCCTAGCGCCAAGTTGGGGAACGGCTCAACTCGAGCGTTGTCCGACATCCCTTTCGGACATTCCCATGAATCATCCACCGCTGCCGGATTCGATCCCCAGCCTGTGAATCGCGGGTAACAGCATTGGCGACTCGCGGAGTCGCCTCAGGAGCCGGCGGCCGGGCCTTGTTGGCAAATTCGGGAGGCCCGCCTAAACCCCGCGTCCCGCGCGCCTACTAACATCAACAGAGATTCTAAGAATCTATAATAAGGGAGAAGAGAAGGGTGGCGTCCACGCCCCGAGAAGCATTGCAGGGTGACGGATCGAAGGCCCTGCTCTCCGTTCTAGGCGGTGAGCGGATAGACCCGGTTCCCGTCTGGATGATGCGCCAGGCCGGCCGCTACCTGCCCGAATACCGCCAGCTGCGCTCGGACAAGGGAAGCTTCCTCGACCTTGTCTACGACAGCGACGCCGCGGCCGATGTGACTCTCCAGCCGTTGAAGCGCTTTGCCGAGCTCGATGCGGCAATTCTCTTCTCGGACATCCTGATCGTCCCGTTCGCGATCGGCCAAAATCTGAGCTTCGTCGCGGGCGAGGGGCCTCGCCTGACCCCGCCGCTTGTTGCGGGTGACCTCGAAGCGCTGAATGCTTTTCCCGCTCGCCTCGACCCGATTTACGAAACGGTCCGCAAAGTGAAGGCGGCGCTGGATCCCTCGAAGACGCTTCTCGGATTTGCCGGCGCACCCTGGACCGTGGCCACGTACATGGTCGCTGGTCAAGGAAGCCGCGACCAGTCGGAGACCAGGCGTCTGGCTTATGCGGACCCCAAACGCTTCCAATCGATCATCTCGCGCATAGAGGAGATCACGCTCGGCTACCTCATGGGCCAGGTCGAAGCAGGCGCGGAAGCGGTGCAGATCTTCGACAGCTGGTCGGGCAGCCTTGCTCCAGCCGAGTTCGATCGCTGGGTTATCGCTCCGACGAAGCGGATCGTCACGGCGCTCAAGAAAGGCCATCCCGACCTTCGCATCATCGGCTTTCCCAAGGGGGCGGGCGGAAAGCTTGCTTCCTATGCCCGCGAGACTGGCGTTGACGCGATCGGCCTGGACGAAACCGTCGATCCGGTTTGGGCCAATGCGGAACTTCCCGAAGGCTTGCCGGTCCAGGGCAATCTGGATCCGCTGGTTCTTCTGGCCGGGGGCAAGGGCATGCGCTCCGCGATCGACCGTATCCTTGACGCCTTCGCTTCGCGCCCGCACATCTTCAATCTCGGGCACGGCATTCTCCAGGAAACTCCGATCGCTCATGTCGAGCAGATGCTTGCTGCAGTGAAAGGACGCGGATGAGCGATCTCTCGGGGCTTCTCACGGCCGCCTATCCGTGGGTGAAAGCGGCGCACGTGACCTTCGTCATCTTCTGGATGGCGGGCCTGTTCATCCTCCCGCGCTTCTACGTCTACCATCACGAGACGACGCCCGGATCGGCCGAGGACAGGGCATGGATCGAGCGCGAGGATCGGGTTCGTACGATCATCCTGACGCCGTCGATGATCATCGTCTGGCTGCTCGGCCTGACCCTGGTCTACATCACCCATGCATGGGACCAGGGCTGGTTCCAGGCCAAGTTCCTGCTGGTCGTCGCCCTTAGCGGCTACCAGGGTTGGCTGGGTAAATATGGGAAGGGTCTCGCTGCGGGTAAACGGCCGCTAGACAGCAAGACGCTGCGCATCATGAATGAGCTTCCTGGCGTCGCCGCGGCGATCATCGTCGTTCTCGTGATCGTGAAGCCTTTCTAGCTCACAGTGTTGCCGGTTCGCCTCAGTTCACGGCGGCGGCGGCATTGACTTGGACCACCAGCAGACATACCTCCACCACGACGGCTGAATCGGCCAGTTCACTTCTCCTGCCGACGAACCGTTGTTCCTGGATGAGGCGTCCTGCCCATCCCGCGCTTTTTGAATAGAGCCGTTCCTCCCCACACTTCGCTCGAAGCTCAGCACCACATGCATCTCAAAGATCTCAAGAAACAAACCCCCGCCGAACTCGTCACGATGGCCGAGGAGCTCGGCGTCGAGGGCGCATCCACCCTGCGCAAGCAGGATCTCATGTTCTCCATCCTCAAGGTCCGCGCCGACACTGGCGCCGAGATCAATGGCTCGGGCACGATCGAGGTTCTGAACGACGGCTTCGGCTTCCTGCGCTCGCCCGAGGCGAACTATCTCGCCGGACCCGACGACATTTACGTCGCGCCCAACGTCGTTCGTCGCTTCGGCCTTCGCACCGGCGATACGGTCGAGGGCGAGATCCGCGCTCCCAAGGAAGGCGAGCGCTACTTCGCTCTGACCCGCGTCAGCGCCATCAATTTCGACGACCCGGAGGCCGTCCGGCACCGCGTCAATTTCGACAACCTCACGCCGCTTTATCCGGACGAGAAGCTGAAGCTCGACACCCTCGATCCGACGATCAAGGACAAGTCGGCGCGCGTGATCGATATCGTCTCGCCGCTCGGCAAGGGCCAGCGCGCCCTGATCGTCGCTCCGCCGCGGACCGGTAAGACCGTTCTCCTCCAGAACATCGCCCGCGCGATCACAGACAACAATCCCGAGGTCATCCTCATCGTGCTGCTCATCGACGAGCGGCCGGAGGAAGTGACCGACATGCAGCGTTCTGTGAACGGCGAGGTGATCAGCTCAACCTTCGACGAGCCGGCCTCGCGCCACGTCCAGGTCGCGGAAATGGTGATCGAAAAGGCCAAGCGCCTGGTCGAGCACAAGAAGGACGTCGTCATCCTTCTCGACTCAATCACCCGCCTCGGTCGCGCGTACAACACGGTCGTTCCGAGCTCCGGCAAGGTGCTGACCGGGGGCGTGGACGCGAATGCTCTCCAGCGGCCGAAGCGCTTCTTCGGCGCAGCGCGTAACATTGAGGAAGGGGGGTCGCTCTCCATCATCGCAACGGCGCTGATCGATACCGGATCGAAGATGGACGAGGTCATCTTCGAAGAGTTCAAGGGCACTGGTAACAGCGAAATCGTCCTCGACCGTAAGGTCTCCGACAAGCGCATTTTCCCCTCGTTGGACGTCGGCAAGTCCGGCACCCGCAAGGAAGAACTGCTGGTCGACCAGGGCACGCTCTCGAAGATGTGGGTCCTTCGCCGCATCCTCATGCAGATGGGGACGGTCGACGCGATGCAGTTCCTCCTCGACAAGATGAAGGACGCCAAGTCGAACGAGGATTTCTTCGCCTCGATGAACCAGTAAGCAGGCCCGAACGGCGGCGCCTCTCGTGGGGTGTCCGCCGTTGGCTCCATTCGACTATCGGAGCGTTGCCAGTCCTCCCATGCTTTCCGGATTCAGCTTCTCGAGTATCTTCACCGCCGGTGGCCTGGCCAAGCTGGGCCAGATCATCGTCGGCGACCTGACCATGGCGGGCGACAATGTCGTTATCATGGGCTCCCTGGCGTCCGGTCTGCCGGAGAGGGACCGCAGGCGCGTCCTGATGCTCGGCGTCGCCATGGCGCTGGCCTTCCTCATCATCTTCGCGGTTCTTGCGACGCAGCTGCTCAAGATCACCGGCTTGGTTTTCGCCGGCGGCCTTCTGCTGTTGTGGGTCGCCTACAATATGTGGAAGGAGCTTCATCCTTCCGATCCGGTCGTCTGCGACGATCCTTCGACGCCTGAGATCGAGGGTCCGCCGAGGACCAAGACCTTCCTTCAGGCCGCGATCCAGATCACCATTGCGGACCTGAGCATGAGCCTCGACAATGTGCTGCTCGTCGCCTCGATCGCCCGTGACAATCCCGCGCTTTTGGTCATCGGCCTTAGCTTCTCAGTTCTTTTCATGGGTTTCGCCGCCAACTACGTCGCGCGGCTAATTCAGCGCTATCACTGGATCAATTACATCGGCCTCGCGGTCATCCTCTACGTCGCCTGCAACATGATCTACGAGGGCTGGGTCGGCGGGGACCACGTGCTCGGCTTGAGGAATGCGCTGGGACTGGTCTAGGCGGGAACAAAGTCCAAGCGGCGCGTTTGAGTTCAGCAAACGCCCGATGTCTCCAGGGGGACCCACTTGATCGAGATTTTGCAGACCACGCTCTCTGCGGTGGCCGCGCATTATGGCGCGCCCGGCGACATTTGGGGCGCGATCATCAAGGACTTCTCCAACATCACCGAGCCGGGCGCATTCGCCGCCTTCCTTCAGGTGCTGATGATCGACCTCGTGCTGGCGGGCGACAACGCAATCGTAGTCGGCGCGCTGGCTGCGGGCCTGACCGCCGAGCAGCGCCGCAAGGTCATCATGATCGGCGTCCTCGCGGCTCTGGTCCTGCGCATTATCTTCGCCCTCATCGTCACTCAGCTGCTGCAGATCATCGGCCTCATCCTCGTCGGCGGTCTCCTCCTGTTGTGGGTCGCCTGGAGAATGTGGCGCGAGCTTCGGCACAGCGGCGAGTCCGCAGGTTCGGAGGAGATCCACGGCGATGAGCATTCGGGATTGAGGCCGGCGAAGAGCTTCGGCGCGGCCGTCTGGGCCGTTGCCGTCGCCGACGTGTCGATGAGCCTCGACAATGTCCTCGCCGTGGCAGGGGCGGCGCGCGATCACCCGGGCATCCTGATCGTCGGCTTGGTGTTTGCCGTCATCCTCATGGGCGTCGCTGCCAACGTGATCGCCCGTTACATCGAGCGCTACCGCTGGATCGGCTATGTCGGCCTGCTGGTGATCGTCTACGTGGCGCTGAAGATGATCTACGAAGGCTGGGTCCACCCGGACGTCGGACTCGGTCGACTGTTCGCCTGAGCCCGCCGCTGCGCTAAGCGGCGCTGAGTGAGCATCGATACCATCTTCGCTTTGTCGAGCGGCCGCCCGCCGGCTGCCGTAAGCATCATTCGCGTCAGCGGGCCGCGGGCTCACGAAGCGGGCATCGAGCTCGCCGGCACCCTTCCGGAGGCCCGCCACGCGGCCGTACGAACCCTTCGTGGCCAGGATGGGGGCGTGCTGGACGACGCTCTAGTGCTGCGGTTTGATGCCCCCGCAAGTTCCACCGGCGAAGATGTCGTCGAACTGCAATGCCATGGCGGACGAGCGGTCGTCGATGCGGTGCTTCGCGCACTTGAGGCAATAGTCGGATTGCGGCCTGCCGAGCCCGGTGAGTTCACCCGCCGCGCGTTCGAGAACGGCCGGATCGACCTGACGGAGGCAGAAGGCCTTGCCGACTTAATCGAGGCGGAGACAGAATCACAAAGGAAAGCGGCCCTGGCCGTCGCCGAGGGCGGAGTCAGGCGGCAGGTCGAGCAGTGGCAGGAGCGGATCTTGCAGCTATCGGCCAGGGCCGAAGCCGCGATTGACTATGCCGAGGATGACGATGTCGGTGTGGACGAAAAGCTCTATCGCGATTGCGGAGAATTAGCATCAGAACTTACACTATGGCTTGATCGACCGCGCGTCGAGCCGTTGAAAGACGGTGTCCGGGTAGTGGTTGCGGGTCCGCCCAATGCCGGAAAATCTAGCCTTATCAATGCAATAGCCGGACAAGAACGAGCAATTGTAAGCGACATTCCGGGGACGACGCGCGACCACATCGAAGTTCCGCTAGCAGTCGACGGCATTCCGCTCCTGCTAACCGACACGGCGGGACTCAGGGAAACAGACGAGGTTGTGGAACGGATCGGGGTCGAGCGTACCCGATCCCTGGTCGATGCAGCCGACGTGCTTGTCTGGCTCGGCGACGGTGACCAGGCGCCAGACCACCCGCGGCTGATTCGGGTGTATTCAAAAGCGGATCTTCTCGACCGAGGAGGTCCCCCCGCCGACTCCATCGCAGCGTCGTCCAGAACTGGAGCGGGGCTGGCCACCCTGATGAATCGGGTCGGTGCCCTTGCCCGTTGCGTGTTGCCGTCCGAAGACGCGATCTCATTGAACCGTCGCCAGGCCGCGGAGCTCACTGAGGCCTATGAAAGGCTCGCCGCAGCGGCTGAGGCGGCCGAACTAACTATTGTTGCGGAAGACCTGCGGGGGGCGAGGGCGGCGTTCGATCGGCTAACCGGACGCGCTGGCGTAGAAGACGTGATCGATGCGCTCTTTGGCCGCTTCTGTCTCGGCAAGTAATTGTTTCACGTGAAACACTCAGTCGTCTCAGACGATTTTCCCTGCAACGGAAATTCCTCTAAGCGCGCTACGGTGTTTGACGTTCTGGTGATTGGCGGCGGTCACGCCGGTTGTGAGGCTGCGGCTGCCGCGGCCCGCCGGGGCGCACGCGTCGGCCTTGTCACGTTTCGGACTGAGGACATCGGGCAAATGTCCTGCAACCCGTCGATCGGCGGGGTCGGCAAAGGCCACCTCGTCCGCGAGCTCGACGTTTTCGACGGGCTTATGGCCCGAGCAGCGGACCGAGCTGCAATCCATCGGCGAATGCTCAATCGCAGCAAAGGGCCGGCCGTTCAGGGGCCCCGGTTTCAGGCCGACCGTAGACTCTACCGCGTGGCAATGGCGAAGCTCGTCGGCGGGCTCGAAATCCAGATCATCGTTGCCGAGGCCATCTCCCTGCGTGTGGAGGGCGGACGGGTCACCGGGCTCGAGACGAGCGCAGGACTGCTGGAGTGCCGTTCCCTGGTGATTGCTACGGGCACTTTTCTCGACGCGCGGATCTTCGTCGGCGGCGAGATACAGGATGGCGGCCGCCGCGGTGAGAAAGCGGCCGTCGCACTGGCTGACCAGGTACGCGAGCTCGGCCTCGCCCAAGGGCGACTGAAGACCGGCACGCCACCGCGCCTGGATGGCCGGACGATCGATTGGGCCAGGCTCGAGGAGCAGCCGAGCGACGCGGACCATTGGACGATGTCGGCGCTCGATGACGGCTGCGGAGTGCCGCAACTGGGCTGCGCTATCGCGAGGACGAATGAGCGCACTCACGACATCATCCGAGCCAATTTCGATCGCTCACCGCTGTTCGCCGGGATGATCGAGGGCAGAGGGCCGCGTTACTGCCCGTCCATCGAAGACAAGGTGAAGCGCTTCGCTGATCGCGAGAGCCACCAGATCTTCCTCGAGCCGGAAGGCTTGGACGTTCACTTGGTCTACCCTAACGGCGTCTCGACCTCGCTGCCGGCTGATGTCCAGGTCGATTTCATGCGCAGCATCGAGGGATTGGGGCGCGTCGAGATCGCGCGCCCGGGCTATGCCGTGGAGTATGAGTTCGTCGACCCCCGCCGCCTGGGATCCACCTTGGAGACGCGCGATCTCGCGGGAGTTTTCCTGGCGGGCCAGATCAACGGGACGACCGGATATGAGGAGGCCGCTGCGCAGGGTCTTGCAGCAGGTCTCAACGCATCTGCCCGAGCGCTCGACCTGGAGCCGGTCTTGTTTGATCGCCGCACGAGCTACGTCGGGGTGATGCTCGACGATCTTACGCTGCAGGGCGTCAGCGAGCCGTATCGCATGATGACGGCCCGTGCAGAGTACCGACTGGCGCTGCGCGGCGACAACGCGACCACACGACTGGGCGAGGCGGCCCTGCGCGCCGAATGTGTTTCGGCTCGCCGGCGCGAACAGATCGAGACGCACATGGAGGCGCGGAGCGCACCGGGCTGGTCCGAGACGGAGGAGGGCAAGGCCGACGCTCTCTACGCGCCCTATCTCGAGCGCCAACAGCGGGAGTGGGACTCCGTTCGACGAGACGCGCGAGTGACGATCCCCTCGCAACTCGTATTCGCTTCAATACCGGGAATATCGACCGAGATGGCTGAGCGCCTCGAAGCCGCGCGCCCTGAGACGCTGGACCAAGCGTCGCGTATTCGTGGTGTCACGCCTGCGGCTCTTTCAGCTCTGTATGTAGCCGCATGCCGCCGGGCGGCATGATCGAGGCATTGTCCGCGGCGTCCGGGCGCGATGTTTCACGTGAAACATTTCGCCGCCTCGAGGCCTTTGTCGAAATGTTGAAGTCGTCATCTGACGAGCAAAACCTAATCGCCCGCTCGACTCTGGACCAGGTCTGGGAGCGTCATATTCTCGACTCCGCCCAACTGGTCCGGTTTCAACCTTCGCCGGCAGCTGGCTGGCTCGACATCGGTTCCGGAGCTGGCCTTCCGGGCCTCGTGATTGCGCTTCTAGTCGAGGGATCTGTGACATTAGTCGAGCCCCGGCGGCTTCGAGTAGAGTTCTTGCGGAACGCGACGGACGCCTTGGACCTCACTGAACGCGTCAAGATTGAGCACGCGAAGGTCGAACGGGTCACGGGCAAGTTCGACCTAATTACCGCGCGTGCGGTGGCGCCATTAAGCCGCCTCCTTGAATTATCCTATCATCTGTCCACAAAAAAGACGGTTTGGGCGCTTCCCAAGGGCAGAAGTGCGCCTGAGGAACTGGCCGAAGCGCAGCTGGCGTGGCAAGGTACGTTCCACGTGGAACACAGCGTCACAGACCCCGATTCCTACATCGTGGTCGCCAGTGGGGTGGGGAAAAGGCCATGATGAGGGTCGCCGTAGCGAACCAGAAAGGCGGAGTCGGCAAGACCACTACCGCCATAAACCTTGCGACGGCACTCGCGGCGATCGGCTGGAAGGTGCTCCTCGTCGATCTCGATCCGCAGGGAAATGCCTCAACTGGGCTCGGCGTAGGCCAGGCCGGGCGGCAGCACACCAGTTATGATGTGCTGATCGGAAACGCTTCGGTTCTTGATAGCGTCGTGCCCACTCGCGTTCCTCGCCTCGAGTTATTGCCGGCTACGATGGATTTGTCCGGTGCCGAAGTCGAGTTGGTATCCTTGACCGATCGCGCTCACAGACTCGAGCGGGCCCTGGAAGCCGCACCAAACGGACGGTGGGATATTTGTCTGATCGACTGCCCACCCTCGCTCGGTCTCCTCACGGTCAATGCACTTGTGGCGGCGAGGCATTTGCTCGTGCCTCTGCAGTGCGAGTTCTTCGCCCTCGAGGGATTGAGCCAGCTGCTCCAGACCGTTGAGCGTATCCGCCTCGCATTCAATCCCGAGCTCCAGATCCTGGGCGTTGCGCTCACCATGTTTGATCGCCGCAATAAGCTATCGCAGCAGGTTGCCGACGACGTCCGCGCGTGCCTCGGCCGTGCGGTGTTCGAAACCGTAGTTCCGCGGAACGTCCGTCTCTCGGAAGCCCCAAGTCACGGGTTGCCGGCGCTCATCTACGACCTGCGTTGCCCAGGCTCCGAGGCGTACGTGCGCCTCGCCCGGGAGCTCATGGCTCGTTTGCCGCGTCAGGCAGCGGAGGCAGCATGAGCACTAATAAGCCGGCTGCGGGACTGGGTCGGGGGCTACAGGCGTTGCTTGGAGAGGCGGCGGTGCCATCCGCCTCGGCCGAAGCAACGGCGTCTCGGCCAGGCGGCGTTCGGGAAATCGAGATCGGCCGCATTCGGCCGAACCCCGAGCAGCCCCGCGTCCAGTTCAAGGAAGAAGCGATCGACGAGCTCGCGGATTCGATCGCGCAGCGTGGGGTTCTCCAACCCATCCTGCTACGTCCGCACGGGGACGGCTTCGAGATTGTCGCCGGGGAACGCCGTTGGCGTGCTGCCCAGCGCGCCAGGCTTCACACCATCCCCGCGCTCGTTCGCGAGATCGACGATTCAACAGCGGCCGAGATCGCGCTGATCGAGAACATTCAACGCGAGGATCTCAACGCCATCGAAGAAGCAGAGGGCCTCAACCAGCTAATCAAGAAGCATGGCCACACGCAGGATGGAGTCGCGAAGCTCGTCCACAAATCGCGGAGCCATGTCGCTAACTTACTCAGATTACTCGATCTTCCGGAGTTCGTGCGCGAATCGCTAGTGCGAGGCGATATCACTATGGGTCATGCGCGAGCCGTTGCGAATGCTCCCAACGCGGAAGAATTGACCCGCGAGATCGTCAAGAAGGGCCTTTCCGTTCGTCAGGCGGAAGAAGAAGCGCGCAAGGTGAAGCCCGGTGCCGGCTACGACATTGCTCGTGCGAGCGCGCGCAACGCCAAGCAGCCCGCTGACGCGGATCTCCTGGCGCTTCAGCGGCAGCTCGGCGACATGCTGGGCCTCAAGGTCGACGTTGCCCATAACGGCAAGAAGGGCACGGTCACGCTGCACTACAGCAGCCTCGACCAGTTGGACATGATCTGCCAGCGGCTCTCGGGAGAGCCGATCTAGCTAGCGCCGGCGGGCCTGGCGCGCGATCGCGATCAGTTCTTCGCCAAGCGCCTCGGCCGGAGGCGGTGAATCCCCTCGCATGAGCTGCCGCTCAAGTGCCCCCGTCCGCTCGGCAACCCTCGCGAGACCGGCGGAATCCCAGGCTAAGATGAGCTTCTCAACCAAAGGCTTATCCTTCCAGAACAAAGACTTACCGAGTGACGTCATGACGGCTTGAGGCTGCTCGCCGGCATCGATCCGAGCCCGGATGGGAACGAGCATCTGCAATCGGCGCTGAAGCGACCGGATGACCGGAATTGCATCACGCCCGCTGCCGTCGAGGTGAGCCAATTCCGCGCCCAGCGAGCGCGAATCGCCGGCGAGGGCGAGGTCCGCCAGTGCCAGAAAGTCTCCGCCCATGTCCGCTCCGATGGCGTCGAGCGCCTCCCGATCGAGGTCTTTCGGCACGTTCGGCGATGCGTCGAGAAAAAGAGCCAGCTTGGCCAGCTCCTGTACGATCATCCTACGATCGTTCGCGCAGCTTTCAGCAATACGCGACGCGACCCCCTGCTGCGGGCGAAGCCCTTCGGCGCGGGCGAGATCCATGACCAGCCGCTCTGCATCACGCGCATCCAGCTCATAGGATACATGCGACAGCGCGAGCGGATGATCGTCCGCCAGCTTGAGCAATTTGGAGGTCTTCGTGAGACGGCCCGCGATCGCAACCACCGGGCTCTCGTTCGCAGGCGCGTCGAGCAGCGCTTCCACCGCGGGCAGCACTTCCTCAGCCGCCGGCTGAATCCAGATCACCTTGGCGCCGCCGAACATGTCGATCGCCCCGGCTTCATCAGCGAGCAGCGCCGGGTCGCTGCGAAGCGAACCCGAGGGAAGTGCGTGTTTGGCCGCCTTGCGCGCGCTCACCAGACGGTCGGCCAGGGCTGCGGATTGTGACTCGTCCGCCCCGTGAAAGAGATAAAAGCGGACTTTGGGGTCGGGATCGTCGACCGAACGGAAGATACTTCCCTTCGCCGCCTTCATTGCGACGGAGCGGTCCGTGAAGCGAACAGCCCGAGGCGCGACACGATCTGATCGGCTACGACCTCGGACAGGCGCTCTGCCGCGGTCTGCTCCGCCGCGACCGTCGCATATTCCGAGCTGACCACGTCCACGCCGGCGTCGGAACCAGCCGTCGCGTCCAGAACGACTTGGCCGGAGCTCAAATCCGTGAGGCGGTAGCGCGCTCGAAGCGACCGACGCTCGCGGGTGACCGCGCGGTCACCACGGATGCCGAGTCCGACGATATTGTCATCGAGCTCGACATCCAGCCGGTATCGCGCGGCGCTATCCGCTCCAGTGGCCAGCCGCTCCTTGAGCTTGTTGTAGACGAGCCAGCCAACCTGTCCCTGGATCGGCGCGACGGATACCGACGATAACGTCGTTGCGACCTGCCCGCCCGCTCCGCCGGCGTAGAGCGGCTGTAGCTGGCAGCCGGTGAGCAGCACGCTTGCCGCGATGGCGAGCGGCCGGATCATGCGACGATGTTCACCAGTCGGTCGGGCACGACGATTACCTTACGCGGCGTATTGCCGCCGAGCTGACGCTGCACCTTTTCAGAGGCGAGCGCGAGCTCTTCCGCGGCGGCTCGGTCGAGACCGCGCGGCGCGCTCAAAGTGTCGCGGAGCTTGCCGTTGACCTGAACGGCGAGCGTGACCTGGTCCTCCAACAGCATCGCCGGTTCGAACTCGGGCCAAGGAGCGTCGACAACCATGCCTTGCTCGCCAAGCGCCGCCCAGGCTTCCTCGGAGAGGTGGGGGGTGGCCGGGGCTGCTAGACGAACCAGGGTGCGGATCGCCTTTGAGCGAGTCTCCGACGGTTTCGCCTTCTCGATCGCGGTGGTCAGCTCGTAGAGTTGCGCCACTGCCTTGTTGAATTGCAGTCCGTCGAGCGCTTCCGAGACCGCCGCGACCGTCCGGTGCAGCTTGCGCTCCAGCGTCTCGTCGGAGCCAGTGCCGGGCTGATCGCTAGTGGCCAGCCGCCAGACGCGCTGCACGAAGCGAGAGGCGCCCTCGATCCCGCTTTCGGACCACTCCAGGTCGCGCTCGGGCGGGCTGTCGGACAGCATGAACCAGCGTACGGCATCCGCGCCGTAGCGTGCGATAATCGGCTCCGGATCGATCGTGTTGCGCTTCGACTTCGACATCTTTTCCACGCGGCCAAGCGCAACCGGCGCGCCGCTTTCGACCTGGATCCAATCGTCGCCGTCGCGCTTAACCTCATCCGGGCTCAGCCAGCTGCCGTCCCCCGCACGATAGGTCTCGTGCGTGACCATGCCCTGGGTGAAAAGGCCCTTGAACGGCTCGCTCATGCTCAGCCGTCCAAGGTGATTCAGAGCGCGGGTCCAGAAGCGTGCGTAAAGCAGGTGAAGGATCGCGTGCTCGACGCCGCCGATATACTGGTCGACGGGCAGCCACTTCTCGGCCTCGGCCTGGTCGAACGGCTTGTCGGCGGGCTCGCTGGCGAAGCGGATGAAGTACCAGCTCGAATCCACGAAGGTGTCGAGCGTGTCGGTCTCGCGAAGCGCGTCGGCGCCGCACGAGGGGCAGTTCACCTTCCGCCAGCTTTCGTGCCGGTCGAGGGGGTTGCCCGGCTGGTCGAACGTCACGTCCTCGGGAAGGACGACGGGAAGCTGATCGCGCGGGACCGGGACGGCACCGCAGGCCTGGCAGTGGATGATCGGGATCGGCGTGCCCCAGTAGCGCTGGCGCGACACGCCCCAGTCGCGCAGGCGGTAGGTGGTCGTGCCTTCGCCCCAGCCCTCCGTCTCGGCGCGGCGGATGACTTCGGCCGTTGCCTGCTCGGTCGCCAGTCCATCGAGGAAGCGCGAGTTGACCGCGATCCCGTCCATGGCCTCCGCTTCGCCTACGATCGGCTGGCCGGCTTCCTCGGTGGACGCCGCTACGACGCGCTTGATCGGCAGGCCGTACTTGGAGGCAAACTCGAAGTCGCGCTGGTCGTGGGCCGGGACGCCGAAGATTGCGCCCGTGCCATATTCCATGAGCACGAAGTTCGCGATGTAGACCGGCAGGCGCCAGTCGGGATCGAGCGGATGGATCGCCTCGAGCGGGGTGCGATAGCCCATCTTCTCCGCGGTCTCGATCTCGGCGGCGCTGGTGCCGCCGCGCCGGCATTCGGCGATGAACTCGGCCGCTTCCGGATCGCGCGCTGCGAGAGCTTCCGCGATCGGATGCGTCGGAGCGATGGCGACGAAGCTCGCGCCGAAGATGGTGTCGGGCCGAGTGGTGAAGACCTCGATCTTGTCGGCGATATCTTTGCCTTCCGCGAGACGGAAACGGAATTGGAGCCCTCGGCTCTTGCCGATCCAGTTCTCCTGCATCAGGCGAACCTTGTCCGGCCACTTGTCTAGCTCGTCTAACCCCTGGAGCAGGTCCTCAGCGAAATCGGTGATCTTAAGGAACCACTGGTTGAGCCGACGGCGCTCGACCGGGGCGCCCGACCGCCAGCCCTTTCCGTCGATCACCTGTTCGTTGGCAAGGACAGTGCAGTCGACCGGGTCCCAATTGACCTCACTTTCCTTGCGATAGACCAGCCCAGCTTCGAACAGGTCCAGGAAAAGCTCCTGCTCGTGCCCGTAATATTCGGGGTCGCAGGTGGCGAACTCGCGGCTCCAGTCGAGTGCGAAGCCAAGGCGCTTCAACTGTCCGCGCATCGTCGCGATGTTCTGCCGTGTCCAGTCGCCGGGATGGACCTTGCGCTCCATCGCCGCATTCTCGGCCGGCATCCCGAAGGCATCCCAGCCCATAGGGTGGAGCACCTCGCGGCCCTGCATTCGCCGGTAGCGGGCGAGCACGTCGCCCATGGTGTAGTTGCGGACGTGCCCCATGTGGATGCGCCCCGACGGATAGGGGAACATCTCCAGCACGTAGGTCTTCGGCTTCGGGCTCGCCGCGTCGGCGGCAAAGCAGCGCTCGTCGTCCCAGCGTGCCTGCCAACGGACGTCCGCGACGGCCGGATCGAAGCGGCCGTTAGCCATAGGACTCGTCCTTATCCGCTAACGGTCGCGCGGCGGAGGTCGCGGGCGCGGGTGAGGATGATGTCCTCGAGCTTCTGGACGGTTGCGGCCGAGACGGGGGCTCCGACCCAGGTGCCGTTTTGGTTCACCTCGCGCGAGGCCGCCACGCGGAGGGCGTCGGCGCGGAGATCCTGGTCGAGGATGGTCACCGTCAGCTTAATGCGCTCGCCCGGCGAATTCGGATTGGCGTACCAATCGGTGATGATGACGCCGGTGTTGGCATCCGCCTGGAGCAGCGGAGCGAAGGAGACAGTGTCCAGCGCAGCGCGCCACAGATAGGCGTTGACTCCGATCGCGGTCATTCGCGACGGAGCGAGCTTGATCGGAACCTCGCGGTTGCGAGAGCAGCCTGGCGCGGCCACGGCGAGAACGATGAGCGCAGCGGCAACGGTTTTCAGGCGGGGCATCGGCGAACCTCTTGGGGGTGGGGAACTCAGAAGGCGCGTTATAGATACTGGACAAGCCGCCGCAAGCGCCGCGACTCCGGCGAATCTGTGTTGCTAGTGCAACAGAACGGCACCTATTCGATTCGCGTCATGGAACCTTCAGGTTGCTGTGACTATATCGGACTCGAAACAGGAGGTCCTTTTGCCGAGTCTCGGCCGTTCAGGAGCAGTGCTGCTTGCCGCGGTTTCCGCGGTCGGCCTCTTGCTGTCTCCGGCGATCGCGGCTCCGGTGGGCAAGAAAAAGGCGCCTCCGGTTGCCGTCAGCTTCGACCCGCTTTCGACCTTCACGCCCGCCGGCGCCGATCCGAAGCTCTCGGCCGCGTTCGGCAACAAGGGCATGTCCCTGACGGACTTCAAGTTCACTCCGGCTGCGGCAAAGAGCCGTCCTTCCCAGGTTCGCGTGGCGATTCGCGCACGGCCTGACGCTCCGGCGGCTGCGAAGACCGCCGATGCAAGCTCTGCTTCGCCAATGACGGCGCTGACCCCGGCCAGCTATAACCTCGGCGTGGCCGTGGGCTGGAGGCGCTTCGCCGTTGCCGGCGACGTGGCGAAGACCGAATCGCGCAACCCGGCCCTCGGAGCCAAGGAGAGCGCGGTCGTGGGCGTCAGCTATTCGCTGCCGCGGTTCACCGGACGCGTGGCTGTCGGCGCCGAGCGCGACGACAATCGTGCGCCGGCCCTTCGCGACCGCTCGAACTACTCGCTGGACGTCGGCGCGGCCTATGACGTGACCCAGCGCATCGCCCTGACAGGCGGCGTCCGCTACAACATCGAGCGCGACCGTAACGCGCTGGTCAACGACAACCGCCGCGACAGCCAGGCGGTCTACGTCGGCACCGCGTTCAAGTTCTAAGAGCGCTGTTCTCGCCTAGCCAAGCGTCTATCCCGGCCCAGCCGTAGAAGCCCTCGCGCTCCAGCCGCGCGAACTTCAGCGCGTCGATTCCTCCCAAAGCGATCGCCGGTACTCCGGCGGCCTTGGCAATTCGGAGAGCCAGCGGGCGGTAGAGCGGTCTTCGCCTCGGGTGGGAGCTCGTCGGGTAGACCGGGGAGACGAAGACCAAGGCTGCTCCCTCCTGCTTCGCCGCTTCCGCCTCGTCCAGAGAATGTACGGCCCGTGAGAAGGGGAGGTCGGCCGACACCGCCGCAGGATTATGCACCAGGTCCGCGCCGACCGACCGGGCGAGCTCGACATCTCTTGCGATCGCCAGGGTCAGGCTCCGCCTGTGGCAGATGTCGGCGATTCGTCGGGCAAGGGCGGCGCGCACCTCCGGCGGCGTCGCATAATGACGGAAAACGATGCCGGAGTGCTTGATCGGCAGGCGGTCGATCGCCGTCCATAGCTTCTCGCCCATGCGCTCGTCGGTCATCAGCCAGGCGCGCGGCCAAGGTCTCTGGCGGGAGGTCATGCCGCTTCCTATAGCCGCGACCCATGAACGCTGCCGAGCGCCGCCGGAAGATTCTGGATGAGATTGCCGCCGCGGCGAAGCTTGCCCGGCGGGAGGCGGCGGACGTGCAGCTCATCGCCGTCAGCAAGACCCGCTCCGCCGAGCAAATCGAGGAGCTGATCGCAGCCGGCCAGCGCGACTTTGGCGAGAGCCGGGTCCAGGAAGCGCTGGAGAAATGGCCGGCGCTGCTCGCTCGCCATCCAGACGTGCGGCTGCACTGCATCGGCCGGCTGCAGTCGAACAAGGCGGCGGAGGCGGTGAAGCTGTTCGACGTAATCCATTCGGTCGATCGGACATCGCTCCTCGATGCGTTGATCAAGGGAGCCGAGAAGGCGAGCCGCTTTCCCGCCGTATATGTCCAGGTGAACATCGGCGAGGAAGAGCAGAGGGGCGGCGTAGCAATCGGCGACGTCGGAGTATTGATCGACGGCGTCCGATCATCGCCTCTGCCGCTGGCGGGATTGATGGCTATCCCACCGCTCGGCGTGGAGCCGTCGCCTTACTTCGCGCTCCTCGCGAAGTTCGCCGCCGAGCACGCGATCGAGGGCCTCAGCATGGGCATGTCCGGGGACTTCCGAGCGGCTGTGATGCTCGGTGCGACTGCCGTCCGGATCGGAACAGCCTTGTTCGAAGACTGAGCACGGCTAGGCTCCGGTCATGCGCTGGCTGATTGCACTGTCTCTCCTGCTTGCCGCGCCGGCAGCGGCGCAGCAGATCGTCTTTGCCGGCGGGCATTGGGCCGCAATAGATCGCGGTGCGACATGTGAGGCGGGAAGCCGGGCTCTCCGAATCGCGACGAAGGGCAAGATCCAGGGGCGCGCCGGCTTTGCATTCGATGCTGCAGGCCCTCGCCGCGGGCAATTCTTCGCGTTGCTGAGCCGAGCAAGCCGCCCCGGCTCGACCGTGGTTTTGGCGGTAGGAGCCCAGCCGTTCCTTCTCGCTTCAAACGGACAATGGGCGTGGAGCAGCGGGCCGGCGCAGGAACAAGCGATCATTGCCGCGGTCCGCGGAGCCGGCGGCATGACCCTGAGATCGCGCGACCTGGGAGGCAGCCGGTTCACCGACCGCTACATGCTCGACGGAGCTGCCACGGCCATCGATGCGGCGGCCGCTCGCTGTGCTGGCAAAATGCAACGCCGATAACTAGATAGGCGACCTGCCCAACTTGCCGAAAATAAACGGATGAGTGCCGACACCGCCATCATGCCCATTCCGGGCCCTGTCGACCCTGTGCCTGTTCCACGGGCGGCGGCCGCTCGCGCCGATGGCAAGATCGACCTGGTCGGCGTGTCGAAGGACCAGATCCGCGCGGCGCTCGAGGAGGCGGGCCTGGAGCCGAAAGAGGCCAAGCTTCGCGGCAAGCAGATCTGGCACTGGATCTACAATCGCGGGGTCACCGATTTTGCGGCCATGAGCGACATCGCCAAGGCGCAGCGCGGCTGGTTCGCGGAGCGATTCACCATCGCGCGGCCCGTCGTGGTCGAAGCGCAGGTCTCGTCGGACGGGACGCGCAAGTGGCTGCTGAAGACCCACGACGGCCACGACTTCGAGATGGTCTTCATCCCCGATGCCGATCGCGGGACGCTCTGCGTCTCTAGCCAGGTCGGCTGCACCCTCAACTGCCGTTTCTGCCACACGGGTACGATGCAGCTGGTGCGCAACCTGGAGCCGGCGGAGATCGTCGGCCAGGTCATGCTCGCCCGGGACGCGCTCGGCGAGTGGCCGAGCCAGCCGGAAGGCCGCATGCTCACCAACATCGTGATGATGGGCATGGGCGAGCCGCTCTACAATTTCGACAATGTCCGCGATGCGCTGAAGATCGTCATGGACGGCGAGGGGCTTGGCCTTTCGAAGCGCCGGATCACGTTGTCGACGTCAGGCGTCGTTCCAATGATGGAGCGTGCCGGGGAGGAGATCGGCGTCAACCTGGCCGTGTCGCTTCACGCGGTAACGAAGGAAATCCGCGACGAGATCGTCCCGCTCAATCGCAAGTACGGCATCGAGCAGCTGCTCGAGGCCTGCGCGGCTTACCCCGGCGCCAACAATGCGCGGCGCATCACGTTCGAATATGTCATGCTGAAGGACAAGAACGACAGCGACGAGGACGCCCGCGAACTTGTTCGTCTGATCCGCCAGTACAAGCTTCCGGCCAAGGTGAACCTGATCCCGTTCAACCCCTGGCCCGGGGCGCCGTACGAATGCTCCTCCGACGAGCGCATCAAGGCGTTCAGCAACATCGTTTTCGAGGCCGGAATCTCCGCTCCCGTTCGAACACCTCGCGGCCGCGACATCGATGCCGCGTGCGGCCAGTTGAAGACTGCCGCCGAGAAGAAGCGTCGGAGCCGCGAGGCGGCTTAGGCTCCCTTTCCGAGAGCGTTACGGCTCTTGGTTAAATCTTTGATTACTTTTCTTCCCTTATTCGGTCTTGGGGCCGCAACATCGCGCTGATCGCGCGCCTCATCTTTTCGGATGATGATCGGCGCGAGAGTGGGTGGGGCGTACATGGGGGCGAGGGCGAAATCTGTAGCTGTGCGGGCGGTCCCCGCTCGCCCAAAGGCCAAGCCGGTCGACGGGCCGCTCGTCTCGGCGATCATTCCCTGCCTGAACGAAGAGCGGACGCTCGGCATCTGCATCCAGAAGGCGTTCGACGCTTTCGCCCGCCGGGGCATTCCGGGCGAAGTCGTCGTCGGTGACAACGGTTCGACCGACCGGTCAGTGGAGATTGCAGAATCGCTCGGCGCTCGCGTCGTTCACCAGCCCGTTAAAGGCTATGGCGCAGCAATCAGCGCGGCCGTCCGCGCGGCCCGCGGCAAGTACCTCATCATGGCCGACGCCGACGATTCCTACGACTGGAGCCAACTCGACGGCTTCATCGACGAGCTGGAGGGTGGCGCCGAGCTGGTCATGGGCGACCGCTTCGCCGGCGGGATTGAGCCTGGTGCGATGCCGCCGCTCCACCGCTACTTCGGCAACCCTGTTCTTTCCGCGGTCGCGCGCTGGCTTCACCAGTCGCCGATCCGCGACTTCCATTGCGGAATGCGCGGATTCACTCGTGACGCCTTCACCCAGATGGGGGCTCGCTCGCCTGGGATGGAGTTCGCCTCCGAAATGGTGATCAACGCGCATCGCGCGGGCCTCGCCATCAGCGAGGTTCCGATCAAGCTTTATCCCGACAAGCGCGACCGTCCGCCGCACCTTCGCTCCTTTCGGGACGGTTGGCGCCACCTGCGTCTGATCATCGCACATGCGCCCGACACCGCATATTTGCTGCCAGGGGTCTTCCTACTCGTCGCGGGCCTGTTCGGTCTAACGACGTTGGCTCGAGGACCGGTGACGGTCGGCGGCCAGTATTTCGGAATCCACTTCGTCGCGCTGTCGGCGATGGCGACACTGATCGGCCTCTCGGCAATCCTTCTCGGCACCCTCGCGAAGGTGGCGATAGCGATCTACCACCCGACCACCCGTGGTCGCGTAGTGCCGTGGCTGAAGCGTGGACGTCCGCTCGAATGGCTTGTCGCCGTCGGCAGCGTGGTTACGGCCGCCGGACTGGGATCTGACGCCCTGCTGGCCCTCAGATGGCTGTTCGTGGGCGGATCGATGGACCGCTCTGTCCATCTCGTTTTTGCGACGACTACCGCTACTGTAGCGGGCGTAATGATGGTGCTGTCAGGCTTCGTTCTGAAGCTGCTGCTCGACAATCTCGACGATCATAAAGTGTGATCTGTGCACATCTGCCTGATCTACGACTGCCTTTTCCCGTGGACGATCGGCGGCGCGGAGCGGTGGTACCGGAATCTGGGTGAGCGCCTTGCTGCCCAAGGACATCGAGTCACTTACCTGACTCTCTGTCAGTGGGATGAGGCCCCGCGGATCGACGGTGTGGAGGTTATCGCAGTCGGCCCTCGGATGCCCCTCTACGCCAATGGCAAACGTCGTCTACTACCGCCGCTGAGGTTCGGCCTTGGAGTGCTCCTGCACCTGGTCCGTTACGGTGGCCGGTATGACGTGGTCCACACCGCCTCCTTTCCGTACTTCTCGCTCCTCGCCGCTGGAGCGGCCCGCCCGCTTCACCGCTTTCGGATACTTTGCGACTGGCATGAGGTCTGGAGCGACGAGTACTGGACCGAATATCTCGGACCGATGGGGCGCGTTGGTATGTGGGTGCAAAAACTCTGCGCTCGGGTGCCTCAGAAGGCCTATGCGTTCAGCAGACTGCACAAGGAGCGTCTTGCAAAGCTGGGGCTGAAGAACGTCACCCAGTTGACCGGCGAATATGCGCCTCAACGGCCACCCTCGTCCCATGCCCAGGCGCCCACTCCGTTGACCGTGGTCTACGCAGGCCGATTCATCCCCGAGAAGCGGGTCGAACTGCTCGTCGAAGCGCTGGGTTGCGTTCACAAGAAGCTTCCGGAAGTGAGGGCTCAGCTGATCGGTGACGGTCCGACCCGTGACGGCGTGCGGGCCCGCATCGAAGAATTGGGCCTCAGTGACGTCGTGGCCTGTCCCGGGTTTGTCAATTCCAATGACCTTGACGAAGCGATGGCGGCGGCTGTCTGCGTCGTGCAGCCCTCCAGCCGCGAGGGATATGGCATGGTGGTGATCGAAGCGTCGCATCGGGGCGTGCCCACGATCGTCGTCGCCGCCCCCGACAACGCAGCTGCGGAGCTGGTCTGCGACGGCCGGAACGGGTTCGTAGTCGGAATTGCTGAGCCCGAGCTGCTCGCTGCCACGATTGCGAATTGCGTCAAATCGGGTGCCGCGCTGCGACGAACCACTCGCGACTGGTACTTGGAGAACGAAGTGCGCCTCTCGCTCGAATCCTCTCTAGCCTCAGTCGTCCGGGAATATGAGCGTGGCTGTGTTGCATCGAACATCGAAACCGTAGAGCCTGCGGCATGCTTGAAGTGACCCCAACCGCTCACGCTGCATCTTGTGCGGCCCGTCCACGGCAGTCGTGTGAGTTCGGCCCGGCGATGCCCTTCCCCGACCGCAGTGGTCGGGTCGGGAAGGTCACCGTCGTCCGCTGCCGTCACTGCGGCGTCGGAGTCACCAACCCGCCTTTGAGCGACGTCGCGTTTCTTTACGAAGGTCGGGAAAGCCAGGACTTCCAGCCTCTTTCGAAGGGTTTGGCCAGAGCGATCAAGACGATCGCGTTCACCCGCGATGCCCGCCGCCTGCTTCGGCAGGTCGGTCGCCGCCCCAAGAGGGTTCTGGATTTCGGCTGCGGGAGCGGCCTCTTCACCCGTTGCCTCGGAGACGTGCTTCCGAATAGCTCCGTCGTGGGAACTGACTTCCACCCTGATCCGCCGGCGGAGCTCGAAGGACGTCCGTACGTCTCGAACGAGCAATTGGCGAGCGATGCTGGCGGCTTCGACCTGATCATGGCCATGCACGTGATCGAACATGACGATGATCCCATCAAGCTCCTTCGACGCCTGAAAAGCCTCGGTACGGACGACTGCACGTTCGTCTTTGAGGTCCCCAACGTCGATTGCGTGTGGGCGCCGGTTTTCGGGCATTCGTGGGATGCCTGGTACACGCCGTTCCATCGGATTCATTTCAGCCGCGCCAGCCTGGCAGGCATTTTGAACCGCGCCGGTTTTGAGGTCGTGCGCGAGGTCGATGTCAGCATCCCCTCGATGGGGCGCTCTATCGCCAACGTGCTTGGTGCCAGGAATACTCTTCCGCTGCTACTCGCCGGCGCGGCGCTGCATCCGGTCCAGTGGGGCGTGGAGCGAATCTGCCGCAGTCCGTCGGCACTGCGGGTGATCGCCCGGAAGCAGGATTGAAATCCCGGCTATTCGGACATCTTTTTCCGCCGGTACAAGGCCCACGTACTTCCCGCCGCATTCCAGATAAGCATGAGCGTGGTCCCGACCGGAGCCGCATAGTGCATCGGTATCTGTAGGCGCTCGTTGAGTAGCCAGAGAAGGCCATAAGCCAATGGCAGGTTCGGCAGCATCATGAGCGTGTACCGGCCGAATGCCGGCCAGGTGAGCGGTGCCTCGAACGTTAGGAATGACTGTAAAACGAAGCCCAGCAGGATCATGGTCGTGACGCTGACCGTCAGTGTTAGCCAGAGTGGCTGGCCCAGAGCATCCATCCCTATGAGAAGCAGGTTGTTGAGGACGAAGCAGATGATGCTCACGAACCCGTAGCTGCCGGCCTTTCGAACAAGAATCCCGATCCGGGCTCGAGTCATCCTCGGGCATCAACGAAGATGGTGTTGGCGAACGTATGAAAGAGCGGCTGATAGCCGCGATCCTTCATCAAGCCGCCGATCCGTTCGTCCCTCGCATATTGTTCGATGCTGACTTCGGCAGTCTCGGCGCAGAAAAGATAAGGGCGCCAGCGATCGAAGTCCCACGCGGACAGCACGGCATAGTCGAGGCCTTCGATATCGACGGAAGCGAAATCGACCTTCCTTGAGTCAATGTTCGACTCGAGCAGGTCGTTGATGCCGATCACGGGTACTTTCACGACCTTCACCGGAGTTGCGGCCTCCTGCTGCGCAATTGTTTCGCGCCAGGAGGCGGACACCGTCGAAAGCCCATCCATGTCCATGACATGGAGATCGATCGTACCCGATCCCTCCGGAACCACGGCCATGTTGATCACCGTGTCGCGCGGACGCCTGCGACGTATGCGCCGGGCGATCTCCGGATTTGCCTCCACGAGCAGTCCGCTGCCGCCATCGCGGTAAAAGAGATAGGTGTTCGAGTGCGACACGGGATCGTTCGCACCAATGTCGATGTAGCTGGAGCAACTTCGTCCAAGCGCGCGAAGATACGACGCGGCGCTGGCGTCTTCGCCATATTGGGAAAAACCGGCGCGGGCGTGGAGCTTCAGATCGGCGAAACGGCGGAGGAAATATCCCCTCTCGTCAGCCGGTAGCGCGAGGAAGCGCCGCATCAGACTGAATACCTGCACCCCGGCACACCTCCACCCCTACCGGCAACCGTTCTAACGAAAGAAGCATCCAGTTCCAGCATGACTTGAGACTTGGTTTCGCGAGTCTTGCCGCTACGAATCGGTGTGAGGGTGAGGGTGAGCGGGTCCGGCCGTTCGCGCTGGGGCCGATTGCATGAGAGGGCGATGCGCGGGGTAAGCCTTGACCACGATTCCAAGTGGCTGCGGAGCGAGCGCCCGGCCAAGCCGGTCGTTTTAGCGCTTCTGGCGCTGAAGCTTGTGCTGCTGGCCGCGTTCGCCTGGCGCAGCCGTTTCGTGATGGATGAGTTTCTTCAGCTCGGATACGCCAAGTATCTCGGACACGAGCTCTTCGACACGCTGTGGCCGCCCAAGGCTGTAGGCTTCGCCGTCTTCTACAAGATGGCGCACCTGGTTGGCTGGGACGCGACCTCCATTCTCCTGATCGGCCGAATGCAGACAGCGCTGCTCGCCTGCGGCACGCTGGCGATGGTTTACGCTTGCGCGCGGGTGCTCGGCGAGAGCCGCCTGCGTGCACTGATCATTATCCTCGTACTCCTGTCCTTTTCGAACATGATGGAGCGGATCTTCCGAACGATTGCGGAGCCGCTTGCCTTGTTCTTCGCAGTGGCCGCGCTGCTAGCCATCCTTCGCGGTCGCGCGGACAAGCCGCGAACGTTGTTCATTGGCGGAGTCCTGAGCGGCCTGTCGTTCCTGGCGACCCAGAAGGCGGTCTACTTCGACGTCGCCCTGGGTGTGGCGCTGGCGGCCGATGCTGTGGTCGCGCGCCGCCATCTGGCGGGCCTCGCTCGCGGCGCCTGGCTTGTCTTGGGCTGGGTCATTCCCGTCGCTGCCTATTGCGTCATCTTCGGCGCGCCCGATCCAGTTCCTGTTGCAAGAAGCCTGGTGCTTGGACCTGTCGAGGTCGCTTCGGCGGGCATTGCAGCCGAGTATGGCGGCCTCAGACACTTCGCGCTGCAGACGCTCGTCCGTAACGCCTTGCTCTACTGCTTCTGCTTCGGGGGCATGTTCATCGAGCTGCTGCGCATTGCGCGCCTGGATGCGCGCCGGCGGATCGCTCTGATTTTCAGCATCATCGTGACTGGGCTGGTCTTCGCGCACAATCAGCCGTGGCCGTACGTGTTCATCATGGCGCTGCCCTTTATGGCGCTCTGGGCGTTGGTGCCCATCGATCTCGTCTCGCGAGATCGAAGTCGCACAATGATTGCTTCGGCCGCGCTCGCGTTCCAGATCCTCTTCAGCTTCGGACGCAACATTCAATATCTGCAGATCGACAACAGGGCCCAGCTGGCACTCGTCGCCCGCGCCGAAGTCCTTACGGCCCCGGGTGAAGTTTATTTCGATGGTATCGGCATGCTCCCGAATCGGCCGGAGCCCAGTACCTTGTGGCTTGATCGGCACTATGTCTTGAAGACGTTGCACGAGAGGGAGAAGTCGGAGGCTTATCGCATCTTCGCCGACCATCCGCCGAAAGTCGTCCTTTGGACCTATCGCATGGATGCCGTTGAGCCGGTCCTTTGGCCTTTTATCCGTGACAGCTACGTACAGATCGCACCGAACATCCGTGTCGCCGGAAAACGCCTTGTTCGCGGTCGGCCGATTTCTTTCGATGTACCGGTCCTTGGCCGCTACGCGCTCTACAGCGACACGGGCGAGCCCGTGAAAGGCGAGATCGAGATAGGAGGCACAAGGTCAGTGACGCCTCTGCAGCTTAACCAAGGGCGGAAAGACGTGACCTTGATAGCCGGGGCGGAGGAAGCACTCCTTCTGCCCGAAGGCTCTTACGGCAAAGCTGTGCGACCTGGCGGTGACAACAAGTCCCTGTTCGACGACGTGTACGATTGATTGCCTTACTCTGCGGCACCCGTCATTCACGTAACGAGCCCGTGAGGAGCGCAATTACATGTCCCTGATCGGCACCCTCGTCGATAATCTACTCAAGACCGGCAGCATCACCCTCAAGCGTCCGGGGCACGAATCGGTCACGTACGGCAAGAAGGGCGGCAAGCACCTCACCGTTCGGTTCACCGATCGGAAGGTCGCCTTCGACATTTTGAAAAACCCGCGTCTCGCTGTCGGCGAGGCCTATATGAACGGCCGACTGATTATTGAGGACGGCACGATCCTCGACCTGCTTGAGCTGATCGTCGGGTCTAACCGCTGGGAAGAAGGCGGAAGCAGCCGCAAGTCGATCAAGCGCGGCAAGAAGCGCTTCAAGTGGCTGTTCAGCCGCAACCGTGCGGCGCGATCGAAGCGCAATGTCGCGCATCACTACGATTTGAAGGATGAGCTTTACGAGCTCTTCCTGGACGATGACCGCCAGTACAGCTGCGCCTACTTCACCGACCCGGCCAACAGCCTCGAGCAGGCGCAGGCGGACAAGAAGGCGCATATCGCCGCGAAACTACATCTGAAGCCTGGTCAGAAGGTGCTGGACATCGGCTGTGGGTGGGGCGGCATGGCGCTTTACTTGCACCAGGTTGCGGGCGTGGACGTGCTCGGCATTACGCTGTCTGAAGAGCAGCTGAAGGTCGCCCGCCGGCGCGCCAAGGAGGCCGGGGTCTCGGATCATGTTCGCTTCGAACTGATCGATTATCGGTCCGTCGAAGGCACGTTCGACCGCATCGTCTCGGTCGGCATGTTCGAGCATGTCGGTGCGCCACACTATCTCGAATTTTTCGCCAAGTGCCGCGAGCTGCTCGCCCATGATGGCGTGATGCTCCTCCACACGATCGGGAAGTATGGCGGAGCCGGTGCGCCGGACCCGTTCACCGACAAGTATATTTTCCCCGGCTATCACGTGCCGTCGCTGTCGCAGATCGTCTCGGCCAGCGAGAAAGTGCGCTTAATCTCAAGCGACGTGGAAACGCTTCGCCTGCACTATGCCTACACTCTGCGCCACTGGATGGAGCGGGCGACGAAGGCGCGCGACAAGATCGTCGCCATGTACGACCAGCGCTTCTTCCGAATGTGGGAATTCTATCTCGCGGGCGGCATCGTCGCGTTCGAGAATGGCGCGATGAACAACTATCAAGTGCAGTACATCCGGGACCGCAACGCGCTTCCGATTACGCGCGATTACATGGCCGAGGCAGAAGCCCGGTATCGGCAAGCTGCAGCTGCACCGACGCGTAAGCCGCGTGCGAAAAGTCGCTCGAAGAAACTCGAGCCTGCTGATTAGAAAAGGGGCCCGGCGCATTCCGCGCCAGGCCTCTCATTAGTCGCTGGCTTAGCCGTGCTCGTGACCGGCCTTCATGCGCTGGTGGATCTGCATCCGCTCTTCCGGAGTGATCCGGCCGTCGCGGTTCGCATCGACCATGTCGAAGTGCTGGAGCGCAGCGGCCTGAGCTTCCTGCAGCGTCACTCGACCGTCCTTGTTGGCATCCGCCATATCGAACATGCGGCCGCCGAAGCTCCCCATTCCGCCATGTCCCCAACGGTCACGCCGGCCATCCCCATCGTGGTCGCGGGCCGCGACGCGCTGCTGCCGCTGCGCCTGGGCCGCGTCCCACTCCTGACGGGTGATTGCGCCGTCGCGGTTGGTGTCGAGCCGTTCGAACGCATGCTCGCGGCGATCGTCACGACGCTCCTCCCGGCGGTCGTCCCGCTTTCCGCGGAACGCCTGAGCAGCCGCATCGGCTTCGGCCTTGGTGATGACGCCGTCGCGGTTCGCATCGACCTTGGCGAAGTGCTGCGCGACCTTCGCCTGCACTTCGGCGCGCGTCTGGATCTTCGAGGCATGCTGCGCTTGATGTGCCGGAGCAGGGGCGACCTGGGCCAGCGCCGGAACTGCGAGCGCGAGCGCCGCGCAGCCGATCAACAGCTTCTTCATTCGGACGTCTCCTTCAAGATGTTGACCTTCGCGTAAGCCGCTAAAGCTGTATGTCTCTTGAATGATGGGTTTTTCCGCACTTCAGCCAGGTTCGGCCGCAAGCGCCGGTTGGACAATCGCCGGTGCGCCGCTAGGGAGCGCGCGCGGCAAAAGACGGATGTGTGACTGATGGGGGTGTCGACAGCACCGGCGATGGCGGCTCCTGGAGACCGCGAATGGTGGGAGGCGCCCTGGTTCCTCGCGCTGGTGGTTGCCGCGACTACGATACCGCTTCTCTACCCCCCGATCCCGCCGCTGGTGGACCTGCTCGGGCACATGGGCCGATACCGGGTCGAGCTCGACCTCGACCAATCGCCATGGCTGCAGCGCTATTTCGAATATCATTGGGCGGCGATCGGGAATCTCGGCGTAGACATTCTCGTCAAAGCTCTTGGGCCCTTGATCGGGCTGGAGGCCACGGTGAAGTTGATCACCGTCCTCATCCCGCCGCTGACGGCAGGGGGATTCGTGTGGGTTGCGAAGGAAGTGCATGGCCGCATCCCGCCGACGGCCTTCTTCGCCATTCCGTTCATCTACGGTCATCCGTTCCTGTTCGGGTTCAACAATTTTGCGCTGTCGATGGCGCTGGCGTTCGTTGCGTTCGGCCTGTGGCTCCATCTTGGCCGGCGAGATCGGACTACGCTCCGCGCATGGGTCTTCGTGCCGATCTCGGTGATCATCTTCTTCTGCCATACCTACGGTTGGGGAGCGCTCGGACTATTGTGCTTCTCGGCCGAAGCCGTGCGGCAGCACGACCGCGGCCATCGCTGGTGGACTTCCGGCATACGAGCGGCGATGCATGCGCTGGTCATGGCGCTCCCGCTGGTGATCATGTTGTCGTGGCGGAGCGAGACCCATGGCGGTTCGACCGGGGACTGGTTCAACTGGGACGCGAAGCTGCTCTGGATAAAGTCGGCGCTTCGCGACCGCTGGCAGACGTTCGACATCGTCTCCGCCGCCGCAGCTGGCCTGGTGCTGGTCGAGGCACTCCGCAACCGGCGGCTGACATTCTCGAGAAACCTCGCCTTCTCGGGACTGGTCCTCGTCGCTGCCTATCTGATCATTCCCCGCATCGTTTTCGGCTCGGCCTACGCGGACATGCGGCTCGTACCTTATGCGATCGCCGTCCTGCTGCTTGCGATCAGGTTCCGCGGTGAAACGACCCGCAGGCTGGGCACGACGCTTGCGGTATTGGGCTTGGCGTTCATGGTCGTGCGCCTCGGCTCGAACACGGTCAGCCTCGGCATGGCCGGAGCGGATCAGCAGGCCAAGCTCGAGGCGCTCGAGCACATTCCCGAAGGCGCCCGGGTCGCGACCTTCTACCAGCTGCCATGCACGTCGACGTGGGACCTGCCGCGCAACAGTCACATCGGTTCAATGGTCATCGTTCGCCGCAACGGCTTCGCCAACGATCAATGGCTGATGGAAGGCGTTAACCTGCTGCAGCTGAAATACTGGGCTCCGGGATACTTCGCCGCCGATCCGTCGAACATCGTGCGGGCGAAAAGATGCCCTGACACGCTCCACCTCACGATCGACCGGTCGCTCGACAAGCTTCCGCGCGAGACGTTCGACTATGTCTGGCTGGTCGACGTGACCGATCTCGACCCAAGCTGGGTACGGGGAATGACACCGGTCTGGCGCAACGGCCATTCAATCCTCTATCGTCTGCGTTGATGTCGGCACTTTCAATCGTCGTTCCCTGCTTCAATGAGGAAGCGTGCATTCCGGAGCTTCACCGCCGGCTGACAGCGGCCGCGCGAAAGGCGATCGGTGACGACTACGAGCTCGTGCTCGTGAACGACGGTTCGCGCGACGGCAGCTGGGCGGCTATGCAGACGCTCGCGGCGACAGATCCGCACCTGGTGGCCGTCAACCTGTCGCGCAACCATGGTCACCAGCTTGCGCTGACCGCGGGTTTGGATCTGTGCCGGGGCGAGAAAATACTGATCATCGATGCCGACCTGCAGGATCCGCCCGAGCTCCTGGCTCCCATGCTTGAGACGATGCGCGAGCAGGAGGCGGACGTGGTGTACGGAGTCCGCCGCAGCCGAGCCGGCGAGACCGCGTTCAAGCGGGCAACCGCGCACGGCTTTTACCGGCTGTTGTCGCGGGCAACCGAGATCGAAATCCCGCTCGACACAGGCGACTTCCGGCTGATGAGCCGGAGAGCGCTGGACGCGCTGCTGGCCATGCCGGAGCAGGCGCGATTCATTCGCGGAATGGTCGCGTGGATTGGGTTCAGGCAGGTTCCTTTGCCATACGACCGCGAGGAGCGGTTCGCCGGCGCGACGAAGTATCCGTTCGGCAAGATGCTTCGCTTTGCGCTCGACGCGCTCACCGGCTTCTCCTCAGCGCCGTTGAAGCTCGCGAGCCACGCCGGCCTATTGCTGTCGCTCGGATCGTTGCTGATCCTCGCCTACATCGCCTACGCCTTCGTTGCCGGCCGAAGCATCCAGGGCTGGACGTCGCTGATGCTCGTCGTCGTCGTACTCGGCGCCGTGCAGATGTTCGTGCTCGCTCTCATGGGCGAATATATCGGCCGCCTCTACAATGAGGTGAAAGGACGGCCGCTCTACATCGTTCAGGAAGTGGCGGGTGGCGAACCCGCGAAGGGCCGCCTCGGCTACGTTGCGGAGGCGACGGCGAAGAGCGACAGGCCGGGCGGAAGCGGAACTCGTCCGATCAAGGCGCGCTCCGCCGCGAAGACCCGCTCAAGCGCCTGATTGAGCGGCGCCGGCGGGAGCGACAGGTCCGCATCTTCCTTGCCGCGAAGCTTTGAAGCGAGCCGCTCCGCGATCGCGATGGGGAACAGCAGGCTGTTGAAATAGCCGATCGATTCCAGCTTCAGCGGCGAACCCTCGATCAGCCTCTTCAGGCCGGCTTTCGAATAACGGCGCTGATGATGGTTCACGACATCGTGCGCCGACCACATCCACTGATGCGCCGGCACGGTGACGACCAGCTTCCCTCCGGGTTTCAGTAGCCGCGCAATGCCGTCGATCGCCGCCTTGTCGTCGGGAATATGTTCGACCACGTCGAACGCAGCGACGACGTCGTACTGCCGCTCGGGAATTCCGGCGAGCTCTGGAACCGGCGCCGAGAACACCGCCTTGCCCAGCCTTTCTTCCGCCAGCGAACGCGCGCTCTCATCCACCTCCAGCGCGTCGACCGTGCCGAACTCGCCCAGCATCTCGAGATTGTGACCGGTGCCGCAGCCGATCTCGAGTAGCCGGGCATTCGCAGGCGGCTTCACCCGGCGGCGGATCAAGTCGGTCAGCACCTTGCGGCGGGCGACGTACCACCAGTGCCGCTGATCCAGCGCCGCCATCTGGTCGTAGACAACTCGCTCCATCAGCGGAAAACCCACTGCCGGTTGAGCGAGAATGTCACGAGCGGGGTGACAAACAGCATCGGTATGATCGGCGCTTGGGGATCTAGCCGGAAGTAACTCCAGAGGAGCCACACCCAGAAGCTGTTGAGCGCGTAGCTGATGACCGACACGATCGCGAACCGCACTTTCGTCGTGTGCGTCCGTTCGGAGCCATGCCCTCTGAAGCTCCACGTGCTGTGCATGAAATAGCCGGTGGCGACCGCCACGACGTAGGCGAGGAAGTTTCCCAGCTGCGGATGCCAGTGGAGCGGGACCGCGATGATCCAATAAACAGCGACGCCGAGCGCCGTGACGAAGGCTCCGCTGACCGCGAAGCGGGCGAGTTGGCCGAGCAGGCGGCGGCGGTCGGGATGGAGCGAGGAAATCATTGCAGAGGCGGTCGTCTTGTTCTCTAGCCGCGCGTCGCTACAGCAGGGAAGTCCCCAAAAAGAGAGGCAAGGCTTGGCTCGCGTTTTCGACCTGCTCGATCGTCACTGGAAGTGGGTGGTGGTCGCGGCCTGGCTGGCGTTGTGCGTCTATCTCGTGAACCTCCGCTGGAACGGGATCATGTGGTTCGGCCTCGCCGACACCGACGACAATATGCGGATCAGCCAGGTGCGTGCCTTGTTGGGCGGCCAAAACTGGTTCGACCTCAGGCAGTACCGGCTGAACCCGCCGATGGGCGCAAACATCCACTGGTCGAGGTTCGTCGACCTGCCACTCGCCGGTCTCATCCTGCTCTTTCGGCCGATCGTAGGTGGTGCCGATGCCGAGCGAATAGCCGTCGCCGTTGCGCCGCTGCTTCCGCTGCTGTTGCTGCTTTTCTCACTCGCGCTGACCTGTCGCCGGCTGATCGATAGGCGCGCCTATCTGCTGCCCATAATCGCCTTGTTCTTCGCCAACTCGACGCTCGGAATGTTCAACCCGACGCGGATCGACCATCACGGCTGGCAGCTTGCGCTCCTGGCGTTGGCAATCGCGGGGCTGGTCGACAGCAAGCCCGCGCGAGGCGGTGCCGTGGTCGGACTTGCGACGGCGGTATCGCTGTGGATCGGGTTGGAAATGCTGATCTATCTCGCGATGGCAGGAGTGACGACGGCGTTGTTCTGGGTCGTCGATCCGGCGGAGCGGCAACGACTTCGCGCCTATGCCGCGACGCTCGGTGGCGGGACGGCGTTCGGTTTCCTCGTTTTCGTGTCCTACGCAAACCGGCTTCCGGTCTGCGATGCCTTGTCCCCGGTCTGGCTTTCCGATGCATTGATTGGCGCGGGCCTCCTGTTCGGACTGACGCTCGTAACACCCGTAGATTGGAAGGCGCGGCTCGGTTTCGCCGTGGTCGCTGGCCTTGTCATGGCCGGCTTCCACGCGCTGATGTGGCCGCACTGTCTGTCTCGGCTGGAGGGTGTGTCTCCGGAAGCTGAGCAGCTCTGGCTAAGCCACGTTCGCGAAGCTCGGCCGGTTTATCGTCACGGCTGGCGCACGGCGGTCGCGGTGGTCTCCATCCCGATCAGCGGCATCATTGGCTGGGCGCTGCTCGGCTGGGTCAGGCGACGCGACCCGGCGGTGTTCCGGCGGATCCTGGCGGCGGCCGTTCCAGCGTTGGCCGCCACCGTGCTGCTGCTGTGGCAGACCCGGACGGGACCGGCGGCTCAGCTCATGAACCTCGTCGGAGCATCTGCGATCGCATGGATCGCCGTCCCCTGGGCCCAGCGCTCCAAGAACATGGTGGTGCGGATCCTCGGCACCGTGCTGGTGGCCATCATCGGCTTCGGAGCAGCGGTTCCTGCGGCAAGCACCTTCTATCCGCCAGAGAAGAAGTCCGCTCGGATGAAGGCAGTGGATCTCGCCAACACCCGATGCCCCTCGCTCCCGGGCCTGAAGCCCATCGCTCAGCAGCCGAAGGGCATGGTCTTCACCTACGTCGATCTCGGCCCGCGCCTGATCACTGTGACGCACCACAATGCCGTGACGGGCCCCTACCACCGCAACGGCGAGCAGATTGCTGACGTCATGAAGGCATTCCGGGGCAGCGAGCCCCAAGCCCATGCGATCATTGACAAATATCGCTCGGACTATCTGCTGATCTGCCCGAACATGGCGACCGCAACCATCTTCACGTCGGAGGCGCCCAAGGGCTTCTACTCACAGATCGTCAAGGGCAAGGTGCCGAACTGGCTCGAGCGCGTGACGCTGCCGAAGGACTCACCCTTCGTGATGTGGCGGGTGAAGCGCTAGCGCTTGAGCGCCTTCACCGCGGCGAGCGTCTTCGCGACATGCTCGCTGAAGTTCAGGTCGTCATGGACCATCACGATCTTTCCCTTGCGGTCGATGACGTAAGACGTACGCGTGGTCAGGCCCGGATGTTCGGCCCACGCTACGTCGTAGGCCGTCTGCGTCGCGGGCGTCGCAGTCGCCACCGGGAAGGCGCTGCGGCATTCCTCGACCGAGAATTTCTTGAGGATCGGCAAGGCGTCCGCCGACATTCCGATGACTTGCGCACCGGCCTTCTTGAAGTCGCCGATGGACTCGCTGAACGCATGGGCTTCGGCCGTGCATCCGCTCGTGAAGGCCTTCGGGAAGAAGTAAAGGACAACGGGGCCCTTCTTGAGCTGCTCGGCGAGGTGCAGCTTGAACGCCTTGCCTCCGACTGCGCCTGTGGTGGTGAAATCCGGCGCCCTTGCCCCCTGCTTGAGAGCGGCGCCGGCAGGTGCGGCTGCGAGGGCAATCAGGGAAAGGCCGAACAAGAGCTTGCGCATCGGAAGCCTCCTTGGATGTATGCGCCTGTTAGCGCCGGCGGGTTAGGGCCGCCAGTGCCGAGGAGAATTCAGATGCGGACTTCGGGGTTGGTCGGAAGCCTAGCGATGATTTCGGCCTGCAGTTCACCGGCACCTCAGCCGGCCAACCAAGCTACCGCGAACATTTCCCAGGAGCGGCTTGGGAATTCCGCCGCCGCGCCAGTGCACAACGAGGCTTCCATTGCCGAGGCCAAGCCCCAGCCGGCAGGTCGTCCCTGCCGGGTCCAGGACGGCGAAGCGGTCACGCACAAGCTGAAAGCGCTCGGCACAGAGCCCTTCTGGGCGGCTGAAGTCGATGGCCGCTGCGTCACCTACAAGACGCCGGAGGACCAGGCCGGCACGCGAGTTTGGGCGCACGTGGACACCGGGCCTCAGGGCCCCGTCTGGAACGGAGCGCTTCGCGGCAAGCCATTCCAGCTGATCGTGAAACCCGCTGCGCCGCCGGGCTGCTCCGACGGAATGTCGGACAGGACCTACGCGATGGACGCGACCCTGCGCGTGGATCGGGAGACCCGGAACGGATGTGCGGAGATGCTTTAGACCTGCTTCAGCAGTCGCAGCGTCTCTGTGTCCGGACCACCGAAGAGTGCATTCAGTGCGGCCGCGAAGAGCGGATCGCCGGACGCGGCTTCGAACAGTGTAAGGCTGGATCTGAGTTTTACGGCGTCGATTTCGCCAAGGATTGCGACGGCATCCTTCGAACCGGCCCAGCCCTGAAGCGATTGGACGGCCTCACGATAACGCGTTCCGAGAAGTGGATGGGCCAGGAGAGCTCGTGCCTCGCTCGCTGAGCGGATGGAGTAATATTGCGCGGTTGGACTTCTTCCGAGCCCGGCGATCTGGGGAAAGATGAACCACATCCAGTGGCTTCTTTTCTGCCCCGCCCGGAGTTCGGCCAGCGCCGTTTCAAACATGCCCTCCTGGGCGTCGACGAAGCGCTGAAGCTGGAAGGAATCGCTCACATGGGAGAGGGTAGGGAAGGCTGGCGCGGGATCAACGGTCCGCGGCCAGCCATCCGGTCAGTACGTAGAACAGGATCACGACAGGTCCGGTGAGGAGCAAAGCTGCAACCAGTCCGAGGCGGATGAGCAGCGGATCGACTCCGGTGTAGTCGGCAATGCCCGCGGCTACACCCATGAGCTTGCCCTCTGGCTTGTTGAGGACGTAACGTCCGTTCACTTCATATTCCTTTCGAGTTTCGAGTTCAGGCGATCGGCAGTAGGCTGGCGGCCGAGCTGACGAACAGCAACGCGGTGACGAAAGCGGCTGCAAGAGCGGTGGCGGTTTCGCGGCCCGGGGTGAAAATCGTCGTCATGGCATTTCCCTTTTTGTCTTGTGAACCCGACCATCGGGCCACGCAGAATACAATGCAGGGAGCGTGCCAATTAGAAATTACGCTTTGTTTTCAATGAAACTGCGCCGCACGACCCAAAGAGTTGGGGCGTACGGCGCTAAGCGTTGGGATTTTTCGCCAATCAGCAATCAGCTGGAAGTGAAATCTCCGCCGTCGGGGTGGAGGACTTGTCCGATCATGTAGCTGCTGTCCTCGCAGGCGAGGAACAGGAAGCTGGGCGCCACCTCGTTCGGCTGGCCCGGGCGGCCCATCGGAGTGTCCTTGCCGAACTCAGGGATGTCCTCGGGCTTCTGCCCGCCGAACGGATTGAGCGGAGTCCAGATCGGGCCGGGCGCGACGGCATTCACGCGGATGCCCTTCTTGATGGCGTTCTTCGCGTAGGAGCGGGTAAACGCGGTGATCGCGCCCTTCGTCGAGCTATAATCGAGCAGCTGCGGTGAGCCCTTGTACATGGTCACCGACGTGCAGTTGATGACGGCCGAGCCCTCCTTCAGGTGCGCCTCTGCGGCCTGAGTCATGAAGAACATGCCGAAGATGTTTGTCTGGAACGTACGCTTCAGCTGGTCCTCCGTAATGTTACGGATCTCCTCGTCGGGATGCTGCTCGCCGGCATTGTTGACGAGTACGTCCAGCCCGCCGAGCTGATCGACGGTCTGCTTCACCGCCTGTTCGCAGAAGGCCTTGTCGCCGATGTCGCCGGCGATCGTGATCGCCTTGCGGCCTTCCTTCTCGACGATCTCTTTCGTCTTCGCGGCGTCGTCATGCTCACAGAGGTAGATGATGGCGACGTCCGCACCTTCGCGGGCAAAAAGGGCGGCGGTCGCCCGCCCGATGCCGCTGTCGGCGCCGGTGATCAGTGCGACCTTGCCTTCCAGGCGGGCGGAGCCCGGATAGCGCGGTTCCCAATCCGGCTTCGGCTCGAGCTTGCTTTCGTGACCGGGGAGCTGATCCTCGCGGATCATCGGTTCCATTACGTCGGACATGATTACTCCTTGGGCGCTACGCCCATGCCTTCTTCGTCGAACTCTTTGATGGTCGCCTGGCTCTGCTCGTCGCCCGGCCGTGCCTTGTCGACCGGCGGGTTCGAGCGCGGCTGCTTTTCGTCGGGGGCGTGCTTCTCGTCTGGCGAGTCCATGACCTTCTCCTCGGTCATGTAAACCAATGCGCGTTACGGGCGGTTCCTAGCCCCGCAGCGCAATGACAAGCGGCTTGTCGACCTTCTTCGGGGTGGATGCCGGACGGGCCTTCATCGCCGTGCACTGGGCGACGAGCGACGGGAAATCGAGGTCGCTGGCGGCCATGAGCGCGTCCTTCTGCGCCGACCGGCACACGGCCTCGCTCTCATAGCGCGTCGGCATGGTCGCCGCCGGAACGCACTGCGCTCCTCCGTCCGCGCAACCGAGAATGGAAATGACGTAGTAGAGCGGGCCCATGTTTCTGCCTTCTGGCTAAGTCGCTCGAAAACAGCCGAATAAACGGACGGTTCCACTTGTTTCGCGGGCGTGATTTGCGGAGGGGGAACGCGCCCCTTACCTAGGACCTGATGGCGGAAGCAGCGCAACAGCAGGACAAGAAGCAGGCGGGCTTCCAGACACTCGTTCGCTTTCTTCCAATGCTCTGGCCCAAGGGCGAGACCGAGCTGAAAGCGAGGGTCATCGCGGCCGTGATCCTGGTGTTTGCGGGCAAGGCGGCGACGCTCGTCATGCCCTTCGCCTACAAGGCCGTGATCGACCGCATGTCCGGGCCAGCGGTCGCGTTCAGCGTCGTTGCGATGCTGGTCGTCGCCTATGCCGTCGCGCGCTTTGCCGGGGTGCTTGCCGACAATTTGCGCAATGCCTTGTTCGAGAAGGTCGGGCAGGATGCCGCTCGGCGGCTCTCGGGCCAGGTGTTCCGCCACATCCACGACCTCAGCCTGCGCTTCCACCTGGAGCGGCGCACCGGGTCGCTGACCAAGATCGTCGAGCGAGGAACGAAGAGCATCGACATGATGCTCTACTTCATCCTCTTCAACATCGCTCCGACGGCGATCGAGCTGATCGCCATCTGCGTTATTTTCTTCCTGAAGTTCGGCGCGAGCCTGGTCGCGGCAACGCTGGTCATGGTCGGTGTCTACATCACCTTCACGAGGGTGGTCACGGACTGGCGGGCGCAGATCCAGCGCGACATGAACGAGGTCGACAATAAGGCCATCGGCCGCGCCGTCGACTCCCTGCTGAACTATGAGACGGTCAAATATTTCGGAGCCGAAGAGCGCGAGGCGAAGCGCTACGACGAGGCGGTCGGCGCGTTCGCCAAGGCCGCAGTCCGGAATGAGACATCGCTAGCCTGGCTCAATATCGGGCAGAGCTTCATCACCAATCTGATGATGGCCGGCGCAATGGCCTTCACCGTTTGGGGCTGGAGCCGCGGGCGCTTCACTCCGGGTGACGTGGTGCTCGTCAATTCGCTGCTGATGCAGCTCTTCCGTCCGCTCGACATGCTTGGGTGGGTCTACCGATCGATCCGCCAGGGATTGATCGACATGGAGGCGATGTTTGGGCTCCTCGACACGCCGGCGGAGGTCACGGACAAGCCGCAGGCGCCGGCGCTGGCCGTGAAGCACGGCGAGGTGCGCTTCGACGACGTCCGATTCGGCTACGAGCCTGGGCGTGAAATCCTGAAGGGCGTCGACCTGGTCATCCCCGCCGGAACGAGCCTTGCGGTTGTTGGCCCGTCTGGCGCAGGCAAGTCGACCCTCGCTCGGCTGATCTATCGCTTCTACGACCCGACTGCCGGACGCATCCTGATCGACGGGCAGGACATTACGGAGGTCGCCCAAAGCTCGCTCCGAGCGGCGATCGGAATCGTTCCGCAGGACACCGTGCTGTTCAACGACACCATCGGCTACAACATTGCGTACGGTCGTGACAAAGCGACGCAGAAGGATGTGGAGGAGGCGGCCAAAGGCGCCGCGATCCACGACTTCGTGAAGGCGCTACCGCAAGGCTATGAAAGCATGGTCGGGGAACGGGGACTGAAGCTATCGGGCGGCGAGAAGCAGCGCGTCGCCATCGCGCGAACCCTGCTCAAGAACCCGCCGATCCTGATCCTCGACGAAGCGACGAGCGCGCTCGACAGCCGGACCGAAGCGGCGATCCAGGACACGCTCGACCGCATCGCCCGCAACCGAACGACCATCATCATCGCGCACCGGCTCTCGACGGTTGTAGGTGCCGACCGGATTGCGGTGCTCGAAGAGGGCCGCGTCGCCGAGCTCGGCACGCACGAGGAGCTGCTGGAGCGCAACGGCCTCTACGCCGAGCTTTGGTATCGGCAGGCTGCGGAACGGGTAGCGGAAGAAGCTGCAGAAGCGGCAGAATAGCCTTCGACAAGCTCTACGCGGCCGGTATGGGTCGCCGGTGAGTAGCGTTCACCAACTCCTCCACACGATCTTCGGCTTCGATCACTTCCGCGGCGTTCAGGAAGAGGTGATCGACCGCATCATGGCCTCGGGCCACACGCTGGCCGTCATGCCGACGGGTGCGGGCAAGTCGCTTTGCTACCAGCTTCCCGCCGTCGCTCGCGAAGGCACTGCGCTGGTCATCTCGCCGCTGATCGCGCTGATGCACGACCAGATCCGGAGCGCGAACGCGATCGGCCTTCGCGCCGCTTCGCTTACCTCGGCCGACAGCGACCGGGAGGCAACGATTCAGCGGTTCAAGGACGGTGCACTGGACCTGCTCTACGTCGCTCCTGAGCGTGCCAATACGGAGTCATTCCGGCGTCTCATCGGCCGGGTAAACCTGTCGCTGATCGCCATCGATGAAGCGCATTGCGTCAGCGAATGGGGCCACGACTTCCGGCCCGATTATCGTCAGCTGAAGCCGCTTCTGGAAGAGAATGCTGACGTGCCTCGTCTCGCCCTGACGGCGACGGCCGACAGGCGCACTCGCGAAGACATTCTCGCGCAGCTCGGAATCCCGGACGACGGGCTGATCGTCGCCGGCTTCGACCGGCCCAACATCCGCTATCATGTCCGCCCCCGCGACGGGCTGAATGCTCAGTTGAAGGGCTTGCTCGCCGGGCAGCCTGGTCCGGGAATCGTCTACGCGCCAAGTCGTGACAAGGCCGAGCGGATCGCGGAGCAACTCGGCGATGCCGGACGCCCGTCGGTTGCGTATCACGCAGGGCTGGACGCGGGCGTTCGAGCTCGGAATCAGGCGGCCTTCGTTGCCTCCGAGGAGATGGTAATCGCCGCGACGATCGCGTTCGGAATGGGGATCGACAAGCCGGATGTCCGCTTCGTCGCCCATGCCGGAATCCCGAAGTCGATCGAGGCTTACTACCAGGAAACCGGCCGCGCCGGGCGTGACGGGGAACCTGCCGAAGCGTGGCTGTTCTGGGGCGCCGAGGACTTCGCCCGCGCGCGCAATCGCATTGAACAGGAGGTCGAGCCGAACCGCCGCGCAGGCGAGCGCGAGCGGCTCAACGCCCTGGCCCGATTAGTCGAAGCCTCCGGTTGCCGCCGGGCCATCCTGCTTCGCCATTTCGGAGAAGACCCGCCGGAAAGCTGCGGCAATTGCGACAATTGTCTCGATCCGCCGAAGACGATAGATGCGACCGAAGTCGCCCGCAAGCTGCTGTCGGCGGCGTTCAGGACGGAGATGCGCTTTGGGGTCGCTCACCTCGCGGACGTCCTCGCCGGCAACGAGAATGAGAAGGTGCGGAGCTTCGGCCACGACCGGCTCTCCGTGTTCGGTATCGCGTCCGCCGAGGAGCTCGCGCTTGTCCGGCCCGTCGCGCGGGCACTCATCGCTCGCGATGCTTTGCGCACCGACGCCTACGGAGGTTTGAGCTTCGGTCCGGGCGCACGGCCGATCCTCAAAGGCGAGCAGGAGGTCACCGTCGTCGTGCCTCCGCCGAGGCGGCGTACGGTGCGGCGGCGCTACGAAGGACCCGCCGACCCGGTCTTCGACGCTCTTCGAGAAGCTCGGCGCAAGCTGGCCTCGGAGGCAGGGGTCCCTCCCTATGTCATCTTCCACGATTCGACGTTGCGGGAGATTGCCGCCAGCAAGCCTCGGAGCCTCGACGAGCTGGGCCATGTGCAGGGGGTTGGTGCAGTAAAGCTCGCCCGCTACGGGGACGCTATGCTCGCCGCGCTCGAGGGCGAGAAGGATGTTCAGCCCACGGAAAGCCCACCTCGGCTTGAGAGCCAACATACGGATTCGTAAGGACTATCTGAATGCTTCGTACCCTACTGCTCGCCGGCGCTGCGCTCGGCGTGACCGTCACTCCCGCCATTGCCGCTCCTGCCAAGAAGGCGGCGAGCGCCGCAACGCTGCCCACGTCCAACCCGTTCGCCAAGCCGAGCACGCTTCCGTTCCAGGCGCCCGACTTCTCCAAGATCAAGGACAGCGACTACCTGCCGGCACTGCTCGCCGGAATGGCCGAGCAGAAGCGTGAGGTCGCGGCGATCGCGAACAACCCGGCAGCGCCGACCTTCAACAACACGCTTGTCGCGCTTGAGCGCAGCGGCGCCCTGCTCGATCGGACCCAGAACGTGTTCAATGCGGTCAACGGCGCGAACACGAACGACACGCTTCAGGCGACCGACACGAAGTCTGCGCCGCTCCTCGCCCAGCATGACGACTACATCTATCTTAACACCAAGCTCTTCCACCGTGTCGAGACGCTCTACAACAAGCGTTCCAGCCTCGGCCTGAACCCGGAGCAGGCGCGGCTTCTTCAGGTCTATTACGACAAATTCGTGAAGGCCGGAGCCAAGCTCGATCCGGCCAAGCAGGCTCAGTTGAAGCAGCTCAACTCGCGCATCTCGGCGCTGGAGACCCAGTTCGCACAGACACTTCTAGCGGCGGCCAAGGCTGGCGCGCTGCACGTCACCGACAAGGCTGCGCTCGCAGGCCTTTCGGATGACAAGATCGCCGCCGCGGCGGAAGCCGCCAAGGACCGCAAGGTCGCGGGCTATGTGCTCCCGCTGCAGAATACGACGCAGCAGCCGGTCCTGGAATCGCTGAACAACCGCGCGACCCGCGAGGCTCTGTACAAGGCGAGCATCACGCGCGCATCAAAGGGCGATGCGAACGACACGCGCGCGCTGATCAGCGAGATCGCCCAGCTCCGCGCCAAGAAGGCACGCCTGCTCGGCTTCCCGAACTATGCGGCCTATTCGCTGCAAGACCAGATGGCGAAGACGCCCGAAGCGGCGCTCGCCTTCATTAACCGCATCCGGCCCGCGCTGACCGCCAAGGAGAAGGCGGAAGCGGCAGACATCCAGAAGCTGGTCGACGCGCAGGGCGGCGGCTTCAAGGCTCAGCCGTGGGACTGGAACATCTATGCCGAGCAGATCCGCAAGCAGCGCTATGCGCTCGATAGCGACGAGCTGAAGAATTATTTCGAGTTCAACAAGGTGCTCGAGGACGGCGTGTTCTACGCCGCCAACCAGCTCTACGGGATCAGCTTCAAGGAGCGGAAGGACCTGCCGACCTGGAACCCCTACATGCGGGTGTTCGAGGTAACGGACACGAACGGCAAGCCGCTCGGCCTCTTCTACATCGACCCGTGGAAGCGCGATAATAAAGGCGGCGGTGCCTGGATGGACAATCTCGTGGGTCAGTCAGCTCTGCGCGGCACCCTGCCGGTCGTTTACAACGTCGAGAACTTCACGAAGCCCGCGCCGGGCAAGCCAATGCTCATCAGCTGGGACGACGTGACCACGATGTTCCACGAGTTCGGCCATGCCCTGCATGGCCTGTTCGCCTCGCAGACCTATCCTTTGATCTCGGGAACGAACGTGGCGCGCGACTTCGTCGAGTTCCCCTCGCAATTCAATGAGAATTGGGCGCTCGATCCGAATGTGCTGCCGCACTACGCGGTCCATTATCAGACGGGCCAGCCGCTTCCGCAGGACCTGATCGACAAGATCGAGAAGGCGCGCACCTTCAACCAGGGCTATGAGCTCGGCGAGGCAATCACGGCGGCGAAGATGGACCTCGACTGGCACTCGCTGTCGCCAGACTCGCCGCGACAGGACGTCGACCAGTTCCAGGCCAAGTCGCTGGCGAGCGGCGGCTTCGATTATCAGGACGTGCCGCCGCGCTACTTCACGCCTTACTTCGCTCACATCTGGGGCGGCGGTTACGCGGCGGGCTATTACGCCTATCAGTGGACCGAGATGCTCGACCATGACGCCTTCGCTTGGTTCACGGCGCATGGCGGCCTGACCCGCGAGAACGGACAGCGCTTCCGCGATCTGGTCCTGTCGCGCGGCAACACTCTCGATTATGGTGAGATGTACCGCGGCTTCACCGGCCACGACCCGCAGGTCGAGCCGATGCTGGAGTATCGCGGGCTGACCGAGGTGACGCAGGGCGAATAGACATGACCATCCGCCAGCTCGACGACTGGACCTATATCGGAGGGCAGATCCGCCCCGAGGAGGTCGCTGCGCTGGCGCAGATGGGCGTGACCCTGATCGTCAATAATCGGCCGGACGGGGAAGATCCGGACCAGCCTCTCGGGGCCGAGATCGAAGCGGCCGCCAGCGCCGAGGGAATCGACTACCGAGCGGTCCCGATCATTCGCGGCATCGGTCCGGCAGACGCCGAGGCGATCAGCGAAGCCATCGCTTTGGCCAGCGGCAAGACACTCCTGTTCTGCCGGAGCGGCAATCGCTCGGCCCTCGCATGGGCGCTGTCGCAGAGCGACCAGGGCGTCGCCCGCGAGGAGATAGAGGCGAAGCTGGCGGGCGTCGGTATCGATCCGACGCCGATCGCGCATTTGCTCTAGGGGCTGAGCAGCTTCCGCGCTTCGGCGAGGTCGTCGTCCAGGACCATCAGGCGGATCGGCATCATCGGTCCCCATCCGAAGCTGCTCATCTCGGCGTCGAACAGGCCGGCATCGATGCCTTCCGCTTCCAGGTTCAGCCGCGCCAGCTCGGCCTCGATGCGATTGTCGAAGCGGGCGAGCTCGACGAGGCTCACCAGGGGAACACGTCGCCCGCAGCGACTTCCTCCGGCCGCGGCGGCCGGCCCAGCATGGCGTTGCGGTGCGGAAAGCGGCCGAAGCGCTCGATGATGTCGTGATGCTTCTTCGCGAAGCCGAGGAGATAATCGTCGCCTAGTGCAGTGACGAGCTGGACCGAGCGCTTCTGGTCGGCCAAGTTCTCGCTGTGCTCGAACGGTAGGTAGAAGAAAGGCCGCTCCTTCACGTGGACGTCACCGTCGAAGCGGCGGTCCACGGCGCCCTTTGCAATCGCCAAGGCGAGGTGATCGGTCTGGAACTGGTCGGCGTGGCCACGGAACATGTTGCGCGGGAACTGGTCGAACAGAATGGTTGCCGCGAGCGCCGTTAGCGGATCATCGAGGAAGCATTTCGCTGGCAGCTGGCGCTTCAGCTCGTAGAGATCGTGGAAGCGCTCGCGGACCTGCTCGTCGAAGACCGGATCGGCTTTCCACCATTGCTTCGGGTCCAGCCCGAACCAGAAGGTGAGGACTTCCTGCCGCCAGTCGCTCACGCCGTGGCTGTGCCTCCGACGGTGAGGCCGTCGATCAACAGCGTCGGCTGGCCAACTCCGGCCGGCACCGACTGGCCGCCCTTGCCGCAAATGCCGACGCCTTCGTCAAGCTGGAGATCGTTACCGATGCCTTTGATCTTGGTGAGCACGGTCGGCCCGTCGCCGATCAGCGTCGCGCCTTTGATGGGCTCAGCGATCTTCCCGCCTCTGATCCGATAGGCCTCGGTACAGGAGAAGACGAACTTGCCGCTGGTGATGTCGACCTGCCCACCCCCGAAGCTCTTGGCGTAGATCCCGTCCTTCACCCGGCTGACCAGCTCGCCTGGATTGTCGTTGCCGGCGAGCATGAAGGTATTAGTCATGCGCGGCATGGGTGCGTGAGCGAAGCTCTCGCGGCGGCCGTTACCAGTCGGCTCGACTCCCATCAGCCGCGCGTTGAGCCGGTCCTGGATGTAGCCCTTGAGGATACCGTCCTCGATCAAGACGTTGCGGCGGGTCGGCGTGCCTTCGTCGTCGATCGTAAGGGAGCCGCGCCGTCCGCCCATCGCACCGTCGTCGACGACCGTCACCCCTGGAGCTGCGACGCGCTCACCGATCCGACCGGAGAAAGCCGAAGTGCCCTTTCGGTTGAAATCGCCTTCAAGACCGTGACCGACAGCCTCGTGCAGAAGGACGCCGGGCCAGCCCGGGCCCAGCACGACCTGCATCTCGCCGGCCGGAGCCGCAACGGATTCCAGGTTCACGAGCGCTTGGGCGAGGGCGATATCGATGGCCCTGTTCCATGTCTCGGGCTTGAACAAATCGTCGTAGAGGTAGCGACCGCCGAGACCGTGATAGCCCGTCTCGCGCCGACTGCCGTCCTGCGCGACGATCTGGATTCCGAGTCGGACCAGCGGCCGCACGTCGTGAGCGACGAAGCCGTCGGCGCGAACGATGTCGATCACGCTCCAGCTGGCTGACAACGTCACGCTAACCTGGGCGACGCGAGGGTCGCGGTCGCGGGCCGCAGCGTCGATCGCCTGGCAGAGCGAGACCTTCTCAGCGAAGGGGATCGCCGACAGCGGATCGTCCGCTCCGTACATGGACTGGTTCGTACGCAGCGGCGCCGGAGCCGAAATGCCGTTCGCCGGATCGAGCAGCTTCAGCGTCGCAGCGGCACGGTCGATCGCGGCTTCGCTGATCTCATTGGCATGGGAGAAGGCGGTCGTCTCGCCCGAGACGCCGCGAAGTCCGAAGCCCGACGCCGTGTTGTAGTCGGCGGTCTTCAGGCGTCCGTCGTCGAAGCCGAAAGATTCAGTCGTCGAATATTGGAGATAGAGCTCGCCGTCGTCATGCGCGGAGAGATGAGTGGCCGCGAGCCGCTTTGCGCCATCGGGGTCGAGGCTGCGGTAGAGAAACCGCCGAGGATCGGCGACGCTCATGCGAGCTGGTCCGCCGGTCCCCCCTCAAGGACGAAGCGCCGGTCGCAATACCCGCACTCGACGAAGCCGAGATCCGGCTCGATGCGCAGGAAGACGCGCGGATGGCCGAGCGCCGGAGAGATTTCACCCGAGCCGTCGCAGGCGACCTGCAGGCTGGTCACCTTGAAGACCTCCGGCGGCGGCAGCGAGTTCGCGGATTTTGCGGACTGATCCATGCGGCTGAGGTAGCAAGCGCGGCTCGCCTCTTCAATGCGCGGGGTCCGGGTGAATCCGCTCGGTTGCCGACCCGTTAAGGAGTGCGATGGTGTCTAATTATACTGAATGTCGACGGTGAACGTGCCCACGTAGGTGCCCTCGGCCTGGTTCGCGTTTACGTGGAGCGTGCCGCCAACGTTGAACTGAAACAGCTCCTTGGCGACGACATTTCGGGTGCCTCCGGTAACCGTCCAATTATCCACGGTCATCGTCTCGGTCCCGCCGACCCGAACTATGGTAATGGCCTTATTGGGCGCGCGGATGTGCACCACGCTTTTGATGGGAGCCACGGCCTCGAACATCGCCGAGTAGGGGTTGCCTCCAAGGCTGCTGACTCCGCCCGTCGTCGTGATGACATCGGTGGGAGTAATGACTGCGGTGCCGGCGGCGGTCACGGCGATGTTGCCGAAGTTCAGATTGTTCAGCAGCCGGACGGAGGTCGGGACAACTAGCTGGGCCGTCGCCCGAGCAGGCGGCGCCGCGGCGACGGGAGCGGCCGACGCAGGGACTGCAGTCACAATCGACAACAAACCTGCAATCGGCAGGAAAAGAGCGCGCACCGGTCCCATTGCAACCGCGGCGTAAACCTTTCTTCTCAAGATGGATTAGACAGACAGGGTAAAGGGCGCATTTACCGTGTCGCTTGTCGGCAAGCCGCACGGGCCGCTATGCGCCGCTAGATGGAAGAGCAGGCGGCAATCCGCATCGAATCGCTTTCGAAGACCTATGCGGGCGGAAAGCGTGCCCTCGACGACGTCAGCTTCGACGTTCCTCGAGGCCAGATCTTCGGTCTTCTCGGACCGAACGGTGCGGGTAAGTCGACCTTGATCAACATCCTTGCCGGCCTCGTCGTGAAGACGAGCGGCAAGGCGAGCATCTGGGGCTTCGACATCGAGGAGCATCCGCGCAACGCCAAGCGATCGATCGGGATCGTACCGCAGGAGATCCTCTTCGATCCCTTCTTCACTCCGAAGGAGGCGCTCGAAATCCAGGCGGGCTTGTACGGAATTCCCGCCGGCCAGCGGAAGACGGACGAGCTGCTCGAGGCGATGCACCTCACGGACAAGGCCGACGCCTATGCGCGCACCCTTTCCGGTGGAATGAAGCGCCGGCTTCTGGTCGCGAAAGCGATGGTCCATTCGCCGCCCATCCTCGTGCTCGACGAGCCGACCGCCGGGGTGGACATCGAGCTACGCCGCCAGCTCTGGGCCTATGTGCGCAAGCTCAACAGCGAGGGCGTCACGGTCGTGCTCACGACGCATTATCTCGAAGAGGCCGAGGAGCTGTGCGACCGGATTGCAATCATCAATCACGGGAAGGTGGTCGCGAACGAGCCGACGCGGACTCTCGTCGCAAGGGCGCAGGAGAAGGCGGTGGTCGTCACGTTCGACCATGACCTCGATGCCGTCCCGAGCCACGACAGCTTCGAGAACATCCATCTGCTCGACGAGCGGACGATCGAGATCACCTACCGCAAGGACAAGTGCAACGCCGGCGACGTGCTTGCCGCCGTGCAGCGTGAAGGCTTCTCCATCGTCGACGTCCGCACTCGCGACCCGGACCTCGAGGACGTCTTCCTCAGCCTTGTCGCGCGGCAAGCGGCCGCGTGAAGCAGACAGCTGACGTTCTGGTCGTCGGATCCGGCGCGGCCGGGCTGACGGCTGCGCTCAATCTCGCGGAGAGCCGGGAGGTGGCGGTAATCGCCAAGGGAGCCCTTGGCGAGGGCGCCACCGGCTGGGCGCAGGGCGGGATCGCCGCGGTGCTCGAAAAGGGCGACAGCTTCGAGGCGCACATCAACGACACGATGATCGCCGGTGCCGGCCTCAACGACCGCAAGGTCGTCGAGCATGTCGTCGAGGCGGCTCCCGGAGCGATCGAGCGGTTGATCGAACTCGGTGTCCCCTTCGCCAGCGAGGGCGGCGAGCTCCACCTCACGCGTGAGGGCGGACACAGCCATCGTCGCATCGTCCACGTCGCCGACGCGACCGGGGCGGCCGTGCAGCAGGCGCTCGAAGCAGCCGCGCTCAAGCATCCGAATATCACCCTCATTCCGGACATGGTCGCCATCGACCTGATCACCGGCCGCCACGCGACGCAGTTCTCGACTAGCGGGGCCGTCCACGGCCTCTACGCCTACAATCGAGCTAAGAAGCACGTCGAAGCACTGACCGCGCGGGCAACGGTGCTTGCGACGGGAGGGGCCGGACGCGCCTACCTGTTTTCGACCGCCCCACGCGGAGCCACAGGCGACGGGATCGCCATGGCGTGGCGGGCTGGCTGCCGGATCTCCAACATGGAGTTCATGCAGTTCCACCCGACCTGCGTCTACAACCTCCAGGTCAAGAACTTCCTGATCACCGAAGCGGTTCGAGGCGAGGGCGGGCACCTCAAGATTCCGGACACCGGCGAGCGTTTCATGCCGCGCTTCGACGAGCGCGCGGAGCTTGCCCCGCGCGACATCGTGGCCCGAGCGATCGACCATGAGATCAAGCGCCTCGGCCTCGATTACGTTCATCTCGACATCTCGCACCGCGAGCCCGAGTTCGTTCGCGAGCACTTCCCCAACATCTACGAGAAGCTGCTGACACTCGGCATCGACATGACGAAGGAGCCGATCCCGGTCGTGCCGGCGCAGCATTATACGTGTGGCGGAGTGGTCGTGGACCTCAACGGCTGCACCGACGCTCCGGGCCTCTACGCGGCGGGCGAAGTGACGCAGTCCGGACTCCACGGAGCGAACCGCCTCGCCTCCAACAGCCTCCTCGAATGCCTCGTCTTCGGCGAAGCGGCGGCGAAGCACATCGACGGCAATTGGGATGCCCTCGCCGAAGTTCCCGACATCCGCGCCTGGGACGAGAGCCGGGTGACGGACAGCGACGAGGAAGTCGTCATCAATCAGACATGGGGCGAGATCCGCCGCTTCATGTGGAATTATGTCGGCATCGTTCGAACGACCAAGCGACTGGAACGCGCCAAGCGCCGCATAGACATGCTCCGCCAGGAGGTCGTCGATTATTACCGCAATTTCCGCGTGACTCCGGACCTGATCGAGCTCCGCAACCTGCTCGAGGTCGCCGACCTGATCATCCGCTCCGCGCTATCCCGACACGAGAGCCGCGGCCTGCACTACACACTGGATTTCCCTAAGACTTCTGCAAAGGCGAAGGACACGATCCTCGTCCCATAACAACACGGTCAATAATCTCGAGAACTGCTTGACCTAGTTGCCTTTTCCTCAGAACATCGACCGCACGGCGGGAAGAGAGAGCCCTGCCAATTACGCGTACTCAGGAGGGATGTAGTGGGTAGAATCGCCTTAGACTCGTTCAACAACGTGACGATGACGCCGACCGGTGTCACCAGCCCGTCGGACCTTCAGTACATCCCAGCCGACGGGTCGATTCCGAGCCCGAACGGGAAGCCGGTTTGGTCACTCGCCCAGGCAGCTGCCAATCTGAACCGCACTGGCGCCATCTGGAACGTCGGACCCAACGGACAGATCACCTACACCTTCCTCGATAAGGACCCATCCGGACTCTATAACAGCCCGAAGTACAAGGATGTCATTGGCGACTATACCGCAGGATTCACGCCGTTCACGGAGGAGCAGCGGGACGCAGCACGCAATTCGCTGGCTCTGTGGGACGATCTGATCGCACCGCATTTCGTCGAGAAAAATGGCCGCGGCGCCGCCGACATCAGCTTCATGAATACGAACACCGGTCCTGCTCAGGCTTCCGCATTCACGCCCTTCTACCGGGGCGGCCACGGCAAGGAGGCCAAGATACAGGGCGACGTTTACGTCAACCAGGATCAGCCCGACAACATGGACCTGTTCTACGGCGGCTACGGCCAGACCGCGCTCACGCACGAGATCGGTCACGCCATCGGCCTGAGCCATTCTTTCCAGCACAGTGGGATCCGAAGCTTGGAATTCACGTGACTTGAAGTCGCGGC
>JADMIO010848888.1_pt1 | contig 117494 bp, 97 predicted proteins | sample 8958161 | NCBI WGS metagenome assembly JADMIO01 (sample SAMN16585339, study PRJNA669376) | soil metagenome | isolation source: Crop rotation soil | place: USA: Cullars Rotation, Alabama | collected 2011
GCCGCGACTTCAAGTCACGTGAATTCCAAGCTTCGGATCCCACTGTGCTGGAAAAGCGAGTCCGAATAGGGCGCAAATGAGTTGCATGCAATAGACGCGAAGTCAAGTGATCTACCCTTGGCCAGGGTGAAGCGTACTTAACCGTACGTGGAGGCCCGAACCAGTGTTGGTTGAAAACAGCTTGGATGAGCTGAGGGTAGGGGTGAAAGGCTAATCAAACTTGGTGATTGCTCGTTCTCCCCGAAATAGCTTTAGGGCTAGCGTCGGATGATGGATTTTGCTGGTAGAGCACTGAATGGGCTAGGGGCCTTACCGGGCTACCAAACCCAATCAAACTCCGAATGGCATCAATCTTAATCCGGCAGTCAGACAGTGGGGGATAAGCTTCATTGTCGAAAGGGAAACAGCCCAGATCGCCAGCTAAGGTCCCAAAATCTATGCTAAGTGGGAAAGGATGTGGAAACGCTCAGACAGCCAGGAGGTTGGCTTAGAAGCAGCCATCCTTTAAAGAAAGCGTAATAGCTCACTGGTCGAGTGGTTCCGCGCCGACAATCCATCGGGGCTTAAGCATAGTACCGAAGCTGCGGACTCATTGATTCCAGCACAAGGCAACCATACCAAAAATTCTCCTCTGCTCCTCCGCATCCCTACTCCTCTGCATTTTGCAAAGGAAAGGTATGTATTGTGAGTAAAGGAGTACGTATGGTGCACTTGTGCTGGGATTAATGATTGGTAGGGGAGCATTCCAAACTTGGGAGCCAGATCGTGAGAACTGGTGGGCGGTTTGGAAGAGACTCTGCCGGCACGAGTAGCGATAAACAGGGTGAGAACCCCTGTCGCCGAAAACCTAAGGTTTCCTGAGGAAGGTCAGTCCTCTCAGGGTTAGTCGGTCCCTAAGGTGAGGCCGAAAGGCGTAACCGATGGGTTAACAGGTTAATATTCCTGTACTACCGTAAATTCGTTTGGACGGTGGGGTGACGCAGAAGGATAGATCTACTGGTCAACGGACATCAGAACGAGCCAGGCCACAATTCAAGGTGGATTCTGTAGGCAAATCCGCAGAATTATTCAACACTGAGGAACGTGGGGAAGCGCGCTCTTCGGAGCAAGCCAACTGATTGATTCCATGCTGCCAAGAAAAACCTCGAACCGGAGAATTTATGTGTAACCGTACCGCAAACCGACACAGGTAGGTAGGATGAGAATTCTAAGGCGCACGAGTGATCTCTCGTTTAGGAACTCGGCAAATTGACCCCGTAACTTCGGAATAAGGGGTGCCTCATTAGTGTGTAAGATTTTACATCTGTAGCACGAAGAGGTCGCAGAGAATAGAGTCAGGCGACTGTTTACTAAAAACACAGGGCTCTGCAAAGTCATAAAAACGACGTATAGGGTCTGACGCCTGCCCGGTGCCGGAAGGTTAAGAGGAGCGGTTAGCTCTCTTCGGAGAGCGAAGCTGTGAATCGAAGCCCCGGTAAACGGCGGCCGTAACTATAACGGTCCTAAGGTAGCGAAATTCCTTGTCGGGTAAGTTCCGACCTGCACGAATGGCGTAACGATCTGACTGCTGTCTCAACGAGAGGCTCGGCGAAACTGTGATACCGGTGAAGACGCCGGTTACCCGCATCAAGACGGAAAGACCCCGTGCACCTTCACTGCACCCTAGCTAGGTGTTTCGGTGCGTTATGTGCAGGATAGGTGGGAGACTGTGAACCTCTGGCGTCAGCCAGGGGGGAGTCAATGGTGAGATACCACCCTTAATGTTCTGAAATTCTAACCTAGACCTCTGAATCGAGGTCAGGGACATAGCTAGGCGGGTAGTTTGACTGGGGCGGTCGCCTCCCAAATTGTAACGGAGGCGCTCAAAGGTTCCCTCAGGCTGATTGGAAACCAGCCGTAGAGTGTAAAGGCACAAGGGAGCTTGACTGTGAGACCGACGGGTCGAACAGGTAGGAAACTAGGACTTAGTGATCCGGTGGTTCCATATGGAAGGGCCATCGCTCAACGGATAAAAGGTACGCCGGGGATAACAGGCTGATCTTGCCCAAGAGTCCACATCGACGGCAAGGTTTGGCACCTCGATGTCGGCTCATCGCATCCTGGGGCTGAAGCAGGTCCCAAGGGTTAGGCTGTTCGCCTATTAAAGCGGTACGTGAGCTGGGTTTAGAACGTCGCGAGACAGTTCGGTCCCTATCTGATGTGGGCGCAGGATTTTTGAGAGGAGCTGTCCCTAGTACGAGAGGACCGGGATGGACGAACCTCCGATGTACCAGTTGTCGCGCCAGCGGCACTGCTGGGTAGTCGTGTTCGGCAGAGATAAACGCTGAAAGCATCTAAGCGTGAAGCTTGCCTCAAGATTAGAAATCCCGGGACGTAAGTCCCCTAAAGGCTCGTAGAAGATTACTACGCATATAGGTTGGGTGTAGAAGTAGCGACCGCAAGGATAGCTACGAAGCTAACCAATCCTAATCGCCGTGAGGCTTGACCATATTTATGGTCTAATTCATAACTTGTACAACAGAATATCGAAAGGTTGTGACCCTTCTCTATTCAACTTTGAGTGATCATACTCAGCACTGATAAAAGTTTTTGGTGACTCTAGCGGTGGGGAAACACCCGTTCCCATTCCGAACACGGCAGTTAAGCCCACCAGCGCCGATGGTACTAACTTGTACGCGAGTTGGGAGAGTAGGTCGTTGCCAAGATTAATTTAATATAAAAAGGCCAGTCTTCGGACTGGCTTTTTTATTTAAAGATTGCGGATGTTTTTTTGAATAGGTGCAAAACAACAGGGTAGTGATCCGATCCGAATCGATTGGGGCTGACGGAACAATCGGATTGAACGTTATTCGGAAGAGTTGTGAAAAGATGATCCAACTGTAGGCCGAACAAACGGAATGTCCCTTCATTGCCGCACTCACGTATGCGAGGTACTACGTTATTGATTATGCGTGTTGCTTTATCGCGAACACCGAACGATGTGTTTAAATCGCCACCAACGATAATCGGTAAATCCAACAAATTCTGACGTGAGAGGAAATCGATCACGGCCGAAGCCTGACTCCATCGATGTGCACGATTGTCCAGGTGAAGGTTGATCACGCGCAGGCGCCATGGAAGACCATCTTTGATCGCAGTCAAAGTCGCCATGATTGCTACACGCCGCTGTGATCCCAAGGGTAGTTCGATGCCGACTACATTTGATATTGGCAGCGTTGAAAGAATTGCATTGCCTCTATCCTCACCGCTTCCAAATCCATTGGGCATTGATGGCAAATACACAAAGGAAAGATTAAAATCGCGTGCGATTGTAACAATATCGCGGTGAATCGTTTGGTGCGGACCTATTCTTTTCGGTACTCGAAACGTCGCAGGAAAATCCTGAGGGACGGTTGGACTCGCCCGTGCAACTTCCTGAACAAGTGCAATGAATGGTGTGCCCGCGTAGGATCGAAGCACACCTTCGAGATCACCAAAGTCCTCATGTTTATTCCAGGTCAACACAGTTAGACCTGATTCTGCAACGTCAATCTGCATCGCGTTAGCTGTTGTCAGTACTACCGTTCCAACCGATCGGCACCATGCGACCATCCGATCATCGGACTTTTTAGCACCAGCCCACAACACCCCTTTTCCATTGTCACAGAGCGGACTGTTTAACATTTCTATCGGTTGAAACCGATGCGTTGCACATCCAAATAAGAACGTTGCAACAAAAATTAGAAATGTGAAACGCTTATCCATAACATTGAGGATCATGTCCAGGCAAAGCTTGATGATCGAAGTTTTACACCTGGATAATAACTATATGTTCTGGGGCGGAATTCAATTCCGGCCTTAGCGTCTGGTAATTCGGAATATGTCGTTGGCCTTTTGTTGAAAACGGAAATCACATCAGTAGAATTTATTTTGGTTTCGGTACGTGGACCCCTCTGAGATCACCATTGATGATGTAACTTGCTAATGGACCATCAATAAAGATTTCCCCATTCTGTGTTAAAGTTTCGCGCGGGAAGAATAGATTAATAACGGCGAAATCCTGCAGGGCTTTCTCTGCATCTCCATTCCACGATGATTGAATTTGTGCTTTGTAGTACCCGTTTTTCTTCAACACTGATTGAAGCTTTTCAATACGGGAAGCTGTTAGTTTAATGAGATCTTCCTGATTTCCTGGAGTTACAACAGCCAAATAAGAAATGAGGTTAAACTCCAAATTGTTTTCCCAGTTTGCCGAACGATTCACGGAGGCGTCAGCATTAATTTCCGTTATTTCAGAAAGAGGCCACTTGTTTGAGTAGACCCGGACGGCTGCTGAAAAATCAGTATCGGCCCCGAAATTTGTGTGGCTTATAGGCGTACCTGCTTTGAGTGCTTCCAATAATTTCATTGCCAGACTTCCTTTCGTTGATTCAAAACCTGCGGCCATCGCTTTACATACTTCGGCAGACGTCTGAAGATTTGCCTGCACTGCATAAGTTGGCCCGGTAAGCTGGCATGTTTGTGGCGTATTTTTTTTGCCAGTAAAGTTTGCAACGCTAACGCCTGTAGCAGATTTATTGGATAATGCTGCTACTCCAAATTGTCTTTGGCCCTTAGCTGGATCGTTTTCAAGTGCAATAGCAAGAGCACTTTCTGCATCAGAACCTTTTTGTATTTCTTTAATGATCTCTCTAGCAGTTTTTATTGAAGGAAAGGATTGATTTGCAACAATGATTCCTGGCATTCCGACAGGAACTACAGCACTGACCGGAGGATACGACACTACAGCGATTCCACATTCGCTCGTTATGGGTTCACACGCTACAATCGAACGAGTGTGGTAAAGATTCTGAAATTTTACCTCACCCCCGAAGATTTTTTGACACGGAAGAACTGCAACAATGAGTGCAACAAAAACAACTTTTTTTTGAATCAACATTTAGCCCTCCTGCCTATTACAAAGCAAGCCCAGTGCCATATTGTTTTGTTGTCGATACTTGTTCGAATAGTGTCGAATGACCTGTATGCTGAAGCATACAGAGTGTCTGCCGAGAGGTACTTGATATATAGTAGGTACGTTCAGGAAGTGGTAAATTCAAATCTCTGCGGGCACTAAGATAGGCTCTTACACGGTTCTCGATTTGATCGCGTCAGGAGGGATGGGTGATGTCTATCTTGCACGCGACGACCGTTCGCAATCCCGCGTGGCTCTAAAACTTTTCCGCAAAGAAAAATCTCAAGAAAAAGATACAGGGCAAAGGTTTCAGCAAGAAGCTCGTGCTATATCAACTCTCAGCCATCCGAATGCAATCCGTTTATTTGAGGCGGGGCAGGACTCAATTGGAGCTTTTCTTGCCATGGAATTGGTTGATGGTATGACACTGGATGCATTGTTAAGCAATGGTCCACTTGATTCTGAAACGGCGCAAAATGTTGCTTTGCAAGTAGCGGAAGTACTTGCAGAAGCACATACTTGTGGAATCCTGCACCGGGATATCAAACCTTCGAACATAATGATTTCAATCGAAGGACATGTTAAGGTTCTGGATTTTGGTCTAGCGAAGATTGTCAATTTTCTGGATCAATGGGATACGGTTAGAACATTATCCAAAACTTCACCGGGTCTAATTATCGGAACCATTCCCTATTTGAATCCTGAACAGGCACTTGGCAAAGCGGTGGATTGTCGGAGTGATCTTTTTTCATTCGGCATCACATTTTACCAGGCTGTTACAACACGCTTACCATTTCAAGGCAATACGCCATATGAGGTAATTGATCGAATTCTTCATGCAGAACCTACAGATCCAATTCACTTAAATCCCAACATCTCACCGAAAATGAGATACATAGTTCGAAAATGTCTTCAAAAATCTCTTGAACTTCGATATCAATCGGCCGAAGAATTAATATCGGACTTAAAAAAGGATTCAACAGCAGAAAAGTGGCTCAATATTGAAGATTACCCACTACAACCTAAGAAGAGTATCAAAAGAATTGTCTCTTTTTCAGCTGCAGTCGTCGTTGTATTGATAATCATCTTTGCTACTACCAATTTTTTTTCCCAACAGAAATCTAAGGAATCTGACACGATTTCCATTTCTCGATATGCAGGTGATCGACAATCCTATGAACTTTATCTCCAGGGTCGCAGAGCTTGGAATGAAAGGACGCCACAAGGATTGAAACGGTCCATTGATGTATACAATCAAGCTATTCTGACGAATCCATCGAATGCACTCGCCTATGCAGGCTTAGCTCTTTCCTATGAAACCTATAGTACTTATGTATCAGTCCCGCCAAAGGATTGGGAGCCAAAAGCAATGAACGCAGCACTTCGAGCTCTATCGATCGATGACAATCTTGCTGAAGCACATACGGTTCTTGCGTCAGTTCTGGGAAGTTATTATTGGGAATGGTATGAGTCGGAGAGGGAATTCAAACGAGCGATTGAAATTGATTCGACTTATGCAACATCCCACAAATGGTATGCAGAATTGTTTCTTGTCACGGGTCATATTGATGAAGCTGTTACTGAACTTCAGAATGCTCAAGCACTTGAGCCTTCTTCATTAATTATCAAGCAGTCTTTGGCGGAGCTTCAGTATTCATCAGGCATGCATGTTAAAGGGCTCAAGGACATTCAAGAGTTGTTGTTTCTAAATCCTGAGTTTGCTCCTGCCCACTTTTCACTTGGCGCTATGTACTGCGAAGCGGAGAAATTTCCGCAGGCAATCGCATCATATGAAAATGCATTGCGATTATTCGGAAATGATTCTGCTTTTGTACTTGGACCATTAGGCTACTCATACGCGCGGAATAAAAATACCATTGAAGCAAGAAGAATACTCGCAAGATTAGAAAAGATGAATCAATCTCAGTATGTCGATCCCTGGTATTTTGCATTAATTCAAGTTGGGCTTGGAGAGCGAGATAAAGCATTTGCTAATCTTGAAAAAGCTTCCAACGAACGAAGCTCTGGCATTTTGCACATAAAAAGTGACTCAAGTTTAGCAAGCATTCGTGGTGATCCACGCTACAAACTACTTATACAAAAGATGGGACTTACCCAATGACCGATATAAATGAAAATCCATACCCTCGTTTGGTCGTTCTATCTGGTTCCCAAAAAGGAACTATCTTCGGGATACAGGAAAACACTTACGTGGGACGTGATGAATCTTGTCAAATTAGAATTGCTGACACATCACTTTCGCGCAGACATTTTTTGCTTCGAAAACACAAAGGAGAGATCACTATCCAGGATCTTAAGAGTTTGAACGGCACTATGGTGGATGGCAAGAATGTAACTCGAAGACGTTTGGAGCATGGATGCGAAATTATGGCAGGGAATACTGCTTTTTGGTTTCTGGTAAAAGACGCTGAAAAGGAAGCAGCTTTCGAGGGATGGATGATGAAATCAACAACTCGGCTTTCAGCGAACCCGCCAAACTTGGATTATCAGATAACAAAAATTCGCGAAACCATTGTGGGCAAATCGCGCGTAATGATGGATCTCTTTGACACTATTGCTCAGGTAGCCTATGCAGAATCAACTGTGCTCATTTATGGTGAAAGTGGTACCGGCAAAGAATTAGTAGCCCGAGAAATTCACCGGCAAAGCGCGCGTAGCAGCGAACAGTTTGTTGCTATCAATTGCGCAGCAATTCCGGAAACACTTTTAGAAAGCGAGCTATTTGGTTTTGAAAAAGGTTCATTTTCAGGAGCGATACATTCTAAGCAGGGTAAGATAGAAGTTGCTAATGGCGGGACTTTGTTCTTGGATGAAGTTGGTGACCTGGGACGTCCTCTGCAAGCCAAATTACTTCGAGTGATACAGGAACGTGAATTGGAAAAACTCGGTGCTACTCATCCAACCAAAATTAATATCCGCCTCGTTGCCGCTACCAATCGGGATCTCATCAAAATGATAAAAAAAGGTGAATTTCGTGAAGATTTATTTTACAGGCTGAATGTGGTTCCGGTTAGCATTCCTCCGTTAAGAATCAGGAAAGATGATATTCCTCTCCTCGTTCAGCATTTTCTAAATAAAATGAGTCGTGCAACTAACAAGCCTCAAAAAGATATTTCACCAGATGCCCTTGCAATTTTGATGAAGCATGATTGGCCAGGCAATGTTCGTGAGTTAGAGAACTTGTTGGAACGAACCACAGTTCTGGCAAAAGCTGCGATCATCTGTCTCGATGATTTGCGGCCACTTATATCATTTCAAAATGGACTACCTAATTTGCCAACAACATATCAGGACACTGTATGGGTCGCACGCAAAGATGCCATTTTGGAAGCTCTGCGGAAGTCCGGAGGAAACTACAGCCAGGCTGCAAAATTACTTGGTATGCAACGAACTTATTTACACAAAATAGTCAGAAAATTAAAAATAAGGTAGGTACGAAATTAGGACTGAGTGATCCGGTGGTTCAATATGGAAGCAGAAATGCTACGCTTGCCTTTTTTATTTTTGAATTGATTTGTTCACTCGAAAATCTTGTCCATCCTGAGTGAATATTAAGTGCGTTACCTGACCTGTTTTATCTTTAACAAAGGTAATTACGACCTCTGCATCTTTACGAAAAAATTTTAGCTCCGATTCTGGATACAACTGAGTTTTTGTTTTTCCGGTTGGTTGTTTAAGCTCCATAAATAAATTCCCTGATTCATTGATAATGGTTAGAACATAATCGGAAGAAAATTCAAATTGATATTCCCCCACGTAATTTTCATATATCCTCGGATCAATTTTTGAAGTTGCTTTTTCTTTGGGCTGAAAGTCTGGCCAGCTATATTCATGAGCAATACTTCGCAAGAGTTCGTTAATTAATCTTTCCCCTTTAAGCGAATTGGTCATAATGGCCACGCCTTGCGCTGTTTGGCAATAACCTAGTACATATGCATTGAACTCCAGAGTACTGCCGCCGTGATTGAAATAGCGATTTTTTTCTGCGCCTTCGATAAAAAAACCAAGTCCGTAATTATCGCTTACTGGAGTTAGCAATTGACGAACCATTGCAGCTGTCAAAAAATCATCGGATTTTCCAGCCTGTACCTTTTGTAATTCGATTACCAAGTTTGCAAGATCTGATGAAGTTGCCCACATTCCAGCTGCTGCCATTTCAGGAAAAATGCGCCACTTACCTGATTTTGTTTCGCCATTCGCATCATGTCCTGCAGCAAATAAATTAGGCGAATGTTCCGGTACACTTTGATCAAAGGTACTGGCCTTCATTTTGAGCGGATCGAAAACTAACTGTTGCATCAAATCAGGAAAGTTCTTTTTCTCAACATCAACCAAAAGTTGCTGAACGATGGTGTAGCCTCCGCCGGAATAAGCAAATCCATTCCCAGGAGTTGATTCCACTCGAACTGGTGGATTATTTGCGGGTTTAACTCCATCAAGTACTTGTAAGAGCGTTGGAATCGGTTCACCAGAAAGATAGCCGGTAAAACTGCGCACATTGATTCCTGCGGTATGACTCAATAATCTTCGAAGAGTTACTTCTTTCTCTTTGGTAAAATCATTTGCAGGGACTTTCCATGAAATCAGTTTTTGATTTACATCTTCATCAAGATTCAATTTGCCGGCCTGCACCAGACGCAGAGCGGCGATGGCAGTCACTGATTTGCTGATTGATCCTGCTTGAAACAAAGTTTCAGTAGTCACAGGATCATTTTTTCCGATTTCTCGAACGCCATAGCCCTTGGCCCATTCGATCCGTCCATTATTAATAAAAGCAATGCTAACACCCGGTGTCTTATAAAACTTCATTCGCTCTATAAGATTCATGCGTTCAATTGATTCGCCGCGAATTACGACTGGATACAAAAGTCCATTTTCAATTCGATGGATTTTCTGCTGAATTTCTTCCGGAACATTTTCGGAAGCATATGTTTGGAAAAAGCAAAAGCTAAGGAGTGAGGAAACTACAATCGCGAACGAAATTACAATTTTCTTCATCACCGAAGATTGTACTATTGTATTTTGACTCTGGGAGATGTTAGTCCCCCTCTGGAAGATGTAATGGTGATCTCGGAAGGTGCAGGATTGACGCCCGATCTTTGGAAAGTATAAACGCGCCTTACGCTATCGTACTTCATCTTTCCGAATCCTTTTATATTCAGAATAGCATTCGGTGCTGATGTGCTTGTAGTTTCAACTGTTAGTTTTTTTGTAACGCGTTGATAGATCACATTCTTGACACTGAGAATATCAGCCCCTCCTGCAATACGAACCGAACTCTCCATATTGATTCTGCCGGTCCCTAATTGATTTTTCGGTTTGTATCTTGGATTGATGCTGTAAATGTAATCGGTCCCATTTTTGAGGGGTCTGAGTATTTGATTCAGTTCCAAATCCTTGCCAGGGTTTCGACTTGTAAGCCTGGACATGATCAAGGCAGTTTCTGCACTCACAAAGGGCGCTGCCATGGAAGTGCCATCCCACTTCGCAAACCGAGAATTTAAGAACGTACTATAAATACCAACTCCCGGTGCTGAAAGATTGATCCACTGACCAAAATTAGAAAAACTTGCTTTGATATCGTTTCGATCTGTTGCCGAAACAGCAATAACATCAAGACTTCCGATGTCACCGGCTGCGGGATAATGCTTCGCGGAAGAATTAAGATTGCCGGCAGATGCAATTACAGGAATTCCTTTATTTAATACTCCGCGTAGCGCAGCAAGCAATGTGAAAGATTGATCAGGAAGTCCTAAGCTAAGATTCACCACGATAGGAGTATAAGGACCATCTCTGTGACCAGAATTATCATCTGCAAATTCCTGTACAAAGTTCAGAGCTTTAACAACAAAATCAACTGTTCCAACTCCTTCACTATTTAAAACTCGAAGCGGCATGATCTTAGCGCCTGGAGCGAGCTGCGCTATTATGCCGGCAACATGAGTGCCATGTCCGGCGCCTTCGTCAATTTGCGAATCATTATCATCATCTAGACCATTGCCTTCATCCATTGGATCTTCATCATCATCAACAAAATCATATCCAACAACGTCGTTATCGTCCTTCAAAATGTGATCAACAAGTTGCGGATGATCATAATCAACCCCAGTATCGATGACCGCTACAATAACTCCTTGACCTGTTGACAGCGAATGTGCCTGTGGTCCTCTTACGCGATTGAATGCTGTTTGATCAACATATTCAGACCTTGTTGGTGTTGTATCAATCACCGCTAAAGTCCGACGAACTCCTTCCGGCGTTTCACCCAACAGATTGAATTCGACTCTGAGAATCCGATTGTCTCTTTCCAGCGCTTGAACGGTTGATTCAAGTTCATCTTTATCATGAACCTTCATTCTGTAGATCGGCGGGACAATTCCAGGAACTACATCAGTCTCTTCAGTCTCAAGATCGTACTTATCTTCTATCGTTCTGATGTCTATTCCTGGAGCAAGCTGCAGAAGAATTTCATCGTCATCATGGCCTTCGCCCTTGTCAGCAGAGACGATCCCAGTCAGCAAACTCAAAACAAAGAGTATTAAGGTTGTTTGAATTAGACGGTAAAACATTTTGGGAAAACTATAAGTTAGGAGTTTTGCTCCTATTGTCAAAGTTTTGGCTCAAACAAATCTTTAAGAGCCTACATCATAAAGAGCAGTATTTAGGAATTAAAATACATGGTCTGCTTTTGCTGTGATTACTGTTTCGTACTTGCTGTTGCAATGTTTGATGGCGCGGAACTACCGCATCCATTTAGTGCTACAACACGAAATGAATATTCCGTTCCGGCTGTTAACGATTTCACATCAAATTGTTTGGAGTTAGCGGGAAGAGTAGTAGTGGTTTTAAAAGAATTAAGATTTTTACTTTGAATTAAATAACTATCCTCGTTGTCAGAAACATCCTGCCATTTAAGGCTGATAGATGAGGAAGAAAGTGGTGTTGCGGTAAGAGTTTTTGGCTGCTTGGGTGAATTCGAAATATCCAAACGCTGCAAAAAGTTTGTCCCCTCACCACTGGCAGCGGCTTCTGACCCGCCGGCAACATAAATAAATCTTTGAAAAACTGCCGCCGCACTTCCATGAACTGAATGAATCATGGGATTCAAAACTTCCCAACTATTTACATCGGGGTCATATCGTTCTACTGAATTTACAATCGATCGTCCAAAGAGATCTTCACCCCCAAAAACATAAAGTCTTTTTTCAAAAGCCACTGCGCCCATTCCGCTTCTTGCATGGTTCATTGCAGCACCGCTAGACCACGTATTGTTCGCGGGATTGTAAATCTGAGTGAGATCCATGTTCCGAAAATGATTTCGGCCCCCAACTACATAAATCTTTCCTTTCAGCACCGCTGCTTGTACATGCTCTGATGCAGTTGGAAGTGAAGCTCGTGTTTCCCAGGAATTTTTCAAGGGATCATAAACTTCATGCGTAGTCAAAGCATTGCCCTGGTTAATATTTGCAGTTCCTCCGATTAGATGAATCTTGCCGTTCAACACTGCACTAGCCATCGCAACTCGCGGGGTAGGGAGAGATTTTCCTTGCGTCCATTTTTTTGTAACTGGATCGTAGATTTGAACCGCATTTTCAGCCGTCGCTCCACCGATTACGTACAACTTATTGTTTACGGAAACGACAGCAGGGTGATGTGTTCCTTTCGGCAGATCAGGACCTCGTGTCCAGCGATTGTTTTTTATGTCGTACATCAGTAATGAACTGTGATTTTCCATCAGGTATCCACCGGCTGTGAAAATAAAACTACCCAGAGTAGCAGCTGCAAATTCAGAAGTTTGTTCAGGCAACGGTTCACGCAAAGACCAATTGCCTTGGTGGGGGCCGATCGGACAAGTTTTCTCTTGTGCCCACAAACTATTTACACTCAGAAGTAATATCAATGCGGATAAAATGAAATTTCTTTCCTGAGGCCTTTGCATTTTCCCTCCGAAGGAGTTCCTTATCATATTGTGGCTTTAAGTTAAGAATTGTTACTATTCCTTCGAATCAGAAAATAGAAAAGGCCAGCACGCCGCAGCGAACTGGCCTTTGTGTATCAATTAATTTGGACTACCCGCGAAGTTTCATTGCGATATTTGCGATAACACTCCGTGGTGTACCGCCGCCCGAATCATCCGGATTGGGCATGAATAGATCGCCTAACGCAGAAGAGCGGGATCGCGGTGAGCCGCCACCAGTATCTTCCGGATTAGGCATAAAGTAAGCACCGATGCGTGCTGCATTCGAACGAGGAGAGCCGCCGCCGCTATCTTCGGGATTCGGCATTGCATCAGGATTTGGTTTGCCTGCCGGACTATTTTGGGATGTGTCGTTTTGCGCAACCGCAGTTTCATCTTCCTTCTTCTCTTCTGTTGATGGATCATTGGTAGAAGGTCCGAGGTCGTTGTAATCTTCAGTCTTTTTTTCTTGCGTCGTCCCAGTATCCTTGTTCGACGAGCTATCTTTAACCCGTGTGCCTCTGCTCCAATCCAAACCTTCAGGTACACCGCTGCCTTTGGTGCCACCGCCACCAACCATACTGTTTGCGGCACCTTGAGCATCGCCAGGGCTTGTCACGCTTCCGCCGCTAGCATCACCTTTTGCTACTCCGACCTGACCTTTGTCATTCACACCCAGACCATATCCACCATATGTCACACCGCCATGTGCACTTCCATGTAATCCATTGGGACCGAAGTCCCAAGTTCCTCCACCGAAGATCGCACCACCGGAATCACCATCCATCCGATCTCCGCCAGGCATGTGTAAACCAGGTCCGCCTTTTTTGCCCATACCATCGAAAAGACCATCCTCTCCAGGAAGTCCTTCTCCCAAACCGCCATCACCGCCAGGTCCCATGCCGCCAAAAATATCTTTTCCTTTGCCAGGCATTCCTGGAAGACCTTCTTTGCCCCGGCCGCCTAACATCCCTTGCCATCCACCATTGTTCTTTCCAATTCCGCCAGGCAGATCGCTTTTGTTCAACCCCGGAATTTTTTCTCCGAGCCCGCCAGGAATCGATCCTTTTTCAAATTGATCCGAAATATTTTTTTCAGGAATAGCCATTCGTTGAGAAACTTTGTTAGCTGCGCTTTTTAGCGCTTCGGTTGTTGCTCCCTCCGCATTCGATGCGGTTGCAATCTGAGTATTACGAAATTGTGTGATTTTCATATGGGCTCCTTCAATCTCCTTGTTACTTCTGACAAATTAGTTTTCGCCAATAAACAGGAGTCGTTTCTTAACGAAAAAGATAAAAATTCGAGGCTGGAAGGAACTTCTCGACATTAACCAAACGGTGAATCATTCGCGAGCTAAAAAAATTTCTCGAAAAATTTTCCTGCTGTTTTTTCTCGTGAAAGTAAAAATTATGATCTCTAGCCAAAAAGATAATGAAAATTTTTTGAATTTTGCGGTCTTTTTCAAATTCACATTCTAACCATCAAAACGGCTTTTACCGGTTAGAATGTCCTTGATCTACCCGCAACTGCAGTTGCAGCCATCAACCGTAGTTGATAGCGCCTTCAAATGTTTCTCGACCCTGAATCGTTTGGCAATCCGCTTGCTATTACCAGGCCGAAGCACGTTGGAAACTCAGGAGGAGTTATGGCAAAGAATTGGATCTTGATAGTCGTTGCGTTTCTTTTGTTAGGTGGTTTCGCATATGCAGTGGATTCAGATGGTGATGGATTGAGTGATAGCGCTGAAGCGTATTTGGGATCGAGTCCGCTTCACAAAGATATTTTTGTTGAAATCGATTGGTTCATTGTAAATGGCCGCAGCATGAAGCCCAGACCTGGTTTTGTTGAGTTTGTGCAGTCTGTTTTTGCAGCAGCCCCTGTTTTGAATCCAGATGGAACCCAAGGAATCCGAATCCATGTTGAATTGAGCCAGGGGATTCGAACGAATCAAACTGTCTTAGGTTATTGTCTGACCGATAGTACTGATACATACAGCTGGAATCAGTTCGATTTTTATAAGAGTCTGTACTTCACTCCTTCCAAGCGAAGCACACATCATTATTGCCTGTTCATTCAAGATTACGGTGATAAAAATGGTAAAGCGACTACGAGTTCTGGAATTTCCAGGAATGAAGATAATTTCGTTGCAGGAGCCAGCGATTTAATTGTTTCCCTGGGTAGTCAAGGCAAAGATGGTTGGTACAACCAACCAACACCTGGTCAGTACAAATACACACAAGCTGGAACTTTTATCCATGAACTCGGCCACAATCTTGGTTTGAGGCATGGTGGACCAGATCATGTTAACTACAAACCAAATTTGCTGAGCTTAATGAACTATTCGTTTCAAACTGATGGAATTCCATATACAAGACAGGATGGCGTACGTTTCCGAATTTTTGATTATTCGCGTTTCTATCTTCCAGCGTTAAATGAAAATAATTTGAATGAAGCCGCTGGTCTTGGACCTTTTGCGTCTGATAGCTTTGGTAAATACGGCACGACTTATTATTTTGAAAAGGCTGACAAACATCATGACAAAATTGATTCCTGGGACGCCACTCGTTCCGTGGATTGGAATCATGATGGCCGAATCAATATTTCCCGCGCCGAAATCAATGCTGACAGAAGACTAACTACACTTCGCAGTATTCAGGAATGGTCACGGCTGGTTTTTAATGGCGGATGGATTGGCAAATCAGGATTGGCAGCAGCATCAACACTTCCATCAGAAACAAGACTTCTTTGCATGCGTCCTAAGGATCGCCTTCAGCAGAAAATTTCTATTGCAGATGCAGACGTTCGTTACGGAACTTATGCAGATATTTTCAAGAAGTAAAAAATTCGAAAGTGCTGAGTAATTCGTTTACTCAGCACTTTTTTTTTGAACATCATGCCACGTCAACTCTATGTGCTAAACTTAGTTCCACAGACTAGAGGCGGAGTGAGTCAGCTTGTCCTTGTAACCGAGTTGCACGGAAAACGCATTTCGTTTCCACTTCCAAAAGATACTCCCGAAATTTTTGCTGGATCTTTGCGTGACAACACCATTTATCTTCCGTATAAAGGCGTCTCGCGCCGTCATTTTTCAATCTTTTATGACGATTCCCGCTGGTTGATCCGTGATGAAGGCAGCACGAACGGTATCAAGATCAATGGTAAAAAGCTGAAAGAATCTCCACTTCAAATTGGCGACACCATCGAAGCGGGAAGCGTCCGTTTGCGTGTTGAAACGCAGGCAGAAGTTGAATCACTTCGTCTTCCAACACCAGGGGCTACCCATCGCGCTGCCGGAACTGATCCGATGGATCTGGTGCCGATTGAAGAAAAGCGATCGCTTTATTATTTTCCTGATCTCGTTTTCCCGAAGAATTTGATTGTTGGAAATTCCCCTAAGATGTTTGAAGTTTACAAAAGCATTCATGCAGTTGCTGAATCCGACATGAATATTTTGCTGATTGGTGAAACAGGGGCTGGGAAAGAAATGATTGCCGAAACTTTGCATCTGTCCAGCAAACGTGCAAAACATCCGTTCATTACTGTGAATTGTGCCGCAATTCCGGCAGAACTTGCTGAAGCAGAATTGTTTGGAATTGGGGCAAAAGTAGCTACTGATGTCAGTGAGCGTATCGGAAAAATTGCGGCAGCAGATGAAGGCACTTTGTTCCTGGACGAAATCAGTTCATTTCCGATGGCTTTGCAAGCCAAAATTCTCAGGGCAATCGAGGAACGGAAAGTATATCCAGTAGGTGAACACGTTGCGCAAAAAGTGGACTTCCGGCTGATCGCAGCAACAAATGAAGATCCGCAATCCTTAATTAGCGCTGGAAGACTTCGCAGTGATTTGTATCATCGATTTTCTGCGGTGGAAATTCACATTCCACCTTTGCGTGAAAGAAAAGAAGATTTAGATAGTTTGATCCTGGGATTGCTCCGGCAGATTTTGAAAAAAGAAAATAAGAGTGTGCCGGCGATCGGAAAAACTTTGCTAGGGCTTCTTAGAAATTATCCCTATCCCGGAAATGTTCGTGAGCTGTACAACATTTTAGTTTCGATTGTTGCCGTAGCCGCTCCCGGTCAGGTGCTGGATGTTCAACTTGCACCCGCAAAATTAATGCGAAGCCGCACTGAACAAATTTTTCAAGAAGTGGTAGATACACAAACCGGAAAAGATAGCCTGCCGATTCATAAAACCATCGATGAAATTACGCGGAAGCTTGTTGTCCATGCCTTAAATCTGCATGAAGGAAATTTGACGCGAACTGCAAAGTATTTGCAGATTTCTGTCTTTGGTTTACGGAAGATGATGAAGCGCCTTCAGGTGGACCGCCCTGAAAAAACATAGCCCCCGCAAACAACCACTCGATTATTGTTTTACTTTGTCCCAATACACCTTATCTTCGGGCAGCATGTACGAATCGATGGCAATCGCTTTCTCAAATTCGTTCGCTGCCAGATCGTAAGAAGTTTTATTTTGTGCTGCTTTCAATGTTTGAAGAACGCCACGAATTACATGAGCATCACTTGAATTAGCAAAGTTAGCCAGTGCTTTATCTGTTGCTGTCATGCCTTCAGAAAATTCATGACTGAAATCTTGTTTATTTAAATGCTTCCATTTTGCGAGCAACTTCCAATAATTTGCTAATGCTGTGTAAACATCACTATCTTCCGAATTCAATTTAACGGCGCGATCCAAATCTTTTTTTGCAAGATCCAGTTCACGTTCCGGTGATTGATTCTCCGCGAACTGCGATCTGGCAATCTGAAGATGCGCCATTGCATTTTCATAGAACACAAGATACATATCAGGGCGCAATTCCTGGGCTTTTTTGAGAAGTGGTTCGATGTCGTTGTAATGTGACGGCTTTCTCCCGTTGAGCAATGCAAACTCATCTAGAATTCGGTAGGCCATTGCAGAATCCCAATACGCATTAAAATATTTGGGATTCATTTTGCTGGCGTGATTAAATTTTTCTAAAGCCATATCAACTAACTTTTGCGGGTCCTGGCCTTTTCGTATTCCATATTCAGCCACGCTAATTAAGACATGTCCGAGATTGTTGTGTGGAATGATGAGATTGGGATCACTTTGAATGGCATTCCGGTAAGCTTCTTCTGATTTTTTGAACCATTGAATTGGATCTTTTCCTGTCTTCCAATAAAAATAAGCAAGATTGAAATCAGTGATACCAAGGTTGTTGTAGTAAGCACCGCTAGGATTGATCTTCAATGCCATCTCATAATTTTCGATCGCCTGCATTAATGATGATGAAGCATCTATCCCTTTGTACAATTCAAAAGAACCGAGTGATTGCTGGGCGCTGGCAAGCTGGGCGTAACCATAATCCGGTTCACGCAAATATTGAATTGCGGCTTTGAAGTTTGTGATTGAATCCTGATAGGAACGAACTGGTACAATTCCATGATTCTGCTCATAATCACCACGGTTCATATAAACGGTACCCATGGTTAGATAGGCGCGGCCATTTTTAGGATCCAGTCGTAAAGCTTGTTTGCCAATTTCAATGGCTTTGTTGAATTGTGGATTTGGATCTTCGCCATTCACCATTTGAAATTCAGCAAAGATCGAACTGATCGCAAGTTGTGATGACATACTATCGGAACGCTGCGGATCAGCTGTTAACGCCTTTGAACAATCGGACATCGAAGTTTGAAATTCGGGCCGAATATTGCCATTGCCCGCATAAAAGTTCATGTAAATTACCTGGTACCATGTCCTACACAGTCCGTCATAGCCGCGTGCATCACTTCGTGCAACTTTTGTGACTTCAGTAAACTTATCCCGCGCCATGGAAAAATAACGATCAGCTTCTTTGTAATTTCCTGACGTCCGCTCCTTGGTCCCTCTTTGCAAAAACATATCAGCTTGAAGAAGATCAACTTCATACAGCTCCGGATCTTTTTTGCGTGCTTCATTCGATTTCTTTAATGCGTTATCCCAATTTTGTTCGTAATAGGCAATCAGCGCTTCCGCATATTCAGGCACTTCGCTTGCAGAGGCTGAACCTTGATTCAAAAAATTTAAAGCGGGTTGGCGGTATTCTGTTTCAATTTTTTTCCGTTCAGATTCTTTTCTTTTCGCGCTTCGAATCTTTTCTACATCTGCCAGCTGTTTGTTATAAATTTCTCCAAGCGCCAGGCCTAACGAATATGCAACTGATGGTTCTTTGTAACCTCCGTCCCACGCCATTTGCAGATGATCGCGCGCCTTATCGTAATCCTCCAGGCTGAGATAACCCCGCCCTAATGAGTAATGTCCGGGACCGTATCCGGCTTTGCCAAATTGATTCATCTGAGTTTCAATTTGTTGCATCTGCATCCGCACTTTTTGTTTTTCATATTCAGTGTTGTGTAATGGCCAGAGTCGGCCCATCCGGATTGTTCCTTCCATTTTTGTAAGCTGTTGTCCGAATTGCTGCGCAAGAAACGCTTGTTGTTTTGAAGTGCGCCAGGTATTAATGGCAATTGCTGCCATCACAACAATGAAAAAAAATGCGATCGATAAAATTGTGGCAATGGTTTTATGTTTTTGCGATTTCTTGTACAGGCGATAAACAATACTGGTTGGACGTGCCTCAATTGTTTCGCCATCCAGGAACCGCCGAAGATCTTCGGATAATGCGCGAGCTGAATCGTACCGACGCGCTGGTTCTTTTTGAAGACACTTCATTACAATCGTTTCTAAGTCAACCGGAATCGATGGGTTCCGTTTTCTCAAAGGCACCGGTTCATCACGCACAACTTTTGCCAACGCATCGGCTGTACTTTCACTGCTATCGAATGGCAATTTTTCCGAAAGTAATTCGTAAAGTGTCGCACCTAAACTATAAACATCGCTTCTACGATCTACTTCGCGCGCTCTGCCTAATGCTTGTTCCGGTGACATATACCACGGCGTACCGATGATCATTCCAGTTATGGTGAGTTTTGCAGATTCATTCACGCGCGCAATTCCAAAATCCATTACGTATGGATTCCATTCACCATCTTCATTTCTTTCTACAAGAATGTTTGATGGTTTTAAATCACGATGGATTACGCCAACACGATGCGTAGCATGAATTGCTTCAGCTACTTCTTTTATCAACTTAACTTTTTCTTCAACATTCAATTCCGCTGCAACATTATTTAAGGTTCTGCCATTGATGAACTGCATGGCGATATAAGATCTGCCTTCAACTTCTCCGACTTCGTAAATTTTGCAGACATGCTTGTGTTCAACTTTGGCGTGCGAATGCGCTTCCATCATCAGTCTTTTCACAAGACGCGGATCATCCCCGCGAATAAATTTCAACGCGACGGTCCGCCCTAATGAAGGATCATCAGCTTTATAAACTCTGGCCATCGCACCTTGTCCGATAAATTCAAGATTTTTGTAGCGTCCGAAAACTGCTCCTGCTATAACTTCATCCGGATAAGGTTTCAAAGTTGAATCTGAACTTTCATGAAAACTTGTAGTAGCGCCTGGCTCCAATTCCACGTCCGATGTTTCGTGTGTAGAGTCGACAATTTCCGTTCCTGGCGGAGTCTTCGGCTCTTCAGTGCCGTGATTCATTAACGCCTCTCTGCTGGTCCTTCGTGTGTGATTGTTGGAATCATACCTAACGCAAACACAAACCCGCAACTACAGTTTCGATCATCAACCCTGGTTGATGGTTGTCACAGAAGTTTATCGACGACAAAACATTGGCAATCCACTTGCTATTAGTGACGGCAGGAGGATGTTTAACAATTATGAGCAGAATTTTAGGTGCTACAGGAAAACAGTCAGTTTCGTCGGTTGCTTTTGAGGAACCGGAAGTAATTACGGCAGACGTAAAAAAAGAAAGTTCAGCAGAAGTGAATTCGCATTCGGATGCGCAAAAGCAAAATGCAATTTCGCGCCAGAATGAAAATAATCTTACTGCAATGTTACAAAAAGAACGGCTCGCGGAAATTCCGCGCGCTAACATTGCCAAAAAAGATGTTGATACGCTGGCAGCAGCATTAAATTCCAATACAGATGCTGCCGAAGGCGTAAAAATAGAACTCAGGGTAACGTTCAAAAATAATGGCGCGGGACAGCATGCAAAAATTGCGGAATGCATGCGGCAGTTTGCAGCAGCCGGTACAAAATCATATGGCCAGGCATATCAAGCATTGAAAAATGAAATGAGCGATTGGACAAAATTCGATCGCACCGGAATGAGTCAACCTGCACAACGAAATCTTTTTAAAGAGATCACAAATCTTCAAGGTCCTGGTTCCGCAAGAGTGAAAGCTGATCTTGCATTAATGATCCACAACAATATTGAACAAGCAAAAAGAGAAACAACTGGAACCGGGCTTCGTGCATATGCAGGAATGTATACCGCAGAATTAGGAAAGCTTTTGCAAAGCACTCCAGCGGCCATTTTCAAAACGTTGGAAAACGATCCTGTTACTCAAAAATTAATTCCCGGCATCATTGATAATCTTTTAAACTTTAAAGAAGGACACAAAGCGATTGGCGCGATCATGGTGGATTTGGCCACCGCTAATCTGAGATTGTTAATAGAATCGCCTTCACAATATGAGAATCAATCCTATCAACTGGGTCGCTTCCTCGCTCATGTTGAAAAAGGAATTGAGCGCAATGCAAGAACAAGAGAACAAGCAATCGAAATGGGAGCTAACATTCTAACTTATGGATTAAAAGCGGCTGAAAACCTGGCTGAATTATTGTTAGGAAATAGCAGCGCGAAAGGTGGCTTTCAAAAAGTCAGAGAGGCTATTGATTGGTTGAAGAATCGAGATATTGCAAGTGTTGAAGAAGCACGAAAACATTTCACCACTTCAATGCAGGATCTGGTGGATGCCACGTTTAGATCAATTGCGGATCCTTATGGATATCACGCTGCCGGAGATGGTGATCCCGTAGCAGCACTCAAATACGAAAAAGCGCTATTCATTTTTGAGCGAGAAATAATGAATGGACGCAGAGACGTTCTCCAACGTTAATCTAATCGCAAACTCAATCAACGGGTCCTGGGAATTATCCCTGGACCCTTTTTTTTCGGCCAATTCCACTTTCGTTGAGTCCTATGATTGTAATTATTCATGCGAACCAATTGACCTTGGATACGCAATCATAGGAGGTTCGCATGAAATCTAAATTCTTTTTACTTAGTTTTATTCTGTTTACCGGTTGGGTTTTTGCAGGTGAAGTTGAAAAGCCTTTTGAGGTTACGGTCTACTCCGGAGTTTTTTTCGCTGCTGATACACTCAAATTCAGCGAGGTTTGCCCAAGTCCTTTTTCTTGTGCTGGTACTCAGCTAAACTCAAGAATTTCGGTGAATAACAGTCCTTTATTTGGTTTGGGTGTCGGCTATTACTTCACTAAAAATTTTGAATTAGAAGGAAATTTTGCAATTGCTCCAGCACATGATATCCATTCTTCAATTAACAGCATTCCGGGTCCATCATTGAATCTCGTTGCCTACAACTATGATGCTAATGTAGTTTACAACTTTGATTGGAAAGGCATGAGGCCCTTTTTGTCAGGCGGAATGGGCGCCATTACGCGGGATAATAGTTTTGACGTGACGACCGATTTCACTTACAACTTTGGAATAGGGGCAAAGTTTTATTATAAGAACCTTGGTTTACGTTTAGAGCTAAAAGATCAAATTATGCCCAACTTAGTTCAGCCGGATAAGAAAAAGAACGTTCTCGGAATTCAGTCTGGTATCTTCTTTAGCTTTTAAATCTGCCGTTGAAAGCAGAACCGTCAGCCGATTTCAGCTATACTGATTCCAAGATTGATGCCGATGCAGGACCGTGATGTATCGAGCTCAAAAAATTCATGGGTTCAGCGCCAGATGATACCACTCACCTGATCGAACCAGATCAGCCGCCGGATCTTGCGTACGAAACTTTTCTGAAAAATTGGGAACACTACAAAATCGAGGTTTTACTCGGTCAAGGTGGAATGGGTCGTGTTTATAAAGCATTTGATCCAAAACTGAATCGGTATGTCGCTTTAAAGTTTATTCGCAGTGACAATGAAAATTTAAAAAAGCGATTTGTTCGGGAAGCAAAAGCGCAAGCACAAATAGAACACGATCACGTTTGCAAAATTTACGAAACAGGGGAGGTTGATGGCAATCCTTACATTGCCATGCAGTTAATTCAAGGTGAGACTCTTCCAAAGATTTTGGGGGAGTTATCGATTGAACAAAAAGTTTTGATCATGCAAAAAATATCGGATGCTGTTCAACAAGCACATCGTATCGGCATTATTCATCGCGACATCAAACCATCCAATATTCTTGTTGAACGTAAAGAAGATGGTTCTTATCGTCCGTTTATTATGGATTTCGGAATCGCGCGCGAAATTTCCGATCCCGGTATGACTGCTACGGATGTAGTAATTGGTACACCATCTTTTATGGCGCCTGAACAAATGAGCGGTGATGGCATAGATCGTAGAACTGATGTTTATGGATTGGGTGCTACGATGTATTACGTTTTTTCCGGCCAGCCTCCGTTCAAAGGCTCCGGAATGGAAATTCTATCGAAGCTTTCTTCAGAAGATCCAGCACCCCTTTCCAAGACTATTTCTTCAATTCCTCCTGATCTTGATGTGATTGTTACAAAGTGTCTGGAAAAAGATCCATCGCGGCGATATGACTCTGCCAAAGCATTGGCCGATGATTTGAAACGGTTTCTTGATGGGGAGCCGATTCTTGCGCAACGTGCTTCTTTCAGTTACCGCATTGGGAAAAAAATTAAGAAACATAAAACGATTGCGGCAGTACTGGGAATCACTTCACTGATCGTATTTGCTCTTGCAGTTTTCACCGTCTACTCATATTGGCGTGCAGCAAACCAGGTAAAGATTGCCAGGCAGTTTTCACAATCAGTGGAATCCATGGATTGGATTATGCGTGTCGCATACATGTCTCCATTGCACGATGTCCGTAACGAGAAAAATCAAGTTGGAAAGCAGATGCAAGAAATTCAAACAATGATGAATCGTTCCGGATCGGCTGCGATTGGTCCAGGAAATTTTGCATTAGGACGCGGTTTTCTCGCTTTACAAAATTATGATCAGGCAAGAATCCATTTAGAGAAAGCATGGAACGCAGGATATCAGTCGAAAGAAGTTTCCAATGCACTGGGAATTACCATGGGTGCATTATATAAGGACCAGCTTTCCGAGGTGAACAGGATAAAAGATAAAGAAACAAGAAAAAAGAAATTGCTTGAGATAGAAAAACAGTTTCGTGATCCTGCCATTGTTTATTTAAAACAATCATCTGGTGTGCGGACACAATCCCCTGAATATGGAGAAGCCCTGCTCGCATACTATGAAAAAAAATGGGACGAAGTTTTGCGATTGTCGCGTATTTCGATCGGAAAAATTCCGTGGCTCTATGAAGCGAAAATGTTAGAAGGTGATGTATATGAACAACTTGGTGAACAGGCATCACAAGAAGGGAACTTTCAGTTGGCGAACAAAAACTATAAAGCCGGTGCGGAAAGTTATGCTAAGGCGGAAGAAATATCGCGAAGTAATTCTGAATTATTCAAGAATCAATGTACGCTGTTTCGAGGCTTATTGGCGGTCGATTCTGCAACTGGAATCGATGCAAAAAAAGATTATCAGTCTTCCGTTGATTACTGCAAAAAAGCAATTGTTGTTGATCCCGACGATGCTTCCGCTTACGAATTGTCTGCGCGGACTGCCTGGAGATGGGGTGAGACACAATATTTAGCAGGTCATGATCCTACCGAAACATTTCATGCTGCAATTGATTTTAGTCACAAAGCGCTCAAGCTCAGTCCGGGAAATGCAAGGGTCTATCTCACTATTGGCACTGCTTATAACTATTTGTCAGACTACGAAGCTGATAGCGGAAAAGATCCAACAAATTATATAAAGGAAGCGATTAAAGCACTTCAGTTCTCAGTGCAAAAGGATCCTTCTTCGGCTGTTGCCTATGCAAGTCTGGGTCATTCTTACTTAAGCGAAGCAGCTGCATCAAGCGGCGAAGCTAGCAGGGTTCCGCTGCAGAAAGCGATTGATTGTTATGGTAAAGCGCTGGAGATCAGCCCACTACATTTTGGTGCACAGTCAAATCTTGCAAATGCTTATACCAGTCTTGGCCTGATTGAAAAAGAAAATGGAAAAGATCCGAGTAGATATTTCCAACAATCGATTGAAAATTTTCAAAAGGCCATCAAGATCAATCCGAATTACTGGTTGATTCATACCAATCTTGCTGCAGCTTATCTTGAAGTCGTCAGCTACGAATTGGATCACGGCAGGGATCCGACTGCGAAAATTGACAAAGCATTAATGGAATGTGAGTATGCAGAAAAACTTAAAGCTGGCACTCCGCATGCAGCCGTAAATGCTGCAAGTGCAAATTTATATCATGCTGAATATCTTTTGGCACAAAACAAAGATCCGCTTTCGCTCAATCAGAAAGCAGAACAGCTGTTAACGCCTATTATCGGTGTTCACTTTGCTGAAGTTTTTACCGAATTGTCGGATGGAAAAAAAATAGAAGCGCAATATTTAATTCAAAATAATCAATCACCCGAAGCCGCTATAAAAAAATCCATGGACTATTTAAATGAAGCTTTCAAAATTAATTCAGCCAATCAGCAAATTTATAAAAGTATGGCCCGGCTCGAACTTATTAAAGCAGACTGGTTAATGATGCATGGGAGATCACCGGCAGAAGCACTCAAGATGGCTGACGATGACTTGAAAAAAGCATTGAAGTTGAATCCAAAGTTTGCTCAAGCATTTGCGATGTTGGCAGAAGTTCAGCTCAAAAAAGCGCAGCAAAAGATTCATTTGAAACAAAATCCTGACACTGAAATTCAAGATGGATTGGCGGATATCCAAAAATCGCTTCAGCTGAATACTGATATTGCAGAGGCATATGCAACCAGGGCCAATTTGTTTTTAGTTCGATCGGAAATTTTGAATCAAAAGGATCGAGCCGATGTTTTAAGCGATTCAATCAAGGATTTTGAGCATGCTTTTTCCATAAATGGTTTACTTCGCAATAAAGAACAAGCGAACCTGGAAAAGGCTAAGAATTTACTATAATCACGTCGTGAAAATTCTATTGCATATTTCTGAGGATGTACTTATCTTTATCCACTTGCCTATTTGTAATCACTCAAATCAATGACCGAAAATTTAATTAACAACCTGAAAAAATGGCTCCGGTTTAATGCCATTGGAATGATGGGAACCGGCGTACAACTTGCAGTGATTCTCTTTTTAAAAACGCTGTTTCAACTGAATTATCTGATCGCAACTATGATCGCCGTCCAATGTTCGTTAATCCATAATTTCTTCTGGCATCAACGTTGGACCTGGAAGAATTCTATTAGCACTGGCAGAAAAGAATCATTTCAGCGTTTTCTGAAATTTAATTCAACTTCTGGAACGATCTCAATGATGGGCAACTTAGGTTTCACATCAGTTTTGGTCCAAGCAGTTCACCTACCTTATTTGGTTTGCAATGTACTGGCAATCGGCGGCTGTAATGTTCTAAATTTTGTGCTGGCGAACAACTTGGCCTTTCAACCGTCAGAATCTTAATCCTGTTTCAACTTCGCGAATGCATTTCCCTCGATGTTTCACCAATGCGACACGGCATTCCTCGTCGGTGTAATTCATTTGATTCAGAATCTTATTCAGATGAAATTGTTAACGTCATATTAACCAAACAGATTCTTGAAAAATTTCGACTCAGGATGCAAATTAAAAGCTGGCTTAACACTTGCTTTCAATCCTACAAACATCCTCTGTGAGAGAGTGGAAGGAGGATGGTCATGAAGAAGATCGCTTTACTCTTCTGGCTGATCGCAGTAGTCGTGGTTGCAATGATTGCTGAAGGTGGCCAAGGTCAAAGCAAAAAATTCGCCGCGGGAACATTCATTGAAGATCCTGATGAAACCGATGCAGTAGTTTCTGCATGGTTAACTCATGTCGGGTTGCCTGATGCTGGTAAATCAAACCATGCATTATTCCTACAAAAGGATACTGACACTGCAACCAATGCACTCGCTGGTGCAAAGATCAAATGGCTTAAAGGTAAGCTTGTAACTGATCTTACGGAATTAGGATTTGATTACATGAATGGCGGGCATTGCACAGCAAATGCTCCGCGTTTTGTAATCACAGTTGATGCTGTCGATTTCACATTTGGATGCAGTTCAGGAACCGCATCTCCAGCTCCTGATGATCCGGTGAATTGGACGCGTGTTCGATTCGATTTAACTTCTCTCCCCACTACTGGAACCATTGAGGATGCCCGAATCATTTTCGATGAAGGTACTGATGCTGGTACCGGTCAAATTTACCTTGATAACATCGATATCAATGGGGCGTTGATCGGAAAACCCGGCAAAGCAAAAGCACCCAAACTACCATAATTCAAAGTAGGGGCGGTAGATCGGAAGGGCCGCCCCTATAATGAATCCAAAATCTTCAAAACTGCTTAAGCTTTTTTTTCCTGAATTCTTTCCAATTTGCACTATATTTTTGCTTTGCTCTATCAGATAAAAATGCCCACTCGAGGTTTTTGAATTTTGCCAGTTTTTAGAAAATAGTGAATTCGCTTCAAAATGATCCCTTTTCGGTCATTTTTACTGGTTTTCTTGAGAAAACCGCCATTTACTTGAACCGAAATGGAGTACGGAATTGCATGTTTCTTGCAAAAAAATTTGATTTCATTAATATTCAGATAATTGAGGTCTGCTAGTAGCTGTTGTTGACCGGATTTTGACAATCTAGATATTAAGCTTCGCATGGATTTCCCCGGACCAAATACTCAATAGTAATTCAGTCTAGAAAGCGTGTTGCACGGACCTGTTCTGGAGATAAATTCGAAATTAAAGGGTGAAGTAGTTGCTTTTAAGGATCAGACTACAAAAAATTTCTATGAAAAAACGCCAAACATTACCGGTAGAAAATATTGCTGTCTTGTGCCGGGAATGTTGTGGCAGGATACAGCCTGAAGATAAGTTTTGTGCGCATTGTGATGCGGTAATTTTGCGGCGGTATTGTCCTAGCTGTAGAAAGTTAGTTCCGGATCACACCCAGATGTGTCCTTATTGCGGAGCATCATCCGGCGAAAAACCGAAAGCTGCTATTTTTCAATATCCGACCAACGTCGCTTTGATGATCTTAATTTTATTTGGCACAAGTCTTTATTTTCTTTGGCCGCATCAAAAATCAAATCAAGCAAAATCATCCACTTCAAAAATTGAGTCTCCGAAAGTAGCGCAATTGACGGTTGCTAAAAGCGTTGCAGCTAAGCCTTCTGCTCCTGCGATTGTTAAGAAACCGCCGATTGTAAACAAAGCTCCTAAAAATGTGGAAGAAGGCGCACGTCTAAATCTGCAAGGGCATGCCTTGATTCAGCAGGGTAGATATAAAGAAGCTGTGAGTACATTGCATCAAGCGGTCCAAACTTTTCCTGATAATACTGACAACATTGAATATGTTTTTGCACAATACAATCTTGCCCACTCTTTGCGGAAGATTGGAAAATCCGATGAAGCAATTCCGTATTTGAAAAGATGTATTGCGTACGATAGTCACAATCAGATGTTTCAAAAGGAACTGCAAGCCGCGCAACGCGATTTGTCGCGTAACTAATTTCTAATTACCACTCCAATCGCTTCCAGAGCTTTTAAATATTCCACGATAACGTCCATCGAAATCGGACCATATGCGCCGGAAAGCATACTGGTGATTTCCTGGACATTGCGCTTCCCATCTACAAAATTCAAAACTTCATAGCTATAAATTCCACCATTATCCAGTTCTGGTAAACGCAATGCCTTCGTTTTATCGCTGCCATAATGATCGTGTAGATAGTTGTATCCAAAAACTTCCATCGGACCTTTTAATTTTGCGCTACGAGAAAATATGATTGCTGCATCTCCTGATGATTGAGTTGGGGGAGTTACCGGCTCCATCAGGTTTTGAATTTTACCGATGAAAGTCGAAAATTGAGTCTGAGTTTCGTCAGGAATATTAAAATATGTTTTCAATGAATCAAATACTTCGCGCTCATACCATAATTGAAACTTGACTGCATCAAGATTGGAATTGCCCGTTACTTTGCTTGCTCTTTTGAGGCTTGCGGTTTCCATCATTGTGATAAGAGATTCCGAAGGTTGTGTTAAGTTGGACAGGTAATAAGCGCTGCCTGCAGCCAGAAATGCTGCACGCGTCAATTTTGTTGGATCGATGTTTGCCGGCGTATCATAGTTTGTATGGATATAGCGATCCGGCCAATCGTTAAAGTAAATCGCCGGAACTTTAAATGAAGAATCGGCATAAATTTCATGATCACTTCCCATGGAGAAATTTGCGAACTCAGCTTGAAGTGCACGTTTTTCACCTTCCGCTGAATACAATGGAAAATTTGCAGAGCCGGTGCTGGCAAACTCATTGGTTTGCTGATTCACAAATTCGCCGATTGAATCGATGACATCATATATAAATGAAGGCATACTGGCAGGTCCGCGCGTAATATGGAAAATGGCTTGCGTTTCAGTTGAACCTCCAACCATATCAAGATGGATCGCACTAACAATATGACTGACTAGTTCAGGGCGTCCATTCAGAAGCGCCAACGTTCCTTCAACTTCAGCGGGCCAAACAAAACGAAGAGTGCGAGCAGGAGATTTGATTTTTTTATCAGCGATCAATTTCGAAAAAACTCTGGCAACTTCAAGAATTGTTGCACATCCGCTGGCATTGTCATTTGCACCCGGTCTCGGATGATCGAGATGACAGCTAAAAACAATTTCTTTGTCTTTTAAATTCGGATCCGATCCAGGAATTACGGCATTTACAACTTGATAATTACCCGAATGTTTTCCTGCTTTCACTGTTGCATGAAGTGAAATCTTTTCGCCAACTTGCAGCCTTTTTTGCAAAGCGCGCGCTTGCTTTAATGACAGCATAAAAGCAAATGTTGGCGTTTTAGCGAATGTATCCAGGTGACCCCAACGAATCAAATTTTCATTTTCGCCCCACCATGCAGTACGTTGATTTTGTGCGTAGCTAATAATTCCGGCGGCACCGAATTTTTCGACAGCATATAAAGCTACACTTTCAGGCTGCTCAGATGTCAAAACAATTTTTTTCCTGACATCTTTTCCTTTGTAATCTTCATCCGATGTTCCTGTTCCGACATCGATTAAGTCTGCAATAACATCGGCACTTTCGCTGTCTTGAGCCAGCGTTAAAGGAATGGCATCCCACGAAGCAATTCTGATTTGGGGCTCATTATTTTTAAGTTCCCAAAGTTCCGCAAATTCTGCGTCCCATGGTGGCCGCGACTTCTGAGTTCCATAAAATATCTTTCCGTCTGCCGGAAATTCTTCGATCCGAACATCCGTTATTCCATACTTGCGAAGTTCTTGGGCAATGAATTGGGCCGCCGCCAAATATCCTTGCGAACCGCGCATCCGGTGTTGTCGCGAAATAAATTCCAAATTTCTTTTTGCTAACTCACCTGAAATTTCATTGCTAAAAGCACGCATCTCTGCATCCGATAAAAGTGTTTGTGAAATCGCAGGTTGTGATGAGAACAAAAGAATGGCTACAAGTGTGATTACCAGAATTCGCATGGAGAATTATTAAACCACGGAGTCGCGGAAATCAGATCACTTTGAAGTTGGAGGCTTGCATCCAGCCGACTTTGCCATCAGCAAGACGAACTTTATTCCAATCTCCAACTCGATCGATCAACTCCACTTTCACACCGGAATGTAAAACAAACAGACCTGTGCTTTGCTCATCCGGGGCGCTTTTCACATCGGTGGATGGACTGAATACAATTGCGAATTTGTGGTTCTCCTGGAATGTGTGGCGATTCAGTGCTGCCACGAATGAAAATGCAAATAGCAGCAGTGCAAGCAGCGCACTAATCGAGAAAATACGCCTGATAAGGAGCGAACGATAGATATAGAAAATTCCGATGATCATGAGAAGAGCAAGCCATAAAGAAACTAGTCCGATCATTGCCCATTGATCGGCTGAAGCTAATTCAGTCCATTTCCGCCACCAATTAACAAAAAATAAATCCGGAATCGGTTCGATACGGTCTTCGGTCCGGAGATTCGCCAGAGTCAGATTATGAGCGATGTCCTCATCTTGCGGTTTCAGTTTGCGAGCGCGCTCAAATTGCAAAATGGCAGCTGGAATATTGTTTAACTTGTAATAACAATTTCCCAGGTTGTAATACAGCTCCGGAGATTCATATCCTTGCGACAAAATTTCTTCATAAACTTTTGCTGCTTTGTCGTATCCGCCGCTCCGGTAAACCTGGTTTGCATTTTCAAAACGCAAATCGATTTCAGCACCGAAGGAAATTCCGGAAAAGAGAAAAATGAATATCAGTGAAAGGTTTTTCATTGCAGCTGGTCTTCAATTTGTGTAACAAGTTGTACAGTGTCTTTGAACACAGCTTCCATTTGAAGAGAATCACTTTGAGGTGCGAAGCGGGCAAACTCACATTGTTCCATCGTGGAAATAATTGCTGAGATCGTATCTGAAGAAACTGAATGCTGTTGCAGAGAGCTTGCGATCGTCTCACGATTCAAATCCGATGGTGGAATCTTCAATCGATCGGTAAGATACCCCCACAATGCGCGGGAAACCTCTGCATAAAATTCCTCTTTCTTCTTTTCTTCTAATAATTTCTTTGCATTGCTCAGCCTTTGTTTCGCAATTTTTCTTGCTTTCCGGCTGCGCAATGAAACGACATCTGACATCTCTCTTTCTTTTTGTTTGAAAAATACTAAAAACAAAATGAAAACGAATAGCGGGCTTATATAAAGGACGTAAAACCAAGTTGAGCCAACAAATGATTCACCTTTTCGACGGAATGAAATATTTCCACTTTTGATAAATCGGATATCTTCTCCCAGGAGCTTTACGTCTTCGCGGTTCAAGCCGGCGACACTGGTAGGTTCGGATTCGGAACCGCGTTGAACTTTGATTACAAACTCCGGACTGTGAAGTGAAACGAATTTCTCCTTTACCGTATCAAAATAAGAAAAAGTAAATGGCGCAATTTTTTGATCACCAGAATGCCGTGGTATTAACAGATATTCAAAAGTTCGGCTTCCAGAAATCCGGCTGCCTTGAGTATTAATATTGTTGGAAATTTTTGGATCAAATTTTTCAACATCCGATGGAAATGAAATAGCCGGCGGCTCAAGCAATTTCAAATTTCCCTGACCTGTAATCTTCACACGGAGCGTCACTGCATCATTCGTTTTTACATCTTGCTTATCTAAATTTGCTTGCATCTGATAACTTCCAACGGCACCATTAAATCCAGCTGGAATATTTTGAGTTGGCAGCGGTTGAACCGTTATGTTTAAAGGTTCAGTTGCGATCTTGTATTGAACGGGAGTGGATCGATCAAAAAAATTATCAAAAAAGTCGGATGCTTGTTTCCGCACCGGAACGGTTACTTCAATTTCCATCGGTTCCAAATTTAATGTGCCGCTGCGTTGTGGAAACAACGCTAACTTACGCAGCAGACCGACTGCATATTCTTTCCCGTTGATAATTTCATTGCTTAGCTGGATCTGTTTGGGAAGTTCCAAATCTTCACTCCAAAATCCAGTGAAGGCCGGAGATTTTGCAATGCTATAACTCAGAATTTGAACGCGGGTATAAACCTTATAACTTACGGTGATTTGTTCACCTTGATACACCTTCGTTCGATCTACAATCGCTTTAATCATGAGGTTGCCGCCGATTTGACTTCGAGAATCCTGATTTTCATTTTCAGCTTGTTTTGCTTTTGGTTGTGCAGTTCCTTTGACTACTTCAATCGTTATCGGCTGTGTCTGATATTTTTTTCCTTCTGCTTCAATTGATGCTGCGGCAATCGTAAACTTTCCTTCATTACGCGGCTGCAATATGTAGCTGTAAGAGATCGAAGATGAAACGGAACCATTGATAATCTGCATGCTTGTGGACTGATTTGGGCCAGAAAGAACCATGAAGTCATTGAATGCTGGCGGATGAAAATTCCGGCCGCCTTGTGAGCCCTCTAATGTAAATCTCAGTTGGAAATAATCGCCGAATGAAACCTGGTCTTTATCGACAGTTGCAGTGAACGAACTCTGCGCCTCCGCGGTGAGAGAGATCGCTGCGACGATAAGAAAAATGAATGTAAGTTTGATTTTCACCAGTCTTTTTCAACCTTTACGTTTGCCGGAACCTTCTTCTGCAGCTTCTTCTGGACATTCTTTTCTTCATTCTTTAACGCTTGAAGAATCCGTTCTGCATCTTCACGTGAGATCTGTTCTTTCTTTTGTTCAGCCTGCTGGTTTTGATCTTGTTGCTGCTGCTGTTTTTGCTGCTCATCCTTTTTTTGATTTTGCTGATCCTGCTTTTTCTGATCTTTATTTTGATCCTTATGTTGATCATCCTGCTGATTTTGTTTCTGATCTTTCTTGTCTTTCTTTTGATCCTTGTTTTGCTGCTGTTGTTGTTGCTTTTGTTGCTGCAGCAAACGCCGCGCAAATTCAAGATTGTATTTCGTATCCTGATCCTGAGGATTTAACTTCAGCGCATCTTTGTAACTTTGAATACTATCTTCAATCTTTTTCTGTTTCAGCAAGGAATTTCCCAGATTGTGATACGCTTGAGCGCGCGAGGTGCCGCTCGATTTTTCTGCCGCCATTCGGAATTGTTTTTCGGCTTCTTCATATCGCCCTTGTTTGTATAGTGCATCGCCTAAATTAAATTGTCCTTCATTAAGCGCTTTGTTCTTTTCAAGGGCTTTCCGATAATTCACTTCCGCTTCGTTGTACTGCTTATCCTTATAAAGCCGGTTGCCATCGCGCACTAATGTACGTTCAGAGGCGCCATAAGATGCAGCACAGAATAGCAGGATAAAAATGCTGACTTTTGCAGCTTCAGGCAAAATCGATTTCCAAAATGAAGGCCATTCTAGTTTGCGTTCAGACAAAAAGAATTCGATCAGCAACAGTATTAATGCTGCAAATAAAGGATATTGGAAACGATCTTCAAACTCTGTGTACATTTTTGCCGCGATCTGTTTCTTTTCCATCCCTTCGATTTGTTTGAAGATTGTATTTAGCTCATCCTGGCGAACTCCGGCACGAATGTATTTTCCTTTTGTGGTATCTGCAATACGCTCCAATAAAACTTCATCCAACCGGGTGATGACTACATTCCCTTCGCCATCCTTTTTGAAACCAGCTTGTACTCCTTTTTGATACACCGGAATCGGAACACCTTGTGGAGATCCCATTCCGATTGTATGTATGGAGATTCCGGCAGCGGCCGCTTCTTTAGCAGCATCGAGTGCATCATCTTCAAAATTTTCGCCATCGGAAATTACAACAATAACTTTGTATTTCCGTTCACCTTGAACAAACGATTGCATTGCCATTCGAATAGCAGACCCAATGGCAGTACCTTGAACTGAAACGATGTCCGTATCAACAGCACTTAAAAATAAACGCGCGGCACTGTAGTCTGTTGTTAATGGAAGCTGTAAGAAGCTGGCTCCTGCAAAAACTACAATTCCGATTCGATCATTTTCAAGATGATCAAGCATCAGCGAAATTTGACGCTTTGCATTTTCCAGGCGATTCGGTTTGAAATCTTCCGCCAGCATGCTGTTGGATACATCCAGTGCGATCATGATATCCACACCTTCGCGCTTCACCGTTTCTAATTTGGTGCCCACTTGCGGATTTGCCAGTGCAACGATCAATAATGCTAATGCCAGCAACAGTAAACTGAATTTAATTCGGCGTTTGTATTTTCCTGCCGATGGCATCAATTGTTGCAAAAGTTCAGGATTACCTAACTTCCGAATCGAACGCTTTCGTGCCCGCCTCGACCAAATATAAATTGCAATCAGCAATGGCAAGATCAACAGCGCGTATAGATATTCAGGATGTGCAAATCGAAGCATTAAGGTAGTCTCCTGAAAATTGTTTGCGAGAAAACCATTTCGAATAATAAAAGAATGCTTCCTGAAAATGCTGCGCCAAAAAATTCTTCCTTATGTTTGCGGAATTGAAGCACTTCCATTTTCGTTTTTTCAAGTCGATCGATCTCTTGATAGATCTGGTTTAACTTATCATTGTCAGTCGCTCGAAAATATTTTCCACCAGTTTGCGCTGCAATGTTTTTTAGCATCTCTTCATCAATTTCCACCGGGACATTTTGATATCGCATGCCTGCTGAAGTTTGAAATGGATAAGGCGCCATTCCTTTTGTACCAACGCCGACAGTGTAAACGCGAATGCCGAAGGAATGCGCAATTCCTGAGGCGGTAAGGGGATCAACAAATCCGCGGTTGTTCACTCCATCGGTCAGTAAAATGATCACTCTGCTTTTCGCCTTGCTATCTTTCAGGCGGCTTACCGCGGTAGCAAGTCCCATTCCGATAGCAGTACCATCTTCAACAATTCCACTTTTTAGCTGGCCGATCAGATTTTGAACTACGGCATGATCCATGGTGAGCGGACATTGTGTGAAACTTTCACCGCCAAAAACAACTAAACCTATCCGATCGTTCTGCCGTTCTGCAACAAAATCTTTCGCAACGTTTTTTGCAGCTTCAATCCGATTTGGTTTGAAGTCTTCCGCTAGCATGCTGCCGGAAATATCAGTCACCAACACAATATCAATACCCTCAGTTGTAACTTTTTCTCCGCGCGAAGTGGATTGCGGCCTGGCCAATCCAACAATCAATAGAATTACAGCAATTATTCGTAAGAAAAATAACAAATGACGGAATCTTTGCCGCCATGATTTCGGTGCATCTTTGAAACTTTCTAGTGTTGATAGCTGAAGTTCCGGAAAGCGATTCCGTTCTTTCCACCAATACCAATAAATCAACAATGGTATAAAAATCAGCAACACAAAAAACTGTGGATTCGCGAATTGAACATTCATCAGCCTGCTATTGCCTCACCTGACATAGTAGATTCAACAAACGACACTGCGTTTTTCATGCTGGCTTCGTGTTCGTTTGCAAGTGGCTGAAATTTTGCGAACTTAACCAAATCCGCTCGTTCCAGCAATTCCTGCAATTCAGTTTTGAGCTTTTGATTCAAAGCAGAAATTTGTGTTGCGGACAAAATTAAATCGGTAGTCATTTCCATTGCATTGATTGACAGCGTTTGTTCAATATAAGTTCTGATGATGTCGGATACGCGCGAGTGATATTCTTTTACCCGCCCTTGCTGCCATAATTTTTCTGTTTCAAGCTTCTTTAATGCCTCCAGTGCAATTTCATGAGGCGGACGTAATGGAATTTGCGGTTGATAAATCTTTTCCCCTTTCTTCCTTTTCTTGCGTATGTAATTGATGCCCCAGATCAACAAAAACGCTGCGATTGCACCTAATATATATGGAAGGACCTCTCGCCATGAAATTCCTAAACTTAATGGCGGCTTAATGTCTTTAATATCTTTTGAGGTATCCACTTTAACGCCTGCGACTCCGATAGAGATTGGATTGCTTTTCAGAGTGCCGGAAGTTTTTGAAGTTTTGTACTGAATAGTCAGAGCCGGAATGGTGTACTTTCCTTCATCAAATTTGGTGATGACTACATCGATATTCGATGTGCTGTTTTGATCGTTCGTAACATTTTTCGGTTCTCCTTGTTTCACAAGTTCAAAATCTTTAAGTGTTTCATGAAACGAAGGCCATGTGACCGCAAGATCCTTTGGACCACTGACTTGTATATGAAGAGTGATCCAATCCCCGATGGAAACATTTTGCCGATCGGTGCGCACCGATAGCCGAGCGTCTTCTGCTTGCGCCGGAAAAGTCAGAATTAAATATAAAAGTGATGCCAGAAGCATCCGGAATCTGGCATCTGAGTTCCTTACCATCTTTTCTCTCTTGCCCGGAAGAACGAAACTAACGGTTTGATGTAGGACTGATCGATGCGAATATCAATTTGATCCACACCACATCTTCGGAATAACTTGATCCAATTGTTCTCGCGCTCCTTCCACCATCGCACATAACTTTCGCGTAACCGCGGATTTGTTGTATCAACCCAATCTACAGCTCCTGATTCCGCATCCCTAACCCGTAATAATCCCGCGGAGGGAAGTTCGGTTTCGCGCGGATCAAAAAGATGAACTGCAATCAGATCATGCTTTTTCGAAGCAATCTTTAATGCATCTTGATAGCCATCGGCTAAAAAATCAGAAATTAAAAAGGCGATGCTTCTTTTTTTAATGGCGCTGCTTAAGAAGCGCACCCCTTCAGAAATATTTGTTCCACGGCGCACCGGTTTAAAATCCAACAACTCACGAATGATTCTGAGAATATGTTTTCGTCCTTTCTTGGGTGGAATGAATTTTTCAACAGTATCGCTGAACAAAATCACGCCAACTTTGTCATTGTTTTGAATCGCGGAAAAAGCCAGCACTGCGCAGAGTTCCACTGCAATATCTTTTTTCATTTGTTGAACACTGCCGAATTCGCCGGAGCCGCTGACATCCACAACCAGAACGACTGTTAGTTCGCGCTCTTCTTCAAATACTTTGATGTACGGATGATTGAAGCGGGCAGAGACATTCCAGTCGATTAACCGGACATCATCGCCAGGCTGGTATTCGCGTACTTCATTGAATACCATTCCACGTCCTTTAAAGACGCTATGGTATTCGCCGGAGAATATCTGATTGACTAAACCTTTGGTACGAATTTCAATCTTGCGGACTTTCCGCAAGAGTTCTGTGCTTGCGATCATGGAACTTCGATCGTATTTAAAACATCATTAACAATCGCTTCGGATGTAATATTTTCAGCTTCCGCTTCATATGTAACCGCAATGCGATGGCGCAACACATCATGACAAACGGCCCGCACATCTTCCGGGATTACATATCCACGCCGTTTAATGAATGCGTAGGCTTTTGCAGCCAGCGCCAGGTTAATGCTTGCGCGTGGCGATGCGCCGTAGCTGATCAATGGTGTTAATTTTTCTAACTTAAATTCGGAAGGACGCCTGGTTGCAAATACAATGTCCAGAATGTAATGCTCGATCTTCTCATCCATATATACATCTTGAACTGCGGAACGTGCTTTCAAAATATCGGATGGACTAACGGTCGCTTGTACCGGCGGCAACGAGTTAGTGATATTTTGGCGCATGATTAACCTTTCTTCTTCACGATTGGGATAATCAATTTTTATCTTCAACATGAATCGATCCACCTGCGCTTCAGGCAGTGGATACGTTCCTTCTTGTTCAATCGGATTCTGCGTAGCCAATACCACGAATGGTTCTTCTAATGGAAAAGTTTGCTCACCAATCGTTACTTGTTTTTCTTGCATCGCTTCCAGTAATGCACTTTGAACTTTCGCCGGTGAGCGATTGATTTCATCGGCAAGGATGAAGTTTGCAAAAATCGGCCCTTTTCTAACTGTGAAATCGCCCGTACGCTGGTTATATATCATTGTGCCGGTAAGATCTGCCGGAAGAAGATCGGGTGTAAATTGAATTCTTTGAAATTTCGCCTGAATGGCTGCGGCCAGAGTTTTTACCGATAAAGTTTTTGCTAATCCCGGAACTCCTTCCAATAAAATGTGGCCGTTAGAAAGCAGACCAATTAACAAACGTTCCAGCATATATTTTTGACCGACAATCACTTTGCCGGTTTCCATGAATAGAAGGTCAATAAAAGCGCTTTCTCGCTGAATGCGCTCATTCAGCTCTTTGATATCTGTCATAGAAATAGGTTCCCTGCCTGATGTTCGGTGGTCATATTGAAGCTTCGCACGTTCCGTCACGACGGATTTTTAGAAATGGTAAGTATAATTTTGCCGCCCTAAGAATTCAAACACTGCCCTGGCACAGCTCTCTCCCATTCATTAGACGCTAGAGTGAATCAAAAAAGTCGGAATTTAGCTTGCTTTTCGCACGGTTGTTTCACCGGATGGTGTCACCACGATCAGCTTTGCACCCTGTTGATCATCTACAAATCGGAATCGCCGGTTGTTACTTTCTGAATAAAACTCGTTTCCGGTCTCATGAGCAAATGATTTGGTATTGCCATCCGGCAACGGGCGAAATTCCAACACACGATCTCCTTGCCAGACAATCAACCGGAACATGTCCTTACTTTCGCCGCTAATCCGAATCGCTGTTAAATGATATGCACCCTTACGGCGCCCCACGGTTCCGATGATTTCAGTATTCTTCCAGGATCCGACTTTACTTTCGATCTGCTTCTTAAATTGTGGCATAAACGATTCAACTTCTTCTTTTGTCAAACCGGATAATGATGTAGCTGCAGCAATATTTTGCTCTTTTATTGCTTGTAACAATTTTGCAGAGCTCTGGTTGAACTCCTCGATTTGTTCCGGCGCATCCGCATCACTGCTGCCGAATATTTTCCATGTCGCCGCACCATTCAATACCAGTACGGCTTCATCGTTCTCATTAAAGGAAATCGGAACTACTTCGCCGGAGGGTAGTGTGTATTTGCCCGTATATTTTTTAATGAACGTTTCATCAAGATCTTTTAGATTTCCAAATAACAATCGGTCGATGCGGGTTGCAATCACATCACTATTCTTGGGATTCCGATTGGTTGAAACGACAACAACGTAATTCTTCTCAGGTATCATGGCCAGAGTATCCATGAAGTAGCCGTTACCGCCATTGTGCCCAATGAGCTTTTCTTTGCGTTCCGTTTCAGACGTAAGCCAGCCATAAGCGTAGAAATGTTTATCATCTCCTACTGGGACCTGAGGCGCGAAATATTTTTTCTTCGCTACCTCCGAAAGAATTGAAGTTCCTTGCAACGCTTGTGCCCACAAATAAAGATCACCTACGGTTGAAAGTATTCCGCCATTTCCTTTTAAATGCCAGGTAACACCTTTCAGGTATTGGGACTGATCAAAAGTTGTTCCCCATTCTTCGTTATTGCTATAACCGATGGCCATTTGCTTGCGATCCCATTTCGGAAGCACATAGCCGGTGTGTTCCAAACCAGCCGGTTTCAAGATCTGCTCATAAAGAAAATGTTCGTACTCTTCCCCTGAAACTTTTTCTATTACTGCCGCCAGGATTGAATACCCAACATTGCTATAGTCATACCTTCCGGGATTGTGAATCAATTTTGAATCGAATGCCTTTTTCAAATATTCTTCACGCCCGATTAATTCTTCATCTTCACCAAGTGAATTGACCAATCCGGCTGTATGCGTCAGTAAATGATGAAGCGTGATTTCTTGTTTCTCAGCCGGAACATTATCGAAAAATTTTGTGATCGGATCCTGTACTGATAATTTTCCTTGCATTTCAAGTTTAAGGATGCAGGCAGCCGTGAATTGTTTGGTGATTGATCCGATATCGAAAATCGTATCTGCCGTAAATGGAATATTGTTTTTTGAATCGGCCAATCCGTATCCTTTCTTTAACAAAACATTTCCGTTGAGGGCAATCAAAACGGATCCGGAGTATCCATTTTCTGTAGCTTTCGCCAGGTATCGTTCTATCTTTGGAATTTTATCGGCAGGAGATTCCGCTGTTAGTTGAAATGCCACAAGGAAGAAAGGAAGAATGATTTTTAATATTTTCACGATGGTTCCTCCGGAAATCTGACCAACTAGTTTGACTTTCGTGCGGTCACATCGCCTGCAGCTGTTGCTAAAACTAAGAGTGCACCTTTGTCATCGGTTGTGAATCGGATCGTACGATTATTCGAATCTGAATTAAATTCGTTGTCCTTAACATGCTCAAATGATTTCGTATTCCCGTCTGGCAATGGCCGTAAATCCATCACCCGGTCTCCCTGCCAGATGATCATTCGGAACTCTTCCTTATTTTCGCTACTGATTCGTACTCCAGTCAGATGATATGTGCCGTTCCGGCGTCCTACAGTGCCGATGATTTGTGTATCTTTCCATGTTCCAAGCTCTACTCCAATCCGCTTATTGAATTGCTGGAGGAATGACCCGGTTTCTTCTGTGCTCCAACCTGATAAAGATGAAGTTGTGGCGGCGTCTTGTTCCTTAATTGCTTCTATCAGTTTTGTGGATTTCTGATTGAAGTTTTCCATTTCTTGCGGTTGATCTGAATCACTCCCACCAAAAAGTTTCCATGGTTCAGGATGATTCAATATAAGCACCGCTTCATCATTTTCATTAAACGAAGTTGGAACCTTCGCACCGGAAGGAAGTACGTACTGGCCGCTGAATTTCTTGATGAATGCTGCATCAAGTTCTTCCAAATTTTCAAACATTAAACGATCGATACGTTCTGTGATCACATTGGTGTTTTTGGGATTACGATTTGTTGAAACGATCACTACAAAATCTTTGTCCGGAAGCATCGTCATAGTGTCCATGAAATAACCATTGCCGCCGTCATGTCCGATTACTTTTTCTTTCCGATCATTTTCCGAAATATCCCAGCCATAAGCGTAGGAATGTTTTTCATCACCTTCCGGAGCATATGGCGCAAAATATTTTTTCTTCGCTTCTTCCGAAAGAATTGAATTTGAGCGTATTGCGCGTGACCACAAATACATATCTCCAACGGTGGAAAGAATTCCGCCATTTCCTCTTAGATGCCAGGTCACGCCTTTCGGATATTGAGACTTATCAAATGTCGTTCCCCATTCTTCATTGTTCCTATAACCGATTGCCATTTGTGAGTGATCCCACTTTGGAAGAACATAGCCGGTGTGTTCCATTCCTGCTGGTTTCAAAATCTGCTCATTCAAAAATTGTTCATACTCTTTCCCGGAAACTTTTTCCACGATTGCCGCTAAGATCGAATATCCAACATTGCTATAGTCAAAGGTTCCAGGCTTATGAAGTAATTTTGAATCAAATGCTTTCTTTAGATATTCCTGGCGGCCAATTAATTCTTCATCTTCACCGAGAGAATCAACCAATCCGGCGGTGTGCGTTAATAAATTGTGGATCGTGATTTCTTGCTTATCAGCCGGAACATTATCGAAAAATTTTGTGATTGGATCCTGTACTGATAACTTTCCTTTCATTTCCAGTTTCAGAATGCAAGCTGCGGTGAATTGTTTGGTGATTGAGCCGATATCGAAAATGGTATCGGCTGTGAATGGAACATTATTCTTGGAATCAGCTAATCCATATCCTTTCTTCAATAAAACATTTCCGTTGTGGGCGATTAGCACGGCTCCTGAGTATCCATGATCCACCGCTTTGGCGAGATATCTTTCAACATTTGGAATTTTATCCGCAGGTCCTTCGGCTGAAAGTTGAAATGCGAAAAACAAAATTGGAAAGATGAATTTTAGTATTTTCAAATGAGTCTCCGGCAAGTTAATTATATTTACTTATTGCCCGACCGAAAGTTCCAAAATTTGATCGCCCCGGGAATTCCGATTTCTGCTACAAGAAATGAAAAAGGATGGTTTTACGAGATTAAGGCTCAACAGGACCCGGAACTTGAGAAGATAATCGGGGCTGGTGGACGCGGCGGCAAGAACTATTCGTCATCAATCGATAAATATCTAATTGAGCACATTCATGCCCGTTCCAGGAAGAAAAAAGCGGTCGCCAGCTAGAGCCTCCAATACATGTTTTCTTGATTCCAGCGCAATGATTGCGCTTGCTTTCACTGCTGATCAAAATCATTCTGAAGCACGCAGAGTTTATGATGGGAATTGTGCGAGCCTTTACATTTGATTCCGATTTTCGAGCCTACGGTTTTATTCAACTCCCCTAAATCTACTGTTCACTCGTATCGCAGAGCCACGATTGGATCGATTTTTGTGGCGCGTTTGGCAGGAATGCAGGTTGCCATTATTGCAACCGCGAGAAGCGTCAAAGTTAAAGCTCCATATATAACAGGATTCGTTGGACTAACTTGATAAAGTTGACTGGTTAGCAAGCGGCTTAAAACTGCTGCTCCGAAAATTCCAATTACTAAACCGAATGACATCCATCTTAATGCTTGGCGCAAAATTAACTTAAACACATCGGAACGTTTCGCACCTAATGCCATGCGGAGTCCAATTTCGCGAGTGCGTTGAGTTACGGCATAGCTTAAAACGCCGTAGAGTCCGATACATGCTAAAAGCAATGCAGATCCGGCAAAGATCGACATCAAGAAAGCGTTAAACTGCGATGTTGCAGTTTCGTTCGATACAAGTTCATCCATTGTTGTAATCCGAAATACCGGGATATCATGATCGAGTTTCTGGATCTCACTTGTTACAACAGATGTCACCAGAGTTGGCTTCTGATTTGTTCGAACCACGACCGCAAGATTTAATTCCGGACTTTGTGCTAACGGCACATAAAGGTCCGGATCATCCGGATTTAACAAAGGATCGTTAATAAGCGCACGCTGTTTGATGTTTGCAGAAACTCCCACTACTGTGATCCATGGATCTGTAGAATCATCGCGTCCAAATTTAAATCGCTTTCCAATCGGATCCTGATCTCCCCAAAATTTCCTGGCAAGATCCTCACTAACTATTGCAGCAAGCGGTGCTCCGTCTACGTCACGATCCGAAAATGCGCGACCGCCAATCATCGGAATTCCAAGTGTTGAAAAAAAATTGGAACTCACGGAGTGCACATAAACACGTCTGGATCGATTCGTTTCACTTCCTTCCATCGTAACAATGTAAGCGCTTGTCGCTCCCCCAAATGGAATATCGGAAGCGATGCCCACAGATTGAACTGATGGCAATGAACCAACTTTTTCATCAAGTAATTTCAATAAACCAACACTACGTCCTTCCGCATATTTTTGCTCGGGCAATGAGAGAAGCATTGTTAGCAAATGATCTTTTTTGAAACCGATTGGAATTTGCTGCATCTGTTTCAAACTTTGAATCATCAACCCTGCCCCTACAAGAAGGATTAAGGCCAAGGCTGTTTCACTGATTACAAGAAATGCGCGCGTAGTTTTTGATGAACGTGTCTCTGTAGATTGAACGGCAGCATCTTTCAAGGATACTTGCGGGTCATTCCGTGTTGAATGGATCGCAGCAAATAATCCGATAAACAAGCCAGTTGTTAAAGACATCACCAGCGAAAAAATTAACACACTGCTATCGATTCCAATGTGGATGTACGCAGGAATATCTACAGGACTGAATCGTTTGATTAAATGAATTGCCCAAATTGCCAGCAAGCTCCCAGCAACTCCGCCTAAAATTCCAATCATTGCGCTTTCTGTGATGAGCTGCCGGATGATCGTTTTGCGCGAAGCTCCTAATGCCGTTCTTACTGCGAATTCTTTTTGCCTTCCCGCGGTTCGAACTAACATTAAGTTCGCTACGTTTGCGCATGCAATAAGCAACACGAATGCGACTGCGCCAAAAAGGATCCGCACTGCCGGTTTAATATCGCCTAACACTTCTTCTTGAAATGGAATCAACATTACGCCGTAGTTTCGATTTGTTTCCGGATATTGTTCATCCAGTCTTTTGGCAATCGCATTCATTGCAGATTGTGCCTGCTGGATCGTAACACCTGGTTTCAATCGTGCGATGACATCGTGCCACCTTGCACCACGACGTTCTAAAAGTTTTGTTTCCTGGAACAATGGATAAGTAGAAAATGGAATCCATACTTCTGTGTCAGGGTCCAATCCATAAAATCCTTTGGGTAAAATTCCAACGATGTTTGTATTTTGATTGTTCAGGCGGATGGTTTTTCCGATTGAAGATGAATTACTTCCGAAATGTCGTTTCCAAAAATCGTAGCTGATTACTGCAACTGGCGATGCAGCTGGCATTCGATCTTCTTCGTTGCGAAATGTACGTCCCCGAAATGCGCGCACGCCCAATGTTTGAAAATAATTTGCGGAAACCATCTCAATTTGGATTTGTTCCGCGACACCATCAGTTAAAGTTAACGAGTCATTTTCGTATGCTGCGATTTGTTCAAACACGGAATTGTTACGTTGCCAATCTAAAAAGTCTGGATACGAAGCAGGACGCCGTTCGAGACTTTCACGTTGAACAGTTGAACTTACTGCCACCAATCTATCAGGATTTGGAAATGGCAATCCGCGCAACAGAACTGCATTAAACACGCTGAAAATCGCAACATTCATCCCAATTCCCAGAGCTAAGGTTAAAAGCGCAATCAAAGTGAACCCTGGCGCCTTCATCAAAAATCGCAAGCTATGACGGAGGTCAAATAATATTGTTCGCATTCTGTTTGTAAGACGTGGCTCAGTATCGGAAAGGTTACAAACGCCAACCGGAAAATTTGCGAAATGGTGAAGTTTTTTAGCCAAAAGGTTAAAAAGGGAGTAGAATTGAGCAGCTTAAACTCAAGAGCCTTCCCTAAACAAACCATCTTTATGCCGTATCTCCGATTGGCATAGGGCTTGCTAACCAATAAGCGATCTTGCCTGGAGGCACGAAATGTCAACAACGAGAATTGATAGTGGAAGAACTGGTCCCGTTCAACAGCAAACAGATATTCAAGAAACCGAGCGTTCGGAAAGAACTGAACAATCAACGACTGCGGATACCGCAACCATCTCCGAATCCGATAAGCAAGCTGCAGCATCCAATGCAACTGCAAGAGCTTCAGAAAATCAGATTACCGGTCAGATCTTAGCTTCGCAATTGCAAGCTCAGACCCCTGCCGCTGGTGCAGCCAAAGTTCCATCTCAAGGAAAAATCCTGGTTGAAAATCCCAATGTGAAGGATCCTAAGGTCGAGGATTTTCAGAAAGAAATCAATGAATTTCGGGTTAAGAACGGCCAAACACCAATTAAAGAAGATGGAATTTTTGGCAAGGAAACAAAAGCTGCAGTAAAAGAATTTCAACAAGCCTCCGGATTAAAGGATGACGGAATCGTTGGTGATAACACCAGAAGCCGTTTGAGATTAGAAAATAGTTCAAGCTTTCAAGGTTTAAATCCTGATACGAAGGAAGAAATTCGCGGAAAGATGAATGGTCTTCAAAACGATCCAACCAATCGTCAGCTATTGACAACAATTGGTTTGGATGAAAATTTTGCAAAACTTTCCAGAACAGAACAGCAAACAGCATTACAAGATTTGAAAGGCTCAGCCAGTTCACTGACACTGAAAACCATGCAAGGAATGAAGAACGATGATCTTGTAAAACTTGGGGATCAGCCCGGCGGTCAAGAAAGATTGGAAGGGATGAAGTTTGCGCTGAAACAAGGACCAATCACCGCAGATTCATTGAAAGAACTTGATCGTTTGAATTCGGCAACATTTAAAGAAGGACCTGGATTAAAGATAAATGGTAGCCCAAAAGACAAAGCAGATTATCTTCATCTGGTTCGCCAGGAAATGCTGACATCTCCATCGTTTGCAAAAACCATGAATGAAATCAATAACGATGCGACTCGCCGACCAACAACAGTGGTTGTAGGTCGCGATCTGCCACGAACCAGATTGGATGCGGATCGATTTGACACAACTGGAACTCAAGACATCGATTTAAACGATTTCGATAAACTCCCCAGAACTCCACCCGCAAACAGACCTGATGCAATCACCCAGGGGGAAGTGCTGATGCATGCTATGAAAGAAGGGCGCGAACGTGTGAAAGGCAAAGATCATGATGAGGCACACAAACAAGCGATTATTGCGGAAAATGACTATCGAAAAGACATCGGACAAACATCAACCAGAAAGCTGCCTCCTGATGATGAAAGCAGAATTCCAAATGACCTGGGTGATCAGACTTTACTCATTCATTTTAAAGGAGCAATTGATGAGCCGCTGGTGTTTGATGATAAACAACAATTAGTCTTTTAGTGACGGAAGGAGAAATTATGGATATTCAAAAAACAGACTTTGAAAAACAAATCGGTTCTGCAGCGTTGAAAGAACAAGCACGTTTGCAAAGGATCACAAAAGAAAGCGATCTAATTTTCATCGGCACTGTTGTTGAAGTAGGAACTGCTCCTAAAGATTGGGCCGGATATGCTTCCTCCTATCAAACGGTTCGTTATAAGGTTGAGCAAATTGTGAAAGGTCAATATGGTACGCCAGAAATTTCTGTTGATCACATCGTGGTTCATGGAAGTAAAACTGCGGAGCCTGGTGAGACACCAAAACTTGCAACCTCAATTTTTTATCCAGGTGCAAGCGTGATCGTTTCAGCAGTAAGATCGGATGCAGATCATTGGAAAAGCTTGAATGAAGTGATTGGTGGAGTTCCAAATTCTGCGGATTGGCTCAGAAGGGTAGAAGGACTACTTCCAAAGAGCAAACAATAGAATCAAATTTCGTTATTCAGAATTCGTGCGAAAACTGCCGGATCGATATTTCCGCCGGATACAACACACACAATTTTGCCGTTGCCCGCTTTTCCTGAAAGGGCAGCGGCGACCGGTGTAGCACCTGCACCTTCGGCAATAACATGATTCCGTTCGGCTAATAATCGGATTGATGATGCCACTTCTTTCAAAGGCATCACGATAGATCCGTCCAAAAGTTCGCGAACCATTGGCCACATTTCCGCCAAAATACTTTTACCACCAATTCCATCAACGAAACTTGCAGTGTAATTTATGGTGCGAGGTTCACCTGCTTGCAATGAAGCTGATAATGGACTGGCCGTTTCAACTTCGCAGGCAAGGATTTTTGTGGCAGGTTTTAATGCGCGAATCGCAGATGCAATTCCAGAACTCAATCCGCCGCCACCATATGGAACTAAAACTGTATCGACATCCGGCAAATCTTCCAAAATTTCCAACCCAATCGTTCCATTGCCTGCAATCACCGCAGGATCACTCACCGGATGAATAAACAATCCTTTGCATCCTTCAAACTTTCGCGTTAACAAAACCTGCCACCAGTCATCAAACGAGACTTTGATAATTGAGCCGCCCAATCTGCGAATCGCATTTAACTTTGTTTCTGGTGCATGATCCGGTACGACAACTGAACATGGAATGCCGAGACGTTTCGCATTCCAGGCAACACCCTGGGCCATGTTTCCGGCACTTGCAGTGAACACTCCATCGGAAAGCATTTCAGGTGTTGTGATTTTAATTGCATTTCCAGAGCCCCGCAATTTAAATGAACCAATCGGCTGCAAATTTTCCAGCTTCAAAAATATTTCGCACGGCGCATCAACGATTTCCATGCGAACTAACGGGGTGCGGATTGCAATATTTTTAATCCGCTTCTGTGCTGCGCGGATTTCTTCAATCGGGATTGGCTTAAGCTGTTCCATGCGAGCGTGAACCTCCTAGTTCAACTTCAATTCCCAGATTTTTAGAGGTCGCTCGCTCATAAAGGAAATTTGCGCTGGCTAAGTCTTCAACTGAAATTCCAAGTGATTTGAAAATTGTGATTTCATCGCGAGAGGTGCGTCCCTTTTTGCGCCCAATTAATATTTCTCCAACTTCACCTTGAATATGATTGTCATTAATTAAGCCTTCTTTTTTGGGAATCAAAAAATCGCCGGCTTCATTCAATGCAGATTCAAGGCGATCTACAAACAATCGGGATCGTGCGACAGTGTTGCTGTCCAGCTCACGTGTTGTTGGAACGCAGGCACCAACTGCATTGATATGCGCACCAGCTGAAATTGAATCGAAATGCACAATCGGTTCTTTGCAGGCAGTTGTAGTACAGATTAAATTTGCATTGGTGATTGCTTCCTGCGGGCTATTGGCTGCTTTAATTTCAATATTGTGATGATTAGATTGGCGATCAACAAATTCACGGAGACGATCTTTATTGGGACTCCATGCGCGCACATTACGAATGTTGCGAGAAACAAGCATCGCTTCCAAATGCGTTTTTGCCTGTACACCAGATCCAAGGATCGCTAAATCACTTGCATCTTCTCGCGCCAGAATTTTGGTTGCCGCCCCGCTTGCTGCTGCGGTTCGAATTGCAGTAACAGAGGTGGCATCTACAATTGCCAGTAAGCTTCCATTAACCGGTTCAAACAACAAAATTACACCTTGATGTGAATCAAATTCAGTGCCGGTATTTTCCGGGAATGCGCTGATGACTTTAACTCCGAAAGACTTCGGATTTGCTAAGTAAGATGGCATCATTGCCAACTTGCCATTCTTTTCCGGCAGCGCCACAACGGATCGTAATGGAAGAATTGCTTCGCCTCTTGCAAGACTCATCAAGACTTTTTCCATTAATCCAATGCATTCCCGCATCGTCAATAATTCTTCAACTTCTTTTTGATTGATGATGCGGACTTTCATAAATTTTTCTTAAGGCCGAGTTCGGAGGGTTTTAAAACTTTTTGTCGATTCTTGATAATTTGATTGGCGTGTTGTGCGCCCCAACTACTTAACAATTTTAATGCCGGTTCTAAAGTGCGTCCAAAATTTGTAAGCGAGTACTCAACTCGCGGTGGAACTTCAGCATAAACTTTTCGATGAATTACTCCATCGCGTTCCAGCTCACGTAGCTGCTGAGTTAGAATCCGCTGGGTTAACGATGGGAAAAGGCGCTTTATTTCATTGAATCGTTTTTTATTATCGAGCAAACGGAAAAGAATTGCAGCTTTCCATTTTCCACCAATGACTTCTAATGCGGCTTCAACCGCACAGCCAAAGGTCACATCATAGCTTTTGTGTCTCATGGGATTATTGGCGTCTTGATGGTAACTAATTTGTGACTATAACACAAAATTGTGCGTACTTCCGAAAACGTAACGAATTAAGTACAGTACTAAATGAGTTCTGACTATCACGAATTCGCGGAATACTCAGCACTCAGCACTCAGAACTCAGAACTCAGAACTCAGCACTCAGAACTAAATTCCAGTGAGGTGCGTAATGCGCAACTATTACATTTTGGCGGTGCTTATGCTAACAACATTTACAGTGATGGCTCATGGGGATGTTGCTGTGAGTCAATCCGATGCAACGGCAATTAAACAGACGGCGCTTGATTACATTGAAGGATGGTATGAAGGAAACGCTGAAAGGATGGAACGCAGCCTTCATCCTGAACTGGCAAAGCGGATCGTTACTACTGATCCAGCAACTGGCAAAAGCAAGTTGGATCAAATGGGTGCCATGACTTTAGTTCAAAGAACTAGATCAGCAATCGGAACAAAAATTCCAAAAGATCAGCAGCAAAAAGATGTTCTGATCCTGGATGTTTTTGAAAATGCGGCAAGCGTAAAAATCACAGCCACCGATTGGATCGATTACTTGCACATGGCCAGATTTAACGGACGCTGGGTAATCGTGAATGTTTTGTGGGAATTGAAACCGCAGAAGAAATCGTAAATGCTATTCAGGTGCTGAAACGGATTGTTTCTATTGCAACTCTACCGCTGAATTTATGGCGTTTGAATTTACTGCGACGCAGGATTCTCTCAGGTAATTGCATTTCGGACATAAAACTAGCTGAGTCACAAAAGCATTTTGCTGGAAGTTGCAATATCTGTGGATGCAAGACTTCATTTATATACAGCGAACACGAATCGTATCGAGAGTCACTTTTCTGCGTTCATTGCAAAACAATCAGCCGTTATCGTTCTGTTGCAAGAGGAATCCTTCGGGCGATTCAGGACTTAACTTCCATTGAAGTGCAAAGTATTTCACGACTTCCTGCTGCCAATTCAACTTCATTGCGGATTTATGATACGCAACGATCGTTTTACGGATTGAAATCCACATATCCGATTCCGGATTTGCTGTCGAAATGCAAATGGATCACGGTCGAAACATCATCTTATAATCCCGCAAAGCTTCTCGGAGCAAAATTAGGATCTCATCAATCAAATCAAAACATTGAAAAGCTAACTTTTGCGGATTCCAGCTTTGACATTGTCATAACCAGTGATGTGATGGAGCATGTTCGGTTGGATGATGAGGCGCATCGTGAGATCCAAAGAGTATTAAAACCTGGCGGCCTTTACATATTTACAGTTCCCAGTAATCGTGACGCTTCCGAAACTCGGACTCTTGAAAACGAATTTCATGCAGATACCAGAGGCGGAAAGTCATTGGCATACAGAGTTTACGGAAAAGATCTTGATCATAAGCTAAATGATCTTGGATTCAGCGTGCAGTACGAGTATCAAAACATTCCAGATCTCGGCATTCTTCAAACCGAATTATTTTATTGCAAGCTGCAAAAGGCTTAACCGCAAAGATGTATCAATCAATCTTCCGGAACTTTAAACCCACTGGAAACCAGGTTAAGCCTGTGATTTTCCCGGCTGGATCTTTATCAAACACCAGTGTCCGTTCAGAGTCTTCAAAAAAGGATGATGTAGGACTTTCAGGAATGATTGGAATCGATCGTTCATTCCATTCAATCAGCAGTTTTTCCCCATCACTTTTAATTTTCCAGGTGAGACGATCTTCCAATCGATATTGCCCCTCATACGATTTCAAAGCAGCGGGATCAAGTTTAATCGCGGTATGTTCCGGAGGAGCGTAGTCATGGTTGTAAATCCCAGCAATTTTATGCGCAATATAACCGGTATCAGTATTTGCCATATTACACAGGACCACAACAGTTAGGCGATCACCTAAGTATCGCGCAATGTGAGTTGTGAATCCTTGCCATTCTCCGCTATGTTCTACCAATTTCGATCCATTCTTGGTTTTAAATATTTCCCAACCATAACCATATGGTTGGGGTGTACCATCATTCAAAACAACTGGCGTCCACATTTTTTCCAATGAACTCTTCTTTAATAGCTTTTCCGTTTCCAGTGCAGAATCCCATTTCGCAAGATCTTCGATCGTGAAATACAAACTTCCATCGGCTGTGGTGTTTAATGAAGGCGATACCCATTCCTGGTTTTTGACCTGGTTGTTAACGAGTCGATATCCTGCAGCGCGGTTTGGAATGATGTCTGCTTCATTAATAATGCGTGTGGTTTTCATATCTAAGGGATGAAATACGTGTTCCGCTAAATAATCGCCATAAAATTTTCCACTCAGTTTATGAATCAAGATTCCCAAAGTCACATATGCAAGATTGCTGTAATTCCATTTTTCACCCGGTTGAAATCCCAAGGGCTGCGCGGTGATCATCTTCAGCATGTCGTCTTCGGTGTAATTTTTTTGCAAATCGAAATCCTCAGGATAGTCACCGAGTCCTGAAGTATGTGAGAGCATGTGATGAATTGTAATGTTCTTCCAACTATCAGGAACGCTCAAATATTTTGAAATTGGATCAGTGACCTGAAGTTTACCTTCTTCAACCAGCATCATGATCGCCGTTGCCGTAAATTGTTTTCCAACCGAACCCGATTCGAATATTGTTTCCGGTTTTACTGGAACCATGTGTTCCAAATTTGAATAACCATAACCTTGTGATTGCACGATCTTTCCATTTTGTTTTACCAGAACCGCGAGCCCGGGAATTTGTTTGGCCTTCATGTACCGGGCAACAAATTCATCTACAGTTTCATTGGTTGCGAAAAGATTGAGACTGATAACCGAAAAACAGACGATCCATGCAAGAAGTTTTTTCATAATTCAACTTTTGTACCATACAGGCGTAAAGCACACAAACACTTTAACGCATTCTTTACTAATCAATTTTGAGTCATATGTTAAAAAGAGAGAATAGTTTAAGAGGTATATAGTAATGCCAACGAAAAAAGGTAGGAAAAAAGCATCGACTCGTGCCGGTAAATATGTGCGCGAAGAGATGCATCATATGAGGGAAGGGAAGCATCCTGTTAAAAACAGGAAACAGGCAATCGCGATAGGATTGTCAAAGGCTCGCGAAAAGGGAGTGAAAGTCCCGAAAAAGAAGGCAAGCCGAAAGAAATAATTTTAATGAGCATTGGGAATAAGCCGGTTCCGAATTCGGAACCGGCTTTTTGCTAAGTAAAATAATAGGCCAGAATCAACGCAAGCTTTTCAAGAAGAGCAATTAAAACTACAACACCCACCAAAAAAGCGCTCGCCATCATGAGCATTTTTTTGACACCCGATTCTACGAGCAATGATTTCATCACTGTACCTCCGGTTATTTCCTCAGTAATGAACGGTCCAACATTAATAATTGGATTTTTAAAGCGGAATGCACGCCTCCTCATAAATTTTTTGTGTTATTTGGACAAAAAAATTGTGTTAAGCAAAATAATATGCCAGCAGTAAAACGACCTCTTCAAGCAAAGCAATTACCAGCCGAACTCCAATGAAAAGCCCACCCAGCATCATTATGCTTTTTGTAACAGCGGATTTAATTGGTAGCGATTTCATCACTGCACCTCCAGCTTCGGCATTAGCAACAGACATACCAACATTAAAAATTAGATTTGCTGAGCAGAATGAACCGGCGTTCTACTATCCACCAACTTAGTTGCTATCCGATCGGCAACGGAATTGCGCCTATTGAAAGCATTTCGCAGCCAGAATAGGATTGATTCAAGTGCGCAACATTCTATTGATCGGCTTATTTTTATTTTCAGTCGTGAGTATCTCTGCTGCACAAGATAACTCGAAATCTAAAGAGCAAACTACCCGGGTGGTGGAAGTCCCCGCTATGAGCGAGAAAGCGATTCAGTATTACAAGAGTGGATGTGTTTTATGGGTTGTTGATACCATCTTAGGCTTTTTAATCCCGGCCTTATTTTTATTTACCGGATTTTCAGCTCGGATCCGGAACTGGGCTCAAAGAATTGGCCGCAAATGGTTTTTCATCATCGCAATTTACATCCTGATCTTCACGATTTTGAATTTTCTGATCTATCTTCCAATTTCCTACTATGAAGATTTTGTTCGGCAGCATGCCTATGGTTTATCCAATCAGACATTCGCGAAATGGTTCACCGATGCGTTGAAAGGATTGATGGTTAGCATTGTAGTGGGAGTCTTGTTTTTGTGGATTCCATATTTGTTGCTGAAGAAAAGTCCGAAACGCTGGTGGCTTTACACTGGAATCCTGTCAATCCCATTTTTCAGTTTAGCTATTTTAATCGCGCCGATTTGGATCGATCCGCTTTTTAATAAATTTGGGCCGATGAATGACAAAGCTTTAGAAGCTAAAATTCTGGCGCTCGCAGATAAAGCGGGAATTCAAGGCAGCCGTGTCTATGAGGTAAATAAAAGTGTTGATACAAAAACTGTGAATGCATACGTTACCGGCTTCGGGAATACCAAGCGGATTGTGTTGTGGGATACGATCCTTACCAAGTTGAAGGAAAGGGAATTGATGACAGTGATGGGACATGAAATGGGTCATTATGTTTTGGGACATGTCCCTAAATCAATTTTCTTCTTTTCGTTTGTTACTATCGTTCTGCTTTATGCGGCTTATAGAGTTGCCGGTGGAATGATTCAAAAATATCGAAATCTTTTTGGCTTCAATGAACTATCTGATGTTGCTTCTCTTCCATTGATTCTTTTATTGATCAATATTTTTGGTTTTGTCATTACACCAGGATTATTCGCATTTACGCGCCATCAAGAACATGAAGCCGACAGATTTGGTTTGGAAATTACCAAAGATAATTATGCTGCAGCCAATGCATTTGTAAGATTGCAAGAAGAAAATCTCAGCAATCCGCGGCCGGGGTTAATCATGAAGCTATGGCGATGGACGCATCCGACTCTCGGTGAACGCATCGATTTTTGCAATGACTACCGTCCCTGGGAAACTGGCCAGCCATTAAAATACGATCACTTGTTCAGGAAGTAGAATTCAAGCTTTACCGAACCAGGAATTTATATTTCATGAATACTTCGAGAGCGCCGTTACTTTCTATATATAAAAGCGCCTTTTTAGCAGCTTCGATATTTTTTGATTCGCTAACTACCGCCACCGGATAACTAATTTTTGGACCTTCTTCCAAAGGTACTTCGAATGCAACTTTCGTTTTCTTTGAAATTTCGGCATCAGTTTTATAAACGATCCCGGCATCAGCATTTCCTAATTCCACGGCCAGCAATGCTGCACGAACGTTTTCAGTGGGAACAACATGATCAATTATTTTTGACCACATTCCGATTTTATTCAGATATTCTTTCGCATAAATTCCGGCTGGAACTGTCTTCGGTTCAGCAATCGCAATATAACCTTTTACATTTAAAAGATCTTTCGCGGAAGAAAGTTTTAGCTTGCTGTCTTCAGGAACAACAATCACCAGAGTGTTGGATAACAAACTTTTTCTGGTTTCAGGAATAACTAATTTTTCCTTCGCTAACGAATCCATTTTTGCTTCATCAGCTGAGAAAAAAATGTCGGCAGGGGCACCTTCCTGAATTTGGATTGCAAGCACACTGGACGCTGCAAAATTAAAGATCATCTGATCTGCGGTTTCTTTCTGATATAGCTGGCCGATTTCGGTTAATGCATCAGTAAGACTTGCCGCCGCGTACACGTGAATTTCCGCAGCATCAACAATAAAGGAAAACAAAATTAGCAAAAAACATGAAAGGATTTTCATATCCCACTTTAGAAAATGGCTTGCATTCTCACCAGAACTTTATTTTGTGTATCTGGAATGCCGATCACATCGCTGTTCAAGTAATTCACCATGAACTTAAGATCATCCCCGTTGAACAAATAATTGAATCCCAAAGTCCATGTATCTGTAGAAAGATCGAGATCAGTGATCGGCCGGAAGGTCTCATACTTGAGCACTGCCTGGATTTTGGGGCGGATTGTGAAAACGTTCTGTAAGTACCATCCATCTGCATCGAAACGATCGAATGGTTTTTCATCTTCCGGTTCAAATCTGTCACGTAAATATTCAAACCAGATTTCTATCGGACCAGTCTTGACCTGGGAATCAACTCCGAATCCGTGGCGTTTTCCGGTAAACGTGGCATTCTCAAATTGAAAATCACCGGATTGTCCGGTGAGATTTTTATCTTCTGAAGTAAAACCATTGATGCCAGCGCTGAATTTTGTCTCCCAGGAATGCAACTGCCCATCCCAAATTGTTCCTTGAAAACGCCCAGCATACAAAAACTCATCATTATCATTGAAGCTGTTATTCACATTATTTCCGTTGAACAGCCCGGTGCCATAGGAAATTCTTTTTTCAAAGACATCGCCGGAAACCATCGCACCTAATTGCCGGCCAACGGTGAGTCGATCGTTCACCAATGATCTTTCAATGGTGAAAAGCTTTGGGTCCTGATAAATCTGCTCAAAGCCATACGGAGTTTTAAATTGCCCGCCCCGCACATTGGCATAAACCAGTTTGTTCCAATTAATATAGCCGTCGGTTAACTGAGCACGAACATTCGCACTGCTGATGCTTGTAGGGCTGTTGGAAAGCGAGCCGAACAAATCCATTTCAAGTTTGAAATCGAAATCTTCCAGGAAATTTCCGGTCGCATTCAGGCGCGCCCTACGCAGATAAAAACGATCATCGCCAGTAGTAAATCGGCTATCTCCGCGGTCCCCGACATCGGCTTGAACTTGTAATAAACCGCCAATCTTCAGGACCGGTTCTTTTCCGTTGGGTTTGACAACAATAATTTGTGCTTCCGAATGAGTTCCAATGAACAACAAGTTGATGCACAGGATCCAGTACCACTTTTTCATAATTTGACTCAAGCGAATGCTCCATCATATTTGATAAATATATTTTTTTGAATATATCGGCTGTTTATCTTAACAGCTTTACAATTTTTTTCCAGATTGGATAAGTAGTCAGTAGACTTTTGTTTTCCAGTTCTTCATACATTTTTAATACTAAGATACCGTCCGGTGTAAGCTTCGTGCCTCCTTTTTTGTGGCCACCACGAAGCGCTGATACCAACGGCTTATGAAAGCATTGATTCATAGTTTGAAGCAATTCCCAGGCACGCATATAAGACATCCCCAGACTTTTGGCCGCTTCGCTAATCGAGCCATTTTTGTGGATTGCTTTAAGAAGTTCTGCCTTGCCCGGGCCAATCGCAATCTTTGATCCATATAAAATTCGAAACCGAGGCCGGATCACAATTTTCGGTTTGTGAATCTTACGCAAGGGTTAGCATCCTATTGATCAGCATACATCGGTGTAGCTTTTCCATCACTAATTTCCAATGCCGAAGCACGTCCGCCAGGAAAAAAATTACCGGACAGCATTCCAGTATCTATCAAAAAAAGTTGTCCGGTAAATCGTGAATGAATTTGCGCATTTGATTGCACTGTATGTGCGGTGATAAATCGCCTGACTTTGTATTTTGAAATCAACTCTTGAATATTTTTAGCCCCTTCGGAATCATCCCAGGTGGCAAATCCTCTGAACCACAATGGTCCATCCGGATGCATAATTAACCAGCTTTCCAGGGTTACACATTTTTGCAGGGTGTTATTTTCACCAGGATCTTCGTTCCGTTTCTGATTTTGAATTTCCAATTCTTGTTTTGCTGCATCAACAATTTCAGCTACGGTAAAAAAGGAAAGTGCCGCTCTTTGATCTTGTAGATATTGGCGGCAGGTATCAAACTCATTTAGCTCTTGATGAATCTTCCGATTTATTTGATCGAATGATAATTCCTGAACCTCCGGACTAATTCCGCCATGCAAAAAAACATTTCCATCCACAACTGCGATTGCATCATGTTTCCGCAGCCATTGACCATATGTTCCTTTTTTCGAAAAAGCCTCGCGATGTTCAATGAAACCTTGCGGATGTTTTTGTTTCCAATCTTGTTCCATCTCTTTTGTAAATGCCCCAGATTGACCACCCAGTCTTTTGCTTCGCTGACTTAAAAAATCTTCATAAGCTCTAAGTGCAGCATCCTGTCTGCTGCCGGAGTTTGCATCGGAATAACTGGCATATTCTTCATTTGATACATACCGTAAATCTCCTATGAGGTTCATCACTTCATGGTTGCCAAGCAGGGGAATTAGTTTTGAATTTTTCCGGGGAGCTTGTTTTTCCAAATTCATCAAAAGATCCATTGCCTTCCTACTACCGGGACCTCGATCCAGAACGTCACCTGTTTGAACAAAGATGGTATTTTCCGCAACCCAGTCTTGATTTGCGTTGATCAACTGCGCCTTTTGAAGAATAGAAACAAAGGCTCTATCGGCTCCATGAACGTCGCCAATTGCGACGATTCTAGGCTTTCCTGCGGCATTCAGAAATACAGTAATACAAACAATAAATGCTGTTAGTAGAAGCTTTTTAGATAGTCTCATCAGCAATCAATTTTAGCGAAAAGAGGAGGAGATAGCTTGTAATACCATGGCATGCTGCTTGCTTTGAATTTGACTGATTTGAAAGTGGGTGCATAAAATGTTAATCATTGTGCTTAACCACGGAGCTTATATGAAACCATTACAAAGATTCCTCATTGGTTTGCTGCTTCTCTGTGGAATTTCTACTGCCTGGCCGCAAGAGCCGGCAGTTCAGTCTTCAAATTTATACGCACCGTTTGCTTCGTATCAAGAAGCTGAACAAGCACTTCGCACCGGTACCATTCTTAAGGTAAAAGATCTTGGATCAGGAACCACACATCCGATGAAGGTTTATCTTCAACGCAATAACGTGGAATTTAAAGCTGTCTTTAAAACAATTGATCAGCACTACCATGGAATCACCCGGATGCAGAAAAATTCGGAAGTAGATTTTAAAGATTCATGGACGTATGAAATTGCTGCATATGAATTGGATAAATTGCTTGGTCTGAATATGGTTCCACCAACCGTGCAAAGAATTTACAAAGGCCAAAAAGGATCGCTTCAGTTGTGGATTGAAGATGCGATGACTGAGAAGCAACGAAAAGAAATGCATCTTCAACCACCGGATGTTGATCAATGGAACCACCAAATTCTTCAGTTACGACTTTTCGATAACTTGATTTATAACATCGATCGAAATTTAGGAAATCTCCTGATTACATCGGACTGGAAAATTCACATGATTGATCATTCACGATCATTTAAGAGTTTAGATATTTTGAAAGCACCGAATGATCTTCAGTTGTTTTCAAAATCAACGATGGAATCGCTGCAAAATATTGATCTCGTTAAACTAAGAGCCTGTTGTAGTCATTACTTAACCGGGTTGGAAATAAATACCCTATTGAAACGTCGCGACATGATTCTGAAACAGTACCAAACTTTGTTAGCAGAAAAAGGCCCAGCGATTTATTTCCCATGGAATTGATATTCTTTTGTTAGGCATGTACGAACATTACAAGCAGCCGCTGATTAGCAACCACCAATTTTTAATGCGGATGATGCGGCATGGCGGATGGGCAGCAATTCTTGTTGCTGGTTCGCTTGGATTCGGTATCTTAGGTTTTCATTATTGCAGTCATTTACTCTGGATCGATTCGTTACTAAACGCCGCAATGCTTCTGGGTGGAATGGGACCGGTCGGTGAGATGGGAAAAACCGGGGGGAAATTATTTGCTTCCGCTTTTGCCATTTATTCCGGATTAGTTTTTATTGCCGCGGCTGGAATTCTGTTTACGCCGGTATTTCATCGAATGATGCACAAATTCCATCTTCCTCAAAAATAAATCGAGCATCCTTCAACCTTGTACAGAGAACCAAAATCGATGAAAATTACCCGTGTTTAAAGTACTGAACTGCGCGTTCATGTTTTTTTGCAGCAGCCAGTGATTTGAAAGTTCCTAGATTACGACGTTTTCCATTTTTATCTTTCTTCCGTGAATATAATCGGTATTCGCCGGATTTTAATTTACGAATCATTTTAATAATCCTCTGTATTAAAAATATTTCGGCAAAATGGGGATTCAACCGGCTGGCCTTGCGCGAAAAAAATCATAGTTTCGAGTATATGGCTAGACGTGTTGTGCGTGCTGCGCAGAATCAGCAACCGGAATTGTTGACTCCCGCGGTCACAACTCTGGAAGAATTACGGGAAGCAGCGGCCGGCTGTAAGGCATGTCCACTTTGGAAAACAGGAACACAAACTGTGTTCGGTGAAGGTGCGGTGAAATCCCGCATCATGTTTGTGGGTGAACAACCTGGCAATGATGAAGATTTATCAGGACGTCCTTTTGTTGGTCCTGCCGGGAAACTTTTGGACAAAGCTTTAGTGGAAGCTGGAATCGATCGAAGCAAAACTTATGTAACCAATGCAGTGAAACATTTCAAATGGGTACTGCGCGGCAAACGCCGGATTCATGATAAACCGAATGCAATGGAAATTGGGGCATGCAGACCATGGCTCGATTCCGAAATCACTTTGATTAAACCAAAAATTCTGGTTTGTCTTGGTGCCACTGCAGCGCAGGCATTGTTAGGCAGACAATTCCGGGTTACGGTACAACGCGGGAAATTTGTACCTTCGCCGCTCGCTCCATTTGTAATGGCCACCATTCATCCTTCTGCAATATTGCGTGCTGCCGATGATGAAACCCGCAGATTAGAAATGACGCGCTTCATTCAGGACTTGAAAGTTGCTCAGAAGGCTTTAGTTTCTTTGCGGTAAATGTTCTATTTTTTCCACATTGATTGTAAAAACGCCATGATCTTCTTCCACTTTACCTTCAACTAAATAAGGTCCACGATCTACAAATAAATGACCATAACTTTGATATGCCTTCGGAAAAAATGTTGTTTCATAGATGCATTCAGTGTCTTCAAAACTTACAAATAACATCGGCTGATTTTTGCTGGTCATTACCGGTTTTGTGGTGACTTGCCATCCGATCAATTTCACAATCTCACCGGCATGATCACGGATTTGTTTTGCTGAAATAAAATCATTTACTTCATTCCATGGTTTATATAAATGAAGCGGATGTTTTTGCACCGCAATATCCATCAACTTCAATTCCCAAAATAACTTTTCATCTGGCGTGTAGTCTTTTAGAGATGGCATTTGGATTGTGGATCTGAACAAATCATATGATTTCTGATGAGTTCTGTGAGTTGATTTTAAAAGCCACATTAATTGGGGGCGATTCATTTCGAAGCAATCGCAAGCTCCGCATTTGATCAACGTTTCAATTTCCGTTTCACGAAAAATTGTTCTTGAAAGGAAATCAGCGAAGTCGAAAAAATTTTCCTTTTCACGTTCGATCAAGAACTGTTCCCAGGAGTGTTCCGAAATTCCTTTGATTTGCATTAAACCCACTCGGATTGCATTGGAACCTTCTGCACTATAAGCAAAAGTTCCTTTTTTGATATCAGGCCCCAAAATTTGCAATCCCATTCTTCGCGCTTCTTCGATGTATGCCATGGTGTCGTAAAAACCACCCTGATTTGTAAGCACCGCTGCCATGAAATGCGCCGGAAAATATTCCTTTAGATACGCCATTTGATAAGAAAGCTGCGCATAAGAAGCGCTATGTGCTTTGCAAAATGCATAAGCAGCGAACGTGGAAGTTTTGTCCCAAATTTCTTTGGCGATTTCTAATTTGACTCCATTCGTTACTGCTTTTGAAAGGAATTGTCGTTCCAGTTCAGCCATTGCCAGCGGAGAACGTTGTTTGCCACTCATTGCTCTTCGCAATGAATCCGCTTCAGCAAGACTCATTCCTGCAATTTCATGTGATACCCGAATTACATCTTCCTGGTAAATCATCACCCCGCAAGTTTCTTTCAGTATCGGCTCCATCTTCGGATGAAGGTATTCAACCGGCTCTTCACCCGTTTTTCTACGGATGTATTGTTGTAACATTCCGCTTTCAGCAACTCCTGGACGAATTACTGAACTTGCAGCAGTTAAATCTTCGAAGGAACAAACTTTTAGTTTCTGTAACAATCCGCGCATGGAAGGTGATTCAATATAAAAACATCCCATCGTTTCACCTATTTTAATTTTGGAATTTACACGATCATTTTTATAAAGCGATTCATAATCAAAAACTTCATCACACGAAATATTTTCCTCTTTGAGAGCATTAAGAACATCATCGAAAACCGAAAGGGATCTTTGCGCCAGCAAATCGATTTTGATCAAACCAATGTCTTCAACTCCATACATATCGTATTGAGTCATCACAATCCCTTTGGTTGATCTTTCAAGCGGAACTAGATCTGTAATTGAGTACGGGGCAATTACAATTCCGCCGGCATGGAGAGACATATGTCTTGGATGGCCGTTAATATGAGAAGCAAGCTTAAAAATTGTGCGATATGGTTCATGGTCAATTGGAAGATTGCGGGTTTCTGGAAATATTGATCGATCTTCAAGAATTGAAGTTGCATTCGCGGCTGGTGGAATGCTGGAAGAGATTGCCGTAATTTCGTTTTCCGGAATTCCAAATGCTTTTCCAATTTCTCGCACCGCCAGTCTTGCAGTGAAGGTCACATAAGTTGAAATCATGGCAACATGATTTCTTCCATAACGTTCGTAAACATATTCAACGATTTCATCACGTTGTTTCCAGCCGAAGTCCAGATCAATATCTGGTGCACTTTGCCTGCCGGGGTTTAAAAAACGTTCAAAATACAAATCGTATCGAATCGGATCAACGTTGGTAATTCCAAGACAATAAGAAACAAGACTGCATGCAGCTGAACCGCGTCCAACCCAATTTATGTTCCGTTTTTGTGCATACTGAAGGATGTCCCAAACAACCAGGAAGTAATCGCTGAAATTCAAATCGCGAATTACCGACATTTCCCAATTTAATCTTTCAACCTGTTGCAATGAGGGATTGCCATATCTCTGTTGTAAACCTTCTTTGCAGAGTTGAACTAAATATAAATACGGATCTTCAACCGGAAACCTTGGAAATGTATATTTGCCGATTTCTAATTCCACATTGCATTGTTCCGCAATGCGGAAAGTATTTTGAATCGCTTCCGGAATGTCCGAAAAAAGCGATTCCATTTCGTTCTCGGATTTAAGCCAGCTTTCTTCGGCACTTAAATTCAACTGGGCATGAACATGTGAAAGTTCATGAATTGCAGTGAAAACTCGATGTACAAAAAAATCTTGGGAATATAAGAAATGTACATCGTTGGTCGCAACCACTCCGATTTTCAACAACTTTGATAGTTCCTGCAGTTTTCTAACGTGTTTTTCATTTTGCGTTTCTTTATTTCGGACCAGTTCTGCATAAAGATCATCTGAATTCCAAAATTGGGCAGTTTCTGAAAGAAACGTTTCATCTTGGGAAATAACAAAAAATTTCGGATCTTGAATCTCCCTAAGGGTTTCGATTAATGAAAATTTTGGTTTGAGTTGTCTTGCAGAGATGATTTTTGAGATTTGTCCGAATCCTTTTATATCCTTCGCAAGAAGTACCGCTTTACCATCGTTTGCTTTTAGACAACAACCAAGAATTGGTTTGATGCCTATTTGTTTTGCAAATTTATAAAAGGGAATAGATCCGTAAAATCCATTTGTATCGGTTAGCGCGATCGATTGAATTCCCATTTCCTCGATGCGAAACAGGAATTGGGGAATGCTGAACGTTCCTTCGAGAAATGAAAAGGCGCTATGAACATGCAGGTGGTGAAACATTTTGAAACTCTGTGGAAAATATTATTATAGGCGAAGAAAAAGCGAAGATCAATGTATGGATGATTGTTTTAAAGCTTCGCTGAGGCGTTCGATTCCGGCTTTGAAATTTTCGGTTGCACTTCCGATCCCAAGTCGAAAATGATTTGGCATGTCAAAAAAGCGGCCGGGAACAACTAACGTTTCAAATTTCTCTAAAAGAAATTTACAAAAGTCATCGCCGTTTCCATTTTTCAAACGTGGAAAAGAAATTGTTCCAAACTCCGGTCTGATTACTCCCAGATGATCCGCATGCTGATCGAAAAATTCATTCAGAATTTTACGGTTTGCTGTAAGCAAATTATTGGCGCGTTCTGCAATTTTTGAAATATTCCGCAGCGCAATCACACTCAAGATTTCAGCTGGATGCGCTGGAATAACGCCAAACAAGTCATTTAAGTGCCAGATTTTTTGAATGAGCTCCGGTTCTGCAAGAATCCAACCACAGCGCAGTCCATTCAAACCATAAGCTTTCGTTAAACTATTTGTGGTAACAAATTCGTTTCCTAAATGAAAGGCAGAAGCAGGTGTGCCTGATTCAAGATACAAACATTCCAAATAAACTTCATCAACCAGCACTTTTGCTCCGGCCCGTTTTGCCATCTTACCAATTTCTTTTAAAGTTTGTGATGACAACATGATGCCGGTTGGATTGTGAAGATTGCTGACCACAATTAAACGGGTTTTAGATGTGATCTGCTGTCGCAGCAAATCGAGGTCAATTCCAAAACCATTTTCGAAAGTTCTTGGAAAACGTTTGATATCCGCTCTTAAATATCGTGCAACAGCAACCAGCGGATCATAAGTAGGCTGTTCAATTAAAACTTCGTCACCAGGATTTAATATCGCTGCCATTACCAGTTGATTGGCCATAGAAGTTCCAGTAGCGGAGGCAAGACATTCCACTGATACTGCACATTTTTCCGCTAACTCTCGTTGAAGCGGTTCGAATCCGTAATGACTTGGACCATTAATTTCGAGGTCTTCAAAAGTTGCGCCTAATTCTTTGAGCGGATAAAACATCACTCCGCTATTGCCGATGTTAAAACGGGCTTGCATCTGGGTCTTGGCCCATTGCATGTATTCAGAACCTTTGTTCAAATCAATCTTTCCCATATTTCTTCCAAATAAAATAAATCGGAATTCCTGCCAGTAACAATGCTAAACCAATTAAACTATCTTTTGGATACTTAAACCATGTAATCACTACAACGATCCAGGAAACTGCAATAAAAAATAAAGTTGTCAGCGGATGGCCTGGAACACGAAAAAATACTTTTTGCGATGTTCGTGAATTTCTTTCGCGATTCCTTAACACAAACAAACATACTGCTGTTATCCCGAAAAAAACAAAATCAGTGGAAACTACGTAATTCAGAATTTGTTCGTACTTGCCTGATAATGCAATTACAATTGCCATCATCCCTTGAAGAGCAATCGCGAACATTGGCACTCGCGTTTTCGGATGAACACTCGCAACTTTCTCAAAGAATGTTCCATCTTTGGCCATTGAAAAATAAACGCGCGGCGCGGTGAGCATTGCTTGACTCAAAAACCCTAGCGTTGAAATTGCAATGCCTAATGCCAGAAAGTTGGCGCCGGATTGTCCAAGTGCAAATCGCATTACATCTGATGCCGGTGTTCGCGTATTTGCGAGACCCGCTGGCCCCAGCACTCGCACGCACACAAAATTAACCGCAAGGTAACAAGCTACCACTCCCGCCACACCGATAATTAATCCAAGTGGTAAAGTCCTACTTGGATTTTTCATCTCACCTGCAACGAAAGTCGAAGTTTGAAACCCACCATAAGCAAATAGAACTGGAATCATTGCTGCTCCAATGGCAATAAATAAATTTGCGGATGGAGCTGCTTGAACGGAAATTTGTTTCGCAGCCGGATGCGCGAAAAAAAATCCACAAAAAATTAATGCTAGAATTGCGCCAATTTTTAATACCATTAATATGGATTGAAATGTACTTCCGGCACGAACTCCAAGACAATTAATGACCGTCAAAAATCCAAGAACGATGATTGCAATCATCCAATCCATCAAAGGAAAATGGGTAAGCTCAATGAAGTAGCGTGAAAAAGTTAGAGCGACTGCAGCCATGCCACCGGATTGAATTACCAGCAACAATGCCCATCCATATAAAAAACCGACTAGCGGATGGATCGCTTCGCGAATGTAAGCATATTGTCCACCTACATTGGGCATTCGTGCAGCGAGCTCAGCGTAAACAAAACTCCCGGCAAGCGCTACCAAACCTCCAATTACCCACACAAGCAAAATCAGGAAAGCAGTATGAACATGCTGAGCGACTACATATGGATTCATGAAAATGCCTGATCCGATCGTGCCGCCCATGGCGATCATCGTTGCATCGAATAATCCCAGCCGTCGAGCAAGATCTGGTTTTTCAGCGACTTGTGCCATGTCCTTGATTATTCAGGGGAAATGCCTTCAGTTCAAGCTGTCCATCGTCGACTCGTTTTTTCATACGTCTTCATTTATAAAGGAAGGTTCAGCCGAAGGAGGCACCATGGCGAAGATTAATGATTCAAGTGGAGCTAAACCGGGTCCCCCCAAAGAATTTGACCTGGAAAAGGAAATTCTTGAGGGCGTGTTCAAAAACGATGAAGATGAGATTCGAGGCAGCACCATAGGAATTGAAGCAATGCGGGCTATTAATCCGCAATTTGATACAGGTGGAGTTGATACATTCGATAGCAACAAAAAAATCGATATCGGTGCTGACAAAAAGCCTGAGCCGGATTTTGATCCCAAGAAGGAACGAAGAGAATCGGATCAAGGTTTGACAGTTCAGATGAACCGTATCCTCCTGCAACGAACCCTGAAGAATTCAGGCAAAATCTAATTGCGTTGCCAGGCATCCCCAGGTTGTGCATTGTTTATTTTCGTTCAAACAACTTTGATGATGCGCTGTGTGACAAAGTCTGCAAGTAACTATCGGTTCTTTTTCCGCATCTAAATCTTCACGGCAGTATGGACAAATATGATCCGGAGATGCGCTTTGTGAAATAGACATCGCCAGCCGCTGATCTTCATAAGATTGCAAAAATTGTAAAAGATTAGTAAGAGTTTGTTCTAACGCCGCCCGCAGGAAATTTTCACGCTTGGGATTATTAATCGTTAACATTGCTCTTCCTTTGTTGATTTCAAAACGCTCAAAAGTTTCAAGCCAGCTAAGCCCGCCATTTTTGCAGGCAGATTCTAGAAACTTTTTCGCTGCTTCCGCTTGATCGCTATGAATCCGGTAATTCTTATCAATCAAAGGATCATTGATCCTGATTTCATCTGCGGTATCTTCCCCCATTTGCACCAACATCCGTAACCAAAACTTTTGAGTCACAGTCAGGCTGATGTTCAGTACTCGTGGATCACTGTTGTAAAAATATTCCAGCACCAATTCTCGTCTGCGGTATTGAACTACATACAGGCATCGATCTTCTTCTTTTTTAAATTTACCGCCGATTAAATCGCGACATAATCGCTTCAGATATTCTTCGTCTTCAGGCCAGTCATTCAATTTTCGGCGTCTTTCTGGCGTTTGATGTGAGCTCACCGATGCTACAGTCTTTTCCACATTCTGTTGCAATTCACCATATTGAACGTCAACTCGCTCTGCGATTTTGACCGCATGTTCCAGCATTGCAGCGAATTGATCGTTGAATGATTGTGATTGGAACGTTCCGATCGTTTCGTAAGAAAGTCTGCCACCAGACAATTGCAATAAATAACCGCGGTTTTCTCTTAAAGTAGAAATTAAATCAGCACGCATTTTTTGATCGAAAATTTCTCTGAAACGTTCCGGCAAATTCGTTTTGATTATGAAAGCCTGATCAAATGCAAAATCCCCAATTTCGACATCTTGCATACCAAAATGTTTTCCGATGTTGGACAGAAAATCTTGTTGTGTAATAACAAATTCAAGAGCGATAGTATGCACATTCATTTCGAATCGACTGTAAGTTGTTTTATTCTTTCTACCACTCTGACGTAGCGAGATCCGCAAGGGACGACGATCATAAGTTGTATCAAGATAGGGCATCCCAATAACGATTCCGGTTGGCTCTGGTAAGGCGGCACCAAATCTTGCAGTAAATGTATTGAATTGCTGATAAAGGGTTTTTTTCCGGATTGAAAGAACGTAAAGAAAGATAACTACAAAAGCAACGAACGGAAGAATCCCGGCCAAGAATGAGAAGAATCCACTCATTATTTCTGCGGATCAGCGCTAAATATGACCTGTCCTCCGCGTATTGTATATCGTACGTTAGAAAATGCTTTGACATCCTTCGCTGGATCAGTAGCAAGCACCACAACATCGCCATCCATTCCAATGGCGATACGGCCACGACGTTTTGCTTCACTAAATTTTTCCGCAGGTGCTGTCGTTAGTGATGCAAGAATGTCATTCCACTTTAATCCAGATTGAGCCATGCAATCATATTCATCAGTCGGATCATAATCTCGCATATATCCGACATCTGTTCCGAACAGGACTTGACCACCAGCACGAAAAAAATCTCCGACTTCCTTCAAAATGAATTTGAAATACGGCGGGCCTTTGAACAATTTCAAAGTTGGAATCATAGCCATGTTGTTTGTTTTCATTTGCGCAATATGCGAATCAGTAAATCCGCGATCATCGTCCAGTGCATGCGCAATTACGTCAACTTTTGCTTTCAGTGCAACATCCAACCCTGTGATATTCGAAGCATGTGTAAAGACAAGCTTTCCTTTGCGATGGGCTTCAGCAGCAGCTGCACTTGCAACTTCAACATTCATCGGTAACACTTCACCTCGCTTTACCCATGATCCGGTAAAAAGTTTTACGATGTCTGCACCACGATCTAATTGATCCTTTGCAATAGCAGCAGCTTCTTCTGAAGTTTTTGGAGTGGGTAGTAAAGCCAGCATATCCGGGGGCATATCTGATTTCAAATAATATGGAATGCCGTTTTCAGGATATATAGGAGTGCCTGCCGTTAAGATTCGTGGCCCTTTGAGTTCTCCTGAATCAATTCTCTTCCGCAACGCCAAAGTGTTGGTAAGAAATGATCCGGTATCGACAACTGTAGTAAAACCGTATCGAACAAGCATCTCAGCTAATTGCTCATTCAGCTTCTGTGCGGGCTGAGTTGCCGCATTTTCCCATTTTTGTTCTGTGAAATGAACATGGCTATTTTGAAATCCAGCGGTGATAAACATTCCATCGCATTTCAAAACATTTGCATCTGAAGGAATTTGAATTTGTTCTTTTGAACCGACTGCTTCGATCTTGCCATTCCTAATTACAACAATGCCGCCAGATATTGGAGTTTCATCTGGCGATGAATAGATCGTTGCGCCGCTGATTACCAAAAGTTGAGATTTTTCAGCGGTAAAAGTTAAAGATGTAATGCAAAGGCATGAAAGCAAGAAACCAAGTCTTGCGAATTTTTGAAGGAAATTTCTGATGTTCATTAAAAAACTGACTTCAGAATGCGATCAACCAATTCTTCCAATGAAAACATGGTAAGAGTCAACGGAAGAAAAGGAATGAGAGTAATAATTGCAAGTTGAAGAATTGTTTCTTTGGTAAAAGGGACCATCCGCATGTTGCGAATTACATCGAAACTATTATTGAGATCTGCCAGCGATTGAATATCAGCAGAACCGATGATAGATTCACCTTCCGAAGCGCCGCCCCGCAGCCATTTACGATCGAACTCCCGCACATAATTTTGGGCAAGGGTACCATATTCCGCCAGGCCTTTTCGTCTTGCCGCAGAAAGACATTTTGAGAAAACGAGCAACGGCGCTAATACCGTGAAAATTCCAGTTCCAACAACCGTGAGAATTTCCAATTTGTATTCCAACAGTTTTTTGCCTTCGTAAAGAAGCCAGTTCCCGACGCTGCCTGAAAACAAAACGCCAAGCGAGAGCAGCAATGGGATGAACGCATAAACGGTATTAGAGAGAAAACCCAGGCCGCCGCAAAGATCGGGATGGGTTGGCACAAGTTGCAAATCGAGTCGTGATACTTGCCACAAAAATCGGGTCCATAGAAGTATTCGAAAGAACCAGCGAAGCAAAATAAATTGAAAAAACGGAAGGCTAATCCATAAAAGCCAGTAAGCAGCCAGTGGTGTTTTTCCTCCGGTTAAAGATGGAGCAAACCAGATATCTGCGCGAACTGCAGAAAGATTTTTCCAGATGTAATTGACACCGACAATGTACACCAATGCGATCATCAGAACTTCCAGAATGACAGAATTGCGGATGCGTACTGCCGATTGCACAATCGCAAAAAATTTTTCCCGTTGTTGGGGAGCAATTAATTTCCGTTCGAAAAACATTGCAACAATCCGGCGCATCCTGACATGTACAATCAGTTCGGCATAAATCATCAAAGGTAATGCCAATAAGAACCGGGCCTGTGAATCGATATCATAAAGAAAAGGGACTTTTCTTCCACTCCATGCCGATCCTTCGATTGCTGTTAAGATCAATAACGGTAACCAGGTGATCACTATGAACGCTATCATTCTTCGATGTACCAATCCTTCCGCGGTATCCGTAAGATGCGAACGGCGAAGGATCTGATAAAGCGGACCTCCCAACACCAATGAAAAATCCTGAGTCTCATTCGGATTTTGATCTACTTCCGATTTGAAATTAAGCATACGTCTCTCACTTTAAGCCAAGTACTGCTTTAGCCATTTCTCGCAATTTGTATTTTTGAATCTTACCCGAAACTGTCATCGGAAAAGTGTCTGTAAAATGCCAGTAACGGGGAATTTTAAAATGTGAAATTTTCCCTTTGCAATCTGCAACAAATTCTTCCTGAGTGGCATTGATTCCTTTTTTTAAAATTACCCATGCCATTACTTCCTCGCCATAAAGTTGATCCGGCACACCGATCACTTGAACGTCTTGAATTTTGGGATGAGTATAAAGGAATTCTTCGATTTCGCGCGGATAAATGTTTTCACCTCCACGGATAATCATATCTTTTGAGCGGCCAACAATCTGCACGTATCCTTGTTCATCCATAATCGCAAGATCGCCAGTGTGCATCCAGCGAGCTTCATCGATTGCCGCTGCCGTAGCTTCCGGATTGTTCCAATATCCCAGCATCACAATGTAACCGCGCGAAAGTAATTCACCGGTTGTTCCTCGAGGAACTGTCTTGCCGGTTTCTGGATCAATGATCTTGCATTCAACATGCGGATGGATTCGGCCAACTGTAGAAACGCGTTTTTCAATCGGATCATCCGTTTCCGATTGAAATGAAACTGGCGAAGTTTCAGTCATTCCATATGCAATCGTAACTTCGGTCATATGCATCTTAGCGAAAACTTGTTTCATCACTTCAATGGGGCAAGGTGCGCCTGCCATGATTCCAGTGCGCAGACTGCTCAGATCAAATCGATCAAAATCCGGCAATGCTAATTCAGCAATAAACATTGTTGGAACGCCATGCAGTGCAGTGCAGCGTTCTTCTGATACCGCTTCCAAAGTTTTGACAGCATCGAAAGTTTCGGCAGGCAACACCATTGTTGCGCCGTGAGTAACGCATGCCAGATTTCCAAGCACCATACCGAAGCAATGATAAAAAGGAACAGGAATGCAGAGCCGATCTTGTTCCGTAAAGCGCATCTTTTCACCGATGAAAAAACCATCATTCAAAATGGAATGATGAGAAAGAGTTGCTCCTTTTGGAAATCCTGTTGTGCCGGATGTGTATTGAATGTTTATTGGTTCGTCAAAATTTTGATCAGTTTGACGTTGTCTCAATTCTGCTGCTGAAATTTCTTCCGATTTTGCTAGAAGATCTTTCCAGGTTTCACAATCCGGAAATTTTTCCTCACCCAGGGTGATTACAGTTTGCAGTAATGGAAGTTGCGAGCGAACCTCGCGCAATATTTCGGGATAGTTCGACGTTTTATATGGCGGGGAAAGAATCAGCATTGAACAACCGGATTGTTTCAGCGCGTAAGATAATTCCGATGATCGATACGCCGGATTCACATTCACCAGGATCGAGCCAATCTTCGCAGTTGCAAATTGAATTAACACCCACTCAGCGTTATTGGGCGACCAGATTCCAACCCGATCTCCTTTGGCAATGCCACACGCCATTAACGCTCGCGCCACACGATCGCATTCCGCTTTTAACTGAGCATAGGTGTAACGCAATTTTTGATGACACGATACGAGTGCTTCGCGATCAGGAAATCGATTTGCTGTTTGGTCCAGCAGATCACCGATCGTAGATCCAATCAATGGAACGTCCGAAGCTCCATGAACGTAAGACAATTTAGCCATTTTTTGCTCGGTTATTATTTAAGTCCATGCGGGAGTGTTGCCGATCACAAAAGATACTAATTATATCAGTGTCGTTTTTTAGAAGACGTAAGATTCGTGTTTCACGTCATGAAACGAAGTTTCACAACATGAAATTTAGACCTGTTGTGCGATGTTAGAATATACGGATGCTTCGTTCAATCGTACTTTCTCTCACTCTTGTTGTTATCTTCGTTCTTCAACTTTCAGCGGAAGATAAACGATTCCTGATTCAATTTGATCGCATGGATGTAAGCGCCGAAAACAGAGTGCGCGAAGTTGGCGGCAAGATTGTCCACAGATTTCCTGAATATCGTCTTGTTTCGGCATCGTTATCAGAAGCCGGACTCAACAGGTTGAAAAGCGATCCCCATGTTAAAAAAATTGAGCTTGATCCTGAGCGACATCTGATGTCGCAAACAATTCCTTACGGTATTCCAATGGTTGAAGCGAACCAGGTAAGTGATGAGTTTGCCGGAAACCGAAAAGTTTGCATCATCGATTCCGGTTTTCAAAAGCAGCATGAAGATCTTCAAGATGCGCGAGTTGTGGGAATAGCACTTGGAGGTGCAGGAAATCCATTCGATGATCGCTGCGGTCATGGGAGTCATGTAGCAGGAATTATTGCTGCTCTCGATAATCAAGTTGGAGTAGTTGGTGTGTTACCAGAAAATCATTTGCGGTTGCACATTGTGAAAATTTTTGGGGACGACTGTACCAATACAGGGCATGCTTCTGATTTGATCGATGCAGTTCGAAGTTGCCGAGGGGCTGGAGCGAATGTGGTTAACATGAGTCTTGGAGGACCGAATCCGAGCACAATTGAAGAAGAAGCGTTTGGTGATGCTTACGATGCCGGCATCCTTCTGGTTGCAGCTGCCGGAAATGATGGGAACACCAGTTATTCTTATCCTGCTTCCTATAATTCGGTGATCTCAGTTGGTGCAATCAATTCGAAGGGAACTGTTGCTTCGTTTTCACAGAAAAATGATCACGTAGAATTTGCTGCACCCGGTGTGGATGTTTTATCTACCGATCCTTTTATCGAAACCAACACGGTCACTGTTGATGCAAAAGCTTATCAAGGAAACTGGATTGAAAATGCGGCACGTGTAAATGGAGTAACAGGACCTTTAGTGAATGGAGGATTGTGCGATAAAAAGTTGGCATCATTTCAAGGAAAAATTGTTGTTTGCAAACGGGGACAAATCTTTTTCCGAAATAAAGTTGAAAATGTGCAATCGAGTGGAGGAATTGGTGCTGTTATCTACAATAATGTCCCAGGAAATTTTTCAGGGACATTGGGTGATGGTCAGCATGCTTCAATTCCGGCAATTAGCTTGAGCCAGGCTCAGGGCGTTTTTATCGTTAAGAACAAATTGAAGGAAGAAGCAAAAGTAACCAGTCAGCGCAAACAACCTGCTAATGGTTATGGACGCGCTAGCGGAACTTCATTTTCATCGCCTCACGTTGCAGGAATTGCAGCTTTGATCTGGAGTTATGGTCCGCAATGGAGCAATGAACAAATCAGGCAAGCTTTGCGTGCAACGGCGAAAGATCTCGGCCCGGCTGGTAAAGATAATTCATACGGTTATGGCCTACCGCAAGCCAAGCCTGCACTCGATTGGTTGCGTGCACAAAATCCTTGAAGTTATTGCGATGCGGCGTCCTTCACGTTGAAAGCGTTCTAAAGCGACTGGATCTTGGAAAAATTCTTCCGGCATCTCATTTGAAAAACCTCAAAGCAATTCCAGGTTACCAAATTGATTTGCATCTATTATGTGTGATTCGTTACCATGATTGGAGATGAAGCACGGAATTTGCGTCACAATTTTATTCCTGGCAATCTCAGCTGCGTATGTTTTCGGCGATGCTCTTGATCAAAAGATTCAGCAAGAGATGTCACGCCAAAATGTGCCAGGGCTTACTCTTGCGATTGTCAAAGATGGAAAGATAGTCAGGTTAAGCGCATACGGTTACGCAGATCTGGAATGGCATTCGAAAACCACAAACAATACCCGATTTGAAATTGCATCAATCAGCAAAATGTTCACCGGCGCTGCCATCCGAATCTTGATTGAGCAAGGTAAATTGAATCCGGATGAACTTGTAAGCAAGTATTTTGAAAATGTTCCTGAATCCTGGAAAACGTTGAAAGTCCGGCATCTTCTGACAATGAGCACCGGTCTTGATGATGATTGGGGCACTGATCTCATTCCGTACAACGCCGATGTCACGACGCCTACGAATAACGTAGATATGTTAAAAATGTTTTTCCAGATGAAACCAGTTTCGCCGATTGGCGCAGAATTCCATTACAGTTCGCCAGGTTATGCAATGTTGGGCATGATTGTGGAAAAGATTTCAGGACAGCCGCTTTCACAATTCATCGCTGAACAAATCTTTAAACCATCAGGAATGACACAATCATCATTTATAGATAATTTCGCAATCATTCCGGAACGAGCCCAGGGTTATCGAAAAAGTAACGATCAGATTCTTAAAGGTTGGTATTTGGGACAATATTTGCATTCACGGCCCGATGTTGGAGTACTTACGACTGCCCATGATCTTGCCCTTTGGATCATTGCACTGGAACAACACAAGATCGTTAAAGATCTGGATAAACTCTGGGAACCAACGGTTGCAGATTCAGGACGGCCCCTGGATTACAACTACGGATGGTTTGTTGATACTTTGCTTGGACATCGCCGGCTCAGTCATGCTGGTGGTTATCGCACCGGCTTTCATACATTTATTGCTAGATATCCGGACGACGATTTAAGTGTGATTGTTTTAACAAATTGCGATTTTTCAGATATCCGAAACTACGTTTTGTTCGCAACCCAACAATTTATTAAAGATTTGCCAGATCCAAATTCGCAAAGCACGAAAAAGGATGATGATCCGGCCGAATCTGCTAAAGTCATTGCAGCTGTTCAATCGCTATCGCAAGGAAAACTCGATTCAGCGCTGATGAATGCAGACGCACTGGAGCCGTTAGGAATTTCAGAAGTTGCTGACTTCCTTAAATCGGTCCAATCAATCACGTTCGCTGGTAGAGCGCGCTTGCCTGAAACGCTTCATATTCACGGACACAACCTGCGCGATTACATTATTTTAAAATTGCATGTCGAAAAATCAGATTATTTTTTAACTGTATATCGCGATGATGCCGGCAAGATTGCTTTTGTAGAACAAACTACATAAATAGAGAATCCAGAAGGAATCATGATGCGACGGGATCTACTTCAACGCATAGACGTTATTGTTTTGCTTTCTGAAAAATTTCTTTTAAGCGGTCAATGGGAATTGCTTGACGAACGTTTCCCTGATAGCCCGTTACGGTTTTTGCTGCAACCAGCGAATTAAAAACGGCCTCTTCTACTGCTTCCACGGTAGCAAGAAAAAGCGGATCCATTTTATCGTTTTGCAAGTCTTCGATTTTCAAGGGCGGCGCAGAATCATCCATTGGAATTAAATTTTTTGTTGAAAAGGCTATGATGAAATCGCCGGAGCCATTACTCATGTAACTTCCGGTCCGGGCCAAACCTAAAGCAGCGCGTTTTGCCATGCGTTGAAGATTGCGCGATGAAACTGGAGCATCGGTTGCAATCACAATCATGCAAGATCCATCATGCGAATTCTGTGCTTCAATTTCTTTATTGAAATCAAATTGTTTTAGGCTTTCACCAACATGAATTCCATCAATCGTTAACAGTCCGCCGAAATTGGATTGAAGCAGAACACCGACAGTGTAAGCGCCAAGTGAATCAGGCAAATGTCGCGATGACGTACCGATGCCTCCTTTCCAGGCAAATGCGGATGTGCCGGTACCCGCGCCAATAGCTCCTTCTTGCACCGCGCCGCTTTTCGCAGATTCAATTGCGGCAATTACGTGGTCGCTGGTTACATGCATTCCACGAATGTCATTCAAATAACCATCATTGGTTTCACCGACAATGGCATTTACTGAACGGATCTTTTCATGACCGGGCTGATTCAATGTCCACTTCACCACTGCTTCTACAGCGCGTCCTACGCTGAGGGTGTTTGTAAGGACGATCGGCGTTTCGATGTTTCCCAGTTCTTGAACTTGCAGAAAGCCGGCTGCTTTTCCGAAACCATTCGCAGTGTAAACGGCAGCAGGAGTTTTTAGATTGAACAGATCTCCCTGGTGCGGAATGATCGCAGTGACTCCGGTTCGAACTGAATCGCCAATCCAAATAGTTTGATGTCCGACCTTTACTCCGCTTACATCTGTAATCGCGTTTAATGGACCAGGCGAAAAGATTCCAGGCTTTATGCCGAGATCCCTGATCCTGACGGCCGGTTCATCGGCATAAAGCAAGCACTGGAATAATACTATAATAATAGTACTAATGGTCTTGATCATTGGAGCAGCTAGTTGAAACTCTTTATTTTAAACTAAGTTTCGCTGATGCAGCATTGCGCTGCAATTGAAGCACCTGGACATCCGGATCCACAACAATCCGTTCCGGTTCAAAATTACAATGGATCAGAACATCCTTTGTTTCGCCGGCAGCGATTGTCATGGTTAAAGATGATTTACTGAATTCTTTCGCATCTTCAAACCGGTCGCCTTTGATTGCGGCAATTTCAACGGGCATGGTGGCATTCCCAACATTTTTAATCTGAGCTTGAACATCCCATCCATTTTGAACTGCGTGTTTTTGCGGTTTTTGCATGTAATGATATTCAGGCATCTTCACTTCAAAAAACCATTGTTTAACAAAAGTGTCATAAGCAGCACGATCTGGTGCGTATCCGCGCATGTGAGCTACAAAATCTTCAATCACAGGAAGATCTGGTCCGCGATGATATTTTGTGATGAAACTGTGGAGACCTGCATACATGGCATCGCGTCCCATGAGATTGCGCAGCATCCAGAATGTCCAACCGCCTTTATCATATATAACAGTTGTATCTGAGGGGCGTGATTGTGTGGTATAAGCGAGCGCTTTCTCGGTTGTAACAAATCGTTGTTCACCGTAAGTTTGTTCCATAAATTCTGCTGCAATCTGACGTTGTCTGTCTCCCTTCATTTGTTCCAGCAAACACAAGGTTGAAAAATTTGCCATTCCTTCCGCGAGAATGATTGCACCCGGACCATTTGCAGGAGACAACATATGTCCCCACCACTGATGTGCCGATTCATGCGCGGTGACTGCAAAAGCACTCATACCGAAAAAGATATCTTCTTCCATGTGATCTTTTGTTAGAAAGCCAATGCCTTCGGAAAAGAAAATATTTGTTGGATTGCCGCGGGCATACAATGCAAGTCCCGGAAATTCATTCATCCTTAAATCGTGCCAAACATAAGGTCCGAACCATTGCGAATAGTATTTTCGCGCACCATCCAATCCGGAAAGCATGTCATCGACATTGTAAGAATGCGCTGGCAGATAATAGATCCGTGATGACTGACCATCTTTGTGAGTCCAACGACCGGCAGTAACATTAAAAACACGCACCGGATAATCACTTTCCCAGGTTAAAATTCTTCTTCCATTTTTAACTTCTTCATTCTTCAACACACCCATCGATGTTGCGAAGTAATCTTGCGGAACATCAAGACGAACCCTGGTGTTTAACAACGAACGATCGATTCCGCCTTCAGTGATCCCTTCGTAATATTTCGGTCCTGGATCTCTCGCTTCAAATCTGTTTTCTTCATCCACCCCGATTGATTCGACAAATCCAAGCACCGGAACAAACCATGGATTTCTTCCGGTTAATGCGGTTCCGGACTCCAACAAAAATTCACCCAGATCCAAATATCCGCCGCTCCTGCTAACTCCAGGAAGCATTACGCCATCATATGTAAAGCCGATCGTAACTTTTTGCTGTGGTTGAAGCGCCGGATCAAAGTTGAATACAAACATTCCTGATCGATTTTCTGGTTTATGATCTTTGCCATTTAAAGTCCATTTCAAATTCGACCAATATCCAACTCCAGTCAACGGAATTCTGTACAACGGAATTTTTTGATTGTTGATCAGTTCATATGAACCGTTCAAATGAAAGGACCGCTGTTTCGGCTCCATTTTCATATCAATGTTGATGAAGGTTCGATCCGGCAGGGGAACATTCCAAAATGTGGCTACGTTGCGGCGCCAATAATCTTTAGCCGCATTTTCTGCTTTTGTGCCTTGAAATCCATTTTCAACCGCCATCCATAATGTCATTCCCAGTGCAATTGGAATTGCCAGGATTGCTGCAGTTTTCAGAATGAACCGCGTCATGTTTTTAGATGATCGCGAATTACGGTGGGCATCGAGATTTCTGCGTGGGAATTTCCAGACAGCTACAATCAACAAAACGATGGTGAGCGAAAAATAAAAAAGGCGATTCAAGATCAGCGCTTTGCGATCCAATTCATAAACACCAAAATCTGTCCATACTAAGCTCTCTACTAATGACCAATGGGTAACCCAATTAATTTTTCCATTGAAGACAGCCCAACCGGTGATGAACATCAGCGCGATGCCTAAAGCGTAGCTCGCAGTGCGGCTTCTGGTGAATGAATACGCTGCAGCAATAAATGCACACCAAAACAGGAACGTCGGCAGCATTAAATAAATCCAGGTATATAAAAATGGTGCGAAATGAAAAGGAGCTTCGTTCTTTTGAATCAGCAATATTGCAACCAGCACAAAAGAAACTGCCATTGTAATAATTGCCACAACAAAGTTTGCAAGCGTTTTCCCAACAACAATTGCAGTGGTGTTTGCAGGAGTGCTGAAATAAAGTGGACTTAAACCTGTGGTCGTTTCTCGATGTAAAGAATCTGCGGTTGTAAACATCAAGAAGAAGCAGAGCATGAGGGTAAGTGCGGTAAAAGTACTTACCGCCATCAGTCCGGGTGTGTAGCGCGTCAAAACGTGCAACTCGCCGCGTGCTCCGCGATCGGGCATCAACAAAATGAAACCGATGATTGCAATTACTACCAGCAACCAGGGTTGTGAAATTAATTCTCGCAATTCGAACTGGATAACACCGGCAACTTGCTTTGCGACGCCCGCTATTTGCCGTGAAACATTCGGGAGAGCTTTCGGTGGCAGATATGCTGCAGTAGCAACAGCCGGCGATGTTTGTTGAATTACTTTTACCTTGCGATCTGGAATTCTCGCAAATTTTTTGGCGAATCGTTGCGTGCTCAAAAGAACAAACCCGATTGCTAATAAAACGTAAATAAGACGTCCGAAAATAAATCCGGCATCATAGTGAATTGGTGCACTGTTGTAAAATGAAACTCCGCGATCAACCATCAGCCAGGTTTGTTTTAGCCAGCGAAATCCGGAAGGATCGGCGCATTGCACCAAGTATGATTTGAGCGAGTTTGGATCAGGTGGATACCACCTATACAAAAAATTCATCGCCAGGATCAGCATGCCAACCGGGAACAAATAAACCAGAAACGCGCGTCGGGTATAAACACTGATTGCAAGTGCAATGCTTGAAATAAACAAAATTGCCGGACCCATGAAGAGCAATGCCGGCATGAAATAGTTCCGCAGCTTGAATGGTCCGTGAAATTCTGCTGCGGCCGGATTCGGAATTACATCTGTTAGCAAAATCAATGTCAGCAGAAACAATAGAATTGCAATTAAGCATGTAGCGAGGGCTGCGAGATATTTTCCCCAAATGTATTCTGATGGGCGAAGCGGCGTAGCATGAATGATTTCGCCTACACGATATTGTGAATCACGAAGGATTGGAGTTCCGGAGATGATCGCGATGAAAAGACCGAGCATTAGAAAACTCATCAACGCGAGTACAAAGGCGAGTTGGAATTCGGAATTCACAAAAGATTTTTCGGTACCTACCGAAGTGTCAACGGAACGATAAATCCATTCTGAATTGGAGATCAGGTATGCATTCCATGCTAAAAGCAGATACCAAATCCAGAACAAGGGCCGCTTTAAATTCGTTAGAAAATCAGTCAGAAAGACTGTACGCAGACGATGCCAGCTCATGCTGCCTTTTCACCAGATTGTGCCTGCCGGGTAATTATGAAATAAGCGTCTTCCAAAGTCGGTGTAGCGGCTACAAAATTTTCCGGTGCAGAACCGCTCGGTAAGTAAATTCGTGCCCGGCTGCGGCCTTCAAAGAGTACAGCCTGAGTTATGAAAAACTTTTTAGCAAAATTTTCCATTTCTGATCGGTCAACAGTTCCTTCAAACAATGTTCCTTTTAGTTTTGCGATTGCTTCACTCGGTGTAGTCTCAGCGATCAGGCGTCCGCGTTGAATCACCGCGAATCGCGGACACAGTACTTTTACATCTTCAACGATGTGCGTGGAAAGTATGACGGTTCGATCTTGACCCAGTTCTGAAAGCAAATGATAAAAGCGTACGCGCTCTTCAGGATCCAATCCGCTGGTGGGCTCATCTACAATGATCAGCTCCGGGTTGCCGGCCAATGCTTGTGCGATTCCAAGTCGTTGCCGCATTCCGCCGGAATATTCTTTTACTTTCCGTTTTGCAGCAAACGTAAGATTTACTCGGTCCAAAAGTTCAGCGGCAAGACGTTTTAATCCGGAAGGGGATTGGATCCCTTTCAACTCCAGTAAATAAAGGAGCATTGCTTCACCGGAAAGATGGGGATAAAAACCAAAGTCTTGCGGTAAATAGCCAAGTACGGCCCATACTGCTTCCGGTTTTTCTGTAATATTTGTTTCATTCAAAAAAACTTTGCCGGATGTTGGCTCGAGTAAGCCGGAAATAATTTTCATCAACGTACTTTTACCAGCGCCATTCGGACCTAGCAATCCGAACATTCCAGATCCGATTTTAATGCTGATTCCTTGAAGGGCAGTAACTCCACCGGGATAGACCTTAACCAGGTCTTCCACACTTAGCATAAAGACCTCCTGGGCGATTGGTTCCTAAAAAGAATACGACAGAGCGCTAATTTTGTTTAGCGGTCTTATCTAAATCGACCCACCAGTCCTTGGTAGCTTCTTGTGTTATTTTCCCGTCTTGATCGACTTTCCAAATTCCAAATTTGCTGATTGTATAAACTGGCGCTTTAAGGCGTACCGCACAATTCAGATCCATTCGAGAGGGTTTCGGATTTACTACAACCGAATGCGTATGAGCCTGGGCAATAAGATTTCTGGGAAGTTTTCCTTTCCACGATTCTTTATTTTTTTCTCCCGAATGCGGCCACTTGAGGAATTCAAGGTTGTTGTCGGAATTTATGATGATCCATTCAGCAGTCTCAATATGATTCGGATCATATCCGTATCCAGATTCTTTCAACAATGAAAAAAATTGTTCCAGAACTTCCTTGGACAGTGGCGATAAAGATTTCGATTCCCCGGCATTTCCCTGATTACACAGACTGATCGCAAGAAACAAAAATCCTATTTGCCTTTTCATAAAACCTCCTGTTGTAGAGGCAATGAACAAGGCTGATCAGCCAGTTATCATATTCGTCAGTATTAAGACGATTGAAATAGAGGATAGGACATACAAGGTCCCTTCAATTAGCGGACTTCTCACCAATTCTTTTTAATGGGGTGAGCTTCAGTATTGAAAACAACTTTGGAAAGATCCAATGTATCAGCGGGAGCAAACAGTAAGTAAAGATATTTCAAAGTCTCTGCAAAAAAGAAACTTTCCATATCATCCTTCTTTTCTTTTGTAGCTACGCTTTTTAATGCCGCATATCCGGAGTCTGTTTTGCAATATTGCATTAAGCTTTCCAAAAACGTACGGCCCATTTCTAAATAACGCGGATCTTTGGTGTAGGTATAAAGATAGTAAGCAGATTCAATGATTTCTGGCCGAAGTGCATAACCGTCATAAGTAATTTTCATGGTGGTGTAATCAATTTCTTCCGGTTCAATGCCGAAAGTGGTCCACATTTTATAAGCGTAATCTTGCAGCTTTTTTGCGCGATTCAAATCACCCGACAATGCGAGAACAGCAGGGAAGAATGCATCCAATGCTCCGAAGTGAGTTGCAATCCTTTTTCCGGAATTCATATCAACACTTCCATACCAGAATCCTGTTTCTGTTTCTTGTGCAAGGTATTTGTTCAGCGCATCAAGACTTGTCTTCCACATTTTTTCGCAATCTTTGTCATCAAAAAGCCGCGCACATTTCAACAGATACTCATAGTAAGAATCGATTCCTCCGCTAATATGGCTGGTAGTGTCGATCCATTTCCCGGTTTCAACATTAATTGTTGAGCCAACAAGTCCGATTTCGGATCTACGATTGTAGAGCTCAACCAGCGCTTTCTTTGCCTTATCGTAATAAATTTGTTTTTTTGTTAGTTTACTGAGCGTTCCAAATTCTATGAGTAAAGTTCCGATCTCTGCCGGGTTTGTTTCCGCGCCGGTCACGATACCGGTTTTAAGATTGATAAACATGTATGGCAAACCGGTCGGAGATTGAAAGACTGGCATCAATCGGTTTCCAAGATCTTCAGCAAGCGATAACAACCGTTTATCGCCTGTTATCTGATAAGTACTTAGCAGGCCTCCTAGAATGCGGATTGTAATTTCGAAATTTTTTACTGAGATATCGTGATCAAAATTTAAATTCTTAACAACAAATTCCCTTGTCTTATCTGCCTCTTCTTTCAGGCCCATCAAATACATGGTGTCCATTGCATCAACAGGAGTCATGTACAAAGTGGTTGCATACCAGTCGCGATAACTTTTCGTTAATGGTTTGAGCGCATCATGTCCCCATGCATATTGTTTATAACCGTTCCATGAATGCAGAAATTCTTGTCGAACTTGATTAGTGAGTTGAGTTTTGTCTGTTGCAGTTTGCGCGAATGCGGCAGAAGCGAGGCAAAGTAAGACGATGAGGATTTTTGTCATTTGTTTATCTTACCCTGCATTGAATTTCGAATGGAACGCGCTTTATTATGAGGAATACTATGAGCGCAGACTATAGTCTGCATGAGGTTTCAAAAAATGCATGAAGAATCAAATCCACACAGGCGGAAAGAAGATCTCATTCGCCAGCGAAGAGAAGAAATTGTGCATCAGCATGTGAATGCAGAAAACGATGCCGATCCAGATCAAATGATTGCAAGTTTTCATTCGCCGCATTATCAAATTATTCCAATGGGAGCAATTGTTGACGGTGAAAAAGCAGTTCGTGAGATGTTCGGCGAAGTACTTCGAGGCTTTCCTGATTTCCATTTCAATACCTTGAAGCTTTATCATGATGAAAATGCCGTGATTGTAGAAGGTCGTATCAGCGGAACACATCAAGGCGAATTTGCTGGAATGATACCAAAAGGCCGCAAAATGGATATTCAAGCCGCGTGCATCTTTGATTTCGATGAAGATCGCTTAATGAATGAAACCGTTTACTTCGATTTCGCCACACTGCAACGACAATTAACTGGTGAATGACGCTCAAAGATAGACCGTATTTACGTGAAATATCGCTAAAGCGCGATGAGATTGAGAATCTCAAAGTTTATCCTTTTAATGTCGCAAGCATCCATAAACTCCAACGATTACAATTTCACCCTGACGTAACGTTCATTATTGGTGAAAACGGATGTGGGAAATCCACACTGTTAGAAGCGATCGCTGCCGCTTGGGGTTTTAATCCGGAAGGCGGCACACGCAATTTTAGATTCTCCACGCGTGAGTCACACTCTGAACTTTATAAACATCTCCGACTTGTGCGGTCAACAACTCGCCTCAGGGATGGTTTCTTTCTTCGCGCTGAAAGTTTTTTCAACGTTGCCACAAATATCGAACAAATGGATAAAGAATCAACTTTCGGTGCACCAATTATTGCTTCATATGGTGGCCGCTCTTTACATGAACAATCCCACGGTGAGTCTTTCATGGCTTTACTCTTGCACCGATTAAATGGGAATGGATTGTATATCTTTGATGAACCTGAAGCCGCTCTATCTCCTTCCCGTCAATTAGCCGCACTTCGTCGTATCAATCAATTGGTGCAAAACAAGTCTCAATTCATAATCGCAACTCATTCGCCAATTCTAATGGCTTACCCAAATGCAAAGCTGCTGTTGTTAAATGAGAATGGTTTCAGTGAAATACGATATGAAGAAACTGAATACTATTGTGTTATGAAAAGATTTCTGATCGATCGTGAGCGGATGATTGATGAACTGCTTGATGATTAAGTCTAACTGTTTATCACAAACCCTGGATAATTTTGTTTGAGGCAAGAACTCGGACTTTGTTGTGAGGCAAAACTAGACCTTCCCAGATCCAATTGTGATGAATGATAATGGTTGCGGCATCGGCATAAGGTTTGTTCGCGGTGGTGTGCCCATCTGCAACAACAGTGACGTCGAAGTCACGGCTAGCTGCGGCACGAATGGTAGTATCAACGCAAAAGTCGGTAGCACATCCACTGATGATTAAATTTTTGGGATTCAATCCATCCAAAATTTGTGGCAGCATCGTTTCATAAAATGAATCGCACGCTGTTTTTGTCACAATAATATCTTGATCACCGCGCTCTAATTCCGGAAGAAGCTGCCATCCTTTTGTACCTTGTTCAGTTTCATCGCCAGATTTCCCATTATGTTGAATGAAGATTACGCGTCCCCCGCGAGCACGCACGGCGCGCGCAACTTCATTGATTCTTTTCACCACTCCGTCTTTATCATGTCGCGGGTTCTCACCATCAAAACATCCGACCTGCATATCAATGATCAGGAACACATTCATGCCTGTAGCCTACCATAAAAAAATTTCAGTTGAAGGGTTTTCCAGAAAAACATCGCGTTAATAAGAAAATCGTAGGAGGTAATATGCGATATAAAAAGCTAATTTTGTTCGGCGCGATGCCGATTCTCGCTGTTGCAGTTGTTTTAGCAACATCGTCATCCGGGATTCTTTTCAACAACATTCTGTCGATGGGCGTTGCATCCAACGACCTGGATGAAAAAGTCAAAATTGATGATTGGAAACTTTCACTAAAAACCACAGGCGCATCTGATTTTTATATTCAGGACATTGCAATTGCACCTGGTGGATATTCTGGATGGCATAGCCACCCCGGCATGTTTGTGGGTACGGTCCTTACAGGAAGCATCGACTTCTATGATGAAAATTGCAATCTAACAACATTTACTGCCGGACAAGTGTGGACTGAAAATGACAAGCTCCACGCGATTGCAAATCATCGCAACGATGATGCCCATGCGCAATTCTCTTGCCTGGTTAAGCACGGTGAACCGCGACGAATCGATCAGCCAGCACCCGACTGCGCACCTATCACCGGTATTCCTTGATTGAATTTATATGGCCCTGGATTTTTAAAACTCTGGGGCCATTCGTTTTTGCATTGCTAAGGTAAGATTATGTCCGGATGAATTCGGCATCATTACAACGAAGGCTGGGATTAGCAGCAGTTGCCGCAATTGTTGCAGGCGACATGTTAGGTTCTGGAATATTTTTCGCTCCGGGTGAATTAGCAGCAGTTGCACGCGCCAATTGGCAAATCTATTTCTTCTGGGCATTAGCTGGTGTGATTGTACTTTGTGGCGCACTCACACTTGCCGAACTCACCGTTCATTTACCAAAAGCGGGCGCAACATTCCATATCATTCATGAAGGTTTCGGCCCATTCTGGGCGTTTATTAAAATTTGGGTAGAAATGTTTATCAGCGGACCCGGTTCTGTTGCGGGTGGCGCAATTTTGTTCGGAGAATTTTTAACGTTCTTCGTTAAAATTTCACCAGTCTTAGCTGGTACCGCAGGAATCCTCTTTTTTACAATGATTAATTTGCTTGGAGTTCAATGGGGTGGTAGAACTCAAATCGCAATCACATCAATTAAAATTGCCGCAGTACTCGCTTTAATATTAGGAAGTATTTTTCTCGCTGAACCAGTCAAGCATACAACCGTCGTATCAACAGAATCTCACACAACACTCCTATCCTTATTTATATTGATTGGATCAGGAATCGCGGCGGTTTTATTTACTTATGACGGGTGGACCGATGTGACTCATGTTGCAGGCGAAGTCCTTCATCCACAAAAAAATATTCCGCGCAGTCTTTTGATTGGAGTGGGTGCAATTATCGTTCTTTATCTCCTGGTGAATTATGCATTTCTAAGAGTCGTTCCATTGGAAGTGATGAAACATTCCACGAATCGTGTTGCATCTATTTTCGCTGTGAATACGTTTGGATCGGAAGGCGCAGGTTATCTCCAGGCCATGATCATCATCTCTACGCTTGGAGCAATGGGTGGTTTGATCATGACTCAACCACGACTTTATTTTGCGGCCGCAGAAATGTATCGCGAAAAATCACCATTATTTCGAATGCTCGCAGGAATTTCGACCACCGGTGTTCCGGCAGCATCTATCATATTTACTGCTGCTGTTTCAATTCTGGCGCTAAGTTTTTTTGGATCCTTTTCACGCATCGTAAATTTTTTTGTGGTACCAATGCAGTTCATTAATATTTTAATGGTCGCTTCTATCTTCAAGCTCCGAAAAAAATCAGATGCCGGATATCGAACTCCTCTTTTTCCATTTGTTCCTTTAATCTTTATTGTTGTAATGGCAGGCTTCATCATTTCTGCTTTGATATATCATCCATTAGATACATTGATTGGTGTGGCGTTGACCGCTACTGGAGTTCCTTTTTATTTCAGGATTCACCGGAAGAAAATGGAGACGATCGCATGAAACGACTGACAATTTCGCTGGTTTTATTATTTTGCTTTTTCGGAGTCGAAAGTTTTGCGCAAATTAGTGCGACGAACGCGCACAACGTAAAACTTCTTACACAAATCAAAGGGGGCCATACCGGACCTGTTTTTTCGATTGCTTATAGTACCAATGGGAAATTGCTGGTAACTGGCGGCTCGGCTGAAGATCATAGTGTGCGTGTTTGGGATATGCCCTCCACTACACCGCATGGAGTTTGGACTGAGAATCAAAAACAAGTGGCGGCTGTTGGATTTAGTTTTGATAGTACGAAAGTACTCTCGGCAGGTTACGATGGCACGATTAGAGTTTGGGATCTTCAAGGAAAACTGATTACATCAATCAATCAAACCGCAGACAAGGCTCCGTTATCAATTACAAATTTGCTTTCCGCTTTCAGTGCAGATGGGACAAAATTTGCGTACAGCAATGATATGGGCGAAGGGCCATTTGTATTTGATATGAACTCGCACAAGCAAATAAATTTCAATAGCGCACTTGCGGGATCGGGCTCTCCTGGTTCAATTGCAATTAATTCAAATGGATCAAAGCTGGCTGTAGTTGCAGGTGAGACAGGAACCATTTATGTGATTGATACAGGTTCCGGAAAAGCGACTGCAGTTTTGAAACCGGCAAATTCACCTGGCGGCGGGGTGATCACCATCAGCAAAGACAATTCAATGATTGCAGTTTCAAATGATGCTACATCGCACATTTTGATTTTTGATGTTGCATCTCAAAAACAAACTGCAGAACTAAAAGGACATCGCGAAAATAGTAATGGAACATTTTCTGTTATGGGAGTCGCTTTTAGTCCGGATGGAAAACTTTTAACATCGGCCAGCTACGATAAGAGCGTTCGCATTTGGGATACTGTATCCGGAAAACAACTCGCTGTTTTTGAAGCAGCTGGGAAAGGTCCTTGCGGTGTTGCATGGTCACCGGATCAAACATTATTTGCAACTGCTGATCTTAGCGGAACGATTTCAGTGTGGGGTATTCACTGATGACAACTTTTGGTGTTCCGAACGCATATGGAAATTTACGCAAAGTAATCATGCATCAGCCGGGAAATGAATTGCGGATGGTGACGCCTGAAACATTAGAAGAATTTCATTTCGGCCGTCCTGTTGATCAGGAAAAATTTATATCGCAATACAAAGTGATGTTGGATTTGTTTGCAAATCATGAAGTGGAAGTATTGCTATTACATGAAATTTTGAAAGACGATCCTGATTCGATTTCATATATGTCATATCGTCCGAATATGACTTATACGCGCGATCTCGCTGCAGTGTTTAAAAGTGGTGCGGTGTTGATGGGGCCATATTTGAAAGGTCGCAGGGGAGATCAGGAAATGTTAGGCCGCGCATTCCGGAAACTTGGTGTTCCGATTTTAGGTGCGATTGAACCTCCAGGTTTTTTGGAAGGAGGCGGAGTTACCATCATCGGTGATGATACGGTAGTCGCATCTTTATGTGATCGGGCCAATGAAGAAGGCACGCTTGCGTTGCGTAATCTGGTACTGCAAAAAGATTTTAAATATTTTTTGGAAGTGCCGCTGCCTTTCGGACACATCCACATTGATGGAATTTTTATGGTACTGGATAAAGATTTATGTTTGCTTCATCAAGATTCTTTGCGCGTTTTTCCCTGTCGTTTATATGAAGCGGGAAAATCAGATTTCAAACATGTGATGTTTGAGGAGTTTTTGGATCAGCGCGGAATTCAGCAAATTCCCCTTACCCTGGAAGAACGCCGCGGCGGTAATCTCAATATCGTCGTGACTCACGTTTCACAACGTGCAATCGGATTTCACAATGTGAAACGCATTCATGATGCCCTTAAAGCCAAAGGGTGGCAATTAGATACAATGCCTGCCGATGAAATGTTTGTGGGAAAAGGGGGCGTCCATTGTATGACTTGTCCCTTGCTGGTGGATTAATAACTAAACTTCGCCAGCCAGGAATTCGGATTTCTCGCTTTAAAATCATCCATCACTTTTCTAAAGCGAGTACGATCAGCATCATCCAGTCCGCGGTAAAAATATTCCAACCTGCTTCGCAACTCTTTTTCCAAATCATCATTATCCGGTCTAAACTTTGCGGCCTGATCTAAATTGCTGTTTAACAGTTGATCATCATCTTTGTTAGACCGATCCACTGCAAACGTGGCCATAAAAGTATTGAGATAGGAGATTGCTTCAGTCGGTCCTGTTTTGCCCTCGTATTCCTTGGTTATGGTCTCTCTTTCTTCCATGGTAATTTTCTTTTTTAAGTATTGTTCATCGAGCCAGCGTCCGAATGTCTTGTCGCTTTTTGCGCCTTGCCATTGTGTTAGAAGTTCATTGCCGCGTTCATGATGATGAACGTGAGTGGCTTCATGATGAACAGTTCCTATCAGGTTGAATGGAGTAGGAGAACTAAGTTCACCGATCCCGATTTGTATAGTGTGGGGTTTGCCATCCAATTTTGCCGGACCACTTCTCCCCAGTGAAGGTAAAAACGGATTGAAATTAATTTTTCTTGGATCGGGCTTATCACTTGAAGTGCTCATAATATTAATTTCAGTTTTCGGTACACCTAATGCTGCCGCAATCATATCGGCATAGGCTCCTTGAACTCTGGAGTCGGTTTTATCTAATCCTTGAGATTTCAATTCATCTACTTTTTTCCTGGCTTCGGTCCATTTTGTAAGATCAGGTTGTCCAACATACTCAAGGTGTGAAACTTTGTTCGCTTCCGGAGAAAATGTAGAATTTCCTTGCTTCAGCGGAACGTTCGTTTCTACTGCATACCATCGCTGCGTTTTATCATCTTGAAAAATCGTTGCTGACCCGCTATTTGCACCGCGCGCTAATGCCAGCGCTTCGTATCTGGTAGCGAAACCATTTGTTGGTCCAAGTTCTTTTGTAACTTTTACCGGATCATTGTTCGCACCTACAACTGCAATCTGTCTTCCAACGATTGGCTCTTTCGGTTTAGTGACAATCGCTGAGCCCGGATAACTTGCGGTTGTCCGATTCCGTTGAACTTCACGCGACATTGCATCATAGAGCTGTCCGCTCTTGCTCAGAACGGGAGTTTTAGATCGGGATGATTTGTCGTAATAATCAAACGAAGTTTTTGAAGGATTTGAATCGAAACGATCAACAGCTTCAAAAAGTTTTTGGAATTCTTTGTCAGTTATTTTTCCATCAGAATCGGCAATCTTTCTTAATTCCGTTTCATTGAGACCAGCACTTGCCAATGTTTTCTTTAAGTCGTCGCTCAAATGATCTACATCGATATATCCCTGGTTATGGCTCAATTCCATAAACTTCTTGCTAGTGATTTCTGTCATAATCCTTCCTCTATATCTAAGACGTTGCTAAGCAGAAGTGGACGAGTTTAATTCATCCCAGAGTTTCACGTCCTTAGTTTCGGTCAATTTCATTGAGCCGATAATAAAGGTCATTAAGGCGACAGCGATTGGATAGGCAAGTCCGGCATAAATATTTCCGGTGACAGTCACGATGTAAGTGGCGATAAACGGTGTTAATCCACCGAACCACCCGTTACCGAAATGGTAGGGAATCGACATTGAAGTGTATCGAATCCTGGTAGGAAATAATTCCACAAGATACGCTGCAATTGGACCATAAACCATCGTTACGTACAGAACCTGGATCAACACAAGGACAATTAACATGAAAATATTTGGATCATTTCCCGAACCGGCGAAATGATGCATGCCCTTATATATAGGAAAGTAGGTTAAGGCTGCGATCATACAGCCGGTCATCATAATTTTCTTGCGGCCGATTTTGTCAGAAAGTGATCCAAATACGATGAAGAATGGAGTTCCAATTGCAAGCGCAACGGCAACGATAATATTTGCGGTGACGAAATTAACTTTTAATACGGTTTGCAAAAAGAATAGCGCATAAAACTGTCCGGTATACCAAACTACAGCTTGTCCGGCGGTTGCGCCAAACAAAGCGATCAACATTATTTTTCGATTTTCAGCGCTGCGAAAAACTTCTGACAACGGTTTACGTGATGTCTTTCCTGCAGCTTTCATTCCTGCAAACAAAGGCGATTCTTTCAACTTCATCCGGATGTAATAAGACATTGCAACTAAAAGAACCGAAACTAAAAATGGAATCCGCCAGCCCCACTTTTTAAATTCAGCATCACCGAGTCCGAGTCGCGTTGCTAAAATCACGCCAAGCGATATAAACAATCCAAGAGTTGCAGTTGTTTGAATGAAGCTGGTGTAATAACCGCGCTTATGATCCGGTGAGTGTTCTGCAACGTAAGTGGCAGCGCCGCCGTATTCGCCGCCAAGTGCAAGGCCTTGTAGTAATCGAAGCGATACAAGAATGATTGGCGCAAGAATTCCAATGTGATCGTAAGTTGGAAGAAGTCCAATTGCAGTTGTTGCGCCGCCCATGATAATCAGCGTTAACAAGAATGCATACTTGCGTCCGACAACATCTCCGATTCTGCCAAACACAACGGCACCAAATGGCCGCACTAAAAATCCAGTAGCGAATGTTGCCAGTAAAACCAAAAACTGAACGGCAGGATCACCCGGCGGATAAAATAATGGCGCAATGATCGTGCCTAAACTTCCAAAGATGTAGAAGTCGTACCATTCGATCATTGTGCCTGCTGAAGATGCAGCAATGATCTGCCAGATTTTAAAATCTGTGATTTGCTTTTCTTGCACTAGACCTACGTTTTCTGTTTCTTTTCTATCTTTGCCCAGGTATCGCGTAGTGTTACGGTGCGATTAAAAACCAGTTTTGCATCCGTGCTATCCGGATCCATACAAAAATATCCCATGCGTTCAAACTGATACGTATCCCCAGGTTTTGCATCTTTCAATGATGGTTCCAGCTTAGCGTCAGCGATTACTTCAAGCGATTTTGGATTTAAATTCGATTTGTAATCCTTACCTTCTTCCACATCATCAGGATCCGCTTTCGAAAATAAATAATCGTACAGCCGCACTTCTGCGGAAACTGCATGCATTGCAGAAACCCAGTGCATCGTTGCTTTCACTTTTCTGCCATCCGGAGAATCGCCACCTTTGGTTGCTGGATCGTAGGTACATCGGAGTTCTATGATTTTGCCGGAAGCATCTTTAATCACTTCTTTGCAGGTGATGAAGTACGCATATCGCAATCGAACTTCGCGCCCTGGTGCCAGTCTGAAGAATTGTTTCGGTGGATCTTCCCGAAAATCTTCATCTTCTATATAAAGCACTTTTGAAAATGGAACGAGGCGAGTTCCAGCTGATTGATCTTCAGGATTGTTGATGCATTCCAACATTTCCGATTTATCATCCGGATAATTTTCAATCACAACCTTCAACGGTTTGAGCACTGCCATCGCGCGTGGTGCGCGTTTGTTTAAATCTTCACGCAAAAAATATTCAAGCAATGCAATATCAACAACGCTTTCAGCTTTTCCAACTCCGATACGATCACAAAATGTTCGCATTGCTTCCGGCGTGTAACCTCTTCTACGAATTCCTGAAAGTGTCGGCATTCGTGGATCATCCCAGCCGCGAACTACACCACTGTTCACCAGATCCAAAAGCCGGCGTTTGCTCATCACAGTGTATGTAAGATTCAAACGTGCAAATTCAATTTGCCGCGGGTGATAAATTCCAAGTTGCTGAATATACCAATCATAAAGCGGACGATGATCTTCAAATTCCAACGTACAAATCGAATGCGTAATTTTTTCTATGGAATCACTTTCACCGTGCGCCCAATCGTACATCGGATAAATGCACCATTTATTTCCGGTGCGGGGATGATGTGCATGCAAGATTCGATACATTACCGGATCACGCAAATTTACATTTGGTGAAGCCATGTCTATTTTCGCTCTAAGCACTCTGGTACCATCCGGAAATTCTCCCGCTTTCATCCGTTCAAACAAATCCAAATTTTCAGCAACACTGCGATTGCGATAAGGACTTTCTTTTCCAGGTTCTGTTAATGTGCCTCGATATTCCCGAATTTGATCTGCAGTGAGGTCATCCACAAATGCTTTACCATCTTGAATCAACTTGACCGCCCATTCGTAAAGTTGATCAAAATAATCGGAAGCATAAAATTCACGATCTTCCCAATCAAATCCTAACCACCGTACATCTTTCTTGATGGCATCGATGTATTCCTGTTCTTCTTTGGTTGGATTGGTATCATCGAAACGCAAATTGCTTTTGCCGGAATAATCTCTTGAAATTCCGAAGTTCAAACAAATTGATTTAGCGTGCCCGATATGAAGATATCCGTTGGGTTCCGGCGGAAATCGGGTATGCACTCGATCATAACGGCCTTCTTCAAGATCTTGATCGATGATTTCGCGAATAAAATCTTTTTTAACGACAGGTGTCGCTTCTTGCTCTGACATGAGTTTTTTCCGTGGTGAAGATTTTATCACGAGGTCCGCATATCACCTGCTAGAGCGCGTTCGTATCATTACTGAGCCCGAACGTTCCATCTTCGTTGTAACCAATGTTCAATCCGATTTACTGTCGGCTTTTAAAGCAGGAGGTCTTATGACAAGAATTGCTTTAGTCCTGATTGCGCTAATTTGCGCAGTTGCTCCGGCAGTAGCAGCAACAAAAGAAATCTCGGTTACCACATCATCAAAAGAAGCATTGGCTTTGTTTGAAAAAGGCCAATACTTTCTCGATGTTGGCCGACCGCAAGAAGCAAATGATTTATTTAAGAAAGCTTTGCAGCTGGATCCCACTTTTGCTTACGCACATTTCAATAAAGCCCTAGCATCGGCATCCGCTCCTGAATTTAAACAAGAGTTAGATGCTGCAATAAAAAATGGAAAAACTGACGGCGAAAAATTATTAGCTCAAATCAGTGAAACGTTTATCAGTAACGATGCAAAAAAAAGAATTGATTTGTCACAACAATTGGTCAAGCTCTATCCCGAAAGTGCGAGAGCATGGTTGGCACTGGGTGGTAGTCAAGCAAGTCTGAATCAAAATGAAGAGGCGCGCAAATCCTTTTCAAAAGCATTGGAATTAAACCCTGATTTGATAAGCGCTCATGTCGCACTTGCATTTAATTGTGTTTTTGGACAACCACGAGATTTGAAACAAGCTGAAATTCACATGCAAAAGTGCACTGAAATTGCACCGAAGGAAGCGAAATGTTATGAAAATTTAGGTGATGTCTATCGGGCAATGAACAAACTTGAAGATGCGCGAAAACAGTATTCGAAGGCGCTGGAATTGGATCCTAAATTGAGTGTCGTAAATCTGAAAAAAGGTCACGTCAATTCGTTTCTTGGAAATTATCAGGAAGCATTTGCGGATTATGACAAAGGCATTGAAGGAGCAAAAGCTTCCAACCGCATCAATTATGCAAATTACAGGGCGTTCACCCATCTTCACGCTGGTGATGCAAATGCCGCAATTCAAGATCTTTCGAAACTGGTTTCATCTGCCGGGTCTTTAGGACTGTCGGCTGATGAAGCAGGTGCCGCAAAAATTTTTACGCTGACCAATGAAGCAACAATTGCACTGGACAAAAATTTGTTCGATCAGAGCAAAAGTATTTTGAAGCAACTTGGTACAGTTCAAGAGGAAACTGCAAAACAAGTGCAGGATCCAAATTTTTCAAGACTTCAAAAAGCGAATTTAATTTTGTTTGAAGGACAACTTGCAGCGCGTCAAGGCGATTTCGCAACTGCAAAAGCAAAAGCAGACGAAAATCGAAAACTGATGGAAGGGGATGCGAATCCACGAAAACTGGAAGGTTATTATGGTCTGCTTGGTTTGACTGCGCTTTTACAAAAAGATTACAAAGCTGCAGTCGAAAATTATAGAAAGTCTGATTTAACTGTGATCTATAACAAGTATCATCTTGCAGAATCTTTAGAAGATGCTGGGCAGAAGTCCGAAGCGCAACAGCTTTATAAAGATATTGCCGGCTGGAACTTCAATTCGGTCGATTACGCTCTGGTCCGTAAAGACGCAATCAAAAAATCCACCGCATCGTAGATACATGTAGGGGTGGGTCTCGGACCTGCCCCAACTTTTTAATCTCCTCGCGGTCTAATTCTGTATGCGGTTGATGACTGCGCGGATATTCTTTCTGCTTTTAGTCCTTCTCAACATTGCAAATTCACAAGAATCACAACCAGACGCTGCTAAGCGCTGGAGTTTTCATTTCGAAGAATTAAAAATTCAATCGCTGCAACAGCGCTTGTCAATACAATATCAACCTTCATCAGTTGCATTCACGAACGTGAACTTGATCACAATGCGCGATGATCAAGTCATTCCATCACAAACAGTCTTAGTTGAGAACGGAAAAATTTTGAAAATTAGCGATGCTAAAAAGATTTCAGCGCCAGCCGGGTTTCGACAGATCGATTGTTCAGGAATGTACATGATGCCGGGACTCACAGATATGCATGTGCACAATCTTGTTTCGAGCAGCCAGCATCTTTTGAATGTTGCGAACGGAATTACAACGGTTCGTGATATGGATGGATTTCAATGGATGCTGAAAGTTCGTGATCAAATCAAGAACAACAAACTTCTGGCCCCAAACATGTACATCACCGGCCAAATCCTCAATCAACACCCGATGGATTGGTATGCGAAAGTAGTTAAATCTCCGGAGGAAGGACGCACGATAGTCCGGCAACAAAAACAAGATGGATATGATTTCATTAAAGTCCACAATAACCTGGCATTAGAAATCTATTCCGCAATTCTAGACGAAGCTCACAAACAGAATATTGATGTTGTTGGCCACATCCCGCATGAAATTTCCATTCATCAAGCGGCGGAACTTGGACAAAAAACTTTCGAACACTTCAAAGGCTACATACTGGATGCAGCGCTTGTATTAACGAATGAAAATTATGTGCAGGAAACGAAAGGTTTGAAATCGTGGAATTGTCCAACATTTTATACCTATCGTGACAGCTTGCGTGGAGATGCAGCAGTAAAGCTAATCAATGAAAGCGTTGAAATGAAATATGCATCATGGAGAGATAAGCAAGATTGGCTTGAGATGGCAAAAGAAATTCCCGATGAAAATCTGAAACTTCAACAAAACATCCTTCCACTTTCGATCAAAATTTTTAAAGATCTTCTTCCCATATATGATCGCTGGCTTGCTGGTACTGATTCCGGTGGAGGATATCCATTCATGGTCCCAGGTTTTTCGCTGCATGATGAACTTCGGATCATGAATGAAAATGGACTTTCACCCTATCAAACCTTGAAAGCAGCAACAATCAATGCTGCACTGGCAATGAATCATCAAAAAGAATTTGGAACGATCGAAGTTGGTAAGCGTGCCGATCTCTTGATTCTTAAAGCCAATCCGCTGGAAAAAATTTCTAATCTGGAAAATATTGATTCAGTCACGGTGCGGGGAATTTATTTGTCGCGGAGAGATCTCGATCAAATCCTTCAGCAAATTGAAAAGATCTACAATCCCGCACTTGAGCAGCGGAAAATTGCCGTTCCATCCAAAGAACAGCTCCAATCATTTCTTAAGGACTTCAATTCATTGAAAGCGGAAGGTTTCATTTTTCGTGATCACGACATTCAAGAGCTTGAAGGGTTATTAAAGGAACACAATTCAAGCTTCACACGTATGTTAACCAATAAGGAGAATCCGGATGAGCTCATTTAAATATGATTTTCGATATGGCCTCCGCATGCTGTGGCGTAATCCAGGCCTGACAGCGATCGTATTGATTTCACTAGCACTTGGCATTGGTGCAAATACCGCAATTTTCAGCGTGGTTAATTCCGTACTTTTTAAGCCGCTTCCTTTTAAAGATCCGGAAAAACTGGTGATCGTTTGGGAAGATGCATCGTTTGTTGGCTTTCCGGAAAATACGCCGTCGCCAGGGAATTATGCGGATTGGAAATCGCAAAATCATGTTTTTTCAAAAATGGCGGCGATGCGAAATAAGGACTTTAATTTAACTGGTGGTGGCGAACCGCTAAAGTTGTCTGCATTTCAAGTTACCGCTGATTTTTTCCCGCTTCTTGGAGTTCAACCCATTCATGGCCGTGTGTTTACACAAGCTGAAGATTCTCCCGCAGCAAACAAGGTTGCTGTATTAAGTTATGGATTCTGGCAAAGCCGGTTCGCAGGTGAACCGAATATTGTTGGTCAAGACATCATTTTAAATAATGCGAAATATACAGTGATCGGAATCATGCCGAAGAATTTTCAATTCTTCGATTCTGAAATTAGCCTCTGGGTGCCAATGGCATTTACTTCGGAAGAGATTCGAAACCGCAACAGTCACTATCTGTTTGTTGTCGCCCGCATAAAAGATGGAATTTCTTTTGAACAAGCACAATCGGAAATTAAAACGATCATGGCCAGGATTCGTGCTGATCACCCGGAAGATACTGGCGGCAAACTGGATGCATACATTGAAACCTTGAGCCACCAATTTGTGGGATCGGTTAAACGTCCTTTAATTTTACTTTTGATCGCTGTTGCATTGGTTTTATTAATAGCTTGCGCAAACATTGCAAACTTATTGTTGTCATCTGCAACGTCAAGAAAAAAAGAGATTGCATTGCGTGCTGCATTAGGTGCTGACAAATCGCGATTGCTGCGCCAGTTATTGACCGAAAGTTTGATGCTGTCAGGTGTAGGTGGAATTTTAGGTTTGATCCTTGGTGTAATTTCTTTTCGGTTTTTACAACAACTTGTGCCTCCATCACTGGCGTTAATTGCTCGTCCATCATTAGATCCGTACGTCCTTCTATATACATTCGCCATATCGATTCTTACCGGATTAATTTTTGGATTGGTTCCATCCATTCATGGATCAAAAACGGATTTGAATGACGTTTTGAAATCCGGTGGCGCACGCGTAGGTGCCGGTTCAGGGGCAAAGAAATTGCGCAGCATCCTGGTAATTTCAGAAATGGCGTTAGCTCTAATATTGCTAGTTGGTGCGGCACTTTTAATCCAAACAATTTTTCAATTACAAAAACTGAACCTTGGTTTTGACCCGAACAATGTTGTTCGTTTACAAACCATACTTCCAACTTCTAAATATGATACTCACGAAAAACGAGTTCAATTTTATGACCAGGTTTTGGAAAGAGTGAAAGGGATTTCAGGTGTTGTATCCGCAGGATATTCAACATCAGTTCCTTTGGATTGGAAAGGTGGAACGAATGGTTATGAATGGGAAGGATATCCTTCTGATCCCGGGGTTATCCTGGATGCAAATCATCGGCAGGTAACATCTGAGTTTATTAAAACCATGAAAATTCCATTGAAAGAAGGAAGATATTTTGATGGAACGGAAACTGCGACATCAATGCCTGTCGCAATTATTAATGAAGCAATGGCAAAGACGTATCCACCGAAGGTAAGTCCGATCGGAAAACGTTTTGAAGTTTCGGGACAAAACATAAAGTTCACCATAATCGGAATCACAAAAAATACACGGAATATGGGTTTGGAGACTGAGACTAAAGCAGAAATGTATATTCCTGAAAAACAGGCTAACTTTGATTTCGCATGGTACGAACCACAGGATCTTGCAATCCGGAGCACATCAGATCCACTGAATGTTGTGAGCTCAGCAAGACAGGTCATCCGATCGATTGATCCTGATCTTCCAGTTTCGAATGTGATCAGCATGAATGATTTAGTAGCAAAAGAATTTGCGCAACGACGCTTTACGATGATTCTTTTAGCTGCATTTGCCGGTCTTGCTTTATTACTTGCGTGCCTTGGAATTTATGGAGTGCTTTCCTATTTTGTAAATCAACAAATTCCAGAAATCGGTGTGCGGCTAGCCCTGGGTGCGCATCCGAAATCGATATTGTTGTTGGTGTTGAAGCGCGGCATGACCATGGCATTGCTTGGGATTTTGTTCGGCACTATCGGGGCCATCGCTTTGGCGCGAGTTATGAAGGGCTTGTTATATGGAATCACTGCAACGGATCCACGAACCTTCATGATTGTCGTCGCAACTCTGGTACTGACAGCTCTAGCCGCTAGCCTTCTGCCTGGCAGGCGTGCTATGAAGACTAATCCAATTTCGGCACTTCGCTACGAATAAAACTTCGGTAAGCACGTACTCATTTGACAAACTCCTGGATTGTACGATATTTTGATAAATATCAAATTATTAAACAATAAAGATGAAGATGCGTGCACAAGAAGTATTTAAGGCGATTTCGGATCCGAATCGTCGCGAAATATTGAAGTTGTTAAAACGGAGATCGATGTCGGCCGGTGAATTAGGAGAAGCTTTCCCAATAACGAAAGGTTCACTTTCGCATCACTTTAACATATTAAAAGCTGCTGACTTAGTTCGATGCGAGCGAAGAGGTCAGCGGATTGTTTATTCGCTCAACACCACAGTCTTTGAAGATGCAGCGGCCATGTTGTTGGATTTGTTTCGCACCCAGAAAAATCAAGGAGGCCGAAAATGAAACGGCACACTCTATTGAATATTTGTTTTATTCTTGCGGCATTTGCTGTAACTGCAATCATGTACAATTCACTTCCAAATCCTGTCCCTACACATTGGAACGATCATGGGATCGTGAATGGTTATACTCCAAAACCATGGGGAGCATTCATACTTCCGTTAACAATGGTGGGTTTATATCTAATTTTTCTAGTTGTACCAGTTGTTTCGCCTCACGGATTCAGGATTAGTCCATTCATGCGTGTGTTTTGGATCATTTGCACTGTAATAATGGCGTTCCTGCTGGTTACTACAGTGTTTGCGCTTTTGATGGCGAAAGGAATGTCACTGCCTCTGGGTCGAATCATTAATGTTGGTCTTGGATTACTTTTGATTGTCATTGGCAATTTTTTAGGAAAGGTTACCAAGAATTTTTTTGTCGGCATCCGCACGCCATGGACTCTTGCCAGCGATGAAGTATGGTTTCGAACTCACCGATTAGCTGGCAAGCTTTTCGTTTTTGTAGGACTGCTTACGCTGATTTGTGGAGCGCTTGGCTATTCAGGATCCTGGATCGTTTGGGTGATCATTGCTGCCGGTTTAATTTCTATAATTTATTCCGCAGTCATTTATAAAAAAGTTGAAGGCTTTAAAGATGATTCTTCGGAGCTGTCAACTGAATTCAGAACTAATCATTCCGGAAATCATCCCAGCGCGCAAAAGCCTTAAATATTCCTCTCATTGTTATAGTTAGCAAACTATCACACTAACCAGACAGCGTTCGGTTTTTGTTACATATCATTTGTGTACTCGGAGGAAGTTGATATGTTATGCACAAATTGCAGCGATCAATTAAATGAGCGCGTGAACGATGATCAAGAAGCAAAGAAAACTTTTAACCCAATTATGGTTGTTTATTACATTGGAGCCATGTTGATTCTTTCAGGCTTTGGTTGGTTTTTGGGCAGCCAATGGGATGCGCTTGGTGCGCCGGGAATATTTATTGTAAGCACTTGTTACGCGCTTTTCTTTACGTTTGTAGGGCACTTGCTTTATTTTCGCGAAAAGTATCCAGTCGCTGGTGGATTGCTGTTTACTTGCGCAGTGGGAATGGTTCCATTAATTGTTTACAGCCTGGAAGCGTGGATAGGAATTTGGCCCAGTAGAGATCCAGGCACGTATCATAATTATTATGTGTGGATTAATGGATCATGGATTGTGATGGAGATAGCAACGATCTTAGCGGCATTTGCGGGGTTGAGAAAAATTAAATTTTCTTTTTTGGTCATGCCCGCGGCAATCGCCTTTTGGTTTTTGTCAATGGATTTAGCGGAGGTACTCATCTCCGGTCAATTAACTGGTGAACTGCGCTCGTGGGTCAGTGTCATTGTAGGACTTTTAGTTCTGGCAATAGGTTATGGAATAGATAAGTTATCTGAAGAAATCGATTATGCATTTTGGATTTACCTTGCGGGACTTTTATCTTTCTGGGGTGGGCTAACTTCTATTCCGGATAGTAATGAATTAGGGAAGTTTATTTATTTTTTGATCAATGCAGGTTTGATTGTTACCAGTCTTAAGCTCCAACGGAAATCATTCGCAGTATTTGGTGCGTTTGGTTTATTCGGCTATTTAGGTCATCTCGCACGGGACATTTTCGAAAACAGTATGTTTTTTCCGATAGCATTAGCATTCATCGGAATGCTGATGATTTTGGGTACAGTCCAATACCAGAAACATTATTTTAGGCTTGGCCGCGTTTTGGATTCAAAAGAATCATCTCTAATTTGAAGTCGGGCTCGTTCAATTGAATTTCCGTTCGTCTTTGTTATTTTAGGAGGAAGAATCGATGGGCGACGGAATCAATGTTTCACGAGCACCACAAGCAGCGCCAGTTCAGGATGCAGGCGTAGTTGAAGATGCAAAACCGAAGGATACAAAAACAGATGTAAAAGCGGATGCACAACCTGTAACTCAACCAAAGGACAAACCAGTAGCGGATTCTTCCACAAAAAAGCAGGAACAAACGCTGAAAGGCACTCAGCGGCAGGATCAGTTAAATCGTCAGCTTGATAACAAGACCCAACCTGGGGAATCGCTAAAGTCTGCAAAACAAATAATGGATAATCCCAGATTATCCGATGAGGCGAAAATCGCTCAATTGCAAAAGGTGATTGAGAAAACTGACAAAAATGAATTCGCGACATTTATGAAAAAGTATCCGAGTTTTTCAATGACTGAAAAAGCATTAATTCATTCTGCCATGATGGAATCGTCTAAAATCATGGAACGCGTTGCTGGCGAGCTGAATCAGTCCGAACAGTTGACTGTTGTATGGAACGCGGTAACGGATTCAACGCATGGAGCGAATCCGAAAGAAGAGGCAAAGAGACAAGAGCGCGCTGATAAAGGGCTTGGTGTATGGATGCAAAAGACCGATAGCGATACATTGAACAAAGCACTCGATGGCAAAAGCATTGACTTAAAAGCCAGTGCAAAACTATATGGCACACTCGTTTCAGATCCAGCCCGACTCATCATTGGTATGGGGGCTCATCAAGGAAAACTGATGGGAGACCAGCTGGCAGCGGCAAACGATCTGATGAATTATGCTTACAATAATCGTGGTGAGATTCCAAGCAGAAAAGACATCGAAAGTGCGGCCATGCAACTGATTGCGCAACAGATAACTGACGAAGCGCGAAAAAATCAAAACCATATGTCTCAATCAGGCGCGGGTTCAATCCGATAAGTAATTCTCAAGTCTCTGCAGTAAAATACTTTCATGGACCCAACACATTTACGTGCGTGGTGGTTTCACAAACAAGGTTTAGATGGATCACTGAACGGATCCTCATCGCAAGAAGTTTTGAAAAAAACCGGATGGTGTCGATCTGTTGGCGGCTCAAATCCCTATCAAACTTTGTTTGCCCGTAATGGTTCTAGCAGGGAAGAGATCGATAAAAGCGTTTCTAAATTGGAAATCTATGAGTTGCCTTCAGCGCGCGGATGCACCTATGTTGTTCCTGCTTCACATTACGCATTGGCTCTGAAATTAAGCCAGGATTTTCACAATGATGAAAATGTTGCAGTGAAGTATTTTCGAGTTACGCCAAAAGAACTTGATAAGTTATCGGATCGCGTGTTAAAAGTTTTGGAAAAAGGTCCGCAAGATCCAAGACAGCTGAAGGAATCACTGGGTGATGCTGTTCGCAATTTAGGTGAAGCCGGAAAGAAAAAGGGGATGACTACAACCTTGCCTATCGTGTTGGGAAAATTACAATCATCGGGCAAGATCCGCAGAGTTGCGTTAAATGGCCGTTTAGATCAACAGCGATATGCATACGCTTCATGGTCACCATCACCGTTGGATAAATTCAAGCTCAAAAGCGATGAAGCTTATGTTGAATTAGCACGTTTGTTTTTTCAGTGGATTGGTCCGGCATCCATTAAAGAATTTCAATGGTTTTCGGGACTAGGCGTTGCTGCTGCAAATTTAGCAATTAAGCCACTGAAGCTTGTACCTGTAGAAAATGGAAGTGATTTGCTAATTCTTGCAGACGAAGTAGATGACTTCCAATCTTTTCGCGCCGCGAAAAATCCGCAGTATGCATTGTTATCCTGTTTGGATGGTTTGTTTTTATTGCGTCGTAATCTTTCACAATTGTTGGATCCGAAAGATGGAAAGCGTCAGGTCATGGTTGATAAATCGCTGAAAAGCTTGATTGGCGTACAGGATCTTCCCAGTAATGCGATTGTTGATCGCGGACGGATTATTGGACTCTGGGAATTTGATGCTCCAAAACAACAAATCGTTTGGAATGCTTTTGTTCCAACGGACAAAAAATTAAAAGAAGTTGTTGCTGCAAACGAAAAATTTATTTCTGAACAACTTGGAGATGCAAGATCTTTTAGCTTAGATAGCCCCGAATCACGAAAGTCCCGTATTGACGCATTGCGCAAAGCTTGATTGCATAAGCCCCGATTCCGCATAGTTTGAATGATAGTCGAGGCGATTTATGCACTTTTGGGACAAACTCTACTATTTCGTTAATTTTCCGCTTTTAAAACTTGGCGAATCGCAGATTACTGCATGGACAATCGCCTACATTCTTATACTGTTCATTGTTCTGTACCTCGTTACTAATCGGATGAAAAATTGGGTCGTCGACCGGTTATTTGCAAAAAGTCACATTGAATACGGAACCCGGCAGGCTATTGGAACGATCATCGCCTATTCAATTGTTGTAGTGGGGACACTGGTAATTTTGGATTCGGCTGGAATTAATCTCAGTGCACTAACAATAGTTGCAGGGGCATTGGGAATCGGCATCGGTTTTGGACTTCAAAACGTCACTACGAATTTCATCAGCGGAATAATTGTATTACTTGAACGGCCGATAAAGGTTGGAGATCGTGTCCAGGTAGAAGGTGCAAGTGGTGATGTCGTGAAGATATCATTACGTGCAACAACAATTGTTACGAACGACAACATCGCAGTGATTGTCCCGAATTCCGAATTCATTTCCGAAAAAGTAATTAATTGGAGCTACAGAAATCCAGATGTTCGGTGCAATTTCCCGATTAGTGTGGCATACGGCACAGATCCTGAACTTGTTCGCGATGTCTTGTTAGAAATTGCCGAAAATCATATTGGTGTTTTGAAAGATAAAAAAGCAGATGTGTTACTGGATGAATTTGCGGAAAGTAGTATGAACTTTACATTGCGGGTCTGGACTCGCGCCTATACTTCCAAGCCCGGAGTTCTGCGTAGTGAAATTAATTACGAGATTGCCAGAAAATTTGAACAGCATGGCATTCAAATACCGTTTCCACAAAGGGATGTCTTCATTCGTGGCGGCGAAATTAAACTAATGCCTGAATGAAACGTGACAAATGCGTCTGCTATTCACGTTCACTTGTTGATCACTACATCGATGTTGCCCGATTTTCGCATCACGTTGACACCAACATCATGATGATATCGCTCCAGCAATATATCTATAGAACCAAGACTGCCGACCTGAATGTCTAACAATTTTATTTCCTTCATGAAATCCGGAAGCACTGGACGATCAAAAACAACACGTCCCATTTCCGCTTCGATCGAAATTCCCAGTGCAGCCTGAACCATCATTAATATAGAAGCTGCAGCCCAGGACTGTGGTGAACAAGCAACCGGATATTCTACCGGGGCTTCGCCTGAACGCCGCTCAAAACCGCAAAATAATTCTGGAAGACGATACATATCCAAAAACAAACTGGTGTCAAAAAAACCATTCAAGATGCGGCAAGTTTCTTCTTTAAATCCATAATTATGAAAACCAGCGGCGATGATTGCATTATCATGCGGCCACACAGATCCATTGTGATAAGACATCGGATTGTAACGCGGTTCATTTGTAGAGATTGTTCGAATGCCCCATCCTGAATACATCATGTTGCCCATCAATACATGCACAAGTTTCTTGGCATGATCTTGCGATGCGATCTGAGTAAAAAGGGCATGGCCGGCATTCGATGATCGAACCCTGCATGGTTTTTTTTCGTAATCCAGAGCCAGGGCATACGTGTTTAAATCATCAATCCAAAAAGCTTTTTGAAATTTTTCTTGTAATGTTTCCGCTTGCGAAAACCAGTCGGCTGCTTTTTTCTCAAAACCTAATCGCGAAGCAAGTTCGGCTGCCGCTCGCTTGGCTGCATACACGTAACCCTGAACCTCACACAAAGCGATGGGACCTCTTGCTAACGTTCCATCTTCATGAAAGATGGAATCATGGGAATCTTTCCAACCCTGATTTGATAAACCGGTTGGTGAAAGCCGATAATATTCCACGAATCCATCCTGATCCATGTCGCCATATTGATCGATCCAATTCATTGCAGCTTGAATGTTTGGCCAGATGGTGCGAATGAAGTCCAAATCTGCAGTTCGTTGCAAATAGCTTCCTGCAAGCATCAAAAAAAGCGGCGTAGAATCTACACTCCCGTAATACATTCCAAACGGAATTTCATTCAATGCTGCCATTTCACCTTCGCGTCGTTCATGTAAAATTTTCCCCGGCTGCGCATCGCGAAATTCATCGACATCTTTTGCCTGAGTTTTCGCAAGATAACCTAATACACCTTTTGCAAGATTGGGATACATCCATAAACACTCCATTGCAGTGATGATTCCATCTCTACCAAAAGGAGCGCTGAACCACGGAACGCCTGCATATGGATATCGACCTTCCGGCGTTTCCGTAATCATCATTGAAATATCGGAAAGCGAACGGCGCACTAATGTGTTGCACTGAGGATTTGAAGTTACAATTTCGCAAATCTTAGATTTGATTTCATCGCCTGTCTTTTGAAGTTTCTCATAAGCATCTTTGTAAGAAGGCATTTCACCTTCTTCATGATCTTCAAGACAAGCGATTGCGATGAAGTAATCAGCCTCTTCGAGCGGTTTCAAATTAACTTTGAATCGCGCGCCTTTTGCATCGATTTCATCTGCACCTGGCAAGCATTCAATGCGGGTCTTGCGAATGAGATTGTCCAGGCCTTGATAAGAAAGTATTACTTCGTTGTTTTTAATTTCAGGCTTTAAATATGATCCGCGTTTGTCACGGTGGCTTCCACGAACTTCAAAAATGTCATTAAAATCTGCTTCCCACTGAAATGCAAAATTTGCATGAAATGGTTCCAGGCCATAATTCCGGATTCTTAAATGCTGATACCAGCAGCGATCCAGCAAAAAATGCGCACGAAAGAAATGTAAAGATCCGCGTGCCATTTCAACCCTGCTGTTACTGCCATCGTGTAAATCGCTATTTGTAAGATCGATAGTTAAAAGCGCATTATCTTCTTTTGTAGCGGAACTCAAAAGTAATGGACGTTCACCATGAACAGTCAATACAAATCGCGAAATGTATCGCGTACCTCTGAAGTACAAACCTTGCTGGCCGGCTCCTATGGCCTGAACATCACCAAACCGATCCATTACAGAAAATAGATCGTTGTGTTTGAGAACTCTTGTGCGCTGATCAACCAGCGAAGAACTAGCTAAGATATAAAATTGATCTTCAACCTGGATGATCAGATCGGATGAAAGTTTTTTATCCTGCGTAGGCATATCTTGTGTCATTCTCCAAAATATGCTCGTAAAGCTCTACGTAGTCAGAAGCCATACGCTCTACGGAAAAACGTTCAATAAAATCATCTCTACATTGCTTTCGATCGAGCTCTGAAATTTTTTGCACTGCTGCTACTGCTTGTTCCTGATTTTCGACAATGTATCCATTCACTCCGTTTTTAATAATCTCAGGCACTGAACCATTTCCATACGCAATTACTGGAGTACCACATGACATTGCTTCAATCATCACTAATCCAAAAGGCTCGGGCCAAACAATGGGAAATATTAATGCAGTAGCGTTACCCAAAAATGCTGCTTTATCTTTTTCACCGATTTCACCGATGAATTCAATCATTGGATCATTCATGATTGGTTGCGCAGAACGGATGAAATAATCGATATCCACCTCATCTACTTTTGCTGCAATGCGCAAAGCCATATTGCTCTTTTTTGCAATTTCGATTGCTTGATCCAATCCTTTTTCCGGAGAAATTCTTCCTAAGAATGCCAGGTATGGCTGGGCTTTTTCATGGAATGGATATAGCTCTTTTGGAAGACCGTGATAAACGGTACGTAACCAATTTGCAAAAGACAATGGTTCGCGTTGTGAATCAGAAATCGATACCAGCGGTTCATCGGAAAAGTGTTTGTACAAAGGAACCAGATCCGGCAAATCAAGTCTGCCATGCAGCGTGGTTAAACGCTTGATGTTCATGCGGCGGGATAACGGGTAGTGAAGGTAATCAATATGGAAATGAAAAATATCAAACTCGTCAGTATTTTTAAATACTTCATCTAACATGATGATGTGATAAGCAAGCCGGTCTTTGCATTTAGGGTCCAAACGCAAGGAACGCTCGCTGCACTTTACGAGCTTTGCAGATGTTACTGAATCTCCGCTTGCAAAGAGGGTAACGTCATGGCCCAGTCGAACCAATTCCTCAGTTAAATAAGAAACAACACGTTCGGTACCGCCGTAAAATTTCGGTGGAACACTTTCGTATAAAGGAGCTATCTGTGCGATTTTCATAGATTATGTCAGAGTTTAAGGTCATAAATTTTCATCAGAGGACTTATTAAAATTAGGACCTGAATGCTAAAAATTCCAGATACCTGTCACCCAAATTACAAATAACCTGTAAACCCTGCCGACAAAGATTACAAGTGTGCTCAGAAGGAAACAGCTATTTCGCGGAATTACGGCGAGGACAAATGGCAAGTAACTTGCAAACATCCAGGTTGAAGTTTGATTTTGGAGAATGGACATGCAGAAAAAGCTGAAAATTTTTTTCATTGGATTCGTCTGCGTGATAGCTGCTAGCTTATTCGTAGCCTGTGGCGGATATCATCATGATTATGGTTATCCCGGTTATGGCTATAGTTCTAGCTACTATCAAGGCAGCCGTGAAGCTTTCAATTATGGATATCGTGAAGGTTATGATCACGGTGTTTCGGATAGAAGACATGGTGACGACTTCAATTATTCACATGATGGAAAATTCCGGCATGGAATTAGTTCCAATGATTATGTGAATCAACAGTTCCGACAGGGCTATGTTCGCGGATACGAACAGGGTTACTATGGTGGAAGAAACTATAATAGATATTAAATGCAGCAAACAATTACTGTAAGTACAAGTAAACGAAATGGCCTGTATGACATCACCGATGATGTTAGAACAGTACTGAAAGTAAGCAAAGTAAAAAATGGGCTGATCAATATTTATGTACGGCATGCAACTGCTGCGATTATGATTCAAGAAAATTGGGATGAATCAGTTCAAAATGATGTCGTAACTTTGTTAAGCAATCTAATCCCTAAAGGCGTGTGGGAACATGACGCGCAAGATGGTAACGGCGATTCTCATCTCAAATCTGGATTGATCGGCCCTTCCCAAACTATTCCCATTGTCGATGGCAATCTCGCGCTGGGCAGATGGCAAAATATTTACTTGTGTGAGTTTGATGGTCCGCGCAAAGATCGCCAAATCCTCATAACAATCATTCCTGACGCCGGTTAACGTTCACGGCGATCCTCCTTCGTCTTAGTTATTTGGAGGAAGCCCATGTCTACTGTCAGCCCAAAAGTTGGATCGAGTAATGTATCCGCAACAGCAGTCAATTTAGATCAGCAGTCTGAAACTAAAACTGCGGATACTCTTCAATCGTCAGTATCTGAAACTCAAGCGAAGCCTTATTCAGAAGGGGCGAAACAAGCCAGAGTTGCTGAACATCACTTGTATTCATCCGTCCGCCAGGCACAGATCGCAGCGATACCGATGGCAGCAAAGAAGATTCCGGCAAAACCAATTGATCTTCAACTCATGGATGCAGCGAAAAATAATGATCTGAAAAAAATGGAAGATCTGATCAAACAAGGTGCAAATGTAAATTCTGCGGATGATAAGGGAAGAACTCCATTAATGTATGCAGCACAAGCAGGAAGTCAGCAAGCAATTGAAAAACTTGTCAAAGCGCATCATGCCGATGTCAATGCAAAAGATGTTAATGATCAAACTGCGTTGATGAAGTCATCAATCATGGGCAAAAATGATGGTGTGAAATTTTTGCTTGATAATAAAGCAAAAATAGATGAGTACGATAAATTTGGAAGAACAGCTTTAACATATTCAGCACGCTCAGATCACACTGACGTTTTAAAAACGTTACTTCACAAAGGCGCAGATCCCAATATTCGGGATAATGACGGCCGAAGTCCGCTGATGGAAGCAGCAGCGAAAGGAAATCTTGAATCGACAAAAGAGTTGGTAAAACATTTCGCGGATGTAAATGCCCAGACTGATCGCACAAAATCCACAGCATTGATGGACGCAATCGAAAAAGGAAATCCGGCAATTATTCGTTTACTGGCAGATCGCAGCGATCCTGATTTACAAGATAGTCACGGTGATACAGCCTTGATGCATTTGGCGCGATCGCCAAGAGCTTTTGGTGTCAGGGATACCGTGTCTGTTCAAACATTAATTAAAAATTCGAAAAATGTGGATATCAAAAATAACGATGGACGAACGGCTTTAATGGAAGCAGGAGGAGCTGTTGATCAGGCAACAGTAAGAGCTCTGATCGAGCATGGTGCGGATCCGGACCTTCAAGATAAGAATGGTAAGACTCCATTAATGCACTTAGTAGGGTCCGGCTCAATATCTACGGACTACACCACAGCCCTTGATGTCTTAGTGCCAAAGTCAAATTTGGATATTCAAGATACTTCTGGAAGGACCGCCTTAATCCAAGCTGCAATTAGAGGTGACTTCATTGCGCCGAAAATTTTACATGCCAACGGTGCGAAGTTAGACATGGCTGACAATCAAGGCCGAACCGCGTTGATGTACGCTGCACAAAATGGAGCTCGTTCGATAGTAGAAATTTTGATGGATAAGGATGCCGCAACTGAAGGAAGAATTCCGCGAAAAGCAGATCCGTTCATTAGAGCGGGCAATCGCGACAGAGCTTTGGAACTTGCGGAACGGGAATTACGGAATAATCCAGCGATGTCTGCGGATGACAAGAAAAAATTCCAGGACATTATCGAATTGCTGAAAAAAGAAATGGACATTTAGCCAATTTCACATTTCAGATTTCGCACGAATATCAACTCTCCTTGGTCCGTGATAAAAATATAGCGGAAGTTCATAGGAGGGTGTGTGTCTGAAAAAATTAATCGTCGCGAGTTTATGATTGGTGGTGTTGCAACGGTTGCAGCCGTAACAATACCTGAAACACAGGCAAACCAAAGTCCAACCGTAATTACAAACAAAGGGGTGAAGCCGATCGTAATTTCATCCGCGAATGGAAATTTTTTCAAAAATGGCGGCGATATGACTTGCGTTGAAAAAGCATTCAGCATGATTACTCAAGGTGCTGATGTTTTGGATTCCGTAATCGCTGGCGTTAATATCGTGGAATTAGATCCGGAAGATTATTCCGTAGGATACGGTGGTGTACCAAATGCGGATGGTGTGGTGCAACTGGATTCTTCCTGCATGCATGGTCCCAAAAAACAAGCAGGCTCAGTTGCTGCACTCGAAGGTATAAAAACGCCGTCACAAGTTGCGAGAGCAGTATCACAAATGACAGATCACCATTTAATTGTCGGTGCAGGTGCGCAACGATTTGCTCGTAATATGGGATTTAAGATTGAAGACGATTTAAATACTGATACATCCCGCAAACTATGGTTGGAGTGGAAGCGTCGCATCGATCCCGGTCATTACCTCGATCCTGCAAAACGTTCCGATTTTAATCGTGAAGTGATCCGTCAAATGGCGAAAGAAGGTTTGTTATGTTCCGCTCACCGTTATGGAACAATTAACTGCGATGGCATTAATTCCAAAGGTGAGGTTTGCGGAGTAACAACCACCAGTGGATTGTTTTTTAAGATTCCCGGACGCGTGGGGGATTCACCGATTCTTGGTGCTGGACTGTATGTAGACAATGCTGTTGGCGCTGCAGGTTCAACGGGAAGAGGTGAAGCAAATTTATTTGGCCTCAGTTCCTTTTTGATTGTAGAAAATATGCGCCGGGGGATGCATCCAAAAGATGCAGCAATGGAAGCTTTAAAACGTGTCAAAGGAAATACGATCGAAAAGCGATTGCTCAACAAACGTGGAACTCCAAACTTCAATTTGAATTTTTACGCGATCAACACCAAAGGTGAATATGCTGGCGTGGCATTGTATGGTGAAGATCCTGATGAAAAAGGATGGGCCGGACAGATGAACTCACAATTTGTGCAGTTCTCAATCTGTACTGAGAATGGCGCTCAAACTTTGAATTGCGAACCGCTGCTTCCTGGTGTTCCTGGAGACGTTTAGAGGCCCGGCCCTCGCACCCTACCACCGCAGGGCACCGGCCTCAAGGCTTAATCACCGGCAATTCAATATTTGATGGATGTTCCGCATCATGATAAATGCTATTTATTACGGTTGCTGTTCGGCGATTATTGTTTAGCGGTTCGCCGGTATTTGGATTGATATCAAATCGGGGGAAATTACTGCTGGAAATATCAACTCGAATGCGGTGTCCTTTGGCAAACAGAATTGAAGTTGGATTCAGTTCAATTCTGAATTTGTAAACTTTGCCGGGGGACATCATCGTCGCTTTTTCTAACGAATCCCGATAACGCGCGCGCACAATACTATCAGCAAGATTCAACTCAACTCCATTCGGGAAATCTTTATTTGATGGATAAACATCTACAAGTTTTGCAGTGAAATCAGTATCAACAGCGCTTGAAGAAGCCCATAAAGTTACAACCAGCGGTCCGGTTACTTCCAAATTGTCTTCCAGAGGTGCAGTTTGAAAAACTAAAACATCATTGCGAGCAGAAAGACTTCGGGTATCGGTACAACCCATAACTTCAGGTCGGCAATGTTGATCATAAGGTCCTGCTTGCATCAATCCGACTTGCGATGAAACATTTCCACCGATTGAAGGTACGGGATGTTTTGGATCGAATTCAAATACGGATGGATTTCCTGCTGCAGGCTTTGCAGTACTCAAACTTCCATTGGATTGCAAATAATATGGAGTGCTGATCGCGCGTTTTAATGGCCATTCTTTTTCAGATCGCCAATGACCACCTACAAAAACTCGATCATCCGGAGTTTTATGTGCATCGCCTCCGCCCATAACAAAAATTCGAACCGGATCTTCTTTATCAACACCGTTCTCAACCCCTTTCAGCCAGCGGTCCATCCATTTGAATTCCAATTCCTCAATTGGAACTTCTGCATCCGGACCAAATTCTGCTTCACCTGCAAAACTATTTCCAAGTCCTGCATGAATCCAGGGTCCCATTGTTAACTTTTGCAAACTTTTTTTGTTCTTTGCTAGAGTCACGTAATTTAGATTCGCAACATTCATGTCCCACGAATCATACCAACCGCTGATGTGGTGGATCGGCACATCCTTGTGATCATTTACATGGGCAACGACATCTTCACCGTTGTCTTTCCAATACGAATCATAATCACCATGTGACATCGCTTCGATCAGGGCAGATTCATAGTCAGGTGCCAATCGCAAAGGTGATGTTCCTGCGCGAAATGGCAGAGAAGTTACGTAAGTTTTGTAATCTTTGAAAGATTTCGCAAGCGCTTCTTGCGTTGCAGGATCTCCAGGAAAATAGGAATTATAAGTCGGCGAATCGATGGGATTGCCGCAACTAAACAACCATGTAAAGAATCGCAACTCGAATGCTCCATTGTGTCGCAGGCCATAACGTCCCATATCAGTTGCTGCAACCAGTGGAACCATCGCTGCTAGTCCTGGTGGATTGCCCATTGCCATTGCATGTTGAGTTCCGCCTTCGTATGAACCACCAACCATTCCAAACTTTCCATCGCTCCATGGCTGCGATACGATCCACTTTGCGGTATCAAAACCATCGGCAACATCATCGCGCATAAATCGAAAATGACCTTCGGAACCGTAACGTGCTCGAACACTTTGAGCAATAAAGACGTAACCACGCTTTACATAAATATCGGCATAATAATCAAGTCTCGATCTATCGTAAGGAGTACGGTCCAAAATAGTAGGGAATTTGCCGGCTGACAAAATGGCATTTTGAGATGGCAGATATATATCGGTAGCTAAATGGACGCCATCTCTCATCGGAACCATTACATTCTTTGCAGCCAGAACTTCATACTTCGGTTCCGGCTGTGCCGAAACGACACTGATCGCAGTTGCACAAATAATTAAAATTAACCCGTTCTTCATATTTAAATTCTACCAAAACATTCAGGTTCGACACGCATATGCATTTGTGTTTTTGGTGTATGATTTTTTTGTATTGGGGTTTCAATGATTGTCGGTGTACCTGTAGAAACTTTTCCGAACGAAAAACGAGTCGCACTCGTTCCGGCGGTAGTGTCAAGTCTTTCCAAATCTGGAATTAAAACGATTATTGAACGCGGCGCAGGAATCAAAGCCGGTTATCCAGATTCGGAATATCAACAACATGGGGCCACAATCGCTGCGGATCGAAGCGCTCTTTTTTCCGAAGCCGAAGTTATTGTTGGCTTACACGGTATTCAAGATACAAATGGAATGGATTCATTCCGCGATGGGCAAATCTTTATCGGACTTCTTGATCCTTTGGGCTCCCCGAAATCGTTTACTCAACTCGCGTCAAAAGGCGTATCAGCATTCGCATTAGAATTAATTCCGCGCATCAGTAGAGCTCAATCTATGGATGCGTTAAGTTCCATGGCAACAATTGCCGGCTACAAAGCTGTTCTTTTAGCAGCCGATACGTTAAGGAAAATGTTTCCTATGATGATCACAGCCGCCGGAACAATCACTCCTGCAAAAGTATTTGTGATTGGTGCAGGGGTTGCGGGACTGCAAGCAATCGCCACTTCACGGCGTTTAGGTGCAATAGTGCAGGGATATGATGTGCGGCCGGCAGTGAAAGAACAGGTGGAAAGTTTAGGGGCACAATTTGTGGAAATGGAGCTTGATACCAAACAAGCAGAAGGTGCGGGTGGATATGCCAAAGCAATGGATGAAGAATTTTATCGCAAGCAAAGACAAATGATGGCGAAGGTTCTGGCAGATATTGATGTCGTAATTACAACTGCCGCAGTTCCAGGAAAAAAAGCTCCCATCTTAATCACCGCCGAAATGGTAAAAGGAATGAAAGAAGGATCGGTCATTGTCGATATAGCAGCAGAGACAGGCGGCAATTGCGAACTTACTAAGCCCGGCGAAACTGTGGAAGTGAATGGAGTAAAAATTCTTGGACCTGTAAATCTTCCTTCATCAATTCCATATCATGCCAGCCAAATGTATTCCCGGAACATCTCGGCATTTTTACAACTCATAGCAAAGAACGGTGAATTAAATCTGGATCTGGAAGATCAAATCGTACGCGAATCTTTGGTTGTGCATAATAAGGAAGTAATAAACCCGCGCGTACGTGAACTGCTTGGTCTGGCAGCTCCAAATCAGTAAACGGGAAGAACTCAAATGTCATCCGAACTTGAAATTGGCCTGTACATTTTCATGCTGGCCGGATTTTTGGGATATCACATCATCACTCGTGTGCCTCCGCTCCTGCACACTCCATTAATGTCTGCAACCAATGCAATCGCAGGCATCTCTCTTGTTGGTTCACTGGTCGTAGCCGGCGCAAATTATGGACCATTTAGTACGCTTCTTGGATTTATTGCCGTTACTTGTTCAGCAACAAATGTGGTGGGTGGATTCTTAATCACCGATCGCATGTTGAAGATGTTTAAAACTTCAGCCGATGCAAATGCGGCCAAGAAAAATACCGCTCGAAATGTGATCATCGTAATCGCAATCGTGATCGCTGCCGGATTGGCATTTCTTTTCTGGGGAATGTCACAAGGTCAAAATTTTGGAACTGTTTTGCATCAAAAATTTTCTGATCATGCATTGAGATATTCCTACATCATTTCGGCAGCGATGTTCATTCTGGGATTAAAAGGACTCAGTTCACCGAAACACGCTAGAAAAGGAATGTTTGCTGCTGAAGCTGGAATGTTACTGGCAGTGGTTGGAACGCTTTTTCATCACGAAATTGTTACATATCAATGGATCATCATCGGTTTTGTGATTGGTGCTGCAATCGGCGGTACTATGGGCCTCAGAATTCCAATGACTGCAGTTCCGCAACGGACTGCTCTTTCCCATTCACTTGGAGCATTAGCTGCGTGTCTGGTTGGCGTTTCCGAATACTTCAGACATGGAGCTGAGATCGACAAAGTTGTCATGACCGCTCTCGGTTTTGAAGTGGTAATTGGTGGATTAACCTTTACCGGCAGTCTAATGGCTGCAGCAAAACTTCAGGAATTGTTGCCAGGACGTCCGATCACATACAAAGGACAAAATATTTTCAATTTCGTTTTACTTGCAGTAATTGTTGCAAGCCTGATTTATTTAGTAATTCAGCCTGGAACTCCATATTTATTTTATGTAATGGTGGGTCTTTCTTTGCTTTTTGGATTACTACTGGTCATACCAATCGGAGCGGCGGATATGCCAGTTGTAATTGCACTGTTAAATTCCTATGGCGGCCTTGCTGATGCATCGATGGGATTTGTTCTAATGAACAAAATCCAAATTATTACCGGCTCATTGGATGGAACTTCTGGATTCCTTCTTTCGCTTTTGATGTGCCGCGCGATGAATCGATCCGCGTTCAATGTTTTATTTGGGGCATTTGGAAAGTTGGAAGTAAGTGAAGAAACTCAAGCGTTAGAAGCAAAAGGAAGTGTACGGAGTATTACTCCAGATGAAGTATCGACGTTGCTGGATAGTTTCCGTTCAGTGATTATCGTTCCTGGTTATGGGATGGCAGTTGCTCAAGCCCAACATGGCGTTGCAGAGTTAGCAAAAGAAATGCAGAAACGTGGAATTAATGTGAAATATGCGATCCATCCTGTCGCCGGTAGAATGCCGGGTCACATGAATGTATTACTTGCAGAAGCGAATGTACCTTACGATCAGCTATATACAATGGAGCAGATTAATCCATATTTCCCTGAAGCAGATCTGGCGTTAATTGTGGGAGCGAATGACGTTACAAATCCTGCAGCAAGGAGTGATAAAAATAGCCCGTTATATGGAATGCCTATATTGGAAGTAGATCGTGCAAAATCGATTATCGTGCTCAAGCGGAGTATGCGACCAGGTTTCGCGGGTGTAGATAATGAATTGTATTACGATTCGAAATGCATGATGCTTTTCGGTGATGCAAAACAAAGTTTGAATGAGCTTTTTGGTGCTTTGAAGACCGGACATTAAGTCCAATGCAAAAGCCTGCGAGGTAACCATGATTAACGTAAGGGACATTCTTCAAGAAAAAGGCAGAGAGGTGTGGAGAGTTTCACCACAAACCAGCGTTTTCGATGCTCTTAAATTGATGGCCGATCGAAATATCGGCGCGTTGCTAGTTCTGGAAGGCGAGAAGTTAGCCGGAATTTTTTCAGAACGTGATTATGCACGCAAAGTAATTCTGAAAGGAAAAGCATCGAAAGATACGGCTGTGGCCGAGATCATGACCGCGGTGGTGGTAACCGTTGGTTCATCACAGACAGTTGAGGAATGCATGGAGCTGATGACTGCGAATCGCATTCGTCATCTGCCTGTTCTAGATGGTGAAGATCTTGCCGGTGTAATTTCGATCGGCGATGTTGTGAAAGCGATTATTTCCGATCGCGAATTCACAATTAAACAGCTTGAAAATTACATCACTGGCGGACCCTAAAAACATTTCAGATTTCAGAATTGAATTCTTAGGAGGATTGGTATGGCTGAACAGCGGTGGATGGTTACCATGGATGGGAAGCAGCTCGAAAATGAGATGAGTGTGCAGGAAGTGAAGACGCTCATCAATAACAATCCTGGAAAACAAATCCTGGTTTGGACTCAAGGTATGGCTCAGTGGGCGGAAGCATCCACCGTTCCCGAATTTCGTAAAATCACACCTGCAAAACCCGCTGTTGTAGAATCCCCAAAAGCTGAACCAATCATTAAAACCAGCTCAGCTGAATTGAAAGAAAAAGCAGGGTTGCTCAAAGGATTACTTGATTTCCGATTTGAGCATTTCATCACAACAAAAATTATTTCGATCCTTTATATCATCGTGATCGTTCTAATTGCGTTGGGCGGGTTGTTTTATTTCTTCGTTGGCGGGGGAATGGCTTTGTGGACAGGAATTCAGGCTCGAAGTTTTATTTCTATCCTCATAGCCCTGGGGATCATGATCCTCACACCAATTATTATGGTTCTTTATCTGGCAGCAATCCGGATGTGGTTTGAAGTTGTAATAATTTTCTTCCGGATGAAAGAGGATCTTACGAAGTTAGTGGAGCGATCAGAAATAAAAACAGAAACCTCAAAAAAATAATCTTGCACAAAATGTTATAGCGCCGGCGTTTTTCGTATCAGTCGAAACGCCGGCGCTATTTAGAGGTGCCTCAAACCCGAGGCGTACTAATTCAGTTAGCACCTATTGTTGTGGTTGTTGTTCCGGATTTTCGGTGGTAATTTCCCTCGTTACAATCCGGGTAATTTGATTCTCAGGGTTTGCGTTAAGGACAACAACATCACCAGTCTTTAAATCTTCAACTTTTATCATTTTGTCCTTGGTACCCCAAGTCGTTTTTGTGGTGTAAGTATAAGTTTTTGTTTCGCCGTTCTTTTCAGTCTTTACTGTGATCGTTTTCGTTGGTACATCAATCTTTTCGATCGTGGCGACTACTTCACCATCTTTCGTAACAACCGTTTTTTCTGAAGTCGTGCTTGGTTGCTGCTGAACAGTAGTTGTTGTAGTTTCTTCTGATTGAGCTACAGCATAACCGACAAAAGCAACAAAGAACCCCAGAATAGCGAATAACGCAAGTTTCTTCATTCAACACCTCCGGTGTCGTGGCACACGCCTAGACGTATACCGTGTATATTTTTTATTTTGTAAATATCAACCTCTAAACTAAGCCCCGAACTTTCCAGCACATTGGGATCCTAAGCTTAGAATTCCACGTGGACAAGTTGTCGCG